>Ga0209770_10001829_pt1 | contig 10838 bp, 5 predicted proteins | sample LauGreSu1BDMLBDD_2_FD_187572 | JGI IMG/M metagenome (GOLD analysis project Ga0209770, IMG submission 187572) | Freshwater lake microbial communities from Lake Michigan, USA - Su13.BD.MLB.DD (SPAdes) (version 2) | ecosystem: Environmental > Aquatic > Freshwater > Lake | place: Lake Michigan, USA...
GCCAACGGCGCCGGCAAGACGACCACCCTGCGGATGCTCGCCACGCTCCTCGCCCCGACCTCGGGCACCGCCCGCGTCGGCGGCTGCGATGTCGCCATCGACCCGGTCGGGGCCCGCCGGCAGCTGGGGTATGTCTCGGCGACGACGGGAGTTCCCGACCGGCTCTCGGCCCGCGAGATTCTCCACTCCTTCGGCGCGCTCCACGGTCTCCGTGGCGAAGCCCTCGAGGCCCGCGTGGCGACGCTCGTCGACGTCCTCGGTCTCGAGGCCTGTGCCGATCGCCCCGCCGGCCGGCTCTCGTCCGGGCAGCGGCAGCGCGTCAGCGTCGGTCGCGCCCTCGTCCACGACCCGCCCGCCTTGATTCTCGACGAGCCGACCAATGCCCTCGACGTCCTCGGGGCCCGCGACCTGCTCGCGTTCCTCGCCGACCTGCGGACCGACGGGCGGGCGATCCTCCTCTCCACCCATCGGCTCCACGAGATCGAGAATCGTTGCGACCGGTTCGTCGTCATCCACGGCGGGCATGTGGTGGCCGAGGGGACGCGGGACGCGTTCGTGGGGCAGTCAGGCGGCCTCGAGGAGGCCTTCTTCTCCGCCATCGGGGAGGCACGGGCCGAATGACCACTCCCCCCCCCGCCCATGGCACGGCGACGAACACCCCCTTCGGTGCGGCGTTGGCGATCGCCCGCCGCGACCTTCTCGAGTTCGTCCGCGACCGGAGGACGCTGTTTGTCACGCTCCTCCTGCCGATGGTCACCTACCCCCTCGTGGCCCTCTCGAGCGCCCTCGGTCTGCGGACCGCGGTCACCGACCTCGAGGCCCGCGCCGCCCCCACCCCCCTCACCGTGGCGATGAGCGGCCCGGATGCGGGTCGACTCGCGGCCCGCATCGACGCCGCCATGAATCGCGGCAAACCGGCCAGGATCGCTGAAGGGGCCTGGCCATCGAGCACCCGGTTCGTCCATGGTGAGCCGGATACCGCCATCGCCGCGGTGGAGGATGGGGCGGCAGACGTGTGGATCAATGCCCCGGACGGGATCGTGGCGGCCCTCGACGCACTCGGTACGGTCGATCTCGAGGCCCGCTTCCCGACGCGGGGCCCACCCGGGCGGTCGCGTGAACAGTTCGAGGGGCTGATCCGCGGGCTCGCCGAATCGGTCCGTGGAGCGAGGGTGAGCCGGGCCGGGCTGCCGGACAGCCTGCTCGAGCCGATCCGCCTCCGCTATCTCGGCGAGACGACCGGCGGGACGACGGTGGCCACCGAGACGATCCTCCCCGCGCTCACCGCCTCGATTCTCGTGCTCCTCGCGGTGCTGACGATGACCGGCGCCTTCTACCCGGCGATCGACGCGATCGCCGGTGAGAAGGAGCGAGGGACGATCGAGACGCTCCTCATGGCCCCCTGCAGTACCGCGAGCATCGTGTTGGGCAAGTTCCTTGCCGTCTACGCAGTCACCCTCGCCACGCTCGCGGCCAACTGTCTCTCGATCGCGTTGACGAGCGCCGTCGGCCTCCGTTTCATCCCGGCCGGCGCCGCCTCCCGGCTGCCGTCGCTGGGAGCCGGTGCGGTGGTCACGGTGATCGCGTTCGTCGGCTTGGCGGCGCTCGCCGCGGCCACCTGCCTGGCGGTGACGACGGCGTCGAAGAGCAACAAGGAAGCGCAAAACACCCTCACTCCGGTGATCCTCCTGGTCACGGCCCTGGCCGGGACGGCGCTCGTGCCCGGACTCCGCGGCGAAGGCCTTTTGGCCCTCGTGCCCTTCACGGGGCAGGTGTGCGTGGCCCGGGACGTGCTTGCAGGGGTCGGGCCCGACGCCGGCGGTGACATCGGCCGAGCGATCGTCCCGCTCCTCCTCACGCTCCTTTCATCGGTAGCGCTGACGGCGCTGTTGCTGCGGGTCACGGCCCATCTCCTCACCGACGAGGACATCCTCTTCCGCGGTCCGGATGCCACCACCGGCGCCCTTGCACGGCCGGCCCCGCGTGTCGTCCCGACGATTCTCCAGGGGATCGTGCCGGTCGTCCTGGGGCTCGCGGCCCTGTGGTACGTCCAGGCCCTCACTCCGGCGAATCTCCTCCTCGGCATACCGATCCATCAGGGGGTGGCAGTGGTGCTCCCCCTGGTGGCGATGCTCGCCTGGCAGCGGGTCGACGTCCGCCGGACGCTCGGTCTTGCGCTCCCGCTCTCGGCGCCGCGGACGGCGGTGTCGATCCTCGGTGCGGCGGCGATCGGCGCCGGGCTGTTCATCGTCTCGGCGGCGCTGATGCTCGCGCTTTTCGGCACGGATGTGTCACCGGCGATCCGCAGTCTCTCCGAGCGGCTCATCGGGCTGATCAAGGAGCATCCCTGGTGGCTCTCCTGGACGCTCATGGCGATCCTACCGCCGGTGGCCGAGGAGTTGCTCTTCCGCGGATGGCTCCTCTCGGCGCTCTCCGGCGAACGGCCGACGCGTCGCCGGTTGGCGGTCGCGGTCCTCGTGCAGGCGGTGCTGTTCGCGGTCGCGCATCTGCTTCCGGAGCGGATGCCGGCGACGTTCTGCCTCGGCCTCGCGGCTGGTTGCCTGCGGGTCGCCACGGGGAGCATCGCGGCGCCGATCGTGCTCCATTCGGTCAACAACTCGATGCCCCTGATCCTCCTGGCGCTTGCAGGGAAGGAGTCCGAAGGAGGGGCCATGGGCGCCTTCGCCACCGGGGCATCGACGGCCCTCCCCCCCGGGGTGTTGCCAGCGGCGGCGGGAATGATCGCCATCGGAGCGCTGCTTGTGGGATGGGCCGTGCGTGGAGGAAGGAAGCCGATCGCCGCCACGACGCTCCTCCTCGTGCTCGCCCTGGCGGGGGGCCGCGCCGAGGCACGGGCCGCCGAGACAATCAAGGTCGGGGTGGCGCCGGTGGGGGTGACTCTCGGCATCACCGACGGCGAGCCGGTCGGACCGTCCATCGACGTGTGGAACGACATCGCGCTGCGGCTCGGCCTCGACACCGAATACGTCATCAAGGACTCGCTCGTCGCCGGTCTCGATGCGGTGCGAAGCGGTGAAGCAGACTTGTTCCTCGGGCCGGTGGCGATGACGCGCGAACGGGAAGCGGAGTTCGACTTCACGCACTCCGTGTTCCATTCGGGGCTGCGGATCGCGGTGCGGAAATCGGACGACGATTCCTGGCTCGGCCCGCTGTCGATCCTCCTCTCGCGCGACGCCCTGCTCGTGCTCGCCGGGCTCGTGGCCCTGACCGTGATCGTCGGCCATCTCCTCTGGTGGTGCGAGCGGCGGGTCAACGAGCGGAGCTTTCCCCGCGACTGGCGGCAGGGCGCCTGGGAGGGGACCTGGTGGGGGATCAGCACGCTGATCGCCAGCGGCTGCGACGACAAGCATGTCGACACGCTACCCGGGCGGGTGCTGGCCACCGGATGGATGCTCGTCGGCACGGTCGTCATCGCGCTGTTCACCGGCACGATCGCGGCGACGCTGACGGCCGAACGGATCGGGGGAGAGATTCACGGACCGCGCGACATGGCGGGCCGTGTGATCGGCGCACAGGCGACCGGCGTGGCGACACCCGCGATCCGGGCGCGGAGCGGCATCGCGGTGGAGTACCGCACGTTCGACGAGGTGTTCGCGGCGGCCGATGCCGGCGAGGTCGACGCGATCGTCGCCGAGAACCAGACCCTGCGGCACGCGATTTCCCGTCCCGGTCGATCGGACTACCGGCTCGTCGGGCCGGTTTTCGAGTCGTTCGACTTCGGGATCGTGGTGCCGGCGGGAAGCCCGCTCCGCGAGCGGCTCAATGCGGTGATCCTGGCGATGAAGGAAGATGGCGCCATCGACACGATCATCGACCGCTGGCTCGGCACGGCGGAGTGAGGGGTGACGGCACGACCTTCGGGCCGGCCGCGGCTGGCAATCCGCCGCCGCCCGCCGAGGGGGAAGCCGTGAAAAACCCACCCGCCCGGGGAGGTGGGGCCCCTGCCATGCATCGCAAGGCATCCATCCCGCCGCGGGAAAGGGGCCGGTTTTCGGCGGTGGAGGCCGGCTCGCCACGGCACCCACTCCCCCCCGCCGCGCCGCGTTGACGCCCGGCAGACGTGAACGTAGATTCGACCCGTCTTAGCCGCTTTTTTCCGCTGGTTTCCCCCACCTCGAAAGGTCACGTCGCCCCCATGGCCAAATCGTCCGCGAAGAAGTCCGCCGCCAAGAAGCCCGCCGCGTCCAAGCCTGGGCGGATGATCTACTACTTCGGCGCCTCCCGCTGCGACGGCGACGGCACCATGAAGGCGATCATCGGTGGCAAGGGGGCAAACCTCGCGCAGATGACGAAGATCGGCCTCCCGGTCCCCCCGGGATTCACGATCACGACGCAGATGTGCATCGACTACTACACCTCGGGGAAAAAGTTCCCCAAGGGGCTCGAGGAGGAGATCGCCCAGTACGTCAAGATGCTCGAGAAGGAGACCGGCAAGAAGTTCGGCGATCCGGCCAACGCCCTCCTCGTCAGTGTCCGCTCCGGCGCCCGCGACAGCATGCCGGGCATGATGGACACGATCCTCAACCTCGGCCTCAACGACAAGACCGTCGAGGGTCTCAAGAAAGCCACCGGCAACGGCCGCTTCGCCTTCGACTCCTACCGCCGCTTCATCCAGATGTACGGCGACGTCGTCATGGGGGTGCAGAAGCGACACGAGAACGAGCACGACCCGTTCGAAGAGGTGATGGAGAAGGTCAAGCACCAGGCCCATGTCGAGGAGGACACGGCGCTCACCGAAGACCACCTCAAGGATCTCATCCAGCGTTTCCAGAAGCTCATCAAGGAACGCACCGGGAAGACGTTCCCGCAGGATCCCTTCGAGCAACTCATCGGCGCCATCACCGCCGTGTTCGGTAGCTGGATGAACGAGCGAGCGATCATCTACCGTCGCAAGTACAAGATCCCCGACGAGTGGGGCACCGCCGTCAACGTGCAGAGCATGGTGTTCGGCAACATGGGCGATGACTGCGCCACTGGCGTGGCCTTCACCCGCGACCCGGCCACCGGCGAGGACGTCTTCTACGGCGAGTACCTCGTCAACGCCCAGGGGGAGGACGTCGTGGCCGGCGTCCGGACGCCGAAGCCGGTCGTCGAGATGGCCCACGACCCGGAGTTCGCAAACACCTACAAGCAACTCGAGAAGGTCCGCGAGAAGCTCGAGAAGAAGTTCGGCGACGTCCAGGACTTCGAGTTCACGGTGGAGAAGAAGAAGCTCTACATGCTCCAGACCCGTCACGGTAAACGGACGGCGCTGGCCTACGTGAAGATCGCCCACGACATGGTCAAGCAGAAGCTCATGACCCCGGAGCATGCCATCCAGAGTGCCGATCCCGACGCACTCTCGCAGCTCCTCGCCCCGATCTTCGACCGGGCCGACTACGAAAAGGCGAAGAAGGCTGGCCGGGTGCTGACGACCGGCCTGGCCGCCGGCCCCGGGGCCGCCACCGGGCAGCTCGTCTTTTCGGCCGCGAAGGCCGAGGAGCTCGCCGACAAGGGGAAGAAGGTGGTCCTCGCCCGCGTCGAGACGAGCCCAGAGGATCTCCGTGGCATGATCGCGGCCGAGGGAATCCTCACGAGCCGCGGTGGTGTCTCGAGCCACGCGGCCCTCGTCGCCCGACAGATGGGCAAGGTGTGCGTGGCCGGTGCCGGCGCGATCTCGATCGACTACGCCAAGGGGACGCTCGTCTGCGGGTCGACGACCCTCCGCGAGGGCGATGACATCTCCATCAACGGAAGCACCGGTGAGGTGTTCGCAGGCGCCATCAAGACCGCCGACAGCGAGCTCAAGCAGGTGCTCGTCACCAACTCGATGAAGCCGGAAGACTCCGATGTCTATCAGTACTACGCCTTCATCATGAAGCTCGCCGACAAGCACCGGAAGCTCGGTATCCGCACGAATGCCGACACCCCGGAGCAGGTCCGACACGCGATCGCCTTCGGTGCCGAGGGGATCGGCCTGACGCGCACCGAGCACATGTTCTTCGAGGGCGACCGGATCGACGCGATGCGGGAGATGATCCTCGCCGAGTCGCTCGATGCCCGCCGCGCGGCCCTCGCCAAGCTCCTCCCCTACCAGCGTGACGACTTCGAGGGGATCTTCCGGGCTCTCGACGGCCGCCCGGCCACGATCCGCTTCCTCGATCCGCCGCTCCACGAGTTCGTGCCGCACGACGAGAAGGCCCAGGCCGATCTGGCGAAGAAGCTCAAGCTCCCCGTCGAGGTCGTCCACCGCCGAGTCGAGGCGCTCCACGAGTTCAACCCGATGCTCGGCCACCGCGGCTGCCGACTGGGCGTCAGCTACCCCGAGATCTCGGAGATGCAGGCCCGGGCGGTGTTCGAGGCCGCGGCCAAGGTGCAGAAGGCCGGCATCAAGGTGAAGCCGGAGATCATGATCCCGCTGGTCGGCTTCAAGAAGGAACTCGACAACCAACTCGAGATCGTCCACGCCGTGGCCGCGCAAGTGGCCAAGGAGACGGGCGTCAAGGTGAAGTATCTCGTCGGCACGATGATCGAGATCCCGCGCGGCGCGCTGACGGCCGACGAGATCGCCGAGAGCGCCGAGTTCTTCAGCTTCGGCACGAACGACCTCACCCAGACCTGCCTCGGCATGAGCCGTGACGACATGGGATCGTTCCTGCAGAAGTACACCGACCTGGGGATCTTCAAGGCGAACCCGTTCGCCTCGATCGACACCACCGGCGTCGGCTCGCTGATGCAGACCGCCGTCGAAAAGGGGCGGAAGACGCGGCCGGACATCAAGCTCGGGATCTGCGGCGAGCACGGCGGCGATCCCCACTCGGTACTCTTCTGCCACCACATCGGCCTCGATTACGTGAGCTGCTCGCCGTTCCGCCTGCCGGTCGCCCGGCTGGCCGCGGCTCAGGCAGCCCTCGGCAAGACCTACTGACGCCCTTTCGGTCGTCGGAACTCACAACGCCCCCGGGGGAGCCGCCGCTCCCCCGGGGGATTTTTTCACGCGCTCATGCCACTCACCCCCGAGGCCCAGAGCCTGGCTGTGATCCTCGTGGGGGTGGTGATTCTGTGGGTGACAGAGGCCCTCCCACTACCGGTCACGGCCCTCGCCGGGGCGATTGCCTGCGTCGTCGCTGGGGTGGCACCCGCCAAGGAGGTGTTCCGCCCCTTCTCCGAGCCGCTCGTCTTTCTCTTCATCGGCTCGTTCATGCTCGCCGAGGCGATTCGCGTCCACGGCCTCGACCGTCGCTTGGCCTTCGCCGTGCTGGGGCTCCCGGCGGTGGGAGAACGGCCCGGAAGAATCCTTGCCGCCGTGGCCGTCGTGTCGGCGACGATCAGCGCCTTCATCTCCAATACCGCCACGACGGCGATGATGGTGGCGATCGCCGCCGGTATCCTCACGGCGATCGAGGACGCCGGCCCCCCGGCTGCATCACCCGCCGCTCCCCGAGACACTCAAACCAGAGGCAGCCGCCTCGACCCACGGTTCGCCACCGGCCTGATGCTCTCGGTGGCCTTCGCCGCCAGCATCGGCGGGCTGGCGACGCCGATCGGCACGCCGCCGAACCTCATCGGTCTGGCCTTCATCCGCAACGAGCTCGGCATCGAGGTGTCATTCCTCGCTTGGTGCGCGATCGGCGTGCCGGTGGCTGTGATCCTCACCGGGGTGGCTGTGGTGCTCCTGGGATGGATGTTCCCGGCGGGCGTCGACCGGCTCCCCGGGGTGGCGCGGATGGTGGCCCGGGAGCGGAGCGGGATGGGGAGGTGGTCGCGGGGGGAGATGAGCACGGCCTTGGCCTTCGGCACGACGGTCTGCTTGTGGATCGTGCCGGGGATCCTCGGCCTGTTTCTCGGCATGAAGCATCCGCTTCCGGCGTGGTTTGGCACCCATGTCCCCGAGGGTGTCGCAGCGCTCGTCGGCGCCGTCATGCTCTTCATGCTTCCCGGGGCTTCCGGGCGACGGGCCCTCTCCTGGGATGAAGCGGCGCGGATCGACTGGGGGATCATCCTTCTCTACGGTGGCGGCATGGCCCTCGGCGAACTCTCCTTCTCCACCGGTCTGGCCGAGGCCCTCGGCCGGAGCCTCACCGGCTGGCTGCCGGCCGGGGCAGGGGGGGGGATGGCACTCGTGGCCGCGGCGACGCTCGTCGCCGTGGTGACCAGCGAGTTCACGAGCAACACCGCCAGCGCCAACATGGTCGTGCCGGTGGCGATGGCGCTGGCCGCGGCCAGCGGCGGTGATCCGCTCACCGCCGCGCTCGCCGCCACGTTCGCGGCGAGCCTCGGCTTCATGATGCCGGTGAGCACGCCGTGCAACGCGATCGTCTACGGCACGGGGCGGATCCGTCTCCGCGACATGATCCGCAGCGGCGCGATCCTCGACGTCACCGGTGCCGTGGTGATCACGCTGGCCATGCTCCTGGTGCGTGGGTTGTGGCCATCGTGACGCTCAATCCCGCTCAGAAGCCCATGGGAAGCACCGCTCCGCACTCGTGGCACTTCGGCACCACGAGCGGCTGCGGCGACAGGACCATTCCCTCGCGGAGGTAGGCGTGCAGCCGCGGCAGGCAGGGGGGAAGCGGATAGTGGCTCCCCCAGAGTCCGGCCGGGGCGTGGCAGAATCCGGTGATCCCGCAGATGCCGGGCGCGCAAGGGCCGCACGCGGCCGGCCCGCACGACCGGCAGGGTGCCACATGCCCGGGCCCGCACGCACCGGTCATGCAGGGAGCCGGTCCGCCGATCCGCTGGCCACGGCCCGCCATCGCGCTGCCGTGCCAGGGTGGGCGCATCTGGGAACGGCAGCTCTCGCAGTCGGCGCCGGCCGGGGCGCCGATCACCGGCACGCCGCGCGACACCATCGAGGCTTCGTCCTGGGCGCAGGCCGTGGCGCCGACCGAGGCGGCCACGAGGAGCGCTGCCAGGGAGCGACTGACGGGGTACGGGTGGCGCGACGGCATGGCGAAGGTCTCCTGCAGCAGGTCCGGTGAATCCGGGAAGTGGCGTGATGCTGGTTGTGCATCGTCGTCCTCGAATGCCGGGGATGAGCGTGGCACCTCCCAGGTATGCAGGTGACGGTGTGGAAAGAACTGCGGGCGGGGGAATCCCTGACGGTCGGGTTTCCCGCAGCGGCAAGCCTGCTGCTGTTCGCGGGCCTGCCGGTGGGCGACAATCGTGCCGTCTCCTTTCCCCGCCATCACCGACCGGCGCCGACGGCCCGTCTCCACCGATTCCTCCCCGTGAAACCGATCCTCCTCGACTACGGCAGCGCCGATCCCCTCGTCCTCGAGCCATCGGACGCCGACGTCGCCTTCGACGCTCGAGGGCCCGCCGGCGTCGGCCGTGAAGCCGGGTTGGCCCTCGCGGCCGCCGCCATCGACACGCCGACACTCGGACCCCCGCTTGCATCACACGTCGTCCCGGGAGACCGCGTGACGCTGGCCTGTTGCAGCCCGCTGCCGTTTGCCGAAGGGCTTCTGGCCATGCTCCGCGACAGGCTCGCGTCGGCCGGGGTTTCTGCTGCCGACATCGCCGTCCTCCACGCACCGCCCTGGCTGGGCTCGCCGCCGGGCGGCGGGGTGCCGGCGGGGGGCAGCGTCTTCGATCCGCTCGCCCCGGCCGAGTCGGCCTTCCTCGGCCCCGACGCCGAAGGCCAGCCGATGCATGTCGCCCGATTGCTCGTCGATGCGGATGTGGTGGTCGCCATCGGCACGCAGACCTGGGATGCGGCGCTCGGGGGAGCATCGCTCGACGCCGATCTCTGGCCCGCCTTCGCGACGGCATCGGCCCGGGCCGATATCCTCCGCCGGTTGGCACGAAGCGGCAGGCGCACGACCGCGGCGCTCCGCGAGCGGTCGCGGGAGATCGGCTGGCAGCTCGGTGTGATCGCGAATCTCCGTGTCGTGCCCGGACGAGGGGAATCGATCCACGCCGTCGAGTTCGGCATGCCGCATGCGGCCGGCCGTGCGGCGCGTGGCCATGCGGAGGGCTGGCGACCCAGGCTCCCCGGTTCGGCGCGACTCTCGATCGCGTCCCTCGCCGCGCCGCAGGTGGGGCTCGCGGCGCTCGTGCGCGCCGTCGCCGCCGCTGCCAGCACCACGCACCCCGAGGGGACGATCTGCATCGCCAGCCGGTTCGCGCCCCCCCCGGGGCCCGTCTTCCAGCGCTGGCGTCAGGGGGTGGCACTCGTCCCTTTGGTGCAGGAGGCGCTCGCGTCGGGCGATGAGACCCTGATCGCCGACGCCGTCACGACGCGATTCTTCGCCAAGGCCCTCGGCGATCGCCGGCTCGTGCTCCTTTCGGAACTCGACCAGGGGATCGTCGAGGATCTCGAGTTCGGATATGCCGCGAACCCCGAGGCGGTCGAGCGGCTCGCCCACCGCGCGGAGAGCCTTGTCGTGCTCCACGAGGGGGAACGGATGTATCCCCGCCGGGCCTGACAAGGGGGCCTTCGCCCCTCACGTCAGCCGAGGGAGAGCGGTCCGTCGCCGCAGAAGTCCGGATTGCCGAAGCGGTCGAGGCCGGTGTGGCCGAAGCCGTGGGCCAGCGAGAGCAGGAATCGGTTGTGGGGCACCGACGGGAACTCGACCGCCCGGCCGCTGCGGAATCCCAAGCCCCCCCCGATCATCACCCAGGGAATGTCCTCGCGCGTGTGGGAATTGCCCTCGCCGAGTTCGTTCGTCCACAGGATCGTGGTGTGATCGAGCATCGAGCCATCTCCCCCGGGCTCGGGTGTCGCCGCCAGCTTGGCGGCGAGATGGGCCACCTCGCCGGCGTACCAGGTGTTGATCTTCGTGAGCTTCTCCTGGGCGTCGGCGTTGCTGTTGGGCTCGTGAGAGAGGTCGTGC
>Ga0209770_10001830_pt1 | contig 10832 bp, 8 predicted proteins | sample LauGreSu1BDMLBDD_2_FD_187572 | JGI IMG/M metagenome (GOLD analysis project Ga0209770, IMG submission 187572) | Freshwater lake microbial communities from Lake Michigan, USA - Su13.BD.MLB.DD (SPAdes) (version 2) | ecosystem: Environmental > Aquatic > Freshwater > Lake | place: Lake Michigan, USA...
ATGTTTGGATTGTGATGTCTCAGAAGGAGCATCGAACAAAGATTCCGGAATATCTAAAACATCTAGATCTTCATCTTTTGTCAATACAAAAAATGCTTTTCCAGGTTTTGCGCTGATTGCAAAACCAACAATAGAGCAAGTCATTGTGTTGAGTGATGTTGTTTCCAAATCAAAGCAGATTCTCTTTGCTGACTTGATTTCATGCATCATCAATTTGAATGTCAATTCATCATTCACCAATTGATAATCATGCTCTCTATTTGCAACCGTAGTAAATTGAGTAATGCCTTGAGATTCAGCCTGAGCATTGATTTGTCCTGATGTTCTTTCTGCCCATTTCCTACGCAAAGTATTGAATTGAAGCATTGAGAATAAACCATCAATCCCAACAGGATCTGCTTTACCCGGAACACAATTGACAAGTTCTATGGGAAGTGGAACTTCCGTGTGAATGGTCACCAGTTCCTTAGAAAGAATTGCAGAATCCTTTCCATCAATCAATTTCTTTTTGACGGTTTCTCTTTCTATGAGTTCAAGTGCTTCATAAACCTTCTCGATTGTGCCAAATTGCTCAATGAGTGGTTGCGCTGTTTTTTCTCCTATTCCTTTCACGCCCGGAATATTATCGGAAGCATCTCCGATCAAAGCCAATAGATCAATGATTTGCTCAGGAAATACGCCCATTTTTTCTTTGACTTGATCTCTTCTGTACACATCATAGGCATTTGCATCCTTGCCCGGACGCAGAATACATATGCGATCATCGACGAGTTGGAAATAATCTTTATCGGAGGTCAAGCAACGCACATCATATCCCAAAGCTCCAGCCTGTTTTGCCAATGTTCCTATGATATCATCAGCTTCAAAGCCCGGTAATTCCAATACAGGAACTCCGATCAATCGCAAAAACTCTTTGATGCGAGGCATTTGTGGCACCAATTCCTCGGGAAATTCATCTCGATGTGCTTTATAGCCATCATATTTATCATGTCTGAATGTCGGCGCAGATGTATCAAAGGCCGCGGCAATGAAATCGGGTTTTTCCGCATCAAGAATTGCTGTGATCATATTGGCAAAACCGAATACTGCTCCCGTGGGTTCGCCATTCGGGGCTTTGAATCCGCTTTTGGACATTGCATGATAAGCCCTGAAAACAAGGCCCATGGAATCAATAAAGAGTGCTGTTGGCATGAGATGGTAAAGACAATAAGCGAGAGTGAAAGAACTCAGGCGAAAATTCACAATATTCGCATGCAAATTACAAAATCATGATGCGATGAAGCATGAGTACACAAAAGAAGAATATCGAATTCCCTGAAATTTATGCCACTGAATACTTGAAAATGCAATCGGCAATAGAGAATAGATTGCAAGATTTTCTTAATGTTCAGGAAAAGGACTGGTTTTATGAAGCATGTTATTGCATTCTGACACCACAGTCCAAGGCTGTGCATGCTGAATCAGTCATAAAGAAACTTATCGACATGAATTTTGAATTCAATGATTTGGATCCAATGCCTCTTCTACGAGATCCCGAGCATTATATTCGATTCCACAATCAGAAAACCATCAATCTGCAATTGCTCAAGGAGAATTTTCCTGAAATCAGGTCATTGATTCAGGAGAATCAACAAAAGCCACTCATGCTTCGCGATATTCTTACGGCAAAGATTCGAGGTTTTGGCATGAAAGAATCAGCACATTTCATGCGAAATATCGGGATATTTGGTCCGACTATTCTCGACAGACATATCCTCAAACATCTATTGGCCTGTGGAGTCAAAAGCGCAAAAAATCCACCGACAAATAAATCCATGTATCTCAGAATTGAAAAAGCCTGGCTGAAATACTGCAAAGAAGTGCAAATAGACATGGAATCCATGGATCTTTTGTTTTGGTCTATGGAAACAGGATTCATTCTCAAATAGACTCGCGTGGGGGACGACAAATCGAATTTTCATAGATTGCACATAGTTGTTTCCTTAATTAACTACCTTCATGAAAAGCATTTCACTGCGCTTCCGATTGGTCTTTTGGTATAGTGCGATCGTCACTCTGACGCTTCTTGCATTCGGTATTGCCGCATATCTTACCGTATCCAAAGATTTATATCAAAATCTTGATGCTTCTCTTGAACGGGTTGCAACATCCTTGGATTTCATCATCAGGAAAAAGCAGAAAGAAACGATGCAACCGCTCAGGCCCGCAACACAAAGAAGAAAAAAAACACGCAGAACCCAGCCGGAACCTGCTGATTCATTCGCATTTTTCAGGGATTCCGCCCCGATTACCGATACTATTCGCATGTCTCGTGCGGATACCTCGGAAATTGATGAAGACCCTGTGTGGTCGGCGGTCTATGAACACATTCTCTTCAATCCAAAAAATTACTATATACAGATTGCCGATCTCAAAGGTCAAATTGTTTGGCGATCCGAAAATCTTGATACAAATTCACTCCCCTTGCTTGATGAAACCCGCTTGATTTCTGGTCTCTCCAGCATCATGACAATCACATCATTTGGAAGTGAATCTCAAAATCTTCGATTATATAGAGGAAAGACTTCGAAAGCATTCATAACGGTGGGATATTCCCTCGAAGAAATTGATTCAACGCTGTATGAATTATTCAATGCATTACTCATTGGATTCCCAATGGTATTGCTCATTTCCACATTGGGTGGATTTATTTTGGCAAGAGTATCTCTAAAGCCGATAGATGATTTGGCAACATCAGCAAGAGAGATCACGGCAAGTAATCTCAGCAATCGTTTGCCCGAACCGAAAACCAATGATGAGGTTGCGAGATTGACCTATACATTGAATGAGATGATTGCCCGCCTTGAAGGATCATTCAATCAAATCAAGCAATTCACTGCTGATGTGTCTCATGAATTAAGAACTCCTTTGGCCATTTTGACGGGAGAATTGGAAGTTGCATTGCGTAGTGACAAATCCCCGGAGGAATATCAGACTTTGCTCATAAGCGCATTGGAAGAAGTTGGCCGTTTATCAAAAGTCGTTCGAACTTTGCTCGATTTGTCAAGAGCCGAGACAGGTCAGGTGAGCATTGATCATCAAACGGTGAATCTCAGCACAATGCTTGATGACTTGAGTGAAGATGCGATGATTTTGGCTGAGGAGCGTTCCATTTCGGTTGGCAGCATGATAGAACCTAATATTGTGATAGATGGGGATTCCGTCAGACTTCATCAAGCACTTCTGAATATAGTGGACAATGCAATTAAATACACACCCGAAGGTGGCGATATTCTAATGCGATTGGTCAAAGAAGGTGATCGAGCCATTCTGCGTGTGAGCGATACGGGAGTGGGCATAGCGCCTGAGCATTTACCTCATATTTTCGACAGATTTTATAGAGCGGATCAAGCAAGATCACAAGATATTCAAGGTAATGGATTAGGTTTGTCCATCGTGAAATGGATCATCGAAGCGCATGAAGGCACGATCAGAGCCGAAAGCACGCAAGACAAAGGCACGATGATTACAATAGTGCTCCCAATTCTTGATTCAGCGATTGATAGAACGGAACAACCACCTCAATTCTATGGAAGGAATCCATATTCATGATGCATGTGAAAGTGGGAATGGATGGCGATTTGCCCATGCGCGTCCAAGAACCCGGAACATATGAATGGTGGTATTTCGATGCCATTGATGAGTCTCAGGAATTGGCAATCACAATCATCTTTTTTGATGGAATGCCGATGTCTCCCTATTGGCTGGAAGCGCTTCCAAATGCGGATTCTCGAGAATATTCGGGTTATGCCGTTTCACTCTATCGCAGAGGGAAAAAACTTGCCGGATTCGTGCATCATACCAAACACAATGAAATCATTTCGCATCAAGATGAACTGCATATTCGAATGGGTGGTATGACATTCCGGAAAAGCGGAGATTCTTACACAATTGGTATTGATACAGATTATCCTGATTCCGTCAACTCCATTCATGGCGAATTGACTTTTCACAATACACATGAACAAAAATATACTTTCGAAGATGGCGAGGGAAATCACTGCTGGCGTTTGATTGCACCGCAATGCAAGGTTGAAGGAACTCTCTCACTTTCTCAATATGATGATATACATTCAGAATGGATATTTGATGGAGATGGATATCATGATTGTAATTCCGGAACAGATGCACTATATGCTGATTATGATGATTGGTATTGGGGTCGTTGCCATATAGACAATGATCAAACCATCATTTATTATCACTATCCAATGTCTCATGAAAACGAGGAATTGAGCATCGGTTTCATTGCCGATTCTGTTCATGGCATCAAGAAAATTGAACAGTGCCGCATTCAACTTGAGAATGTCAAACTCACCTCTTCATTGATGCGGATAGCATCTTCAATCAATATCCGAGGTACGATTGATGGCAAAGAATTGAATATTCGCATCAGACATGCTCATGCTCTCGAATTTGGTCCCTTTTACTATCGCTATATGATTGAAAGCGAAACAAATCAACATCCTCTGAAAAATCATGGAATTGCGGAATATTTCAATGCCAAAAGACTGAAATCCCGCTTGGTTCGAACCATGATCAAAACACCCATGCAAAGAGTATAAACAGCTATCCACATCCAAACCAAGCTCTCAAAAAAAACCGTATTTTTGCAGCATTCATTATAAAACACTGTAAAAGTCATGACCTCACGCGAAATCAGAGCTTCCTTTTTAGATTTTTTTGCTTCTAAGGGACATACCATCGTGCCCAGTGCGCCTGTCATTCCACATGGCGACCCAACGCTATTATTCACGAATGCCGGGATGAATCAATTCAAAGATATATTCCTTGGTCAAGGCAAAAGAGAATACACAAGATGTGCCGATACGCAAAAATGCATTCGAGTTTCAGGCAAACACAATGATCTCGAAGAAGTGGGATATGATACCTATCATCATACCTTATTCGAAATGCTTGGCAATTGGAGTTTTGGAGATTATTACAAAAAAGATGCGATTGCATTTGCTTGGGAATTACTCACAGAGCGATGGAAATTACCCAAAGAGCGTTTACATGCAACCGTATTTCGCACCGATGATGAAGCATTCGAATTATGGAAAGCATATTTGCCTGAGAGTCAGATTCACCGATTTGATGAGAAAGACAATTTTTGGGAAATGGGTGATACAGGTCCATGTGGTCCATGCTCGGAAATCCATTTCGACCGCACTCCCGATTTGACTGGCGGACCGCTTGTGAATGTTGGTGTGCCGGAAGTCATGGAAATCTGGAATCTGGTTTTCATGCAGTATAATCGCAAAAGTGATGGTACGCTTGAAGATTTGGCACAAAAACATGTTGATACAGGAATGGGATTCGAGCGTATTTGTGCGGTCATGCAAGAAGTGGATTCGAATTATGACACCGATGTTTTCTCACCTATCATCAATGAGATTTCAAGACTAAGCAAGAAGTCATATTCCGGCGCTCTTGACAATAAAGACGGTATTGCAATGCGAGTCATCGCGGACCATATTCGCACTTTGGTATTCTCCATTGCAGATGGTGCCATGCCCGGCAATGAAGGCCGAGGATATGTCTTGAGACGCATTCTCAGAAGAGCCTGTAGATATGCTCGCAATCTTGGCTTTAGAGGACCGATGCTGCATCAATTGCCCGATATCTTATCACACACTATGGGCGATGTGTTTCCGGAAGTAACAATCAATCTCGATCATGTCAAAAGAGTGATCAAAGCCGAAGAAGAGAGTTTCCTTCAAACTCTTGAGCGTGGTCTGGAGCGTTTTGAACATATCCATGAATCCATTAAACAAGAACAAGTAACTATTGTTTCAGGCGCAGATGCATTTCTTCTCTATGATACATTCGGCTTCCCTGCCGATCTCACGGAATTACTGGCTAGAGAACGCGGTCTCACAGTCGATTCATCAGGCTTCACTATTCTCATGGATGAGCAAAGAAATCGCTCGAGAAGTGCTCGAAAAAACATCGTGCAAGAAGTAGAATCACTTCAACATGATCATCAATCTGAATTCCGTGGTTGGAAAGAACTCACAACAGATGCAGAAGTACAACTTGCAGAACAGAACTCAATCATTACCAATGTCACACCATTTTATGCAGAAATGGGTGGTCAGGTTTCAGACACCGGCATAATAGTAATTGACAATATTTCCTATCATGTGAATGATGTGAGAAAATCCGGATCCGCTTTCGTACACTTCGTTGACAAAGAGGTGATGGCACATCCTGGTAGTTCGGCACATCTGGCAGTGAATAGAGATCGTAGATGGGATATTCAAAAGAACCATTCCGCAACGCATCTTTTGCATGAAGCACTTCGCAGAGTATTGGGAACCCATGTTCAACAATCAGGCTCCTTTGTCGGACCAGATGCTTTGCGCTTTGACTTTTCCCATATTCAGAAAGTGAGTTCGGAAGAAATTGCAGACATCCAAGCAATCGTCAATGAAAAGATTCGCGAGAGGATTGAAGTATTGACACGCGAATTGCACATTGAAGAAGCCAGGGCAATTCCGGGCGTAAAGATGTTTTTTGGCGACAAATATGGCGACAAGGTCAGAGTGGTGACCATAGATGAACAATTTTCATCGGAATTCTGTGGTGGAACGCATGTGGACAATACAGCTGATATTGGCTATTTCCATATCCTTGGCGAAAGTTCGGTTGCATCAGGAATTCGCAGAATAGAAGCAATCACTTCATTTGGCATTGAAACATATATTCAAGGGCTGCGAAGTGAATTGGACAAAAAGGACAAAACGATTCAGAATGCTCAAGATCAAATCAAATCCCTCGAAAAGGAATTATCAGGTTTGAAGGTTGGTGATTTATCATCTCAGCTGCAATCCGTTATTGAATCTGCTGTTATCCTTCCTGAAACTACGATAAGATTTGTCTCAATGCGAGCTGATGGTCTATCAATGGATGAAGCCAAACAATTGGGAGATTCACTCCGCTCAACATTGAATACTCAAGGACTTGGGCTTATAGCATCTGTACAGGACGACAAAATTTCATTGGTTTGCATCGCAACCGATGACATAGCCAAAGAGCGTCCAGCCGGACAATTGGTTGGAATGATAGCCAAAAAACTTGGTGGAGGAGGAGGCGGAAAGCCACATATGGCAACAGCAGGTGCGAAAGATATACCCGCACTCGAAGCCATGCTCAAAGATCCACTGTCCATATTCCGTTCTTAAGTGAAATTTCACGGGATTTGAGGTGTCATTCTTTTACTTCAAATCTGTAAATTGCGTTCAAGATAATTTACTATCCGTACCATTTTCATGGATTTACCATGATCTCAACATTACTTGGTTCAGCAAAGCTTCCAATTCAAATAGTTTGTATTGTGATTCTTGCTCTGGCATTGACCTCCTGCGACAAAAAGGAAGATACTCCATTGACCTATGAGGGAAAATCAATGGAACAGTTGATTGCTGAAAATGCTGAATTGGAAGCCTTATCATTGGAGAAAGACAGATTGATGTCTGAATTGATGCAAACCTCAGGCTTCATCAATGAAATATACTCTGCGATGGAGGAGGTTAAATCAGCTTCCGGTGAGGAAAGAATAAGAATTCTTGAAAAGATCCGTGGTCTTTCTGACTCATTGACCGCTTCTCAGCAAATCATCAAAGCAAGTAGCGCTAAGATTAAGCAAATGCAGAGCAATGCAGATGCATTAACAAAGAAAATTGCTGAATTGGAAAAAAATGTCACTGCAATGAAAGAGCAAATGCTATCCAAAGACACAGAGATTGAACAACTCAAAGCGGATGCAGGCATTATTTCTCAGAGCCGTGATCAATTCAAAGAGCAGGCAAATCAAATTGCAGGCGAAAAAGAGCGCATTGAAGTTGAAAGAAGCACTTACTATTATATCATTGGCAAAGCGAAAGATCTCGAAGATAGAGGAATCATCATCGAAGAAGGTAGCGGATTTCTTGGAATTGGCGGAACTTTTGTTCCCGGAAGAAATTTGAATGAGCAGGATTTTATTCGCATCGATGCTCGCACTGTGCGAATGCTTCCGGTTCCTGATAAATATCAGATAATATCTTCCCATAATCCAAAACTCCTTGAAAAAGTATCCGGTGGAATGTCAATCATCGATCCGGCCAAGTTTTGGAATTCAAAATTTTTGATCATCATTGATAAACGATAATCTATAAGGTCCATAATGGCTTATGAATTGCAAGGAAGATTATTTGAAATCTTCGACACCCAACAGATCACAGACACATTCAAAAAAAGAGAATTTGTGGTCGAAACAACAAGCGGAATGTATAATGAGTATATCAAAATGCAAGCCGTTCAAGACAAATGCGATTTACTCGATTCCATGAACAAAGGCGATCAAGTAAAAGTCTCCTTTGATCTTCGTGGCAAATTGGTGAATACAAAAGATGGACGTCAGGTCTATATCACCAATATCAATGCATGGAGAATCGACCGTCAATCCGGTGGAAATTCAGCGCCACAACAACCTAATTATGGACAAGAACCACCGGCAAGCGGTGGAGATTATGACGATGTACCATTTTAATCAGACTATAAAAGAAGAGGAATAACATGGCTATTTATATAAATTCCGATGATTGCATCAATTGCGGTGCATGCGAACCGGAATGCCCGAACAATGCCATTTATGAAGGCGGTTCAGTATGGACGCTTGGTGAGAATCAATATGAAGATTCAACTTCACCGGGAAGCTTCAAAGGTGATTTTTGGAAACCGGACTTTTATTTCATCGTTCCGGACAAATGCACGGAATGCAAGACATTTCACGATGAACCTCAATGTGCGGCGGTTTGCCCTGTTGATTGTTGTTTGCCCGATGCAGACAATGTAGAGACCGAAGAGCAATTGGTCGCAAAGGTTTCCTATTTGGATGAAATTGATCCGAGCAGAAGAAGAAATTAATCATTGCAATCTAACTTTTGCCGGTTATGGAAGGACTTTGCTCCATCGATAACCGGCTTTTTATTATTTCGAACATACCATGAATCCAATCCAAGCAATCATCACGATAGAAAGAGGCCGGATTGTCGGCATTGAGCCCTATCCAAATGGAGTGATCATCATCTCCGAACAAGGCAGACATGAATATCCCGGTGCATATGCAGTTCCCGGTTTAGTGGATGCACATTGTCATTTGCATGCGCTTGGTGAATTACTGAATGGCTTGATGTTATACTCACTTTCTTCAAAAGAAGAGATTCTGAATACTTGCAAGAATCATTCAACCCTTCGAGGAGATTGGCTTTATGGCATGGGTTGGAATCAGGAATTATGGACTGACAAAACATATCCCACGGCTCAGGATCTTGATGAGGTTTTTCCCGATATTCCCGTATATCTTCGAAGAGCAGATGGACATTCAGCTTGGGTCAATACAAAAGGAATGCAGATTGCCGGAATTGATGCCCGAACACCTGATCCGGATGGTGGGACTATTCTCAAGGATGAACATGGAAATCCAAGTGGCATTTTCATAGACAATGGGATGGATCTAATATCAATACATATTCCCGCTTTGACTCAAGAACAGATTAGAGAAAATATCATAACTGCTTCTAAGGCATGTTCTGCTTTTGGAATCACCGAAGTTCATGACATGGATGTTAATCCTGAATTCCTTCCTGTCTTTCTAGAATTAGCTGAATCAGGAGCATTACCGATTCGCATTCAATCGTATGTGAAGGCACAGAATGATGAATGGATCGAACATGGATGTTTGCCTGCAGTAGGTGAATTCATGCGTATAGCGGGCTTAAAGTTTTTTGCAGATGGTGCTCTTGGATCTCGTGGCGCAGCAATGATTGAACCCTATGCTGATGCAGATCATCATGGTCTGATTCTGATGGATGAAAACACGCTATTTGAAAAAGCGAAACTTGGTATTGATGCAGGTTTTTCCATTGCAACACATGCGATTGGTGATAAAGCAAATCAGCTTGTCATGAATGCATATCAACAATTGCGCATGGAAGGAATTGCGGATGATCATACAATTTTGAGAATTGAGCATAATCAAATAATGAAAGAAATCGATATAGAGAGAATGCATCATTTTGATATCAAATCAATTCCTCAATCCATTCATTGCATTAGTGATGCAAATATGGCCAAAGTTCGATTGGGTAATCGTGACAGCATTGCATATCCTTGGAGGAGTTTGATTGATCATGGATTGAAACCGGCCGGTAGTTCAGATTTCCCAATTGAATCTGCAAATCCTCTATTGGGCATTGATGCATATTGCAGAAGAATTCCAATGCAGGAAAAGGAAGCATGGATGCCGGAAGAAATCATCACGCAAAAAGAGGCATTATTGAGTTATACTGCATGGGCACATGAAGCATCAGGATTGGAATATAGAAGAGGAGCATTGGCAATCAAATTTGATGCTGATATCACCATTCTTGATACAGACATTGTGTCTTGTCCGGTTGATGCAATCAAGAAAACAAATGTACTTGCTACATATTCTGCCGGAATTCGAAGATTTCATGCAGAATAATTTCTCCATTGATGAATGTCAATTGTTTGAAAAATATCATCAACTTGTTCAATTCCGGCAAGCACGTTGTTTTGATCATCTGTTAATTGCTTACCTGACTTGATGACATCAAAAAAAGCTATCAATGTTGTAAAACAGTCATGATGCTGCATGAATCTCACTTTTGCATAATCCGAAGCTTGATTCTTCGTAATGAGAAATGGCCAATCCGAAGCCTGCATGAGCAAAAGCTCTCTTAATGCCTGATCCATAATTCTTTTTTGTAATTGATCATTAATAT
>Ga0209770_10001831_pt1 | contig 10829 bp, 7 predicted proteins | sample LauGreSu1BDMLBDD_2_FD_187572 | JGI IMG/M metagenome (GOLD analysis project Ga0209770, IMG submission 187572) | Freshwater lake microbial communities from Lake Michigan, USA - Su13.BD.MLB.DD (SPAdes) (version 2) | ecosystem: Environmental > Aquatic > Freshwater > Lake | place: Lake Michigan, USA...
CCCCCCCGACAGGCGGGCGCCGTCTTCGCCGATCACGGTCTCGAGCTGGTTCGGCAGCGCCGCCACCACATCGTCGAGCCGCGCCAGCGCTATCGCGGTCGCGAGCCGGTTCTCATCGATGCCGCCATCGGGGATACCGAAGGCAATGTTACGGCGCAGTGAATCGTCCAGGAGGTAGACCTCCTGTGCCACGTAGCCGATCTGCCGCTGCCAGGCGCGCTCGCGGCCGGCGAGCGGCAGGCCATCCACGAGCACCCGGCCGGCGGTTGGCGTGAGCAGGCCCAGCAACAGATCAACGAGCGTGCTCTTGCCGGCCCCGGTGGCCCCGACGATGCCCACCGATTGGCCGTGGCGAATGGTCAGCGCGACGCGGTCGAGCGCGAGCGGGCCGTCCTCGTCGTAGCGGAACGACACTTCGTCACACACCAGCGAATCGCGCAGCAGGGGCGGCTCCGGCACGAACCGGGCTGGCGCCGGCGGCTGCAGGGCCCGCATGTCGGCATCCATGGTGGCCACCCATGGGTGCGCTTCGCGCAGGAAACCGACGTTCAACATGATGCGGTTGGCCGACGGAATGACGCGGAAGCCGGTGTAGGCAAACAGCGCCAGCACCGACACGGTGGCGCTGCCCGAGGCGCTGTCGCGCATCACCAGGAACACCACCAGCAGCATGCTGAAGACCAGCGTGGTCTCGACCGCGTGCCGGGCGGCGCTGGCGGCCCACGACCGGCGCTGCTTCACGCGCGACAGGTCGCGCCTGACGTGGCGGAAGCGCTCCTCGAAGAACGGCTGACGGCCCGATACTTTCACGTCCTTGATCGCGCCCAGGCTCTGCTGCAACACGTGCAGCTGTTGCTCGAGCAGCACGCGTTCGTGTTCGCCGATGCGTTCCCAGGCGCGGCGGGTCATGACAATCGGCGCGATGACCACGGCGAGGACCGCCGCGACCGCGATCAGGGTGATGGGCGGCGCGGCCGCCAGCAGCACCATGGTCAGCGCGGCAATGGTCACGCCCTCGGCCAGGATATTGACGGCCGACCCGGCCACCAGTTCGAAGGCGATGTCGGAGGCGCGGGTCATCGGCTGGATGAGCGACGCCGACGCCCGCGTGACGTGGAACCGGTAGTCGGCGGCGAGGTAGCGCGCCAGCAGGCGCTCGGCGGCGGCCGCCGACGAGCGGAAAATCACGCCCTGGCGGACCCACTCGACCCACGACAGGAACAGGGCGCGCGCCAGGTAGAACGCGCCAACGCCCAGCGCGAGCGCCGCGACGACCGCCAGCGGGTCATCGGTAGGCCACGCCTGCCAGATCCGCGACACCACCGGGGCGGTGCGAACGTGTTCGGGTTCAACCACGAGACGGAGCAGGCCGAACGTGGCGAGGGCGCCGGCGGCTTCGACGAGCGCGCTCAGGCTGACGAGCGGCACCAGCGCCAGCCACGGCCACCGCTCTCGAGGCTCAAGCCAGCGCAGCACGGTGCGCACGTCGCGCATCACGAGTCCATCCCGGTTAACCGGCCCGTGCACCGCGGGTCCCTATGAAGGCGTCTCAGCAACGATGGCCCAGTATAGGCTCAAGACCCGACTGTTCGTGGCGCGCCCGCTGGAGGAGACGTTTGCGTTCTTTGCCGACGCGGGCAACCTGCAAAAACTGACCCCGCCATGGCTGAGTTTCCGGATCCGGACGCCGCAGCCCATCACGATGCGGCCCGGGGCGCTCATCGACTACCTGATCGTCGTGCACGGCCTGCCCGTGCCGTGGCGGACGCGCATCAGCGAATGGGCGCCGCCGGCGCGATTCGTCGACGAGCAATTGTGGGGGCCGTACTGGAAGTGGCACCACACGCACGCGTTCTTGGCGGAGGACGACGGCACCGTGGTCGAAGACACGGTGGACTACTCGCCCATCGGCGGGGCGATGATGCAGGCGTTGATGGTGAAAAACGACCTCAGGAAGATCTTCACCTATCGCCAGTTCGCGACCCTGGAGGAGTTGCAGGTGCCGCCGCGCGGGCCGATCACCGTACAGATCGACCGCATATAATTCCCGCGACCATGCAGGACCTCACCACCGGCTCGCTCACCGGCCACCTCGTGAAGACCACCAGCTTCATGCTCGTCAGCATGGTCTTCCAGGCGCTGTACGTGCTGGTCGACCTGTTCTGGGTCGGCAGGCTGGGCACCGATGCGGTGGCGGCGGTCGGCATCAGCGCCAACCTGTCGTTCGTCGTGCTCGCCATGTCGCAGATGCTTGGCGTCGGCACCACCACCGTGGTCTCGCATGCCGCGGGGCGCAAGGAACACGCCGAGGCCACCTACCTGTTCAACCAGTCGCAGGTCCTGTCGATGGTCGCCGGCGTGGTGTTCTTCGTGGTGGCCATGGCGTCGCGGACGGCGTACGCGGCCGCGCTCGGCGCCGACGCGGGCACGCGGGCGCTGACCGAGGAATACCTGCTGTGGTTCATCCCGGCCATGGCGCTGCAGTTTGCCATTGTCGCCATGGGCGCGGCGCTGCGCGGCACGGGCAACTTCAAGCCGGGCATGTTCGTGCAAACCGGGACGGTCATCATCAACATCGCGCTGGCGCCAATGCTGATCTTCGGCTGGGGCCCATTCCCGGTGATGGGCGTCGGCGGCGCGGCGATCGCCACCTTCGTGGCGGTGGTGGTCGGCGTGATCTGGATCTCCTTCTACTTCCTCGATCGGGATGCCTACCTGCGCTTTCACTTCGCCGACTGGAAGCCCAAGTTCGAGGTGTGGGGGCGCATGCTGAAGATCGGCCTGCCGGCCGGCGTCGAGTTCGGTCTGATGGGCGTCTACATGGTCGTCGTTTACGCCATTACGCGGCGGTTCGGCGCCGCGGCGCAGGCAGGGTTCGGCGTCGGCTTCCGGATCGTCCAGTCGATGTTTCTGCCGATCGTGGCGCTCGGCTTCGCCGTGGCGCCGGTGGCGGGCCAGAACTTCGGGGCCAGGAAAGGCGATCGGGTGCGCGCGGTCTTCAAGACGGCCGCGGGACTCGCCGCGGCCTACATGCTCCCGGCCGGCGTGGGCGTCTACCTGGCGGCGCCGCAGCTGATTCAACTGTTTAGCTCGGACCCGGAGGTGATTCACGTCGGCGTGGACTACCTGCACATCGTGACCCTCAACTTCGTGACCTCCGGGATCACTTTTGTCTCGGCCAGCATGTTCCAGGGGATGGGCAACACCCTGCCCTCGCTCGCGACGTCGTTCCTTCGGATTGTCGTCGGCATCGTGCCGGCCATCGTCCTGTCGCGCCGGCCGGAGTTCGCGCTGACCTGGATCTGGTGGTTCACGGTGGCGTCGACGATGCTCCAAATGGCGCTGAACCTGGTCTTGCTGCAGCGGGAGCTGCGGTTGAAACTGGCGTAGCGCGTTCAAGAGACAACAAGAGATAACGGGTTCAGGAGTGATTGGATGCTCTTGCTCGTTATCTCCTGATCTCCTGTTACTGCCTATATAATCGCCCCTTAGATGAAGCTCGCCGTCCCGAAAGAATGCCGCCCCGGGGAACGCCGGGTGGCGGTCACCCCTGAAAACGTCGCGAAACTCGTCAAGCTGGGCTTCAGCGTGGCGGTCGAACACGACGCCGGCGCGGCCGCCTCATTTGGCGACGATGACTATGCCGCGGCCGGCGCCGAGGTCATCACCGGCACCCGCGAAATCTGGCAGGCCGGCGACATTATCCTCAAGGTGCAGCCGCCCGCGGCGCATCCCGACCTGGGCGTCCACGAAGCCGAGTTGATCCGCGAAGGCGGCACGCTCATCAGCTTCCTCTATCCCGGCAAGAACACGGACATCATCGGCCGGCTGGCCGCGCGCAAGGCGACGGCCATCGCCGTTGACCAGATCCCCCGCATCACCCGCGCCCAGAAGATGGACGCGCTGTCATCGATGGCCAACATCGCCGGCTATCGGGCCGTGGTCGAGGCCGCGAGCTTCTACGGCCGCTTCTTTACCGGGCAGATGACCGCCGCCGGCCGCGTGGCGCCGGCCAAGGTGCTGGTGATTGGCGCCGGCGTCGCCGGGTTGGCGGCGATTGGCGCTGCCCGCGGCATGGGCGCCATCGTCCGCGCCTTCGACACGCGGCCGACCGTCAAGGAACAGGTCAAGAGCATGGGCGCGGAGTTCATCGAACTCAACGTCCACGAAGACGGCGAGGGCACCGGCGGTTACGCCAAGGAAATGAGCCCGGCCTTCATCAAGGCGGAGATGGAGATGTTCGCCGCGCAGGCGCGCGACGTGGACATCATCATCACCACCGCGCTCATCCCCAATCGCCCCGCCCCGGTGCTGATCACCGAAGAAATGGTCAAGGGGATGAAGAAGGGGTCGGTGATCGTCGACCTCGCGGCCGAGAATGGCGGCAACTGCGCTCTGACCGAACCGGGCAGCGTGGTGCAGCGTTACGGCGTGCACATCCTCGGCTATACCGACCTGCCGAGCCGCCTGGCGCCGACGGCCAGCTTCCTGTTCGGCAACAACCTGACGCACCTGTTGTCGGACCTCGGTGGCGCGAGCCACTTCCATCTCGACCTCGCGGACGAAGTGGTCCGCGGCGCGCTGGTGCTGCGCGAAGGCGAGTTGTTGTGGCCGCCACCGGCCCGGCCGCCGGCGCCGCTGCCGCCGGAACCCAAGATCATCGCGCCGCCGGTCGCCGCGGCGCAGGGCGTCAAGGCCCCCGCCGGCGGCGGCGTAGCCGGCCCGGTGTTCGCCTTGGTTGCCGCCGTCGCCCTGGTCGGGCTTGGCCTGGTGGCACCGCCTGCCTTCCTGTCGCACCTCACGGTGTTCGCGCTCGCGGTGATCATCGGCTGGCAGGTGGTGTGGAATGTCACGCCGGCGCTGCACACGCCGCTGATGAGCGTGACCAACGCAATCAGCGGCATCATCGTGCTGGGCGGCATGCTGCAGCTGAACGGCCCGCTCAGCTCGCCGGTGGTGCTGGTCGGCGCGGCCGCGATTCTTCTGGCCACCATCAACATCGTGGGCGGCTTCATGGTCACGCAAAGAATGCTGCGGATGTTCCGGCGATGACACCGACAACGACCCCAGGGCCGCAGATGACACAGATGACTCAGATCTCAGGAGGCCAGCTTGCCTGAGACACTGGTGACGATCGCCTACCTGGCGGCGGGCATTCTCTTCATCCAGAGCCTCGGCGGCCTGTCGAAGCAGGAGTCGGCGCGGCGCGGCAACCTGTTCGGCATGCTCGGCATGGCGCTGGCCGTGGGCGTCACCGCCTTCGGTCCCCACGCCGGCAACTACGGCGTCCTGATCGGCGCGCTCGTGATCGGCGGCGGCATCGGCGCGGCGATGGCGGCCCGGGTCGAGATGACCGACATGCCGCAGCTGGTCGCGATGCTCCACAGCTTCGTGGGCCTGGCGGCCGTGCTCGTGGGCTTTGGCGGCACGCTTGATCCCGCCAACACGCTCACCGGCGTCGAAGCCGCCATTCACGCGGTCGAGACCTTCGTCGGGGTGTTCATCGGCGCGGTCACGTTCACCGGCTCGATTGTCGCGTTCGGCAAGCTGCAGGGCCTGATTGGCAGCAAACCGTTGCTGCTGCCGGCCCGCCATGCCCTCAACCTGGTGGCGCTACTGGCCTGCGTGTTCCTCGGCGTCCAGTTCGTCGGCGCCGAGCACGGCGCGGCGCTCCAGCCGCTGATCATCGCCACGGTGGTGGCGTCACTGCTCGGTATTCACCTCGTGATGGCCATCGGCGGCGCCGACATGCCGGTGGTGGTCTCGATGCTGAACAGCTACTCGGGCTGGGCGGCCGCCGCGGCGGGCTTCATGCTCGGCAACGACCTGCTGATCATCACCGGCGCGCTGGTCGGGTCGAGCGGCGCGATCCTGAGCTACATCATGTGCCACGCCATGAACCGCTCGTTCATCAGCGTGATCCTGGGCGGCTTCGGCGCCGAAGAAGGCAAGGCCCCGGCCGCGGGCGCGCAGCCGGCCGGCGAGGTGAAGAGCATCACCGCCGAAGAGACCGCGGAATTGCTGCGCGAGGCCAAGAGCGTGGTGGTGGTCCCCGGCTACGGCATGGCCGTCGCCCAGGCGCAGCACCCCATGTACGAGGTCACCAAGATCCTGCGCGACAAGGGCGCCACCGTCCGCTTTGCCATCCACCCGGTGGCCGGCCGCCTGCCGGGGCACATGAACGTGCTGCTGGCCGAGGCCAAGGTGCCGTACGACATCGTCCTCGAGATGGAAGAGATCAACGAGGACTTCCCCGACACCGATGTCGTCATCGTGTGCGGCGCCAACGACATCGTCAATCCGGGCGCGCTCGACGATCCGTCGAGCCCCATTTACGGCATGCCGATCCTGGAAGTGTGGAAGGCCAAGACCTGCATCGTCATGAAGCGCGGCATGGCGAGCGGCTACGCGGGCGTCGACAACCCGCTGTTCTACAAGGACAACACCCAGATGTTGTTCGGCGATGCCAAAAAGATGATCGACGCGGTCCTGGCCGAGCTGAAGAAGTAACCTGCCGATGCGGTTTGAGCTGCCGCATCCTTTCGTGCTCCTGCTCGCGGCCGTCAGCGTGGCGGCCGCGCTCACCTGGGTGATCCCGTCCGGCGAGTACCAGCGGCGCACCGATGAGGCCACCGGCCGCACGGTAGTGATCGCCGGCACGTACGCCCGGTTGCCTGCCACGCCCGTCGGGCCCATGGCGGCCGTGCTGGCCGTGCCCCGCGGCGTCATCGCCGGTGCCGACGTCATCGTTTCCATCCTGTTCGTCGGCGGCGCCTTTGCCCTGCTCGACGCCACCGGCGCGCTGTCGCGGCTGGTCGGCGCGCTGATCGGCTTCACCAGGCGGCCGCGAACCATCGTCATTGTCATCAGCCTCGCCTTCGCCACGCTGGGCGCCGTCGAGAACATGCAGGAGGAAATCGTCGCGCTCGTGCCGGTGCTGATGCTGCTCAGCCGGGGCCTGGGCTTCGGCCCCGTGACCGCCCTCGCCATGAGCGCCGGGGCGGCCGCCGTCGGCGCCGCGTTTGGCCCAACCAATCCCTTTCAGACCGGCATCGCGCTGCGCTTCGCGGAACTGCCGCCGCTGACCATCCCGGCGCTTCGCTTCGGCTTGCTGGCGGCCGCGGTCGCCACGTGGATCGCCTGGACGCTGGCCATGACGCCGCGCGACGGCGCGCGGCAGACCGGCATTGGTGGAGACAACCCTTCAGCGTTGCCGGTCACGGCGGGGCCCGCGACCGGGCGCGACGCCCTGCTGCTCGCGATGCTGTTGACCGCGTTCGGGCCCTACGTGTACGGCGTCTTACGGCTCGACTGGGGCTTCAACGAGCTGTCGGCGATCTTCCTGGTCGCGGGATTCGCCGTGGGCCTGGTCTCGGGCCGCGACGTGACGGCGACGACGACGGGGTTGCTCAAGGGGATGGAGTCGATGCTGGCGGCGGCGCTCTTTGTGGGCGTGGCGCGCGCGATTAGTATCGTGCTCACCGACGGTCGCGTCATCGACACCATCGTGTATTCGCTCGCCGTGCCCCTGTCGGGGCTGCCGGGCACGGCGGCCGCGCTGCTGATGGCGCCGATGCACACGCTGCTGCACATCCCGGTGCCATCGGTAAGTGGACAAGCGGTGCTGACCATGCCCATCATGGCGCCCCTCGCCGACCTGCTCGGAATTACGCGCGATGCCGCGGTCATTGCCTACCAGACCGGCGCCGGCCTGGCCGACCTGTTCGTGCCGACCAACGGCGCCCTGCTGGCCATGCTGCTCAGCGCGGGCGTGCCCTACGGGCGCTGGCTGCGCTTCGCCATCCCCGGCGCGCTGCTGGTCGGCGTCATCGGCGCCATCGGCGTCATGCTGTCGGCGTAAGCCGCAGATGACCGCAGATTACACCGATGCGCCCGTAGTCTAGAATCTCGAACAGGCTGAGGCCTCCCATGATCAGAACTCGAATCGCAATTGCGCTCGTGCTTTCGGCGCTGCTCCTCGCGCCAGCCACGCCGTCCCTGCAATCGCGGCCGCCGGCTTTCGCGCCGGATCGCGTCGCCGTCATCGACAGCGCCCTGCAACGCTACGTCGACGATAACCGCGTCGCCGGCGTGGTCGCGCTCGTGCTCCGCGACGGCCAGCCGGTATACGAGAAGGCCTTCGGCTGGGCCGACAAGGAAGCCGGCCGGCGGATGACGACCGACACGATCTTCCGCATCGCTTCTCAGACCAAGGCGCTGACGAGCGTCGCGATCATGCAGTTAATCGAGGAAGGCCGCCTGTCGCTCGGCCGCCGCGCCGGCGACTTCATCCCCTCCTTCACCAAGACGACGGTGGCGACCGGGAAGAAGGGGGTTACGGTGATCACCGAGCCGGCGCGCCGGCCGATCACGATCCGCGACCTGCTGACCCACACGGCCGGAGTTTCCTACGGCACCGAGGCGCTGGTTGCCGACCTGTACAAGGCCAAGGGCCTGGGTCCGGCGGCGGGCGCCGGCTGGTACACGGCCGACAAAGACGAGCCGGTCTGCACCACCATGGACCGGCTCGGGGTGCTGCCATTGGTGGCGCAGCCCGGCGAGCAGTGGGTGTACGGCTACAACACCGACATCCTGGGCTGCATCGTCGAGAAGGTATCGGGGATGCCGCTGGATGAGTACGTGCGCACGCGCATCACGGCGCCGCTCGGCATGAAGGACACGCAGTTCTTCCTGCCTCCGGCCGAGCGCGGGCGGCTGTCGGCGGTCTATGCGAGCCAGGGCGCCGGCTACGTGCGCGCCCCCGAAGGCCCGCGCGGGCAGGGGCATTACGTCGAGGGTCCGCGGCGCAACTTCGCCGGCGGCGCCGGGTTGTTGTCGACCGCGCGCGATTACGCGCGCTTCCTCGAGACCATCCGCCTGGGCGGCACGCTCGACGGCGTCCGCCTGCTGTCGCCGCGCAGCGTCCGCCTGATGGCCACCAACCAGGTGGGCACGCTGCATTCCACGACCGGCCTGGGCTTTGGCCTCGGCTTCGAGACTACCGATCGCTACGGCGCCGGCGGCATGCAGACGGAAGGATCGTTCGGCTGGGGCGGAGCCTATGGATCGACCTACCGCATCGACCCGCAGGAGAAGCTGGTGATGGTCCTGATGATGCAGTTGCTCCCGAACGCCAGCGACATCCGCGACGTGTTTCCGAACTTGGTGTACCAGGCGCTGCAGTGACGGGTTCGCCGCAATGACCGCTCGACCCAGGCGTATAATCCAAGGCCGATGAATCGAGCCCCGGCGCTCTTTTTCCTCGTGACGGTGTTGCTGAGCTCGCCCTCGTTTGCGCAGTCCACGCGCGTCGAGACCATTGCCGAGCAGCAGGCGGAGAAGGCCAAGCGGCTGGCGCCGGAAGGGCCATCGGACGCGGAACTGGTGGTCCGGCGCGTGCTGCTGTCGCCGCTGCTCAGCGGCGGCGGCGGCGCCTATCCCTGGTTTGGCAGTGTCTTCGGCGGCTCGGGCATGGCTGTGGGCGCCGGCTACCTGAAGCGCTTCGAGAAGTCCGGGGCGATCAACCTGCTGGCCGGAATCTCGGTCAACAATTCGCAGCTGCTGGAGACCCGCGTCGTCGCGCCGGCGCTGTTCCGTGACCGGCTGCAGATCGGCGCCCTGGCACGATGGACCAGCGCCAAAGGGGTGTCGTACTACGGCGTGGGACCCGCCACCGACGCCGAGGCTGATTTCGAATACGACTACCAGCCGACCGAGCTCAGCACCGACGCGACCTTCAAGCCGGTGCGATGGTTGTCGTTCGGCGGCGGCTACTCGTTCGTCAATCTCACGACCGGGGTGGGCAGTTTCGACCTGGCGGCGCGCCCCGCACCTGGGGTCGGCCGCGAGCTCGCTTACAACGTGATGCGCGCCGAGGTGGCGATTGACTCGCGGACATCGCCCGGTTACACCACCCGTGGCGGACTCTACCGCGTCGCGTGGGAGCGCCACGAAGAACGGCACGACCTCCCCTTCTCGTTTGATGCGCAGGAATACGAAGTGCGGCAGTTCGTGCCGCTGCTGCGCGAGCAATTCGTTCTCGGCGTCCGCGGCTTGATGACGCTGACAAGCACCGACGCCGGCAGCCAGGTCCCGGTGCCGCTGGCGCCGTACCTGGGCAGCGGTAGCACGCTGCGGGCTTTTCCCACGCGGCGCTTCACGGATCGCAGCCGCGTTCTTGTGAGCGGCGAGTACCGCTGGCGGCCGTCGCGGTACCTCGACATGGCGCTGTTTGTGGACTCCGGCCAGGTGGCGGGCGACGTGCAGCAGTTCCGGTTCGGTGACTTCGAGACCAACTGGGGCATTGGCGCGCGCTTTCATGGCCCGCTGTTCACGGCGCTGCGCGTCGAATACGCGCGCGGGCGAGAGGGTCGCAACATCGTCTTTGCGGGGAGCCAGATTTTCTAGTCATGGGGAGCCGACGATTACCGCTGGTGGTGCTGGCCGCTGCCGCCGTCACGTGGACGGTGAGCGCGCAGACGCGGCGCTTCTTCCCGGACGATCCCATCTGGCGCGAGCCGATCACGCAGGACGTGAAGGACGCCACCCGCTACGAACCGGATCTCGCCTACCAGACGCTCGAAAACCTGTTCTGGCGGCCCGGCGACGGCGACCTCGGCCAGCGCGCCAAGAACATCAACACCGTGGATGAAGTGCCCGACGGCCCGTTCTTCGTGAACCGCGCCGGACGGTCCGCCCTCACACCCGCCGTTGTCGCCCGCGCGGCAAATACCAGCGACGGACCGGCCGCCGGCACCTGGACGGTGGTTTCGGCGAAGAGCGACGGCGTGACGCCCGGCTTCACCATTCGCGACACGGCCGGCCAGCTG
>Ga0209770_10001832_pt1 | contig 10826 bp, 12 predicted proteins | sample LauGreSu1BDMLBDD_2_FD_187572 | JGI IMG/M metagenome (GOLD analysis project Ga0209770, IMG submission 187572) | Freshwater lake microbial communities from Lake Michigan, USA - Su13.BD.MLB.DD (SPAdes) (version 2) | ecosystem: Environmental > Aquatic > Freshwater > Lake | place: Lake Michigan, USA...
TTATACGAAGATGAAACAGGACTATACTTTGAAGCAGAATTAGCAAACACACAAGAAGCAAGAGATCTATATACACTTGTTGCTCGTGGTGATGTTGACCAAATGTCATTTGCATTTAGAGTAATTCGTCAAAACTGGAGTAAGGACCGTACAGAAAGAACCCTTACAGAAGTTAGCCTTGCTGATGGTGATGTATCAATCGTCACATATCCTGCATACCCAGCAACTTCAGTAGAAGCAAGAGAAGCCATTAAGAGGGCTATCCTGCAAATAAAAGAGGGCAGAGAAGTAAGTGGTGATTCACTATTAGTATTAGAAAGCGTATTTGGAGACTTAGCAGAAGGCCATGAATATATCATGAAGGCTGTAGAAGTCATGGGTACACTACTTGGTAACAATGGAGTAGAAGTAGAAGGCGAAGAAGAGTCTTCAAGTCCATTGGAAGATGTTGAAGAACAAGAATTAGAAATGTCTGCTACCAATGTTATAGATGTAGTAGATGTTCCTGGACAAGGTGGAAAGATTGTTGGAGATTTCCCTTCAACACTAAACTTCCTTCCAGATAATCTACCAAGATCAATGTCTCTACGCTTAGCACAAGCAAAGAGAAACACAGTAAAATAATATTCCTATCTAACAAGATAGGTAGAAGTCGGAGTTAGGCTCACACCCGTAAGCGTCGTGAAATCCATAACCACCACCTCAAACTAACATAACTCACAAAAGGAGAACAACAAATGTCTTATTTAGACAAAGTAATTGAACGCCGTGATGCAGTTAAGGTTGAAATGGATGCTATTCTTGAGGCAGTTGCTGCAGAGAATCGCACAGACCTTACAAATGATGAATCAGCAAAGGTTGATGCCCTTGTTGAAGAGTCACGCTCACTTGATTCAAAGATTGAAAAGTTGACTGCTCAGGCAGCAGCAGATGCTAAGGCATCAGAAGCACGAGCAGCAGTGGCTGATGTTGTAATGCCAAAGGTTGGCGGAGCAACAGTAACTCGTGAGGCTCGTACATACACACCAGAAAACTCTGATGTTTCATTCGTTAAGGATGCTTTTGCAGCAAAGTTCAGCAATGACTATGCAGCACAAGAGCGTCTTGCTCGTCACACAAAGGAAGAAGAAGTTGAGCGTCGCTCAGTTGGAACTGGCAACTTTGCTGGTCTCGTAATTCCTCAGTACCTTGTTGATCTTGCAGCACCTCTTGCTCGTGCAGGTCGCCCAACAGCAGACTTCGCAACAAACAAGATGCTACTTCCACCAGCAGGTATGACACTAAATATCTCACGCATGACAACTGGTACATCAACTGCAGTTCAGGCTGCTGAAAATGATGCAGTTTCAAATACAAATGCTGACGATACACTATTGACTGTGAATGTTCGTACAATCGCAGGACAACAGGATATCTCAAAGCAGGCTATTGAGCGTGGTACAGGTATTGACCAGTTCATCATCCAGGACTTGATCCGTGGATGGCACACAACACTTGACAACCAGATCCTAAACGGTACTGGTGCAGGTGGTCAAATCCAGGGTCTTGATGGAACATCAGGAACTAATGTTGTAACATTCACATCAGCAGCACCAACAGTTGAATTACTATATCCAAAGTTGGCAGATGCTTACCAGCAAATCCAGACAGATGCATTCATGAACCCAACACACTGGGTAATGCACCCACGCCGTCTGGCATTCTTGCTTGCAGCAGTAGACGGTTCAGGTCGTCCACTTGTTGTTCCAACACTAAACGGACCAATGAACTCAGTCGCAACAGGTGCAGGACAGGCATACTACGGTAACTCAGGTTACTCAATGATGGGTCTACCAATTGTTGCTGATGCAAATGTTCGTACAGACGCTGGAGCAGGCGCAAACGAAGATCGTATCTATTGCGTAACAGCACCAGAGTTCCACCTATGGGAGCAAGCAGGATCACCATTCGCATTGAACTTTGATGCAACTGGTGCAGGCTCACTCACAATCAAGTCAGTTGTATACGGCTATGCTGCAGCAACTGCAGGTCGCTATCCAGGAGCATTCTCAATCGTTGAGGGTACTGGTCTTGTAGCACCTACATTCTAATTTGTATAGTTAATTCTATGCAATACTTAGAGTAATCTAAGGGAGAGTAGGCCTGAATGTCCCCGCTTTGGGCCTACTCTTTTTTAAGAAGGGGATTTATGAAAAAGATTAAAAAGATTTTTAGAATCAAGAAAGAAACAGCAACTGCAACTCCAAAGATGGAAAAAGCAATGTTGCCTAAATTGGAGAAGAGGAGCAAATGAAACCTACACTTAGTGTTAGTCAGCAACCTACTAATGTCTATACGACATTGGCAGATGTAAGAAATAGCCTTCAAATTGAAGACAGCCTGGATGATAATGAAATCCAAATGGCGATTCTTGCTGCAAGCCGTATGATTGATGACTATTGCCAAAGAGGATTCTACCAAGAAGGTACATTAGCAGCACCTGTCACAAAATACTACACACCAGTAAATCCGTGGTATTTAGAGATAGATGATCTTATCCAACCAACAGAGATAGCATCAAGAGCAAATCAATCTGGTCCATTTACACAAATTTGGAACTTAGATACAGATGTTATGTATGAGCCTGTAAATAACCCAGAGACAGGCAAGCCAGTAACCAGACTATTAGCAATTCAGACATATGTCTTTCCTTACTTCTTTCCTCAGACAGTAAAAATAACTGGAGTTTGGGGTTGGTCCTCAATTCCTTACGAAGTAGAATTAGCCTGTAAGATTCAGGCAGCAAGATTATTTATTAGAAAGCAATCTCCATTTGGTATAGCAGGCTCTGTAGAATTAGGAACAGTTCGTCTTAATTCTCGCCTTGATCCAGATGTTGAGATGCTACTAAAGACATACCGTAGAAACTTTGGGTTGGCATACTAATGGCTATTACCAATGTCAATGGCGTAAGAGACGCACTCAAAGCAAATTTGCAGACAATAACCAATTTGCGAGTCTATGACTTAATTCCAGATGTTATTGTTCCACCATGTGCAGTAGTAGGACAATTAGATTTCACATTTGATATTGACAATATGCGTGGTTTAGACCAAGCATCTGTTGATGTTTATGTGATTGTTCAAAGAATATCAGAAAGAACAGGACAAGAAAAACTTGATTTACTTCTGGCTGGAAGTGGTAATGCCTCAATCAAAACTGCTTTAGAGTCAGACAGAACATTAGGTGGACTTGTTGATACTCTTAGAGTTATAACTGCTGAAAGTGGCACTTATAATTCTGGAGATCAATCTTTCTTATCATATCGCTATAACCTCACAATATGGGGCTAAGGAGAAAACAATGCAATATGTAGTATCAGGTGCCAAAGTTTGTGGTAAATTAAATGGGGAAAAACTTACTACAGATGATATACTTGGTGCAGGAGGAAGTGTTGAACATCTTCTTGCTTCAGGCAATATCAAAGAATCAACAAGTGCACCAAAAGCAGTAAAAGAAGTACAAGCAGTAGAGCAGGAAGTGGAAACATTCCCTGTTTTTAATTTAGATAATGAACAAGGAGATAAATAACAATGGCTCGTATAGTCCTAACAAATGTACAAGTAGTGGTTGGAGGCGTAGACCTGTCAAATCATGTTGCGTCAGTAACACTTTCATCAACTTATGATGTATTGGAAACCACTGCATTCGCTGGCGGAAATGTTCCAGATGCAGCAAAGACAAGAATTGCAGGATTGGCTGATAACTCAGTTACTCTTGAATTCCATCAAGACTTTGCAGATCCTGGTGCAGGAAACACTCCAGTAGAACAAACAATTTACCCACTACTTGGAGATGTTACAAGTATTGAAGTTCAGCCAATTACTTCAGCAACACAAGGACCAACCAATCCTAAATACACATTTGAGGCTTTGGTTTCAGAATGGACACCTCTAAATGGTGCTGTAGGCGAATTAGCCACTGCATCAGTTACATGGCCAATTTCTGGCATGATTACAAAGACAGTCTAATAACAAATGGCTAAAATAGTTCTAACTAATGCGTATGTTATTTTTGAGGGCACTAATGACTTTAGCGACCTCATTTCAAGCATAACGCTTTCTACTGTTCATGATGTTCTTGATGTGACTCCTGTAAAAGATGGTCAAATCTATAAGGAAGTCATAGCAGGAGTTGGAACTAACTCAGTATCTTTTGATTTCTACCAGGACTTTGCAGATAATTCTCTTGAAGAGTTTTTCAATGGAAATGGGACTACTGTAAGTCGTGTAGGAACAAAAGTATCTTGTGTGGTTAGGCCGTTAAACGCACCTAAATCACAAACTAATCCAGAATACCAGTTTGAGGCATTGATAACTGAATGGACTCCGCTAAATGCGGCAGTAGGTCAATTAAGTACAATATCTGTAAACTGGCCAATTTCTGGAGCAATCACTAAGGACACTACTCCTTAGTTTAAATTAATAACCTTGAAGGGGAAATTAAAATGGATGGACTAAGTATCAAAGTAAAAACCAGTGACGGAAATGAAGGCACATATGCTCTTCGTCCAAAGACTCTCGTTGCATTTGAAAACAAATATAACAAGGGTTTTGCTAAGTTGCTAACTGAAGATCAGAAGTTGGAGCATATCTACTTCCTGGCTTGGGCAGCGATGAAGGATGCTGGTAAGGTAGTAAAGCCTTTTGGAGAGTCTTTTCTTGACACACTTGACAGTGTGGAATTAGAGACAGACCCAAATTCAGAATCCACAGAGACAGCCTAACCTATACGGTAGCAATGGTTTCTGTGGAGACTGGCTTATCTCCAGTTGATTTGCTTGAAGCACCTGACGGTATACTTGAAGCAATAGTTATTTATCTCAAGGAGAAATCCAAGAATGCGAGTAGGCAATGAGTAGCAATGCATTTGTGTTAACTGGTATCAAAGAGACACTAAGTGCATTAGAAGCCTTTGACAAACAGGCAGTTAAAGAGTTTAATAAAGTTATTAACTCTGAACTGAGCAGTGCTAAAAAAGAAGCACAAGCATCTGTTAAGGCTGAACCACCACTAAGTGGCTGGGCTACTCAGCCTCCTCGCAATCCAAGAAGCCGTGGTGGTGCAGGATGGCCTGCATGGGATCAAAGCGTTATTAGAGCAGGAATCTCATCCACAAAGGCTCAGGGTAAGGTAAGAAAAGACTACACTACTAATGCTGGTGCATTAAAGAATAGATCTGCTGCTGGTGTTATTTATGAATTGGCAGGTAGAGCCAACAAAACATCAGGCAAGAATATGTTTATATCAAATTTAAGTAGAGATGACTCTCCGTTTATGCCATCTCGCTTGGTCTGGAATGTAGTAGATAAAAATAGAGCAAAGATTGCTCAGAATATCTACACTGCCTTGGAAAAGGCTAAAGCAACATTACAAAAGAATTTAAATACGAGGAAGGATTAAGACATGGCAGTAGGTGCAGTAGTAGCGTCAATCGTTTCTCAGTATACGGACAAAGGCTCCAAAGCAGCAAGAAAAGACATTGCTAAACTTGGAAAAGACTTTGATGTTGCAGCAAAAAAGATTACTAAGGTTTTTGCTGTTGCTACAGCAGCCACTGCTGCGTTTGCAATCAAATTAGGTAAAGATGCTGTTAAAGCAGCAGTAGAAGATGCAAAATCGCAGGCCATGCTTGCCAACAACTTAAGAAATACTCTTGGTGCAACTGATGCTAATATTGCTGCTGTTGAAGCATATATTGAAAAGCAACAGGCTTTAACAAATATCCAAGACACAGAATTAAGAGCAAGTTTTGGTAAATTGGCTATAGCCATTGGAAATACAAGCGATGCCATGCTTGTTCAAGGTGTTGCATTAGATGTTGCAGCAGGCACAGGAAAAGATTTATCCGCAGTCACAGACGCAATTACCAAAGCAAGCCAGGGTAATTTTGCGGCATTAAAGAAGTTAGTACCTACAATAGATTCATCTATTATTAAGAATAAAGATTTAGGTAAGGCACTTGTATATCTATCAAGCACATATAAAGGTGCTGCACAAGAGATGGCAAAGCAAGATCCAATTACCAGCCTTTCAATTGCCTTTGATGAATTAAAAGAAAAATTAGGCGTAGCCCTACTGCCTGCATTTATTCAATTAGCAGAGTATCTTAAGAGTACAGTTATTCCTCAACTTGAATATTTCTTATATCTAAATCAAGATAGATTGGCAAGTGCTCTTGAGTCTGCCGTTGGAAATATCAAAGAAATTGCTGTAGCGTTTCAAAATATCTATAAGGTTATTGAGGGAGTTAATGAACTTCTTCCAATTGGTATTGGTGGATGGATTCAGTTAGCAGTTGCTATTAAGGCATTGTCTGTTGTTGGAGGAATCGCTGCAACAGGTCTTGGTATTTTAACAGTTAGAGCCAAGATGAATAAGGACTTAGTTGAAAAAGCAACTCTGTCTAACAAGAAATTTGCTGAGATCCTTCTAAGCGATGCTTCAAGTGGAGAAAAACTATTAAGAGTTTACTACAGAATGAAGGGTGCTCTTTTAAGTTCTACTCCAAGCGTATTTATTATTAGTCAATTCCATAAGATGAAAGTTGCTTTGCTTGCATCTGCTACAGCAGGAAATAAACTGTCAGCAGCACTTGTCTTAATAGGAAATAAGTTAAAGATGCTATCAGTATGGCTACTCAGAACTCCATGGGGTAGACTGCTTCTTGCTGCTACTGCTATAGTTGGAGTAGTTGCTAAACTTACAGGTGGAAAGAAAATAACTCTTGATGAGCAAGCAAGAGCAGCAGAGTATTCAATGTGGAAGGCTGGTCAAGCCACTGAATCCATGGATGATGCTCTTAACAAGTACAGAAAAACTCAGACTACTGTAGTAGCATTGACCAAAGAACAAATTGCTGAACAAAAAAGACTTGCAGCAATTAAAGCCAAGCAAGCAGCAGAAGATAAAAAGAGAGCCAAGTTTGAAGCAGATTATGCTAAATTAAATCAAACATTGGCAAAACGAGCAGGCGTACAACTATTGTCTTCTGAAGATGAGAAGTTGGTTCAAGTAAATGCTGCCATTGCTCTTGCTGATAGACAAAAAGTTATAAATGCTCTTGATAAAGAACGCTTAAAGGCTATGAAAGAAGAAATTCTTTCTTTGGCTGTTAGAAATGATTTGGCTAAGAGATATCAAGATATTCTTACTGCACTTGCTGATCAGAAGATTGATACAAAGGAAATTACTATCCTTGCTAAAATGTGGGGAGTTCCTGTAGAAGCAGTAGAAGCATATTTGGCAACATTGTTTGCTGTTGAAGATGCAACTATCACAGATGATGAAATTATTAATCTTGCTCAAAAATGGGGTAGCACACAAGCCCAGGCAGCACAATATTTAGACTTCTATCAGTATCTAAATGACGGTATCCTAAGCGATGCTGAAATTGAGAAACTTAAGACTAAGTGGAAGTTAACTGAAGAACAAGTACGCATGTACGCTGACTTTGTTGGCGTAGTAAATGATGGTAAGTTAACTGATGCTGAGATTATTAAAATTCAGGATAAGTGGAAGTTAACCACTGATCAGGTTGTTGAGTATATTAAGAAGATTGGCTCTCCTGTTTCTTATTCAGGTACCCTGATTGATCCTGCCAGAGCAGCAGAAATTGGATGGCTAAACGCTACAGCAGCCCTACAAAGATATCTTGACCTTCTAAAGGCTGGTAGTGGAGTTGTTGTTACAAATCCATCAGGTCCAACAGGAGTTCCTCCTGTAGTCGTTATTCCTCCAAAGAACGATGGTCTTGGTGGAAAAACAGACTCAGCAGCAACAGCAGCATCAAATGCCGCAGCAGCAGCGTATGCAAAGGCTAAGGCAGCAGGAGATATGAACGCAGCAGCAATTGCAGCAGCAGGAGTTACTCCAAGTGCACTTGCATCACAAGAATCTGGAGCCATTGGAGCAGCATCTATAGCAGCCCAACTAAGAGCAGCAGAGGCAGCACAAGCAGCAGCAAAGCAAGCATCATCATTGGCAGCATTTAAGGCTAAGGAAGCACAAGATTTAGCAGCATCCCAAGCAGCAGCAGCACAAATGGACTACGATGAAAAGTTTAGATTTAGAGGACTTCAGAGTGGTCTTGCAAGCGGAACAGTTGCTACAGGAGCAGGTATTTCTGGTGGTAACTTAATGGCTGCACCAGTTGTCAATGTAACAGTACAAGGCTCTGTAACCTCAGAACAAGACCTCGTTCAAACTATTAGAACAGGACTATTGCGTGGTCAATATAACGGTCAAAGCATAACATTAGAGGCGATATAAAATGAGTTTGCCTACACTTAGAGTAGAAATTGACTTTGCAAATGGCCCATCATTTTCCTATCCTTTGCTTCTTGGTGACCTGTCATATGGACTTTTAGATATTAATACATTAGGAGATGCACCTGCAGATGTTGTTGATGTTTCTGATCAGGTATTAAGATGTTCTACTCGTAGAGGTCGTAACCGTATCCTTGCTAACTTTGAGGCTGGATCTGCGACGGTAGTGTTAAATGATCCTAATTCAGACTTTAACCCATTTAATGCAAGTGGCCCATACTATACAAAATTACTACCATTGCGTAAGATAAGAATCTATGCAATTACTCCATCTGATGGAGATTTTGTTGAAGTTAACCTATTTTCAGGATATATTACTTCATACGATACTGGTTTTTATCAAGGAACAAATGAGACTTCTACTGTAACCCTGCAATGTGTTGATGGATTCCGTCTTCTAAACAATGTTTCTACAGGGGTTGCTCCTGTTCCTGGATGTATAGCAGGTCAATCATCTGGTACAAGAGTAAATGCTTTGCTTGACTTTGCTGATTTCCCAGGCTCAATGAGAAGCATTCAATCTGGAAACTCTACAATGATGGCAGATCCTGGTGGACAAAGATCATTGCTACAAGCAATTCAAACTATTGAGCAATCAGAGTTTGGTGCATTCTTTATGCAAAGATCTGGAAAAGCAGCATTTCTAAGTCGCACCACAGTATCTGAATTAGCAGATCTTACTCCAAGATTTTATACAGATAATAGTGCTCCTGGTAGCCTTACATATACAAATCTTGACTTTGCCTATGATGATCAATTAATTCTTAATGATGTTACAATTACAAGATATAACGATGGCACTCTACCTGCTCCAATTCCTCAAGAAGTTACAGATCAATTTAGCATTGACACATATTTCCTCAAGTCTGGTCAAAGAAGTGAACTTCTCATGCAAACAGACACAGAGGCAAATGACCAAGCAAGAACACTACTTGCTGCTCGTGCTAATGCTAATCTAAGAATTGACTCAATGAATTTAGATATTTCTGGTGATAATAACGAAGATAGCGTATTAGTTAATTTAACATCAGATATTTACAGCCTTGTTGTTATATCTAAAACAATGCCTGGTGGATCTTTCATTACTCGTGAGTTGTTTATTCAGGGTGTTAATCACGATATCACTCCAAACTCATGGACAATGAAAGTATTAACAGCAGAACCATTGATTCAAGCGTTTATCCTGGATTCGCCAACTCAGGGTATACTTAATAATAACAATTTATCATACTAACATAAGGAGAAAACAATGCCTACAGGCAGTCCAAACGCTGGTTATCTTACCTTTAACACAGGTGATGTTTTAACCTCAGCACAGGTTCAGTACAACCTGCAAAATCAGACAATAATGTACTTTGCGTCTGCTGCAGCGAGAGATGCTGCCCTGACAGTAGGGATTGTTCAAGAAGGCATGTTTGCCTACCTTGCTGACATAAACGCTACTACATTTTACAATGGAACAGCATGGGAAAGTTTTGGAGATGTAACAAATGCAACTCTAACCTCACCAAAAGAAACAATTACAACAACAGCAGGAACTGCAGGATCACCAGCAACTGTTAATCTTGATGTAGTAACCTCATCTATATTAATATATACAGGTACTGCAGCAGCAGACTGGACATTAAATGTTCGTGGTAATTCAACTACAACTCTTGATTCAATCATGGCAACTGGAGAACAAATCTCAGTAGTCTTTGAAACACCTATTGGTGCTACAGCATATGAGCCAGTAGCAGGAGGATTTACTATTGATGGAGTTGTTCCATCTTCAATTAAATATCTTGGCGGAACTGTACCTATTGGTAACATAAACTCCACAGATGTGTATGTATATACAATTAGAAAAACAGGAACAGCGACATTTACTGTTCTTGGTTCACAAACTAAGTTTGCTTAATATTTAATAAGGAGTAACAGTGAGTCCATTAGAGCGTTTTCCAAGTGGTATTGGCGTATATTTAAGACAAGTAGTAACACCTACGCCTACCCCTACCCCAACGCCTACGCCAACTCCTACCCCTACCCCAGCACCTACTCCTACTCCTACTCCAACACCAGCACCTACCCCAACACCAACACCTACCCCTGCACCAACCCCTACTCCAACTCCAACTCCAAGTCCTACACCTACCCCTACTCCTACACCTACTCCAACTCCTACTCCTACACCTACTCCAACTCCTACACCTACACCAACCCCTACACCAACACCAACACCAACACCTACACCTGCGTGTGGCCCTTGCGTAAACTACAACTTCACACTGCCTACTTGTAATGGTGAAGACTCATACGAAGGTCTATACAGTAAGACTCGTAAAGAGTGTCCTTCAGGTTCTGGAAACTGGGTTGACTGTACTGCACCAGTATTCCTTGGATATGGTAACTGCCTTGCATCCAATGTTCCAGGTTGTGGTGGATCAGGTCCAGCATGTACACCATGCTACTCATGCAGCA
>Ga0209770_10001833_pt1 | contig 10826 bp, 10 predicted proteins | sample LauGreSu1BDMLBDD_2_FD_187572 | JGI IMG/M metagenome (GOLD analysis project Ga0209770, IMG submission 187572) | Freshwater lake microbial communities from Lake Michigan, USA - Su13.BD.MLB.DD (SPAdes) (version 2) | ecosystem: Environmental > Aquatic > Freshwater > Lake | place: Lake Michigan, USA...
TGTGGTTACTCACTTACCTCAGGTAGCGGCGTGGGCTGATTCCCACTTTGTTGTCACAAAGAACAACGATGGAACCGTTAGTCAGAGCGATGTTCGACTGGTGGTGGGTGAGGAGCGGATTGAGGAGGTGGCCCGTATGTTGGCTGGTTTAGAAAACTCGGTTAGTGCGCGAGAACACGCCACCGAGCTGCTTTCTTTGAAGGTGTAAGAGCCCCACCTTTTTAAATGATAGGTTTGTCTTCCATGGGCCAAGCACATGTGACTAAACACTTATTTGTAACCGGCGGAGTCGCCTCAAGTTTGGGCAAAGGACTCACAGCCTCAAGTCTTGGACGATTATTAGTAGCACGCGGTATCCGCGTAACAATGCAAAAGCTGGACCCTTACCTGAACGTCGATCCCGGAACCATGAATCCGTTTCAGCATGGTGAGGTTTTCGTAACGGATGACGGCTCTGAAACCGATCTGGATATCGGCCACTACGAGCGGTTCCTTGATCGCAATCTGCATGGATCTGCAAATGTCACAACTGGCCAAGTGTATTCACGCGTTATTGCCCGTGAGCGCCGCGGTGAATATTTGGGCGAAACAGTTCAAGTGATTCCGCACATCACCAACGAAATTAAAGAACGCATCATCGCAATGGCAGGACCTGAAATTGATCTAGTCATCACTGAAGTTGGTGGAACTGTTGGTGACATCGAATCACAACCATTCTTGGAAGCTATTCGACAGATCCGTCAAACAGTCGGTCGCGATAATGTTTTTTATCTTCACGTTTCGCTGGTTCCGTACATCGGACCATCAGGTGAATTGAAAACAAAGCCAACGCAACATTCTGTTGCAGCTTTGCGAAGTATTGGTATCGCACCTGATGCCATAGTTCTACGCTCTGACCGTGAAATTCCGGAAAGTGTAAAGAAAAAGATTTCATTGATGTGTGACGTAGATTCCGAAGCTGTTGTTGCAGCGGTTGATGCACCATCAATTTACGATATTCCTAAGGTTCTGCACAGCGAGGGCCTTGATTCATATGTTGTAAAACGTTTGGGTTTTGATTGTCATGATGTTGTGTGGGGCGAATGGGATGCTTTGCTCCAGAAAGTTCATCACCCAAAGCATCACATTAAAGTTGGCCTTGTCGGCAAGTACATAGATCTTCCTGATGCTTATTTGTCTGTTTCCGAAGCCCTTCGCGCAGGAGGTTTCGCAAATGAAGCGAAAATTGAAATTGTTTGGATTGCAAGTGATGAATGTGAAACGCCAGAAGGTGCAAAGCGAAACTTAGAAAATGTTGATGCTATTTGTGTTCCTGGTGGTTTTGGAATTAGAGGTATTGAAGGAAAAGTTGGCGCGCTCAAATACGCCCGCGAAAAAAGAATTCCGACATTGGGGTTGTGTTTAGGTTTGCAGTGCATGGTGATTGAAGCTGCGCGCAATCTTGCTGGAATTTACGATGCGATCTCAGCAGAATTTTCTGATTCAGGAACTCCGGTTATTGCAACCATGGCTGGACAAAAAGATGTTGTTTCCGGAAAAGCAGACATGGGCGGCACGATGCGTCTTGGTTTGTACAAGGCTGATCTATTAGCAGGTTCGGTTGTCGCCCAGACTTATGGTGCAACAGAAGTTTCAGAGCGCCATCGTCACCGTTATGAGGTCAATAACCAGTACCGCGACAAAATTGGGAGTGCTGGCCTTGTTTTTTCAGGATTATTCAAGCAACAAGATCTTGTGGAGTTTGTAGAACTTCCGCAAGAGGTGCATCCTTACTACGTAGGCACGCAAGCTCATCCCGAGCTTCGGTCACGTCCAACGAGACCACACCCTCTCTTCATTGGCCTGATTGCTGCAGCGGTAAAAGCGAAAGGCTAAAAATGATCGTCGGAGTTCCGAAAGAGATCAAAGTTCATGAATCACGTGTGGCAATCACTCCTGAAGGAGTTTCAGAGTTTGTTCACGCCGGGCATTCGGTCATCATTGAAGATAAAGCGGGAATTGGATCTTCGATCACGAATGAAGAGTTTGTTGCAGCAGGGGCTTCTATCGTCCCTTCAGCTGATGATGTTTGGCAAAAGGCTGATTTGGTTCTGAAAGTAAAGGAACCTATTGAAGTTGAGTACCCCAAGATGCGAAGAGGACAAACGCTTTTTACTTACTTACATTTAGCTGCTTCGAAAGCATGTACAGATGCATTAGTGAAGTCAGGTACTACAGCGATCGCCTATGAAACAGTCGAAGTAAATGGAACTCTTCCGTTACTTGCGCCTATGAGCGAAGTTGCAGGACGTCTTGCAACACAAGTTGGCGCCACTGCGTTGCAAAAGCCTCACGGAGGGCGCGGAGTACTTCTAGGCGGTGTTCCAGGTGTGGCACCAGGTCGGGTAGTTGTTATTGGTGGAGGAGTGGCCGGATTGAATTCTGCGGTGATCGCACTTGGTATGGGCGCAGATGTCACCGTTTTTGATCGCTCGATCAATCGGTTGCAGTACATCGACACTATCTATGGTGGTCGTATCAAGACCTTGGTTGCCTCAAAGCATGCGATCGAGCGAGAAGTTAGACAAGCAGATTTAGTTATTGGCGCAGTTTTGGTTCATGGCGCAAAAGCCCCAAAGTTAGTTTCTAATCTTCTAGTGTCACAGATGAAGAGTGGGTCAGTTTTGGTTGATATTGCAATTGATCAAGGCGGGTGCTTTGAGGATTCCAAACCAACCACCCATGCTGAACCGACTTATAAGGTTCACAACTCTATTTTTTACTGCGTAGCAAATATGCCAGGAGCGGTACCAGTTGCTTCTACTTATGCGCTGACAAATGCAACCCTTCCTTATGCGCTTTCCTTAGCTAGTCATGGTTGGGAAGCAGCAATCGTTAAGGACAAGAACCTTGCCAAGGGTTTAAATGTTCATGATGGAAAGATCTATTACTCCGCCGTTGCAGAAGCGCATGGTTACGCAAGCACCGAACTTTGATATAGCGGCCACATCCTTTCTCAATCATCTTCAAATTGAGAGGGGACTGGCCGCAAACTCTATTGCTGCCTATCGGCGCGATTTAGAAAAGTTCAAAATGTTTTTGAATGGTAGAGAACTAAGCAAAGTGACCCCCGAAGTAATAACCGCTTTTGAAACCTCATTAAGACAGGATAATCTGTCGACACCAACGATTAATCGTGCTGATTCCACATTGCGCTCTTTCTTCAAGCATCTTGCGCAGGAGTATGAGATTGCAGATCCAACGTTAGAAATTTCGGCAAGTAAGTCTGCTCGTCGATTACCTAAAGCTTTAACTTATGACCAGATAATGTCAATGATCAATGCGGCGCTACGAGAAAGTGAACCAATAACGCTTCGCGATCAAGCAATGCTGGAACTTCTGTATAGCAGCGGTGCGCGCGTCAGCGAGTTAATCGGAATCAACATGAATGATCTGAGTACTGTCAATTCTGCAGGCGGGGTTATTACAACCCTAAAATTACGTGGCAAAGGCGCTAAAGAACGAATAGTTCCGCTGGGTTCTTTTGCTACTGCAGCAATCGAAAATTATTGTGTTCGAATTCGTCCAGGTTTGTTGGCAAAGAATCCAAAGAACAATTCGGCCTTATTTTTAAATTCAAGAGGCGGCAGAATTTCTAGACAATCAGCCTGGCAAATGGTTCTTGACGCAGCTTCGGCTGCGGGAATCACCGAACACGTTTCACCGCACGTTTTTCGGCATTCATATGCAACACATTTGTTAGATGGTGGGGCAGATATTCGTGTGGTCCAAGAATTACTGGGACATGCATCAGTCACAACAACGCAGATTTACACTTTAATCACAATCGATAAGGTGCGTGAGAGTTATTCAATGGCGCATCCTCGCGCCAAGTAGTTAATTATTGTCCGCGTAGTCTGCGCGCCAAGATGCTTTGATCACCTTTAGCTTCTAGATCTGCGATGATCACAGCGATTGATTCGCGAACAATACGACCGCGATCAACTGCCAAACCTAGATCCCCGCGAAGTTGCAAACGTGCTTGGTCAAGATCAAAGAGTTCATCTGGTGATAAATACACCGTGATTTTTTCATCATGGCGTTCACGACCCGAAGGTGAACGATCAACCGTTGTGACGCGACGACGAGCAATTGTGCGTACACCCTTTTTTGATGATGGTGCTTTAGGAGTTGCGATTGCGGGCGGGACTAATGGAGCGGCAACATCATTTGATGTTTGTGCAGGGACTGCACTTAATGCAGGTGCAGTGGAACGAAATAGTTCATCGGCTCCTGGAAGGTTTGCTCTGCGTGTCATCGTGCGCCTCCTCTGGCGATTAGTTCTCGGGCTAGGCGACGATAAGAAGCAGCGCCACCTGAAGTTGTTGCATACGTAGTAATTGGTTCGCCAACGACAGTTGTTTCTGGGAAACGAATTGTTTTAGCAATAATTGTTTCGAAAACATCTTCAGGGAACTGTTCCAAGATTCGCTCAAGAACTTGTCTATTGTGTGAAGTTTTCTTGTCGTACATGGTTGCCAAAATTCCAATAAGGCGAAGCTCTGGATTAAGGAAATTCTTGACCTTATCCAAATTGCCCTTTAGTTCGATGAAGCCATGAAGGGCGAAGTATTCACACTGCATTGGAACGATTACCTCTTGAGAAGCAACAAGGGCGTTAATAGTTAACTGACCCATCGTTGGTTGGCAGTCGATCAAAATTACATCGTAGTAATCACGAAGCGGAGCTAGTGCTCGCTTGAGATATTGCTGTCCACCAATTTCAGCGCCCAGCGTTGTTTCTGCTGTACCTAAGTCGCGGTTTGCCGGTAAGAAGTCCAAGCCAGGAACTGAAGATTTCAAAACGATTTCATCAACGTTGGCAGTTGGTGTCATTAATGCGTAGTAAACGGTTTGCTCTAATGGAAGTGAGTGCGCGTTTACACCAAGACCAAGTGATAAACCGCCTTGTGGGTCGAAGTCGACTAGCAATACACGTCGACCCATTTCAGCCAGTGCTGCACCTAAGTTGATCGTGCTAGTTGTCTTTCCAACGCCGCCTTTCTGATTAAAGATTGATATGACTTTTGCGCTGCCATGCTCACTAAGAGCAGCTGGGGTAGGAAAGTTTTTGGCGGTCTTGCCGAGCAGGGTCGCAGTAGTTGCTACATCCTCTGCAATTGTCGATTTAGCGTTCAATCTTCAAACCTCTTTCCTGATATAGCAAAGAGCCTATGCGCTCCACCGAAAACAGGCAAGCGTGAAGTAAGGTGCCCCAATGAGTATTGCTGAGCAGATTTCAGTGGAGGAAAACCGTGATGTGAACGCCGCATCAGGGGGATTCTCCGTGCATCTGAGCAACTTCGATGGACCTTTTGATCTGCTCTTACAGCTGATTTCCCGCCACAAGATGGATGTCACCGAAGTGGCATTGAGCATCGTGACCGATGAGTTCATCTCATTTATTCGTGCTCTGGAAGCATCGGGGCAGGGATGGGATCTAGACCAAGCCACTGAATTCCTAGTCGTGGCCGCTACCTTGTTGGATCTAAAGGCCGCCCGCCTTCTTCCAAGTGGGGAAGTCGAAGATGAAGAGGATTTGGCGCTACTTGAAGCGCGAGATCTGCTCTTTGCGCGCCTCTTGCAGTACCGAGCTTTCAAGGAGATTGCAGCGACATTTAGCGAGCGCATCGCAGCGGCTGACAAGTCCTTCCCTCGAGTCGTGGCCCTTGATCCAGCACTGGCCAGCCTGCTGCCAGAGGTTTTGATCGGTGTTGGAGCACAGCGCTTTGCTGCGATTGCAGAACGGGTTCTGACACCCAAGGTTGCCCCCGTAGTGGCCGTTGAGCATCTACATACAGCCCTGGTGAGCGTGGCTGAAGAGTCCAAGCGGGTCGTGGAAGCTTTGCGTCATGCAACCTCTATGAGCTTTAGAAATCTGATCTCGGACGCCGATAGCACCCTGGTCGTAGTCGCCCGCTTCTTGGCGTTGCTGGACCTGTACCGACAAGGCGTTCTGCGTTTTGACCAGGTCGTTGCGCTCGGTGAGCTACAGATCAGATGGACCGGAAGCCTTGAGGGCGAGGTCGAGATTACAGATGAGTTTGATATTCCCGTGGTTTTAGAGATGGAAGACTCGACAGAAAGTGGCGAAAATGTCTAATGTAGAAGTTGAACGTTCCATCGAGGCGATCCTTATGGTCGTGGATGAGCCGGTCACCGAAGTTGTTTTAGCACAGGTGCTGGAACGCCCGGTGGAAGAGATCGAGGCTGCCTTGGTGGTTCTGGAAGGTTCCTATGAGGAGCGTGGTTTTGCGCTGCGCAAGATCAATGGGGGTTGGCGCTTTTATAGCCACCCAAGCTATTCAGCCGCTGTTGAAAAATTCGTTCTAGATGGGCAACAGTCACGGCTAACTCAGGCCGCCCTGGAAACATTGTCAGTGATCGCCTACCGCCAGCCAGTATCCCGAGCCCGGGTATCGGCTATTCGCGGCGTCAACGTTGAAGCGGTTATGAAGACCTTAATCACCCGAGGTTTGGTAGAAGAGTCCGGTCTTGAGCACGAAACTGGCGCAATTTTGTACAAAACAACCAGCTATTTCTTGGAACGCCTGGGATTGAACTCGTTGGAAGATTTGCCGGCCCTTGCGCCGTATCTGCCAGACCTAGACGGTTTGGACGAGATTCTCGATTCGCTAACTGACTAGCACTTCGGCTACCCTTAGCTCCTGACTGTCGGGAGGATAGCCATGGCCCAAATGAGGCTCAACAAGATCATCGCAGATGCTGGAATCACAAGCCGTCGCGGTGCAGATGAACTAATCGAATCAGGACGGGTAACCGTCAATGGACTCACCATTCGTGAAATGGGGAGCAAATTTGACCCTGAGAAAGATAAAGTCATGGTTGATGGTGAGACAATTACACGTACTTTGACTAAGTCTTATTTAGCACTTCATAAACCAAAAGGTGTTTTGTCAACCATGTTTGATCCAGAGGGTCGACCTTCGCTGGACGACTTCATTGATCTGCGAAAAGAGCGCTTATTCCATGTAGGCCGCCTGGACAAGGATTCTGAAGGCCTTATTTTGCTCACTAATGATGGAGACTTGACCTTCCGCGCCACACACCCATCCTTTGGATTGGAAAAGACATACATCATTGAATTTGACGGTCCTTTGCCGACCGGCGTCGACAAGGTTCTTCTAAAGGGTGTTGAACTTGAAGATGGAATGGGTCGGGTATTGAGCTTTAAGCAGCTCTCGCCAAAGTGGATTGAGGTTTCAATTCATGAGGGTAGGTACCACATCATCCGACGCTTGATGGAGGCCGTGGGGGTAGATGTTCTTAGATTGATCAGAACCAAGTTTGGACCCATCTCATTGGGCGATACCCCAGAAGGACGCTGGAGAGACCTTAACGATACAGAATTGATGAATCTACGAAAGGCTTTAGACATTTAACGAGATTACGATAAATCGATATTCTTTCAAATAACCATTTATAGTCTTATCGATATTAATTCGAGGTATTAACAATATGTCGACATTCATGACGCTCAGAAAGGTCTGTTTAAGAAGATTTATCGATATTTGTCAAAAGCTCTTGTCTAAAGGCTTCACAGTAGAGAATTGGTTCTAATGTAGTAAACAGGTTTTACATGTAAAAGGTTTTATCGATAAAGACGGATTCAAATATCAGCCAATTGTGGCTAGGAAAGGTACCCTTATCCCATGAGTGTGCGTGCGATTCGAGGAGCTATCCAGGTCCCAGCCAATACCGCGGCTGACATAGCCGCTGGTGTGCAGGAATTGGTTGCAGCGATTCTTAATGCCAATGAGCTAACTCCAGCGCAGGTGATCTCGGTTTTCTTCACATCGACCGTTGATCTAAATGCCGCCTTTCCGGCAGCTGCTTGCCGCGAAATGGGCTTTTCAAATGTTCCACTTATTGGTTCGGTCGAAGTAGATGTTCCTGGAGCGCTCGATAGGACGATTCGGGCCATGTTTCACGTCGAAACAACGCGTTCAGCTGAGCAGATCAGCCACATTTACCTTCATGGAGCCACTGCTCTTCGCAGAGATATCGCCCAATAATGTCCCCACAAAACATTTCTAGAGTTCGAATTGTTGGATCCGGGTTAATCGGTACCTCTATTGGGTTGGGCTTAGTCCAGCGTGGAGTCCACGTACAGATGGTAGATCGCGACCTGAAAGCTCAAGCTTTAGCCAACGATCTAGTTGGCGGGGGAGAAATCACTGACCCAGAGTTAGTAGTCCTGGCGATGCCCACTTCCCACCTTACAGAAGTCATTGAGCGAGAAACTCAACTAAATCTAAACTGTACATTTATGGATGTTGGCAGCGTAAAGAGTGAAGTTGTACTTCACGTACAGAGTATTTCAGGTCTGTCCAAGCGATTTTTGCCTACCCACCCAATGGCAGGCCGGGAAATTGGCGGTGCTGGCTCAGCACGGGCTGATTTGTTCCAGGGTCGCAGTTGGATACTTACGCCTACAGCCGATGTCGATCCAGCAGCAAGAGGGCTAGTCCTAGAAGTAATCGAGTCGTTGGGTGCGACACCCATAGAGCTTTCAGCCATAGACCATGACCGAGCTGTAGCAAAGATTTCTCATCTTCCGCAGATTGCATCCTCGCTGATAGCCAAGCAACTAACTGGAACTCCTTCCGAGTGGATGGAGCTAGCGGGGCAGGGGCTGCGCGATACCACACGCATTGCGGGCTCAGATGAGTCGTTGTGGAAAGAGATCATTTACTCCAATCGCACTGAATTGCGACAATTACTAATAAATCTACAAAACGATGTTCAGGCAATGATTGATTCCCTTAATGATCCTGAGGAAATAGCTGCATTGATCGCCCAGGGTCGAGCAGGAAAATCTTTGATTCCAGGCAAGCATGGCGGCAAAGCCCGTGAATATTGGTACTTACCAATTGTCATTGATGACAAACCAGGTCAGTTGGGTGCGATCTTTAATGAGTGCGCCGCAATGGATGTCAACGTGGAAGATTTGAATATTGAACATTCACCAGGTCAATTAAGCGCGCTAATTACTTTAGCTTTGTCGCAAAGTGATGCAGAGAAACTTTCTAACCATCTAACATCGATCGGATGGAATGTTCATCCGATTCGCAAATAGAAGTAGGCTCATCACATGGGCATAGTCGTAGCAATAGATGGCCCGAGCGGCGCAGGTAAATCAAGCACTGCGAAAGCAATAGCAACTCGCGCGGGTTGGAATTACTTAGACACCGGTGCCTTGTATCGCGCAGTCACATGGCTTGCTCTGGAATACAAATGCGATGAGGCATTTTCTATTCTCCAGGCCATCAAAGATCATCCAATTAAGTTTAATGCAGACCCAACAGCACCAAATGTTTTCGCTGGCGATACACAGATCACTCACGCTATTCGTGGCACATCGGTCACTGAAAATGTTTCTCGAATCAGTGCAATGCCTGAAATTCGACGCGAATTGTTAAATCTACAGCATCGAATAATTGATTCGGCAGAACGAGGCATTGTCGTCGAAGGTCGAGACATAGGAACAGTTGTTGCTCCTGAAGCTGGACTTAAAATCTATTTGACTGCAGATTTAGATGCCAGAGCGATACGCCGGGAAAATGAAACTGAAGATAAAAGCGTTGATGTAAAGCAATCCTTAGATAACAGAGATGCGGTTGATTCAACGCGAGCGGTGTCACCTTTAGTCATGGCATCTGATGCCGTTGAAGTTGATTCTACTTATCTGGATCTGGATGAAACTATCGAACGCATTTGGGAACTGTTAAAGAAGCGTAATTTATTGGGTTTGCCAATAGTTGCAATCTTGGGTCGACCTAATGTTGGAAAATCAACCTTAATTAATCGTTTCTTAGGCAGGCGCGAAGCAATTGTTGAAGATACTCCCGGTGTAACTCGCGATCGCGTTCAGTATGAATGTGAATGGGGCGGGCGCCGTTTCATCATTATGGACACTGGTGGTTGGGAAGCTAAACCCGACGGTATCGCTGTTCAGGTAAGTGCAGGTTCAGAACTTGCAATGCAGGAAGCAGATGTTTTGTGTTTCGTTGTTGATGCACAAGTTGGTGCATTGGATGAAGACGACACCTTGGTACAGCATCTGCGCAAGGCAAAGAAGCCAACAATTTTGATCGGCAACAAAGTTGATGGCGAACGTGAAGAAGCCGAAGCCCATGGCTTATGGAGTTTGGGCTTAGGGGAGCCACGTTTTGTATCTGCGTTGCATGGTCGCGGCAGCGGTGATTTGCTAGATCACATCGTAAATGTGTTACCTGAAGTTGGACGTGCGCAGAATCAAGATGGTTACCGCAAGGTTGCTTTGATCGGTCGACCTAATGTTGGAAAGTCATCATTGTTTAATGCAATTGCTGGTGAATCTTTGTCTATCGTTGATGATGCAGCTGGTACGACTCGTGATCCCGTTGACTCGCTTTTGTCTTTTGGTGGATCAACTTGGAGATTTATCGACACGGCAGGATTAAAAAAGCGAGCTAATCAGGATTCAGGAACGGATTACTACGCATCATTGCGTACCGCAACGGCGTTAGAACGATGTGAAGTTGCAGTAGTGGTGCTAGATGCATCAGAGCCAATCACGGAACAAGATTTGCGTGTCATCACCATGGTTGAAGAGGCCGGTAAAGCAATGGTGATTGTGATGAATAAGTGGGATTTAGTTGACGAAGATCGCCGCAACCAATTGGACCGCGAAATCGACAGACATCTTGATCAAGTGGAATGGGCCCAACGCGTAAATATTGCAGCTAAGACTGGTTGGCATCGTGACCGATTGGCACCAGCGT
>Ga0209770_10001834_pt1 | contig 10823 bp, 7 predicted proteins | sample LauGreSu1BDMLBDD_2_FD_187572 | JGI IMG/M metagenome (GOLD analysis project Ga0209770, IMG submission 187572) | Freshwater lake microbial communities from Lake Michigan, USA - Su13.BD.MLB.DD (SPAdes) (version 2) | ecosystem: Environmental > Aquatic > Freshwater > Lake | place: Lake Michigan, USA...
TCCTGTTCCTGGCTGCTGAGGCTGCCGACATTCACCACCTTCGAGGTGGCCTTCACGTCGGCGCCGGCCTTGATCAGCGCCTTGATGGCCTCGACGCGATTGCTGGCGACGGCGAACATCAGCGGCGTCTGGCCGAAGGTCTTCTCGCGAGCCTCGATCTCGGCGCCGTTCTCGACCAGCGTCGTGACCGCCGTGGCGTTCCCGGACGCCGCGGCGAGCATCAGGGCGGTGGTGCCCAGGGCATTGGCCGACTTGGCGTCGGCCCCGCTCGACAGCAGCGCCGCAATCACGGCCGCATGGCCATGCTGCGCGGCCATCAGCAGCGGCGTGTAGCCGCCCAGCCGCGTGCTGGCCTTGACGTTGGCGCCGGCAAACAACAGGACCTGGGTCAGGTCGGCGTCGCCGTTGCGCGCGGCCCAGTGCAGGGCGGTCATGCCGTCGCCCTGGGCGGCGTTGACATCGGCGCCGTCCTTGAGCAGCGCGCGGACGGCGGCGGCATCGCGTTTCATGGCCGCATCGGCCACCGGCGCCGTCGCGGCGCTCAGCAGCACCGATAACGTCACGGCGAGGACGCCGACGAGCCCGACTCCCTGAATCACTTTGCGCATATGCGTATCCCCGTCACTTGCCCGCTAATGTCTGCCACCGAGGACACAAAGGACTCAGAGCCAATCTTTCCAAATGGCCGGCGCCCGCTAAGCGGCACTGGCAATGTCAAATAGATTGCCCTGTGTTCGGTGTGTCCTCTGTGGCCAATTCCTCTTACTCGGCCACGGTCGCCGGCGGCACCGCCGTCAGCTCGAAGCGGCCGGTGCTGTCGCCGAAGCTCTTCACCTCGGTCAGGCCGATGTCCTGCATCAGCGCCAGCATCACGTTGGCCATCGGCGTGCCGTCCGGAGCCTTGAGGTGCAGGTTGCCGCGCAGCGCGCCGCCGCCCTTGCCGGCGATGAACAGCGGGCAGCGCTTGTGGTTGTGCACGTTCGAGTTGCCCATCGGCGACCCGTAGATCACCACCGTGTTGTCGAGCAGGTTCTTGTCGCCTTCCGGGGTGTTCTTCAGCTTGTTCAGGAAGTACGGAATCATGCTGACGTGATACCGGTTGATCTTCATGAAGTCGGTGACCCGGTCCTCGCGCTCGCCGTGGTGTGACGCGGGGTGGAACGCCGAGCGGACGCCGCTGTCGGGATAGACGCGGGCCGAGCCGTCGCGGCCCATCTTGAACGAGAACACGCGCGTCACGTCGGTGGCAAACGCCAGCACCTGCAGGTCGAGCATCAGCTTGACGTGCTCCTCGAACGAATCGGGCACGCCGATCGGCGCTTCGGGCAGCTCGCGCGCCTCGCCCGAGGCGTTGTGGGCTTCGACCCGCTGGATGCGGCGTTCGACTTCGCGCACTTCGTCGAGGAAGGCGCCCAGCCGGGCGCGGTCGCTGGTGCCGAGCTCCTTCTGCAGCCGCGCCACTTCGCCGCTGACCCAGTCGAGAATGCTCTTGTCGGTCCGGCGGTGGGCGGCGCGCTCGGCCGGCGTCGCGCCGACGCCGAACAACGAGTCGAATGCGGCGCGCGGGTCGCGGATCATCGGCAGCGGCTGGTTCGGGGTCGCCCAGCTGATGCTGTCGGTGTAGGCGCAGCTGTAGCCGTAGGCGCAGCCGCCCGACTGGTCCACCGTCTCGATGCTCAGCTGCATTGACGGAATGGCCGTGTCCTGGCCGAACTTCTGCGCGTAGATCTGGTCGAGCGAGGTCCCGGCGTGGACGTCGGAGCCCTGCGTCTTCTTGGGGTGCGCCTGGGTCAGGAACACCGCGCTCGAGCGGAAGTGATCGGCACCGATCTCGGGCAGCGAGAACGCCTCGGCGTTGCGGACGTCCGTGTTGCTGACAATCGTCAGGTAATCACGGAACGGCTCGAGCGGCGACAGCGCGCCCGGGCTCAGGTCGAACGCGGTGCCGACCGCCGCCGGCGACCACAGGTTCTTGCTGGCGCCGAACACCGTGGCGCCGGCCGAGCCGTGCACCATCTCGATGGCCGACAGCCGGACCTTGCCCGCCGCGGCGGTGCTGGCGAGCAGCGTTTGCGCCGGCACCATGGCATCGAGCAACGGCAGGGCCATGGTGACGCCAAGGCCGCGCAGGACGGTGCGGCGGGACAGATGCTTTTTCGTGAGGTATGCCATTGGTTGCTATCTCTCCACTGTCGTCGTGTCGGCCGGTTCGGCCGTGCTCATCTGAAATGCCTGGCTCGTGACAATGCCCATGACGAACGCCGAAATGCGGTGGTTGCTCTTCGCCGCCTCGCGGCCGATGCGGCGAATGGTCGGCATGTCGTAGTACTCGACGCGCCGGCCCAGGCTGTAGGTCATCAGCCGCTCGGTGAAGCTCAGCACGAACATGTCCTGGTGCTTGAGCAGCGCGGCGCGCAGGCCCGCGGGCCCGCTCATCTTGGTGCCGTCGTAGAGGTCGCCAACCGGGTCGACCGGCTCGCCGTTGTCGCGGATGCGCCAGCGGCCGGTGACGTCGAAGTTCTCGAGCGCGAGGCCGAGCGGATCAATCACCCGGTGGCACGAGTTGCACTGCGGGTTGGCGCGGTGCTGCTCCATGCGCTGGCGCGTCGTCAGCTGCTTGTCGCCGGCGTCGGCCTTGGTCTCGTCGAGCGTGGGCACGTTGGGCGGCGGCGCCGGCGGCGGCGAGGCCAGCAGCACTTCCATCACCCACTTGCCGCGCAGCACCGGCGAGGTGCGATCGGCCACCGAGGTCAGGGCGAGGACGCTGCCCTGCCCGAGGATCCCGCGGCGGTTCTCGTCGGCCAGCGTGACGCGGCGGAACTCGGGGCCGTTCACGTTCGGGATGCCGTAGTGCTTGGCGACCCGCTCGTTGACGAACGTGTAGTCGGCCGTGAGCAGGTCGAGAATCGAGCGATCCTCGCGGACGATGCTGTCGAAGAAGAGCTCGGTTTCCCGCTTGAGCGCCTCGCCCAGCCGGAAGTCGTAGTACGGGAACAGCAACGCGTCGGGATTGATCTTCTCGAGGTCCTGCAGCCGGAACCACTGCGACGCAAAGCGCGTCGCCAGCGCCTCGGACCTGGGATCGGCGAGCATGCGCTTGACCTGGGCGGCCAGCGCGCCCGGCGCGCGCAGCGTCCCGCGGCTGGCGACCTTCAGCAGCGCCTCGTCCGGGCCGGTGCCCCACAGGAAGAAGGACAACCGCGACGCCAGGTCGAGGTCGTTGATTCGGTAGCTTTGCCCCGCCCGCACCGTCGCCGGCGTCTCCTCCAAACGGAACAGGAACTTCGGGCTGGCCAGGATGGCCTGCACGGCCAGGCGGATGCCCGACTCGAAATCACCACCCTCCTGGCGGCCCTGCTGGTAGAACTTCTGCAGGCCGTCGTAATCCTGCGCCGTGAGCGGCGCGCGGTAGGCCTGGGTCGCAATCCGGCGGATGATCTGCGCGGCGCAGGCGGCTTCTTCCGACGCGGCCGTCGGCCGGCACGTGAAGATGCGCTTGCGGCTCGAGGTGTCCGACACGCCGGTGACCTTGAACGGCCCGCCGACGGCGAACTCGCGCAGGTGCGGCAGCGTGGTGATGCCGAAGCCCGAGCCAATCTGGCTGTCGGCCAGGGTATGGTCGATGGGCGGCATCAGGTCGTCGGGCACCGCGTCGAAACGCTGCACGAACGCCGCCGCCAGCCGGTGCGTGCCCGCCTTGACGTGGATCCGCGGCGTCACCAGGTTCATGCCGTTCGGATCCGACTCGCTCATGCGCGGGTTGATCTCGAGGGCGGCGACGCGCTCGCCATCGATCGACACCTCGATGATCTCGCCGCGCACGGTGCTGCCAAACAGCTGGCCCGTGGGAATCGAGTGCAGCTGCATGCGGAAGCTGTACTCGCCATCGGCGGGGAACGTGTGCTCGACGGCAATGCCGCCGCGGGTGCCAAACGGCGCGCCGTCGATGTGCTGCATCTGCGACCCGGTGCGCGGCACCTTGTAGGTGGCCTCGGCGGCCCCGGCCTTCGGGTCGCCCACTGCCAGCGCGCTGATGCGGCTGGCGGCGCGCAGGTAGCCTTCCATCAAGGTCGCCGAGAAGCTCTGCGAGTCGGCGACGTTGTCGAAGCCCGCGCTGATGGTGTCGGGCGGCAGGAACGCCGTGACGTCGACGTCGAGGTCGAACATGGCGGTGACCGCGCGCGCGTACTCGGCGCGGTTCAGACGCTGGAACGGCCGCCGCCCGGGATTGGGATTGAGCGCCGCCGCCTGGTCGAGCCGCGCCTCCATGGCCGACGCAAACGACGCCAGCACGGCGCCGTCGGGGCGCCGCGAGCCGGCCGGCGGCATCATGCCGGCGCGCAGCTTGCGGACCATCTTCTCAGCGGTCTCGGCCACCTTCGCGTCGTGGCCCACCTTCGCGGCATCGAATCCCGTCAGCGACAGCCCGCCGGCGTTGTTCTGGTTGCGATCGTTATGACAGCCGGCGCAGTACTGCTTGACGAGCGCGGTCTGCGATTCGACGAGCGCGGTGTTCGGGTGGCCCACGGCCATGGCCGGCGCGCCAGTGCGAACGGGTGCGGTCGCTGGCTTTGACGAGGGCGCGGGGGCGGCCGCCTGCGGCTCCGCGTACACGCGGAATCCAAGTCCCACCACCATGCCCAAAAAGACAACGAGTGATAATTTCTTCATCAGCACCTTGTCCTCGCGTCGAGGACGGTTTTCAACAGGGCCGTTGTAACACTAACAAGTCGCATTTTCAACGACTTAGGGCCGATTCTTGTCACCACTTGTCACGGCCATGATAGGCTCCCGGTCTCAGAAAGGGATGATGGGGGCCAGGCCCTCAAAATCAACGTTTCTGGCCTGATTTCGTGGATTCAATGGTGAATTTGGGGGCCTGGCCCCGTTCATCCCTAATAGGAGCGCCTCATGGACGGGCAAAAAACCATCTCGCGGCGGCGGGTTCTGACAGCCGGAACCGCCGGAATTGTGGCTGCGGCCCTGCCTGCCGCCGGTCAGACCGCCGATCAGGCTGCCCGCCCCAGGGTGCCGGCCGACCCGACGAAGGTCCAAGGTCCAACCAGCACCGAGGTCGGCGGACGCTCGCCGTTCGAGCGCCCCAAGCGGCTGTCGTTGAACGAACGGCGCACCTCGAGCCTCACCCCGCTCCAGGACCTCGATGGCATCATCACGCCGTCGGATCTCCACTTCGAGCGCCATCACGGCGGGGTCCCGGCCATCGACCCGCAGCAGTACTCGCTGCTCATCCACGGCATGGTGGCTCGGCCGCTGGTCTTCACCCTCGCCGACCTGCGCCGCTTCCCCGGCCGCTCGATGATTCGCATGATGGAGTGCTCGGGCAACGGCGGCCGCGCCTACCGGCGCGAAGGCAGCCTCACCGATCAAACGCCGCAGCAGGTTGACGGCCTGACGAGCACGAGCGAGTGGACCGGCGTGCCGCTTGCCACGCTGTTGCGCGAAGCCGGCGTGTCGCCCAAGGCGAAGTGGTTCCTCGCCGAAGGCATGGACGCGGCCGTGATGACCCGCAGCATCCCCATCGAAAAAGCCTGGGACGATGCGCTGATTGCGTACGGGCAGAACGGCGAGCCGCTGCGCCCCGAGCAGGGCTACCCGGTGCGGCTGTTCCTGCCGGGCGTCGAAGGCAATGCCAGCATCAAGTGGCTCCGCCGCATCGAGGTCGCCGACCAGCCGTTCATGACCCGCGAGGAAACGTCGAAATACACCGACCCGCTGCCCGGCGGCACCGCCCGCATCTTCAGCCTCGACATGGATGCCAAGTCGCTGATCACCGAGCCGGCGTTTCCCGACCAGCTGACCGGACCGGGCTGGTGGGAGATCCGCGGCCTGGCCTGGAGCGGCCGCGGCAAGATCGCCAGGGTCGACATCAGCGTCGATGGCGGCAAGACCTGGCAGCCGGCGAAGCTCGATGACCCCGTGCTGCCGAAGTGCCACACGCGCTTCCGCTTCCCGTTCGAGTGGAAAGGCGGCGAAACCACTCTCTTGAGCCGCGCCACCGACGACACCGGCTACACGCAGCCGACGCTCGACGTGCTGATGGCCGCACGCGGCCCGGCCACGGCGTATCACTTCAATCACATCCGCGGCTGGAAGGTGCTGGCCGACGGCGCCGTGAAGTTCGCGGGAGGGGCGTAATGGCGAAACAGCTCACGCACGCGGCCCTCGTCGTCTCCGGCATCGGGCTCGCCGCGGTGATGGGGTTTGCCCAATCAAAACCCGCGGCGCCGCCGGCGCCCAAGTCCTACGGTCTCGGCCGAGCCGCGACGGCTGACGAGATCAAGAAGCTCGACATCGACGTGATGCCCGACGGCCGCGGCCTGCCCGACGGCCGCGGCACGGCCGCCGAGGGCGCCGCGATCTATGCGGCGAAGTGCCGCTCGTGCCACGGCCCGAACGGCGAGGGCGCGGCGTTCGATCGGCTCGTCGGCCGCGACTCGGGCCCGAACTTCAACTTCGCGATGGATCCCAAACTCGTGAAGACGGTGGGCAACTACTGGCCGTACGCGACGACGCTCTACGACTACACGTTCCGCGCCATGCCGTTCATGCAGCCAGGGTCGCTGACGCCGAACGAAACCTACGCGCTCGTCGCCTACATCCTGGCGCTCAACAAGATCGTGCCCGAGGACGCGGTGATGGACCAGGCGACGCTGCCGAAGGTGAAGATGCCGGCGCGCGACCGGTTCGTGATCGACAACCGCAAGGGCGGGAAGCTCGTGAAGTAATTCTGACGGGAGGGCACTGCTTGTCGGGAGGTGATCCCGGCAAGGATTACCCTCCCGACATTGTTCTTCTCCCGACCGATAGCGCTCCCGGCAGAGCCGGGGCGCGAGCTATTGCTTTTGCTGCTGCGAGCCGACCGGCTTCAGCACCGTGAGGTCCTGCGAATCGACCGAGTACTCGGTGAACGGCTGGTACATTTCGTCCCAGCTCTGCTCCGACCAGTACACCGGCAGGTGCGGCCCGGGGTTCCACTTGTTGCGCACCGAGTTGTCGTAGACGCCGATGCCGGTAATCTTGCTGCCGGCCGGAATCTTGAGCGGCTCGGCCAGCTCGTAGTTGAACTGCCAGTTGAAGTCGAACTTCGGCACGTTCAGGATCGTCTGCTCGCGGCCATCGGGATAGGTGATCACCCACTTCAGGCTCTTGCCGCGCAGGTGCATGTGCGGCGACATCGCGTACAGGGTGATGTCTTCGGTCACCGGCGTGATGCCGGTCAGCTTCCAGTTTTCGGCGTAGGGCGGAATGTTCGGCGTCGTGCGGCTGCGGCGGGTGCTGCCCGGGTCGGCGACGTATTCGGTCTCGCGGCCCTCGGCGCGGTAAATCGACAGCCCGCCCGTGGTCGTCGCGAGCGGATCGCCCGCCTGGCGAATCAGCACTTCGTGCGTGACCGGCACCTTGTTGAACCAGATCCCGAGCTTGGTCCGGTCCTTCTCGGCCTTGCCGGTCGGGTTGTAGTGCATCTGCCAGTTCACGTACTTGCCGGCGGGAATGCGCTTGCCGATGTTGGGACGATGGATGTCGAGGCCGCGGCCCGGCACCCACGAGAGCAGCTTGCTCGAGCCCGGCAGGCCGGAGTCGGACGAGGGCAGCCCGCGCGAGCCGCGGTCGCCGATGACCTTGCCGTCGGGACCGACAATGCGGCCCTCAACGAGCGTGGCGCCTTCGGGGATATCGACGAAGTAGATGCCGGCGTGGTGCAGCACCGCGCGGTTGCTCGGGTGCAATTCGACGACCTCGGCAAAGCGATCTTCGGTCCACGGCACCTTCGAGTAGAACATCTGCACCCCGACTTCACCTTCGGCGGGGATCTCGAACTCGACGGGCATCTCGAGCACGGCATCCGGCTCGCGCTCGCCGAACGTCCAACCCGAAGCGAACCTGGGCGCCGGCGGCATGTCGGCGGCGTCGCCGCGCGCCGCGCCGCCATCGACCCAGGCGGCGATCGTGTCGATCTCCTTCTGCGACAGGCTGACGTCGTTGCGCATGGGCAGGCTCTGGGTCATGTCGGCGCCCCAGGGCGGCATTTCGCGCGCCACGACCTTGGCCTTGATCGCCTTGGCCCACGGCCGCGCATCGTCGTACGACAGCAGCGTCATGGGCGCGACTTCGCCGGGCCGGTGGCAGTTGGCGCATTTCTTGTACATGATCGGCGCGACGTCCTTGGCGAACGTGGGTGCGCCGCCCGGGGCGGAAGCAGGAGTCTGGGCATTGACGCCGGACGAGCCAAGCGCCGCGACGCCGATCACGACAAGTGCCAGTCGTTTCATATCCCCTCACTAAGTACGCAAAATCTGACGTCAGCTCGGTCCCCAAGCCACCACATGGTGATTTTGGGGGTCAGACCCCAATCACGTCGCCCCGGCCTCCGGCCGCTCCGCGGATACTAGCCTATTTCGGGGCGCCGGCAACGCAAGTCGCCACCGCCTCGACCGAGGAGGTCATGTTGATGCGGCTGACCGGCGCGGCCTTGATGAACAGGCCGCGAATCACCATGGTCTTGTCGCGATGCTGCGACAGGTTGAACTCGCCGACGCCCAGCAGCCGGTAGCTGTTCTTGCCGGCGGGCGGCACCTTGGGCAGCTCGGCGGCCGGCGCCTGGTTGGCAATGCTGGGGACTGGTTCGGTGGCGGCCACCAGCACCCAGTTACCAGCGCCCTGCTCGCGCAGGCAGCCGGTCACGCTGACAATTTCCACCTTGTTCGTGGCCGGCGCCTGCCCGGCCAACACCAGCGTCAACGCGAGAATCGAAGACAGGGTCATGACGGTCGCTATGATAGCCGACGTGACCCTTCGACTCGATGGCCGCGGCGGGCGGCGGCCATCTCGCACAGGCCTCGCGGCGCTTGCGCTGCTGGCCATTTTCGCAGCGACGCAAGCGTCGCTCGCCCACGAGGCCGAGCGGACGCGGGTTTCGCTGACCTTGCAGGCCGACGGACACTTCGTGCTCGAAGTCGCCAACGACCCGCTGTGGATGCTGCTGCGGCTCGAGACGTTTGCCGGCGGCACCGTCCCGGCCAACCCCACTCCGGTGCAACGCGACCCGCGGCTCGCGCAACTTGGCGGCGTGTTCGCGGATCGAATCGTGTTGTTCGTGGACGGGCACGAGGTCCGCGCCGAGTCGGTGGCTTACGTGCCGCCGCCGGCCTCGCCGCCCGGCGCCCTGGCGACGTTTCGTCTTGCCGGGCGCATGCCTCGCGGTGCGGCGACCCTGCGCTGGCTGTACGGCATCGTGGCCGATCCCTATCCGCTGGAGATTCACCAGGCCGACGGCTCGTCCACGGTCGAGTGGATCACCGGCACCAACTGGAGCGGCGTCATCGACCTGACGCGGAGTTTTCCGCGGCCGACGCGCTGGGCCATCGCGCGGCAGTACCTCGTGCTGGGCTACACCCACATCCTGCCGAAGGGACTGGACCACATCTTGTTCGTGCTCGGCATCTTCCTGCTCAGCCCCCGCCTGAAGACGATGCTGCGGCAAGTGACGGCGTTTACCGTGGCGCATTCGATCACGCTCGGCTTGTCCATCTACGGCCTCGTCTCGCTGCCCGCGCGCGTCGTCGAACCGCTGATTGCCCTGTCGATTGCGTACGTCGCAGTCGAGAACCTGCTCACGCGGGAGTTGAAGCCGTGGCGGCTCGCGCTGGTGTTCACGTTCGGCTTGCTGCACGGCCTCGGCTTCGCGGGCGTGCTGCGGGAGTTGGGGTTGCCGCGCGAAGAGTTCCTGACGGGTCTGCTGACGTTCAACCTGGGCGTGGAAGGCGGACAGCTCACGGTGATCGCCATCGCGATGCTGCTGGTCTGGCCATTCGTGCAACGAGGCTGGTATCGCCACCGCGTGGTGATACCAGCCTCGCTTGTGATTGCCGCGATCGGGGTCTACTGGACCGTGACGCGGATGTGGTCCGCCTGACCGCCGTCGCCGTCGCCGAGGCCGCGGAGGCGGACTCTACTGCTGGAACTTCTGGATCCGCTGGCCGTAGGTGTCGGCCGCATACACGGCGCCCTTCGAGTCGACGACGATGCCGTGGACCCAGTCGAACTCGCCGGGGCCGGTGCCCTGCTGGCCCCATGTGGCAACCAGCTTGCCGTCCGTCAACGACAGCTTGTGCACGCGCTCGAGCGCGTGGTCGGCAATGAACGCGAAGCCGTCATCGCCCTTGCGCGAGATGCCGATGTCCCACGGGTTCCAGCCCTCGACCTTGATCTCGCGCTGGTAGTTCAGGTTCTGGTCGAACACCTGCAGGCGATGCCCCTCGCGATCGATGATGTAGAGGTTTTCCCGCGCGTCGACCGCCAGCTTGTGCGGCAACACCCACTCACCCGGCCCGTTGCCCTTGTCGGCCGGGCCGCCGGCGCCCTTGGCCACCTGCTTGATGAACTTGCCGGTCTTGTCGAACAACACCACGCGATTGTTGCCGTAACCGTCGGTGACGACGATGTTGCCGTTCTTCAGCACCGCGATGCCCGACGGCAGGTCGAAGTGCGTGGCGTCATTGCCTTTCTCGCCGGTCGTGCCCAACTGCAGCAACACCTTGTCGAGCTTGGGACTGAGCTTGACAATGCGATGGGCGTCGCGTTCGATCATGTAGACGTTGCCGTCCCAGTCGACGGCGCCCGAGTGCTGCCAGTCGGGATTGAGCTTCTTGCCGTTCAGCTCCTGGTCGCCGCCGGCCATCACCAGGTTGCCGGCGGTGTCGAACACCATGATCGGCTTGGCGCCGCGGTTGAACACATAGATACGGTCCTGCGCGTCGATGGCGAGTCCCGAGATGCCCGGCTGATTGGTCGGGCCGGCCGGG
>Ga0209770_10001835_pt1 | contig 10822 bp, 7 predicted proteins | sample LauGreSu1BDMLBDD_2_FD_187572 | JGI IMG/M metagenome (GOLD analysis project Ga0209770, IMG submission 187572) | Freshwater lake microbial communities from Lake Michigan, USA - Su13.BD.MLB.DD (SPAdes) (version 2) | ecosystem: Environmental > Aquatic > Freshwater > Lake | place: Lake Michigan, USA...
TCGGGAGAAAAACAGCAGACGTCACGGCGGACGCCAGCAAAGGGGGTGCCTCAGAAGGCGGAATCGACGGCCAGAATTGATCACGCTGGCGGGCGGATTTTCGAACGGCGGCCCGCCGTTGCGCATCGGGTGGCTGGCGGACGCGGACGGTTCGTGAAGTCACTCCGGGTCGACGGGTTCCGTCAGCCTCGGATCTGCGCATCACATGGCGGCCTTTCGGACACGGCGAGGGATGCTCGCGGCGGCGCGCAGCGCGCCATACGGCCTACGGAGGGCCCTCAAGTCGCCCGTTTCTCACCCCCTGCGCCTCCCTCGGTCGACCCAAGGGCAGGAGCCCCCACATGCATGACCCCGACCTGACCCGCGAAGCACTCGCCGAGCTGCCCGCAGACATCGCCTCCAGCCCGCTCTTCAACGGCGACCTGGCTCCCACACCCAAGGGCCGGAGAACCTGGACCACCTACAACTTTGCGGCGCTCTGGATCGCCATGGCGCACTGCATCCCGACGTACCTGCTGGCCGGCGGGCTCATCGCGGTGGGCATGAACTGGTGGCAGGCGCTCCTTACCATCGGCCTCGGCAACCTCATCGTCCTGATACCGATCCTCCTCAACGCGCATCCCGGCACCAAGTACGGCATCCCGTTCCCAGTGCTCGCGCGCTCGAGCTTCGGCACCGTGGGGGCAAACGTGCCGGCGCTGCTGCGCGCCATCGTGGCGTGCGGATGGTTCGGCATCCAGACCTACATCGGCGGCGAGGCGGTACGCACGTTTCTCACGGCCGCATGGCCGGCGTTCGACCAGGTGGGCGGCGGCGCGACGGTGCTGGGACTCGGCATTCCCTCGGCAATCACGTTCATGGTCTTCTGGGTGATCAACATCGTGATCGTGCTGGTGGGGATGAACGCGGTCCGGCACTTCGAGAACTGGTCGGCTCCGCTCATCCTGGTGATGGGGCTGTGGCTCCTCGGCTGGATCGTGAGCCGTGCGGGCGGGCTGGGGCCCATGTTCGACCGACCGTCTTCGTTCGCCACCTCGGCCGACTTCTGGAGGGTCTTCGTGCCGAGCCTCACGGGGATGATCGGCTTCTGGGCGACCCTGAGCCTGAACATCCCGGACTTCACGCGCTTCGGGCGCGGTCAGCGGGAACAGATGGTCGGCCAGGCACTGGGCCTCCCCACCACCATGATCGCGTTCAGCCTAATGGCGGTGGTGATCACGAGCGCCGCCGAGACGATCCTCAAGGGCAGCGACCCCAAGACCCTCTGGGACCCGGTCGTGGTGCTCGGACAGATCACCAGCTCGAAGGCCCCTCCCGGACTCGACGCGCCGCTCCTGGCCGGCGAGATGACACGCGTCGTCGTGGCCGTCCTTAGCCTCCTCGGCGTGGCGGTGGCCACCATCAGCACCAACATCGCGGCGAACGTGGTGAGCCCTGCGAACGACTTCGCGCAGATCGCTCCCCGACTCATCTCCTTCCGGACCGGCGGCGTGATCACCGGGGTGATCGGGATCCTCATCATGCCATGGAAGCTGCTCGCGAGCGCGGACACCTACATCTTCGATTGGCTGGTCGGCTACTCCGCCCTCCTCGGCCCGATTGCGGGAATCATGATCGTGGACTACTGGTACCTGCGCCGCCGCGAGCTGGACGTCCCCGACCTCTATCGAACCACCGGTCGATACGCCGGGACGAACTGGGTGGCCATTCTGGCGCTCGTCGCCGGCGTTGCACCGAACGTGCCCGGGTTCCTGAGGTCCGTGCACGTCCTGGAGGGTCCGCCCAGCTTCCTCGACGACCTCTATCCCTACGCATGGTTCATCGGGCTGGCCATCGCGTCGATCGCGTATGCCGTCGGTATGCGGATCAGGCCCGGCTTCGGCGTGCCCGAGCGCTGACCGTCGACGGAACGCCTCACCGCAGGCAACAGACGAGGGGGGTCGGCACGCCGATCACCCCTCGAACGCCTGGTCGACGATGTCGAGCCCGCGGTCGATGATGTCGAAGCCCTCGGCCATCTGCGCCTCGTTGATGCAGAGCGGCGGATTGCACATCACCGTGCTCCACTGCAGCACAGTGAAGAGCCCGTTCTCCTTGTAGAACTTGCCGAGCTTCGCCATCGCGGGGTGGCTGCCGGCGTACGGAACGATGCGATCGCCCGCCGAATTCCTGCGCAGCTCGATGGTGCCGAACAGGCCGATGTTACGGTGCTCCTTGACGCAGCGGTGCTTCCTCGCCAGTCGCTCCATGTGCCCGCGCATCACGTTTCCCATGAGCGCGGCGTTCTCGATCATTCCCTCGTCCACGAGCACGTTCACCGCGGCAAGCGCCGCCGCCATGCACATGGGGTGCGCGTTGTAGGTGAGGCCGCCCCAGAAGACGTTCTCGCGGAAGTGGTTGGCGATGCGGTCGCTGACGGCCATCACGCCGAGCGGCATGTAGCTGCTGGTGAGCCCCTTCGCCATGGTGCAGATGTCCGGCACGATGCCGCCGTGCTCGAACGCGAACAGCTTGCCGGTGCGGCCGAAGCCGCACATCACCTCGTCGGTGACGAGCAGGATGCCGTGCTTCTCCAGGAGCGCCTTGAGCCCCTTCAGGTAGCCCTTCGGCGGCGGCAGGATGCCGTTGGTCCCGGTCACCGTCTCGATGAACATGGCGGCGATGTTCTTCGGCCCCTCGTACTGGATCACCTCCTCCAGGTACGTCAGGTTGTTGCGCACGATCTCCTCCTCCGTGGCGCCGAAGCTGAAGTCGTACGGTTTCGGGTCCATCACGCGCACCACGCCGGGCATGCCCGGCTCGGTGGGCCACCGACGCGGGTCGCCCGTGAGGCTGATGGCGCCGTTGGTGGCGCCGTGGTAGCTCCGGTAGCGCGCCAGGATCTTGTGGCGTCCGGTGAAGAGCCGCGCGGCCTTGATGGCGTTCTCGTTCGCCTCGGCGCCGCCCAGGGTGTAGAAGAACGTGTTCAGGTCGCCGGGCACCAGCTCGGCCAGGCGCAGCGAGAGCCGCGCGCGGATCTCGGTGGCCATGCCCGGGTACGCGTACGCCAGCTGCGCCGCCTGGTCCTGGATTGCCTTGATCACCTTCGGGTGCCCGTGGCCGATGTTGACGCTCATCAGCTGGCTGTTCCAGTCGATCCACTTCTGGCCCTCGGGTCCGTGCAGGTAGATGCCCTCGGCGCGCGAGACGGGAATGGGGTCCACCTTGCCCGTGGCGCTCCACGAGAAGAGGCTGTGCTTCATGCACGCGTCGATCATCTCGCGCGAGCCCATGTGTCCGTCGGCGTTGGTCATCGGGGTTCCTTGGCGCGCCAGGCGCGCCGGTCGAGGTGCGTGGGGATTCGCAGGGCGATCAGCTCATCCACGTGCGGTCGCGCTGCAGCGCCCACTTGCTGGTCACCTTTCGCTGGCGCGTCCAGAAGCGGTAGCCGTCCCAGCCGGTGATGTTGCCGTGGCCGAAGGCGGAGTCGTTCCAGCCGCCGAAGCCGAACGGCTCGCGCGGCACCGGCACGCCGATGTTGACGCCGCACATGCCGGCGTCAACGCGGTCCATGACGCGGCGCGCCACCTCGCCGCTGGTGGTGTAGATGCTGCTGGCGTTGCCGTAGGGATTGTCGTTCTCGATCTCGATGGCACGCTCGATGTTCGGCACGCGGATGATGCTGATCACCGGGCCGAATATCTCCTCGCACCCGGCCGGCATCTCCGGCGTGCAGTGGTCGATGATGGTGGGCCCCACCCAGTAGCCGCCCGCCGGTCCGTTGGCGGCGCGGCCGTCCAGGATGAGCTTGGCGCCCAGCTTCTCCGCGCCCGTGATGTACCCCTCGATGCGCTCGCGCGCGGCCGCCGTGGTGACGGGGCCGAGGTCCTTGCCGGGAACGATCTTCGCCGCACGCTCGCGAACCGCGCGGATGACGTGGTCCACGTCGCCCACCGCCAGCAGCACGCTGGCCGCCATGCAGCGCTGGCCCGCGCAGCCGGTGAAGCTTGCCACCACGTTCTCCGCGGTAAGGTCGAGGTCCGCGTCCGGCACCACGATCAGGTGGTTCTTGGCGCCGCCGAGGCAGAGCGCGCGCTTGCCGTGCGTGCACGCGCGGCCGTAGACGGCCTTGGCCACGCGGGTACTTCCCACGAAGCCGAGCGCCTTGATGCCCGGGTGGTCGCAGAACGCCTCCACCACCTCGCGGCCGCCCTGGACGATGTTGAAGACGCCGTCCGGCAGGCCCGCCTGCTTCAGGAGCTCCGCCAGCCGCATCGAGCTGAGCGGCACGCGCTCGCTCGGCTTCAGGACGAACGAGTTGCCGCCGACGAGCGCCTGCGGGAGCATCCAGAGCGGCACCATGATCGGGAAGTTGAACGGCGTGACGCCGGCCACCACGCCCAGCGCCTCGTACGCCACGTCGCAGTTGACGCCGCGGCTCACCTCGAGCTGGCCGCCGGCGGCGAGGTTGGGGAGCGAGCATCCGTACTCCACGCACTCGATGCCCTTCTCCACCTCGGCCTTCGCCTCGGCGAAGATCTTGCCGTTCTCGTGGCTCACCAGCCAGCTGAGCTCGTCGATGTTCCGCACCATCAGCTCGCGCAGCCGGTACATGACGTGCGCACGCTCGCGGATGGGCCACTGCGACCACTCGCGCGCCGCGGCCGCGCCCACCTGCACGGCGGCATCCACGTCGTCGGCGCCGCCGAGCAGCACGCTGGCAATCGACTTTCCGTGGCGCGGATTCAGGATCTCCTGCGTGGCCCTGGCCGTGCGCGGGTTGCACCACGCGCCGCCGATCCAGTGGCGGGCGTCGGTCCACGGCGTGAACTCGTCGCTGGTCGCCGGAAACGTGCCTACGGAGACGGGCGCGGTGGCGGCGTGTGCGGGTGCGGCGGTCATGGGACGTACTCCTGGCGTTCGACGGGCGTGGGTGCGGTGACGGCGTTTCGGATGGCCTGGCTGCGTGCAGCCGGCGAGAAGCACGGACGTTCGACGTATCGGCCCCAGCCCTCGTGGGGCGTGAGCTTCCCGTCCTTCCAGAGGATCCGGCCGCGGCTCAGCGTCACGGCAGCCCCGCCGGTGACCTCCATCCCCTCGAAGATGCTGAAGTCGTTGCGCGAGTGGTGCGTACCGGCGCCGAGCGTGCGCGTGGCCTCGGGGTCCCAGACCACGATGTCCGCGTCGGCACCGACCGCCACCGTGCCCTTGCGCGGATGGATGTTGAAGATGCGTGCCGCGTTGGCGCTGGTGGCGCCCACGAACTCCTCGGCCGTCAGGCGCCCCGTGCGCACGCCGTGGTGCCAGAGCACGCTCATCCGCTCCTCGAGCCCGCCGGTGCCATTGGGGATCCTGCGGAAGTCGTCCGCGCCCATCGCCTTCTGCGAGGTCAGGAACGTGCAGTGGTCGGTACCGATCACCTCGATGGTCCCGCCCTGCAGGCCGCCCCAGAGCGCATCCTGGTGCTCGGGCGCGCGGAAAGGCGGGCTCATCACGTGGTGCGCCGCATGGCGCCAGTCGGCGTTGCGGTACTCGGCGTCGGAGATCACCAGGTGCTGCACCAGGCTCTCGCCGTACACGCGGTGCCCGGCCATCCTGGCGCGCGCGATCGCCTCCATCGCCTGGCGGCAGCTGGTGTGCACCACGTAGAGCGGCACGCCCACCATCGCGGCGATCTGGCAAGCGCGGTTCGCGGCCTCGCCCTCAACCTCGGGCGGGCGCGAGAGCGGATGGCCCTCCGGACCGTGGATCCCGCGCGCGAAGGTGTCCTCCTGCATGCGGAGCACCAGGTCGCCGTTCTCGGCGTGCACCATGCAGATGGCGCCCAGGTCGCGCGCGTGCGTGAAGCTCGCGATCAGGGTGGCGTCGTCCACCATGATGGCGTTCTTGTACGCCATGAAGTGCTTGAAGCTGTTGACGCCGTGGTCGCGGCAGAGCGTGGCCATCTCCTTCGCCACCTGCTCGCCCCACCACGTGACCGCCACGTGGAAGCCGTAGTCGGCCGTCGCCTTCCTGGCGCGCTCGCGCCACGTGCGGTACGCCTCGAGCATCGACTGCTGCGGCGCGGGGATGCAGAAGTCCACGATCATCGTGGTGCCGCCCGCCGCGGCGCACGCGGTGCCGGAGAGGAAGTCGTCCACGCTCACCGTGCCCATGAAGGGAAGCTCCATGTGCACGTGCGGGTCGATGCCGCCCGGCATGACCAGCGCGCCGCCGGCGTCGATGACCTGCGCACCGGCGGGTGCGTCCACCTTCGTGCCGACCGCGGCGATGCGCTCGCCCACCACCAGCACGTCGGCCCGCTGCGAGCCGTCGGCGTTCACCACCGTGCCGCCGCGGATCAGGGTTGCCTCGCTCATGCGTCGGTCCTCCTCAGGTGCTCACTGCGCCGTGATCTCGCCGTACGCCTCGGGGCGACGGTCGCGGTAGAACTGCCAGACGCTGCGGACCTCCTCGATCATGCCGAGGTCGATGTCCGCCACCAGCAGCTCGTCCCTGTCCTCGCTGGCCTGCGCCACGGTCTCGCCGCGCGGGTTCACGAAGTAGCTGCTGCCGTAGAACTTGCCGATGTTCCAGGGAGCCTCGGTTCCGACGCGGTTGATGCAGCCCATCCAGTAGCCGTTGGCCACCGCATGCGCGGGCTGCTCGATCTTCCACAGGTACTGGCTGAGGCCGGCCACCGTGGCCGACGGGTTGAAGACGATCTCCGCGCCGTTCAGGCCCAGGCAGCGGGCGCCCTCGGGGAAGTGGCGGTCGTAGCAGATGTAGACGCCCACCTTCGCGTAGCGCGTCTGGAACACCGGGTAGCCGCCGTTGCCCGGCTTGAAGAAGAACTTCTCCCAGAAGCCCGGGTTCACCTGCGGGATGTGCTGCTTTCGGTACTTGCCCAGGTACGTGCCGTCGGCGTCGTAGACGGCCGCGGTGTTGTAGAGGACGCCGCTCATCTCGCGCTCGTACACCGGCACCACCACCGCCATGGAGTGCTTCCTGCAGATGCCTGCGATGAGCTCGGTGGTGGGGCCCGGCACCGGCTCGGCGGCCTCGTACCAGCGCGTGCTCTGGCTGGGGCAGAAGTACGGGCCGTTGAAGATCTCCTGCAGGCAGAGGATCTGCACGCCCTTCCTGCCGGCTTCCTCGATCAGCGCGACGTGCTTGTCGAGCATCGCCTTCTGGATCTCGGCCACGGGGCGGCTCTCGTCGTTGATGGGGTTGCTGCACTGGATGAGGCCGCAGCGGACGATCTTGCTCTTGGTTGTCATGTTGTTCCTCGATTCGTTGCTGGCCGCCGGTGTGGCCCGGCGTGGACGCTGGCGTACTGGGTGCTCAGTGAGCACCCTTCTTCGGCCGGAGCGCGCGTCCTTCGTTGACATGCTGGTTCCAGCTGGCGGGCGCGTGCCCGTTCTCCACCTGCGCCATGTCGATGCAGCCCGGCACCGGGCAGACGATCTGGCACAGGTTGCAGCCGACGCACTCCGACTCGTCCACGTGCGGGACGCGCGTCCCTTCCTGCGGATGGATGCACTGGTGCGCGCCGTCGTGGCAGGCCGCCACGCAGAGCTGGCAGCCGATGCACCTGTCGGCATCGATCTTCGCCACCGTCTCGTAGTTCATGTCCAGGTGGCCCCACTCGCTGTAGGTGGGGACGGCCTTGCCGACCATCTGGTCGATGCGCTCGAAGCCGTGCGTGCGCATGTACTGCTGCAGGCCGTCGGTCATGTCCTCCACGATGCCGTAGCCGCGCAGCATCACCTCGGTGGCAACCTGCACCGTGCTCGAGCCAAGCAGGATGAACTCCACCGCGTCGCGCCAGTTGCTCACGCCGCCGATGCCGCTGATCGGCAGGCCGAACTCCCTCTCGCGCGCCAGCGCCGCCACCATGTGCAGCGCGATCGGCTTGACCGCCGCGCCGCAGTAGCCGCCGTTGGTGCTGAGGCCGCCCACCCGGGGCAGGGGCACGAACCGGTCGATGTCGACGCCGATGATGCTCTTGATGGTGTTGATGAGCGAGACGCCGTGCGCGCCTCCGCGCTTGGCGGCCATGCCGTGCGGCACGATGTTGCCCACGTTCGGCGTCAGCTTCACCAGGACCGGCACCGTGCTGTACTTCACCGCCCAGCCGGTGATGCGCTCGTTCACCGCGGGTTCCTGGCCCACGGCGCTGCCCATGCCGCGCTCGCACATGCCGTGCGGGCAGCCGAAGTTGAGCTCCAGGCCGTCCGCGCCCGCATCGATCGAGCGCTTGATGATGTCCTTCCACTCCGCCTCCGTCTCCACCATCAGGGAGACGATGATCGGGTTGTGCGGGAAGAGCCGCTTGGTCTCGGCGATCTCGCGCAGGTTCACTTCCAGCGGGCGGTCGGTGATGAGCTCGATGTTGTTGAAGCCCGCGCCCTGCACGCCGCGGATCGTCAGCCCGCCGAAGCGGCTCGAGACGTTCTGCACCGGCACGCCCAGCGTCTTCCACACCGCGCCGCCCCAGCCGGCCTCGAAGGCGCGCTGGATCTGCCGGCCGCTGTTGGCGGGCGGTGCGCTCGCCAGCCAGAAGGGATTGGGCGATCGGATGCCGCCGGTGTTCGTCGTCAGGTCAGGCATGTCGCTTGCTCCCCGCCTTCGCGTTGCCGGTCAGTTCCGCATGGATGCCGTGCGCGGCAGCCTTGCCCTCGGCGGCGGCGTTCACCACTTCCTGCCCGCCGCTCGTGCAGTCGCCGCCCGCGTACCAGCGCGGCCGTCCGGTGAATCCGTGCTCGTCCACCCGGATGCAGCCGCGCTCCACGCGGATGCCGGGGAGCGCGGCCATCGTGTCGCCGAGCTTCGACTGGCCGATCGCCAGGAGCACCAGCTCCGCCTCCACCGTGAATTCGCTGCCGGGCACGGGCCTCTTCGCCGCATCGACGCGCACGCAGCGCACGCGCTGCACGCGACCGTCGCCCTCGATGGCCACGGCCACGGCCTGCCATTCGGCCTCCACGCCGTCCACCAGCGCGGCCTTCCATTCGTGCGCGTAGCCGCTCATGCCGTCCTGCAGGCCGCGGTAGAGCATGGTCACGTGCGGAATGCCCAGGCCGCGCGCCTCGCGCGCCGCGTCGATGGCCGTGTTGCCGCCGCCCACCACCACGGCGCGCCGCACCGTGGAGACATCCACGGTGCCGAGCTTCATGGCCTCGATCCACGCCACCGCACCGCTGACGCCCGGCAGGCCTTCGCCCGGGACGCCCAGCGCGCTGTCCGCGCCGAGCCCGGCGCCCACGAACACCGCGTCGAAGTCCTTCTCGAGCGATTCGAGCGTCACGTCGGTCCCGGCGTTGACGCCGGTGCGCACCTCGATGCCGCCGATCGAGAGCACCCACTCCGCCTCGGAGAGCGCGCGGTCGGCCTTCATCTTGTACGGCGCCACGCCGTTGGCGTTGAGCCCGCCGATGTTCGCGCGCCGCTCGAGGATGGTGCACGCGTGGCCCAGGCGGCGCAGCTCGTGCGCGGCGGCGAGGCTGGCTGGCCCCGCGCCGATCAGCGCCACGCGCTTGCCGGTGGGCGCGCCCGCCTCGAAGAACCGCCACCCCTGCGCGTAGGCCTCGTCGGTGGCGTAGCGCTGCAGCCTCCCGATGGCGATCGGCGGCTGGTGCAGGTCGTTGTAGACGCACGCACCCACGCAGAGCACCTCCACCGGGCACACGCGCGCGCAGCTCATGCCCAGGATGTTCGACTCGAAGATCGTCTTCGCGGAGCCGTGCACGTTCTCCGTGGCGATCTTGCGGATGAACTGCGGGATGTCGATGTGCGTGGGGCACGCGTTGATGCACGGCGCATCGTGGCAGAACAGGCAGCGGTTGGCCTCGGCCACGGCGGCATCGTGCAGCAGGGGGAGCTTGAAGTCCTCGAAGACCGTCTCGGAGCGCTGGGGGGGGAGGTGGGCGGTCATCGGGTTGGGGGGCCGCCGGTGGAGCGACTCGATTCGACCAATCCTACCGATCCACAACCCCGCTCCCTGCACCGAACCTGATCCGCAAGCCTGAATTCGGCGCAATGTGCGTTTCGCAGATGGGCCTTTCCCCGGCAAATTCGGCCCGCCGCGTTGCCGAGACCGAGTCCGGGCAACTGCCTGCCCCCCTGCCGCGCCTCTGCCCGCTGGCACAGCCGTTCGCCAATCTCTGTGAGGCGATCGAGCAGGCGCGCGAAGGCCTGGCGGTTCGCCGAGTTCGTAGCGATCCCGCGGCTCTCCAGAAGCGGTGGACTCTGGGGCGAGGGCACGCGTCGGTCATCGTCCCCTACCCTTCGGCACATGCTCCCCCTCCTCGCCCGCGCGTGCAAGGTTTTCGTACTGCTCGGCCAGTCCAACATGGAGGGCCAGGGAGTCGTCGACCTCAAGGGTCCGAACTACAACGACGGCCGCGGCACGCTTGTCGCGCTTGCCGAGGACCCGGCCACCGCGGAGCTGGTGGCGCCCCTTCGCGCGGTCGACGGGTCGTGGGTCGTGCGCGACGACGTCTTCGTGCGCTACACGCCCGAGGGGAAGCCGGCGAAATCGGGGCCGCTCGGCTTCGGGTTCACGCCGTACCTCGACCAGCACCACTTCGGGCCGGAGATCGGGATCGGCCGCGTGCTCGGCGACGCGATCGACGAGCCCGTGCTGCTCGTGAAGGTCGCGTGGGGCGGAAAGAGCCTGTTCGCCGACTTCCGGCCGCCGTCCTCGGGGGGAACGACCGGGCCGTACTACGCGCGCGCGGTGGCCGACGTGCACGCGGCGCTCGACGGGGCCTTCCGCGAGATCCCGGCGCTTGCCGAATGCCGCCCCGAGCTCGCCGGCGTGATCTGGTACCAGGGCTGGAACGACGGCTGCGACCCCAAG
>Ga0209770_10001836_pt1 | contig 10815 bp, 12 predicted proteins | sample LauGreSu1BDMLBDD_2_FD_187572 | JGI IMG/M metagenome (GOLD analysis project Ga0209770, IMG submission 187572) | Freshwater lake microbial communities from Lake Michigan, USA - Su13.BD.MLB.DD (SPAdes) (version 2) | ecosystem: Environmental > Aquatic > Freshwater > Lake | place: Lake Michigan, USA...
GCGTTAATGAGTGAAACGTTCCCCTTTGGGTTACGTCGCTTGTATGCCGACAGCAACGGCACAAGATCTTCGACAACCGCAGAATGATTCCTTCGCCATGGAAGAACTCGCGACGTCGTGCTCATTGGGAGCGATCCTTATCTGCGTTGTTTTTTGCGTGGCCGAGGTGGGTGGCTAAGTGCAGCCGCGACTGTTGCAGCTTCACGAGTGACGCTCTCTGCATTTCCAGCGTCTCCAGAAATGACACGATTTGTTTTCTTGCCCGAGCTGGCGATGCGTTCCATCTCTGCACCTAGGTGCAACTCGTTAGCCATTGGCTTGAATTTCGTTTCGCGAGTCTTCAAAATGCCGAGTAACGGCGTAGCGATATAGATAGATGAATAAGCACCAAGCAGCATTCCAACCAACAAGGCCAATGCAAACTCTTGCAATGCAACTGCTCCAAGAATCCACGAACCCAAAATGAGCAAGGACAGCACCGGTAACACTGCAGCCAACGAGGTGTTGATCGAACGCATGAGTACTTGGTTCATTGACACGTTGGTGATGTCACCATAGGAAACTCGTGATGCCGAGAAACGCTTGGTGTTGTCGTGCACTTTGTCGAACACCACGATGGTGTCATATAGCGAGAATCCCAGAATGGTGAGGAACGCAATAACTGTTGCTGGAGTTACTGAAAGACCAAGCACCGAGTACACGCCGACACTGATCAGTACGTCGTGCGCCATGGCGGCGATTGCCGAGATTGCCATCTTCCATTCGAAACGCCACGAGATATAGAGCGACACCACAAAGAAGAACACCAGCAGGGCTCGCACAGCCTTTTCAGTAATGCTGCGACCCCACGACGAACTGACGAGCGCAACGCTGACATCATCGGTTTGCACTGATGCTTTTTCTGCGAGCGCACTCTGCACTGCAGTAGTCACCGCCTCTGACTCTGCACCCACTTGTATACGGATGCGAGACCCATCTGAGCCTTCGAGCACTTGGATCTTCGCATCTGCAGATGACACGCCATTGGCGTCCAACACTGCCTGCGCATCTTCGATAGTGAGCGACTGTGCAGGCACTTCCCACGCCACTCCACCTTCAAAATCCATACCCAGGTTCAGCCCGCGTGTGAATAACGAAAGTACAGTAATCACCATCAAGGCGATCGAGATACCAAAGCCCCACCACCTGCGACCAAAGAAATTAAACGTAGTTTCACCACGATAGAGACGGCCAATACCTCCACTCATATCGTTACCTCCTTTGGTACCACTACGCCTAGTACGTTTCGACCTGCCATAAATTTCGATCTTGCGAGCAGCAGAATTGCCGGACGAGTGAACAAATATGCCACGAACACGTCAATCAGTGTTGACAAGCCGAGGAAAAATGCGAACCCGCGCACAGAGCCAACTGTGAGTTGCCACAGGATGATGGCACCAATAAACGAGACGGTGTCGGCGGCCAAGATGGTGCGCCATGCAGATGTAAAGCTGCGCTGCGCAGCACCGCGCATGGTTTTTCCACTTACCAATTCATCTTTGAGTCGCTCAAAAAACACCACATACGAGTCAACCGTGACTCCAATCGATACGACAATTCCTGCTACACCTGACAGCGTGAGTGCGAGGCCGTTTGTTTTCGACAAGTACGAAATAACACTCCAGAGGAGAGAACCCGAAATTGCGAGTCCGCTGATTACAACGATGGTCAGCAACCGGTAGTAGAAGAAGAAGAACAGCATCACCAGCAATACGCCGACCAGACCAGAGATAACTGCTGCACGTAGTGAATCTTTGCCCAATGTTGGCGAAACTGTTTGCACTGTGGCGACAGAGAATTTCACTGGCACAGCACCGAACTCAAGGATCTTCGCTAGGTCGCGAGCCTCTGCTTCGGTGAAGCTTCCTGATATTTGCACGGTGCCACCAGTGAATACCGCCTGCTGCACGACCGGTGCTGAAATCACTTCGCCGTCAAGCACAATGGCAATTTGACCTGTCGGGCACGTCTCGTCTTTATTGAAGCAACGAGTTGATAACGCATTCCAAATGTCTTCGCCAGCAGAACCCTTCAGCAGACCTACAACAACACTCCACGTTCCGTTGTTAATTTCTGCAGAAGCATCGTTACTGAACACCAAACCAGATGCACCCGCAGGGCCAGCCGAGTACACATCACCGTTCTTTCCGAGAAGCACGACTGTTGCATTCGGATCATTGGCATCTTGGTTTGCCAATATTTCAGCAAGTGATGGTGCGGAATCTGCAGTTGCCGCAATTGTTGTTGGCGACGAAGTTGGCGGAACCGTTGTTGCGGAAACTCGGCGCGAACTTCCTGGGCCACTTGCTGCGGGCAATGTGGAATCGACGACCGTGGTTGCACCAGGCAGCGTGGTGTCGGCTCCAGTGTTTACTGTTCCAGCCTGCAGCACAGGACGAAGCAACAATTGGCCTTGCCTACCGATGATGTCGAGCGCTCGCTGCTGATCTTCCACCCCAGGAAGGTTGACCACAACGGTGTCACCTTGACGAATAATTTCTGGTTCGGACACGCCAATGGAGTCAACTCGCGATCGAATAATGGTGAGCGCAACATCGAGTGCTTTGGCGTCATATGTTCCCTCGGGTTGCAGTGTTACCGAAGCACCACCTTGAAGGTCAAGACCAAGTGATGGAACGTTCCCAGCGACAACGTTGCCGATAAGCAAACCGAATACGACAACAACCACTCCAACGAGTGAAACAACGAGCCGGCGAACCATGAGTGAGAGTTACTACTTTTGCTCTGCGTCTGGCTTTGCAGGGTCCGGTGTCTTTCCGGCCACAGCCGAGCGGTTGATGCGAAATTCCACACCGGTATTCGCCTCAAACCAGATGTACGGCTTGTCATCCTCAATTTGCGAGATGTAGCCATAAATTCCGGAGTTCAACACAACGTGATCTCCCTCTGCAAGGGCGCTCTGAAGATCCTTTTGCTCTTTAGCGCGCTTGCGTTGCGGGCGAATAAGCACGAAGTACATCGCACCAAAAATGGCAACAATTGGCAAAAAGCTGAGCGGCGAACTAGAGGATGAACTGGATGCCGCGAGGATGGAAATGACGTTGAACATAGGCATTGACTCTACTCGCCGAACCTAACGCTAGGAGGCTGCTGAACCCATTGCATTCCCCCACACAGCAAGTATTTCCTCTCGAAGTGACGCAAAAGAGCCATCCACAATTGCCCTACGCATCTGATTCATCAGCTCAATTGTCCATGCCACGTTGTGTAGTGAAACCAGGCGCGACGCAGTTGGCTCACCCACTTGAAAGAGGTGACGGATGTAACCGCGCGTATGTCGGCGACACACCATGCACGAACATTGCGCGTCGATTGGCTCATCGCTCAATACAAATTCGGCCCGCTTGAGATTGACCCGACCAGTAGACGTCAGTGCAGTTCCATGGCGACCTAAACGAGTCTGCAAAACGCAATCAAATTGATCCACTCCAAGATTCACAGCTTCAACAAGAGACGCTGGGTCGCCAACACCCATGAGATAGCGGGGTCGGTTCAGTGGTAAGTGCGCTACAGCGGCAGCTAACGCTGGAACCATCTCGTCGCGAGTTTCGCCAACAGAAAGTCCGCCAATTCCGTATCCATCAAAATTCAACGCAGCAGTGCGTTGCGCACTCTCTGTGCGCATGTTCACATCTATTCCGCCCTGCACAATTCCGAACAGCGATTGATCTTGTCGCGTGTGCGAATTCTTCGCTCTTGCGGCCCACATAGATGTTCGCTCCAATGCAGTGCGCACAACATGAGGCGGCGAAGGTAATGGTGGGCAAACATCGAGCACCATTTGAATATCGGCGCCAAGTAATTGCTGGGTGTGCACTGCAGACTCAGGCGTGAACCGATGTTTTGAACCGTCATAAGTTGACTTAAAGGTGACGCCATCGTCATCAACATCTGGGTCTAGCGAAAACACTTGGAAGCCACCCGAGTCTGTGAGCGTGAGTCCACCCCACCCGGCGAAAGCACCAAGGCCACCGAAATGCGCAACGGTCTCTGCTCCTGGACGCAACATGAGGTGATAGGTGTTGCCCAACACAATTTGGGCGCCGAGTTGTTCGTAATCGGCTGCACTCAAATACTTAATTGCACCTCGCGTACCAACAGGCATGAAACACGGAGTGGAATATGTTCCCCTGTGAGTTGCTGCAATTCCTGCGCGCGCTCCACCATCACGGGCGATTTCGGTGAATTCAACTGGAAACATTTGTTCCACGGTACAGCAGCATCGCATCACCAAACGACAACATGCGATATCGCTTCTCTATCGCTTCTGCATAAATCGCTCGCCACTTCACACCAACGAATGACTCCACCATTAACAGCAGTGTGGTTCGTGGCATATGGAAGTTGGTCATCATCATGTCCACAACTTTCCATTGGTATCCAGGAGTAATAAACAGATTCGTTCGTCCCTGCAATTCCGCAAACGTTGCAGCGCTTTCTAATGCTCGCGTTGCCGTCGTGCCAATGGCAATCACTCGCCCGCCGCTTTCTCGCGCACGTAAACAGGCGTCAAATGTGTCGGCGGGTACGTGATACGACTCAGTGTGGATCACGTGATCTAACGGATTGTCAACTGAAATTGGCGGCGGGTACGTGATACGACTCAGTGTGGATCACGTGATCTAACGGATTGTCAACTGAAATTGGCTTAAACGTGTCGAGCCCAACCACCAATTCAACTTCTCGTATTTCCACTCCCGCTTCACGAATGCGAGCAAGCAATTCGGGAGTGAAATGCAACCCTGCGGTTGGTGCTGCTGATGATTTTTGGTCATGTGCAAACACGGTTTGATAACGGCTTTGATCGACCAACGCAGTCGTGATGTACGGAGGCAACGGCATCTCGCCGCCTTCCATGATTCTTTGCATCATCTCTTCGTGGGTGCGAGCTACAAACTGCACGAAGAAGGTGTCGCCCGCATCTGTGCGCTGTCCAATTCGCAACATGACACTGCCTGCGTTGTCAAGCAGTTCTTCGCCAGGCGAAAGTTTTCCGCCGGGTCGAACGAGCGCCTCCCACCGCATCTGGTCGGCGTCACGTTCCTCCAGCAACAGAACTTCCACTGCCCCACCAGTTCGTCGTTTGAGTTTCAGCCGCGCGGGCAACACCCGCGTGTGATTGACAACGAGAACATCTCCTGCGCGCAAATACTCAACAATGTCGCTCACGTGTCGATGTTGAATTCCGGTTAGTGATTCAACGAGTAACCGAGCAGAGTCGCGTGGCTCAATTGGTGTTTGAGCAATCAGCTCTTCTGGCAATACGTAGTCGATGTGCGAGATATCCAAGAACAAAAACCTACATCTGCAAATGTCTGTTTGTTATGAAAACAGGTGTGGATCTTGCGCGGGAGCAACAAGACCCAAATGCGTCCACGCTGAAGGCATTGCCACTCTTCCGCGCGGCGTGCGTGCAATAAGCCCCTGCTGAATAAGGAATGGTTCGTAGACGTCTTCAATGGTTTCAGTTTGCTCACTCACGCTGATGGCAAGAGTGGAAAGACCCACAGGTCCACCATTGAACTGATTACATATGGCGCCGAGCACCGCCCTGTCCACTTTGTCGAGACCGAGGTCGTCTACCCCGAATACCGACAGTGCTTCGCGAGCAGACGCTTGATTTACTTTCCCATTGCCTCTCACTTCTGCGAAATCTCGAACGCGGCGCAGCAACCTGTTCGCGATACGCGGAGTACCACGCGACCTGCGGGCGATTTCGGCAGCGCCTTGATCATCGATAGTGACATCCAAAATTCCTGCTGCACGGCGAACAATTCGTTGCAGTTCTTCGTCGTCGTAGTAGTCAAGCCTGGCTACAAGGCCAAAACGGTCGCGCAATGGTCCAGTAATCATGCCTGTTCGTGTGGTGGCGCCGATCAATGTAAACCGAGGCAGCGTCAATCGAATTGACGATGCAGCAGGACCTTTGCCAACAACGATGTCGATCTGAAAGTCCTCCATAGCTGGATACAAAATTTCTTCAACTGTTCGCGACAGACGATGAATTTCATCAATGAACAAGACGTCATTGGGCTCTAGCTTCGTCAGAATTGCAGCAAGATCCCCAGCACGTTCCAGCGCTGGTCCAGAAGTGATGTGAATGTGCGCCTTCATTTCGGATGCGACGATGGAAGCCATCGTTGTTTTACCCAAACCGGGAGGACCAGCCAACAAAATGTGGTCTGCTGCTTGCCCTCGACGACGAGCAGCCTCAAGCACAATGCCAAGATGTTCTTTCAATTCTCGTTGTCCGACAAATTCGTCTAACGACTTAGGACGCAATCCCGTTTCGTCGGCTTGTTCCATATGGTCTTCTGCGCGATACTGCGGGTCTACAAATTCTTCACGCACGTCGTACTCCTAACGCGTTCAAGGCTTGACGTAAAACATTTTCTGCAGTGTCCGTTGCAGAAAGATCGCGCAATACTTCGCGTATCTCTTCACTCGAATAACCCAGACCAGTGAGTGCTTCGCGCACGTCGGTCATCACAGAAGTACCGACCGATTTCCCGTCCGCCATTGCATCGAGCACAGGCAAGTGCAATTTGCCACGCAGCTCAATAAGCAAGCGTTCGGCAGTCTTCTTGCCAACGCCAGGAACCAACGTGAGCGCTCCGTGATCGTTGGTAGCCACAATGTCGATCAGTGCACGTGGCGAATGCGTAGCCAAGATGGACATGGCCATGCTCGGACCAATTCCATGTGTTGCAATCAGTGTGTCAAACGCAATGCGTTCTTCTTTTTCAAGAAACCCAAACAGCGTTTGTGCGTCTTCGCGAATGTGGTGGTACACGTGCATGAAGGCTGTCGATGTTGGCTCAAGTTCTGCAAGCGTGCGCGGAGTGACATGAACCAGATATCCAACCCCTGACACTTCAAACAACACCGTTGAGTCGGCATTGCGCTCAATTACCGTTCCACGCAACGAGCCGATCACGATGTTGCTCCAGAAGTTGCGCGCCTCACGCTGTTTGCCAATGGTGAAACCGCAAGATGGCACAATGCAACTGCAGCAGCATCAGCCGCATCAGCAGGTGTCGGCAACACACTGAGCCCCAGACGTCGTTGCACCATCTTTTGCACTTGCAATTTATTTGCAGTACCCGAACCGGCAACCGAACTCTTCACTTGACTTGGCGTGTACTGCACTACTTCGATGCCCAACTTGTATGCCAGTGCGAGCACCAAGCCGCTTGCCTGCCCAACACTCATTGCAGTGCGCACATTGTTTTGGAAGAACACTTGTTCAACCGCAATAGCCGTCGGTTTCACCTCGCTAATCAGCGCTTCAAGATCACTCTGCAACAACGCCAAACGACGCGGCAGCGAGTCCTCTTTGGGAGAAGTCAACACACCCATCGAAATGGCATCGACCAGACCACCCGCGCGAGGCGCCAACGCCGCGTAGCCACACCGTGTGAGTCCAGGGTCTATACCCAGTACCACTGCGGACGATGGGGCGAACATATGTTCAAGCCTAGTTGGGGCTACTGGCCGAGTTTGGCCTTTTCCACTGCGGCCACTAATTCGGCAACTGGGCGGAAGGAAAGCCCTACTAGGGCACGGTGCACATAGCGGACTACCCCTGAACCGTCAATCACGAACACGCTGCGGCGAGGCAACCCAAGTGGTCCGAGAATGCCGTATTGCTTTGACACCGACTTGTCGACGTCGGCAAGCAGCGGGAACGAGAACCCATGCTTGCCAGAAAACTCATCGTGGCTTGCTGCGTCTTGCGATGAAATTCCAACCACTTGCGCGCCAACTGAATCGAACTCACTCATCTCGTTGTTGTACGAGCAAAGTTGTTTGGTGCACACCGGAGTGTTATCGCCTGGGTAAAACACCAACACCACTGGCTTGCCTGAAAAGTCAGACAATGAAAACGTCTTGCCACCTGTTCCCGGCAGTGTGAACTGCGGAGCTTGATCTCCAACGCTAAGTGTCATTGTGCTACCTCGTTTAATAGTTCGTCTGAAATGTCAAAGTTTGCGTATACATCTTGCACGTCGTCGTTGTCCTCGAGATCGTCCATGATTTTTAAAATTGCTTTTGCATCATCAGCGCCTGTTACGGCGACGCTCATAGAAGACACCATGGTGCTTGCAGCCGACACTACATTCATTCCCGCGCCCTCGAGAGCCGTTTTCAGTTCAAACACTGTTGTTGAGTCACAGGTAACACGCCACGAATCGCCATCATCAGCAACGTCTTCTGCACCGTGATCTAATGCAACAAGCATGACGTCATCTTCGCTGATGTTTTTCTCAATCTGCACAATCCCTTTTCGAGAAAATTGCCAGGCCACTGCACCAGGTTCGGCCAACGCGCCACCCGATTTACTAAACGCCATACGCACATCTGCTGCAGTGCGATTGCGATTGTTTGTCAATGCATCTACAAGCATCGCTACCCCACCAGGCGCATACCCCTCGTACGTCACTGTTTCGAACGCTGCTCCTGTTTGTTCTCCAAGACCACGCTTCACTGCACGATCGATGGCATCATTCGTCATATGTGCAGCTTTTGCCTTTTGAATAATGGTTCGCAAGGTTGCATTGCTTGATGGATCACCGCCACCTTCCCGAGTTGCTACTTCAAGCTGTCGCGACATCTTGGCAAATATTTTTCCGCGCGCAGCATCTATCGCACCCTTTTTGCGTTTAATCGTCGCCCATTTGGAGTGACCGGACATGGCTATACCTCCTGAAGTAAACCTGTGAACAAAGAATGAATGCGTGTGTCGCTTGTGAGTTCTGGGTGGAAGGACGCAACCATCACCGCACCTTGTCGAGCTAGGACAACATCTTGTCCGTGTCGTGCCAGAACCGTTACCCCTTCGCCGCAACGCGCAATCTGCGGTGCACGAATGAATACCGCGTGGAAATCATCCACAAATCCGTCAATTGCAATATCGGTTTCGAAACTATCAATTTGACGTCCGTAAGCATTGCGCTTCACATCAATGTCGATGGCTCCAAAACTCTTTTGGTCCGGCCGACCATCCAGCACACCTTTGGCGAGCAGGATCATTCCTGCACACGTTCCAAATACCGGCATCCCATGCTTCAACCGCGCGTCAATGCTTTCAAACAACCCAGACGTCAAAAGTAAATGTGACATCGTGGTGGATTCTCCTCCCGGCATAACAAGAGCTTCAACAGCGTCTAGATCCGAAGGAGTACGAACTTGAATGGTTTCAAACCCAAGTTCACCCATGACATGTTGATGGGCCTCGAAAGCGCCCTGCAATGCAAGAACGCCAACTACGCGAGACAAGTTGGTGCCGCTTTACCAGCCGCGGTCGGCGTAGCGCTCGTTGATCTTGTCCATGCCGATGCCAGTCATCGGCGCGCCAAGATTGCGACTTACTTTTGCCAACACATGAGCATCACGGAAATGCGCAGTTGCCTGAACAATCGCTTTCGCTCGCGGCGATGGATCGTCGCTCTTGAAAATTCCAGATCCAACGAAAACTGCTTCTGCGCCAAGTTGCATCGCCAGTGCTGCGTCTGCAGGCGTTGCTATTCCGCCAGCACAAAAGATTGGCACCTGCAGTTTGCCCGTCTCGGCAATTTCTTGCACAAGTGGCAATGGTGCGCCAAGTTTTTTTGCCCAATCAAACAACTCAGCAGAGTCGGCCTGAGTAATTCGGCGAATGTCGCCGAAGATACTGCGCAAGTGTCGAACAGCTTCAACAACGTTGCCAGTTCCTGCTTCACCCTTGGAACGAATAAGCGCAGCACCTTCACTGATGCGACGAAGTGCTTCACCAAGATTTGTTGCACCACATACGAATGGCGAGGTGAACGCAAATTTGTCGATGTGGTGTGTTTCGTCGGCTGGTGTGAGCACTTCTGACTCGTCAATGAAGTCGACGCCAAGTGCTTCAAGAATCTGTGCTTCAACGAAGTGACCAATGCGAGCTTTGGCCATCACCGGAATGGTGACAACAGCCTTAATGCCTTCGATCATTTCTGGATCGCTCATGCGAGCAACGCCACCATCACGTCGAATGTCGGCTGGAACCCGCTCAAGCGCCATAACCGCAGTCGCTCCAGCATCTTCGGCGATCTTTGCCTGCTCCGGGTTAACAACGTCCATGATGACGCCGCCCTTGAGCATTTCAGCCAAGCCGCGATTTACTCTCATTGGCCCAGAAGCCGAATTGCCCTTGCTCGTAGTCATATCAATAAGCGTACCGACAAGGTCTGCTTGACCCCTAAGCCAACTCGGAGATTTCCCGCACGTGGATTACGGGAATTTGACCTCGTCTTGTGTCATGCCTGGAGCAACCACTGCGGTTTTACCAGCACGCGCAACTTCAACAAATGTCTGACCTGGCGTCAACTTGATTACTCCACCAGCAGAATCCTTCAGCTCAAATGGCTTCAAGCGATCTGTGCGAGACCATGTGCCTTCGTACACAACACCGTTGGTGAATACATACACTTTTCCGGAACCCAAAGTTTTTGAGGTTGGGCTATAGGTGTTGGTGTACTCAACTTCAAGGACAACGACGTTTGGAACCGACAACGCGACATCTGCCGTGTCAACTACCAACGTGCCATCTTGAGTTCGTACCCATTCTTTCGCTGCTGTGTCCCAATCCCATTGCACTTTGACGCCATCCATGGATACCTTCAAGCCAAGCGCTTCTTGTGAAGTTGATGCATTCGCATCGCTCACCGTGCGGTACGCAAACTGAGTGGACGGTGCTGATGATCCCGCAGGTGCAAGTGTCCACAACTTTGT
>Ga0209770_10001837_pt1 | contig 10811 bp, 9 predicted proteins | sample LauGreSu1BDMLBDD_2_FD_187572 | JGI IMG/M metagenome (GOLD analysis project Ga0209770, IMG submission 187572) | Freshwater lake microbial communities from Lake Michigan, USA - Su13.BD.MLB.DD (SPAdes) (version 2) | ecosystem: Environmental > Aquatic > Freshwater > Lake | place: Lake Michigan, USA...
CTTCGGCTGTTTTGCGCGGCCTGCGGCCGCGCCCGCCAGTCCTCGCCGTCAGCCGCGAGCAGGTCGAACGCCACGAACGAGGACGGGGTCTCGGCCGACAACTTCGCTACGCGCGAGGCCGCCGGATGCAGGCGCATCTGCAGCGCGTCGAAGTCGAGGCCGCGCGGCGTGGCGATCACAATCTCGCCGTCGAGCACGCAGCCATCAGGCAGGCCGGCGAGCAACGCCGCACTCAGTTCCGGAAAATAGCGGTCGAGGGGCTTCAGGTCGCGGCTCTGGATGTAGACCTCGCCCGCGGCGCGGAAGACGATGGCCCGAAAACCATCCCACTTCGGCTCATACAGGAAGCCCGCGCCGCCGGGCACCTCGGTGGCCAGCTTGGCCAGCATCGGCTCGACCGGCGGGTCAATCGCAAATGCCATGCCCCAGCCTAACGGATCCGGGATCCGGGTCCCGGACCCCAGCCCCTGAGGTAGCATTCGGCGCATGCGAATGCTGCCCCTGGTCTTTGGCTGTGTCCTCTTCGTTTCGGCCACCGCTTCGGCACAAAGCTTCGGCGTCGGCGGCCTGCTGCCCTTCGAGCAGAAATGCGGGAGTTGCCATATCAAGCCGGAGGCCGGTAGCCGTGCTCCTGCGCGCGAACAACTGCAGGGACAGCCGCCCGAAACCATTTACGCGGCCATGACCACCGGGGGCATGGCGCCTATGGCGGTCGGTCTCACCGAAGCGCAGCTGCGGGCCATTGCCGAGTACGTGTCGGGCCGCGGCTTCGGCACCGCCACGGCCGGGGATGCCGCGCTGATGAAGAACCAGTGCGCCGCCAGGCCACTCGGCAATGCCCTCGAGGGCCCGGCGTGGAATGGCTGGGGCGTGGACCCCGCCAACACGCGCTTCCAGCCGGCCGCCACGGCCGGCCTGACCGCCGCGACCGTGCCCAGATTGACGCTGAAGTGGGCGTTCGGCTTCCCCGAGGGCCGGCAGGCTTTCGGCCAGCCGACGGTGGTCGGCGGACGCGTCTACGTCGGGTCCGACAACGGCTTTGTCTACGCGCTCGATGCCGCCACCGGCTGCGTCTATTGGTCGTACCGCGCTAAGGCCGGCGTCCGCACCGCGATCACCGTGGCGCCGGTTCGCGGTACCTCGCGGTTTGCCGTGTACTTCGGCGACACCAAGGCGAACGTCTATGCCGTCGACGCCGAGAGCGCGGCGCTCATCTGGACCAGGAACGCCGACTCGCACCCGGTCGCGCGCATCACCGGCGCGCCGGCCCTGCACGACGGCCGCCTCTACGTGCCGGTCTCGTCGATTGAAGAGGCGCTCGGCGGCAATCCTAATTACCAGTGCTGTTCATTCCGCGGCAGCGTGATTGCTTACGACGCGGCCACCGGCGAACAACGCTGGCAGTCGTTCACGATTTCGGAGGCGGCCGTGCCGATGCGCAAGACGTCGACCGGCACGCAGCTATGGGGCCCGGCCGGCGCCGCCGTGTGGTCGGCGCCCACCATCGATCCCGAGCGCGGCCGCATCTACCTCTCCACCAGCAACGGCTACACCTACCCTGCCGTCAACACCACCGACGCGGTGATGGCGCTCGACCTCGCGTCGGGCAAGCGGCTGTGGACGCGGCAACTCACGCCCAACGACGCCTACGTGATCGGCTGCGGCCCCAACGCCAAGTCGGAAACCTGTCCGCAGGAAACCGGGCCCGACTTCGCCGTCGGCACCTCGCCCATCTTGCGGACTCTGCCGGGCGGACGCCGCATTCTCGCGGTCGGCCAGAAGTCGGGGCTGGCCTGGGGCATCGACCCTGATGACGGCGCCGTGGTCTGGCAACATCGCGTCGGCCAGGGCACCGCGCTAGGTGGCATCGAGTGGGGCGGCGCCGCCGACGATCGGCTGGTGTATTACCCGAACGCGGATGGCTTGCTGGGCATCAAGGCCGCCGGCGGGCTGGCCGCCATTCGCCTGGCCACCGGCGAACGGGAATGGTGGGCGCCGCCGATGGCCACCTGCACCGATCAGACCATGAAGTGCATCCCCGCCCAGTCGGCGGCCGCCACGGCCATCCCGGGAGTCGTCTTCTCGGGTGCGACCGACGGCATGATGCGGGCGTACAGCGCCACCGACGGCAAGGTGCTCTGGGAGTTTGCGACCGCCCGCGACTTCGACACCGTGAACGGCGTGAAGGCGCGCGGCGGTTCGATCAACGGACCCGGCGCCACGGTGGCCGGCGGCATGGTCTACACCAACTCCGGCTACGGCAACTTCGGCCAGATGGCAGGCAACGTCCTGCTGGCGTTTGGCGTGCAGTAAGCTGAAAGGGTCTTGGGCGCCGATCTCCTGATTTGCACGGCCACCGCGCTCGAAAGCGCGTTGCTGCGGCCGCACACCGATCCGGCGCGGGTCGAGATTCTCAATACGGGCGTGGGGCCGGTGAACGCGGCCCATGCCGTCACGCTGGCGATCGCCCGCGCCCGCCCGGCGGCGATCGTGGTGTGCGGCATCGGCGGCGCGTATCCCGGCTCCGGGCTCGCCATTGGCGACGTCGCCTGCGCCGAGAGCGAATGTTACGGCGATCTCGGCGCCACCAGTCCGGCCGGCTTTCTCGACCTGCAGGCGCTTGGCTTCCCCCTCGTCGAAGGTCCACCCCCGCTCTACAACGTGCTGCCGCTGCAGCTGTTTCCGGCGATGACCCGCGCGCGCTTCGTCACGATGTCGTCGTGCACCGGCATTGCGGCGGCGGGCCGCGAGATCGAGGCACGAACCGGCGGCGCCGTCGAGAACATGGAAGGTGCCGCCGTGGTCCACGTGGCGGCCTTGCACGGCGTGCCCGTGGGCGAGCTGCGCGCCGTCAGCAACCTCGTCGCCGATCGCGACCCGGCCGCGTGGCGCATCAAGGACGCCGCGGCCGCGGCGCAGGAGGCCTTGCTCACGTGGATCGCCCAACGTTAGGAGGTCCGGCCGAAGCCGGACGCCACATGGATTTTGGGTTCTCGTCGTGCCCGAACGACACCTTTGCCTTCCACGCGCTGGTCCATGGCCTGGTGGCGGGGCCGGCCGTGACGCCGTACATCGACGATGTCGAAGCGTTGAATGCGCGCGCCGAACTGGGCGGCGCCGAGGTCACGAAAGTCTCCATCGCCGCGTACGCGCGCATCCGCGATCGCTACGCGTTGTTGCGGTCCGGCGGCGCGGCCGGCTACGGCGTCGGCCCGATCGTCGTCGGGCGGACCGCGCGCGCGGTCGGCGGGCGGGTGGCCATTCCGGGCGAGCGGACGACCGCGGCGTTACTGTTGCGGCTGCTCGGCGAGTTCGACACCGTCCCCATGCGCTTTGACCAGATCGAGGGCGCAATTCTTCGCGGCGAGGTCGATTGCGGCGTGCTGATCCATGAGGGACGGTTCACCTACGAGGGCAAGGGTTTGACGCTGCTGGCCGATCTGGGCGCAGTGTGGGAGCAGCGGATGCAGTCGCCGCTGCCGCTGGCGGCCATCGCCATTCGGCGCGACCTGGTGGCGGCAATGGCGCCTGCCATTGATGCCGGCCTGCGGGCCAGCGTCGAGTACGCCTTTGCGCATCCCGAAGCCAGCCGGTCGTACGTGGCCCAACACGCGCAGGAGATGGCGCCCGAGGTCGTGCAGCGGCACATCGCGCTCTACGTCAACCGCTACACGGTGGAATTAGACGAGCGCGCGGTTCACGTCATGCTCGACTGGCAGGCGCAGGCAGCGGGCCTTGCCGTCCCCGCGCTGCCGATTTTCGCCTGACCTGACGCCGGCTCAGCTGCAGGCTGACGCTTGGTACGTGCCTTGCAACGTCTCCTGTCGGGAGAGACGTTTGAATGGCTCAGTCGAAAGTTCGTTATGCCGTCGTCGGGCTTGGTCACATCGCGCAGGCTGCGGTATTGCCAGCATTCGCGCACGCCAAGCGCAATTCGACGCTTCATGCCATTGTCAGCGGTAGCGACGAGAAGCTCAACACCCTGGGCGATCGCTACCGCGTGCCGGTCCGCGCCAGCTACGACAACTACGAGCGGTGCCTGAAAGAGGTAGACGCCGTCTACATCTGCACGCCGAACTCCGAGCACGCCGACTATGCCGTGCGAGCGGCCCGCGCCGGCGTCCACGTGCTGTGCGAGAAGCCCCTGGCCGTGACCGAGGAGGAGTGCGCGCGCATGATCGAGGCCGCCTCCGCCGCCAACGTGCGCATCATGACGGCCTACCGCCTGCACTTCGAGCCGCTGTTCCTCGAGATCGTGGAAATGGTGCGCGCCGGCAAGATCGGCGAGCCCCGCTACTTCAACTCATCGTTCTCGATGCATGCCAAGCCGCGTGGCATCCGGACCAAGCGCGAGCTGGGCGGCGGGACCCTGTTTGACCTTGGTGTGTACTGCATCAATGCGGCCCGGCTGTTGTTCCGCGCCGAGCCCACCGAGGTTTTCGCGTACTCCATCGATGGCGCCCGCGCCGACATGCCAGAGATCGACGAGATGACCTCTGGCGTGATGCGTTTTGACGGCGACCGGTTGGCAACCTTCACGACGAGCTTCGCCGCCGATGGTGTTTCTGACCTGCGCGTGGTCGGCACCGAGGGCAGCATCCAGGCCGAGCCGGCGTACGAATACGCCGAGGCGCTGGGTTACACGCTCACCGTCGGCGATCAGGTCAAGAAGAAGAAGGGCCGGCGCCGCGACCAGTTCGCGGCCGAGCTGGTGTACTTCTCGGACTGCGTGCTGAACGGCAAGGACCCGGAGCCTTCAGCCGAAGAAGGGTGTTGGGATGTGCGGGTGGCCGCTGCGCTGTACGAGTCGGCTCGAATCGGTGCGCCGGTCGCGCTGCCGCAGTTCGGCCCGGAACGGCTACCCTCGCGCCAGCAGGCGCACGACCTGCCACCGGTCCAGGAACCGGAGCTCATCGCCGTGGTCAAGCCGCACGATTAAGCTGATTCGGTGCGAAAGTCCGCCGCCTGGGCGTCCAAAGTCGCCGTCTCAGCAGGGCGCGGAGCTATGCCACGAGTTGCCGGGCCACGACGAGGCCAAGCCAGCCGGCGGCCAGGCCGCTCGCCACCGTGATGCCGACGTTCAATGCCGCCACGCCGGTCGAGCCATGGCTCAGCATGGCGAGCGTTTCCTGGTTGAAGGCTGAGTAAGTGGTAAAGCCGCCCAGCAAGCCAATCGCCACCGCGCCGCGCAGCTCGGGACTCCACGCCGACGTGGCGGCGACGTGGACGACGGCGCCGAGGGCGAAGCTGCCGATGACGTTGACGATCAGGGTGCCATACGGAAAGCCGGTGCCGAAACGTTCGAGCGCCCACAGTCCGACCAGATAGCGCGCGCCGCTGCCAAGAGCGCCGGCGCCCATAATCCACCACAGCATCAGCGCCAACCCCTTCGAGTCTCGTCCAGGATTTCCATCACCACGTCATCGCCGCGGGCCACGAGGGTCTCCCGCATGCGGCTGTACACGGCCGCACGAATCGCGCCGGGCAGCGCGTCGAACGCCGGCGAGTAGATCATGTAGCTGCAACGATACCGGAACAAGCGGGTCTGCAGGTCGAGTTCGCGCAGCGAACGACCGCGCCGGTCGCGCGGGCCGCGCTCGCCAAAGGCCTGGGCAAACCGGGTCACGCCCTGAATCGGCGACGGCAGCGCCGCCTCGTCCACGAACAGCAGGTAGTCCGCCGTCTCGCGCACCAGCTCCCGCAGGTCGCCGGCCAAGGGATCCAGTCGCGACTCGGCCGCGGCGATGCGCGCCTCCCACCCCAGCCGGGTCAGCAGGTTCATGGCGCGCCCCTGGTGGTCGAACACCAGCAGCGCCGCGATGTCGCTCGTCGGCAAGGGGTAGGCCTCTGCGTCAACGCGCGGATCAAGAACCAGGCGATTCAGTGTCGCGCTGGTGACCGCCGCTTCGGGCGCCATGGTGTCGGTGACCATCGCGTTGCCGAGATGACGCGCGGCGCCGTGGCTGCCGGTGACGTACCACCCGCCCCAGCGCTGGGCGAGCGGCGTGCGGTGATCGACCAGCGAGCTGCCGAGCTGCGGCCGCGTGCGGCCGGTGACGTCGGTGAACATGCTGCGCACGAGAATGCCGGGCACCTCGAGGCTGTTGGCCGACAGGTGACAGGTCAGGCAGCGATCGGGCCGCGCAATCTGCGGCGAACCGCTCTCCTGCGTCAGGGTCTGGAAGATCACCCCTTGGCGCGGATCGTGCGCCGCCATCTCGAGCACCGGCGCTCCGGGGATGTAGCCGACGATCACTCGGTCGTTGAAGTACAGGGCCCGCGGGTGTTCAGGATCGGTAAAGGGATGCTGGATGCCGGTCTTCGAAAACAACAGCACCTGCGATTCCATTGGTACCTCGAGGCGGGCCAGGAGGGCGCGCAGGTAGCCCTGGCGGCCCTCGAACGGCAGTGCCGCGGCCCCGGACGACAACTCGTGCTGCAGGGCCGTCACGACGTCGGTGGGCGGCGTGCCGCGATAGTCGATGGCGGGATGCTGGTCGATGGTGCCCGGGTAGGCGGGGCGCCGCTCCTGTCCGGCGAGGGCGGCCAGCGCGAGCGTCCACGCGGCACCGGCGCAAATGATCCAGCGAGGCATGGCGTGGCGCTAGCCTACAACAACCGTCGGCGCGCCTGGGCCTGGCCGTGGCGAAGGTGGGTGCATAATGACCAGATGCTGCACTCTCGTCTTGCCATCCTGGTAGTCTTGGCCGGCCCGGCGGCCGCGCTGGCCCAGTCGAGTCAGGCCCCCAGCATCACCCTGCCCACGGTCATCGTCACGGCGCAAAAAGAAGCGGCAGACGTGACGGCGGTGCCCGCCAGCGTCACCGCCGTCACCGCCGACACCATTGCCAACGCCGGACTGCGCGTGGTCACCGACGCGGCGCTGTTCGCGCCGAACACGGTGTTCACCGAGTTCGCCGCCCGCAAGGTGAGCAACGCGCGGTTCCGCGGCATCGGCTCCAGCCCCGGCAATCCGGCGGTGACGACCTACTTCGACGGCGTGCCGCAGTTGAACAGCAACTCGTCGAATATCGAGTTGCTGGACGTCGATCAGATTGAGTTCGTCCGCGGGCCGCAAAGCCCGCTGTTCGGCCGCAACACGCTGGGCGGCATCGTCAACGTCACCAGCACGCGGCCATCGACGACGGAGTGGACCGGGTCGGTGGTCGCGCCCTTCGGCGACTTCGGCGCGAAGGAAGTGCGCGGCAACGTGTCGGGTCCGCTCGGCGACAAGGCGGCCATGAGCTTCGCGGTGGGCAAGCAGCAGCGCGAGGGCTTTACCGTGAACCAGGTGACCGGCCACGATCTCGACTACCGGGACGGCACGTTTGCCAAGGCGCAGTTGCTGCTGACGCCGAACGCCAACTGGCAGGCCCGCGTCATCTACTCGCACGAGCGCAATCGCGACGGCGACTACGCGCTGGGCGACCTCAACGCGATTCGCGCCAGGCCGTTCCGGGTGCGGCGCGACTTCGAGGGCTTTACCAACCGCGACATCAACGGCACCACGATCAACCTGCGCGGCACCGGCCAGAATGTCTCGATCGAGGCCACCACGGGATTCGTGAAGTGGAATACCGAGGACGAAACCGACCTGGACTACTCGCCGCTGCCGCTGGCCACCCGCAGTAACACCGAGGATGACTTCCAGTTCACGCAGGAAGTGCGCTTCTCGTCGCCCGAGAACGCGCCGCTGCAGGTGTCGGACACGCTGACGCTGAAGTGGCAGGCCGGCGTCGAGTACTTCAACCAGAACTACGATCAGCTGGCGGTCAACAAGCTGTCGGCGTTCGTGCTGTCGCCGCAGCTTCCGTTCCCGGTCGCGCAGACCTCTCCGGAGTCATCGATCGATAGTGTGGGCGTCGGCCTGTTCGGTCACGGCACGTTGACTGTCAACGACCAGGCCGACCTGATCGTCGGCCTGCGCTTCGACCACGAGTCGAGCGACGCCGTGCTCAATACGTTCTTCACGCCGGCGATTGCCGCGGCCAACCGGGTGACGGCCGCCGACAGCTACTCGGAGATCTCACCGCAGATCGCCATCGCCTACCGGCCCGTTCCTGACACGTCACTGTATGCGTCCGTCAATCGCGGCTACAAGGCCGGCGGCTTCAACCCCGCGGCCCTGCCGGGCAGCGAAGCGTACGACGAGGAGCGGGCCTGGCACGTCGAGGGCGGCGTCAAGTCGACGTTTGCCGGCGGCAAGGCGTCGGCCAGCGCCGCGGTCTTCCAGATCAAGTGGGACGACATGCAGCTGAACGTGCCGAATCCATTCGTGCCAGGACAGTTCTACATCGCCAACGTCGGCCGCGCGCACAGCCGGGGCCTCGAGCTCGACCTGACCGCGCGCCCGCACCCGTCGGTCGACGTGTTCTCGTCGTTTGGCCTCACCAGCGCGTACTTCAGGGACGGCACCATGGCGGCCGGGGTCAATGTGGGCGGCAACAAGCTGCCCTACACGCCGGCCTATACGGGCCTGCTCGGCACCCAGGTGTCGCGCGCGCTCAACCCGGCGATCACCCTCTACGGCCGCGCCGAAGTGGTCATGACCGGCGCCTTCGAGTACGACGAGGCCAACACCGCGCGGCAGGACGCCTATGCCCTGGCCAACTTCCGGTTCGGCGGCCGCGGCAAGCGACTGTTCGCCGAGGCGTGGCTCCGCAACGCCTTCGACACGAGCTACGTGCCCGTGGCCATTCCCTACCAGGGCTTCGCGCCGTCGGGCTTCATCGGCGAGAACGGCCGCCCCCGGACGTTCGGCGTCAGCGCCGGTGTGACGTTCTGAGCCGCCGGAGTCAACGAAGGTTTTTGGAATGATTCGCGACGGCTTTTTGATTTGCGGTTACGATCGAGAGTTGATGACGCCCAGCCAAGCCCGGCTGTGCGGAGGAGAGACTGAATGAAGCGAACTGTTTTGGCCCTCGCGATCACCGCGCTGGCGTTTGGCGCCGCGGTCAGCGCGCAGAAGACGACTGAACTCAAGGCCGGCAGCGGCGGCAGCCCGCACGTCCGCACCGAGTGGACGATTGACGGCGCCAACCTCTCGATCGAGTACGGACGGCCCTCGCTCAAGGGCCGCACGCCCGGCAAGGACATCGACCCGTATGAAGGCCGCGAGTGGCGCACCGGCGCCGACCAGGCCACGACGCTCAAGACCGACAAGATGCTGATGTTCGGCTCGGTGCACGTGCCGGCCGGCACTTACACCCTCTACACCGTCCCGACCGGCGGCACCTGGCACCTCATCATCAGCAAGAAGACCGGCCAGTGGGGCATTCCCTATCCCAAGGGCGAAGACCTCGGCCGCGCGCCGATGACCCTGGGCAAGGCGCCCGCAGCCGCCGAACAGCTGACCTTCTCGATCGAAGACAGCCCGAAGGGCGCGACGCTCCACATCGACTGGGGCACCACGCGCGCCAGCATTCCGTTCACGGTCGGGTAACACCAAGTGCTTTGGTGCTCGGGTGCCGGGGCGCTGTAGTGCGCCGCCGCACTCGAGCACCTCAGCACCTCAGCACCCCAGCACCCCCTACCTCATCAATTCGGCTATCCTGTCTCCTCATCCTGAGGAGGCCTTGATGTTCCGGCGGTTATCGCTGCTGGCCATGGTGTTCACCCTGGCTGTGGCCGGCGTGGCGCGTTCCACGACGATCATTCCCCCGTCATTCGACGCCTTAGTGACGGGCGCGAACACCATCTTCGTCGGCGAGGTCATGAACATCCGGTCCGACTGGGACCCCACGCCCCAAGGCCGCGTGATCATGACGTTCGTGACGTTCCGCGTGGACGAGGTCTGGAAGGGCAACCTCGGCGCCGTCACCCAACTCGCCTTCCTGGGCGGCGAAATCGGCGACGTGGGCATGAAGGTCCACGGCATGCCGACCTTCCGCATCGGCCAGCGCGACGTGCTGTTCGTCGGCGCCGAACCGCGCCGAATCAGCCCGTTGGTCGGCCTTATGTATGGCCGCATGCGCATCGAGCGCGACTCCGACTCCGGCGTCGACCGGGTCCGCACCTACGATGGCCAGGCGCTCGGCAGCGTCGCCCAGATCGGCCCGCAGCGGCCCGCTCCCTCGCTGGCCCCGATTGCGCCGATGCGGCTGGCCGAGCTCGCCTCCGCGGTGCGCGCCCGCCTGGGCGCCGCGAGGCCGCAGTGACACGGCGCCGCGGATTTCTGGGTGGCGCCTTGGCCGTGTTGCTGCTGGGCCTGGCGGCTGCCAATCCCCTTCGCGGCTTCTCGCTGCTCGCCAACAAGTGGCCCAATGGCACGGTGACCATGCAGCTGCAACTGGGCAGCGGATCGGGCGCGCTGATCGACGGCTCGACCAGCTGGAACCAGGTGGCGACCAACGCGCTGGCGACCTGGAACACGCACATCGACCTCGTCAAGTTTGCGGCCGTCCAGGACTCCACTGCGCGACGCGCCGAGAACGACGGCGTCAACAGTGTCTTCTTCGACTCGAGCGTGTTCGGCGATCCCTTCGATCGCAACACCCTGGCCATCGCCACCAGCTGGTATCGCGTGAGCACCGGCGCCAAGCTCGAAAGCGACGTCGTGTTCAACACCGCCAAGAGCTGGAACTCGTACCGCGGCAATCTCCGCGGCGCAAATGACTTCTACCGAGTGGCGCTGCACGAGTTCGGCCATACCCTGGGCCTCGACCATCCCGACGAGAATGGCCAGCGGGTCAGCGCGCTGATGAACTCGGAAATCAGCAATCTCGATGCGCTGACCGCCGACGACATTGCCGGCGGGCGCGCGTTGTACGGCGGCGGCGTCACCTCGAACGTCAGCTTTCCGCCCCGCAACG
>Ga0209770_10001840_pt1 | contig 10805 bp, 9 predicted proteins | sample LauGreSu1BDMLBDD_2_FD_187572 | JGI IMG/M metagenome (GOLD analysis project Ga0209770, IMG submission 187572) | Freshwater lake microbial communities from Lake Michigan, USA - Su13.BD.MLB.DD (SPAdes) (version 2) | ecosystem: Environmental > Aquatic > Freshwater > Lake | place: Lake Michigan, USA...
TTACGAAATGGAAAAACCTAAACTTATACAAAGACTAAATAAATTATTAAATGCTTAATCCTAATATAGAAATAAAGAAGTGGTTTTATACCAACTTGACAAGTTCAAGTACATTGCCTGTTTACGATGGAATAGCACCTGATTCTGCAACTGATGAATATGTAATTATGACAGGCAGAACATCCGCACAAGAACAAGGAAAAATCAGTTATACCAACTCCGTTACTATGGATGTTGACATTGTCATAAAAAATAGTAACTTTGGATATAAAAGAGCCGAAACAATAAGCGATTTAATACTAAATGCAATCAATTCCGACACGAATATAACCCTAGCAAATGGGTTTTATGCTTCAAGTTTGGTAGTAGGTGCAATTAGAAATTTAGATGGTTTAAACCCTTTGGATAACGTATTTAGAACAATAATAACTTACAATTTAATAATAACTCAAAATTAAAATAAAATGGCAGAAACTAAAGTATCAGCAAGGGATTATCTCCTTTTAGCAGATTTAGCTGGAGGTACAACTTTTTTACCTGTGGCTTGTTTAACGACAAACTCATTGACATCAACTAACGACACGATTGATGCAACTTCAAAGTGTGGTAATGAATACACACCAAGTCCTGTATTTTCACAATCTTTTGAGTGTGAAGGATTCGCAATTGATGAAACAGGAAGTCCAAGTAAGGATTCTTACCAACAATTGTACACAGCACACGCTGCTAAAACTATTTTTACTATTAAAATGGGTAAAGCAACTCCAACTTCAGGTGATGTATATTATGGTGGACTTTCTACAAGCACTGTATTTATAAGTGATTTTGGAGTACAGGCAGATGATGGCGATGATGTGAAATTTACTGCAACTTTTGTAGTATGTGTTCCACCAATTGCACAAACTGAACAAGCGTAAAACAACAACTAAACTATGTTTGAATTAAGACTGAACAACAACAAAACAATCCCTTTGAAGTGGGGTACTTGGGCGATGAAAAGATTTTGCGAATTAGAGAATAAATCTCTTTTAGACTTAATCAATATTTTATCAAGTGGGGCTTTTGAATTAGGAACAATTGTGCATATAATCCAAGCATCTGCCGAAAGCGGATGTAAGACACTAAATCAACCAATTGAATTTAACGATGTTATCGTTTGTGATTGGATTGATGAGGTTGGTGGGTTATCTGCAAAAGATGGTCAGCTAATAGATTTTATTAAATTTATGCAGACTTCAATGATTCCTGAAACAAAAGAAAATGCCGAAGTAACCAAAGAGAAAGGAAAAAAAAAATAGGAATATATAGCTGGGATTCAATAATTATTCTCGCAATAGAAGTTGGCTTGACAATTAATGAGTTTTGGCAACTTACTTGGCGAGAATTTTTATTATATAAAAAGGCTTATGAGAATCAGCAGATAAAGGAATGGGAAAGGACAAGAACTTTAGCTTATATGATTTATAGGTCAAATTCAACGGATAAAAATCCGAAAAGTATAAAGTCCTTTTTCCCTTTGCCTAGTGATGAAGTGGAAGAAGAAAAGCCTAAACTAACGCAAGAGCAACTAGCAAGGACATTAAAGTTGTACGGAGTAAAATAATAAAATGGCACAAGAAACATTAAAAATTACGATAACCGCTGACAATAAACAAGCGGTTCAAAATATACAGGAAACTGTTACTGCCACATCACAACTAGGTACTGCTTTTAAAAAAATGCCAAATGCAAGTGGACAAGCAACAATGGCTTTGTCAAACTTGTCAAGAGTTGCTCAAGATGCTCCATACGGATTTATGGGTATTGCGAACAACATTAACCCATTATTAGAATCATTCCAAAGGTTACAATCTTCAAGTGGCAGCACAGGAGCAGCATTGAAGGCAATGGGTTCTGCATTAATAGGACCAGCAGGTATTGGTTTGGCAGTTGGTGTTGTTTCATCTTTAATTGTTTCTTTTGGTGATGAGATTATTAATTTTGTAAGCCAAACATCTTCAGCAGATGTAGCATTGTCAAAGTTTAATACAACAATGTCAAAAGGTGTTGGTGAGGCTCAAGCAGAGATTGATAAACTTGTTATTTTAAATGAAATTGTTGATGACACTACAAGAAGCACAACTGAAAGAGAAAGGGCATTAGACCAATTAAAGAATACATATAAGGGTAATTTAGAATTACAAGCATTAGACATTCAGGATGGTGCTAAATTAAAAATAGTTATTGATAGTATTGCTGAATCGTTAAAGCGAAAGGCAATGGCTCAAGCATTTGCAACAGTAATAGCAGAAGAGGAAGCAAAGAAAGTAAGATTGCAGATTCAAAGTTTTGAGGAAATGCGAGGTAGTGTTGGCGGTGTTACAAAAGCATATGAATTTGTAAAGGCTGCGATAATGGGTGCTGGTTCTGCTATGTCAATTGTTGATTTAAATACAACATTAGCAAACAAAGCATTAAGTCAAAATTCTCAATCTATTAAAGATGTAGATGCAAATTTACTTCAATTAAATATAAAATATAAATCGGTAATAAGCGACCAAATAAAGTTTAATGATACTACTAATTTATCAACAAGTGCATTAAAGAAACAAACCGAAGCATTTGGTGCTTTATTAGCTTTAAGAAAATTATCTGCTCAAGAAATTGGACCAATTATTCCATTAGAAAGAAAAGCACCTCCTGTTGCACCACAAGCACCACAAAGACTTTTGGGTCGTGGTCCATCACAAGCACTTATAGAAGCAGATGCAATAAACAAGGCTGCAAGTGAACAAAAGAAGTTTAATTATTTATTAAATGAGGCTGAAACAACATCAAGATATATTGCAGAGGGAGTTGGTAGTATATTTCAAGCAATGGTGCAAGGAGAAAGTCTTGGAGATGCAGTTTTAAATGTGTTTAAGAATATGACACTACAACTTGCACAAATGGTTATTCAGGCTTTAATATTTAAGGGTATTATGACTGCATTAGGGATGGGCGGTCCAGTTGGAAGCACAAGTGATTTAACAGGTGGTTTATTAGGTGGATTAGGTAAGTTATTAGGATTTACTCCAATGGCTGAAGGTGGAATAGTAAGCAAACCAACATTTGCAATGGTAGGTGAAGGTGGAGAAAGCGAAGCAGTTATGCCTTTGTCTAAATTAGATAGCATATTAAGTAGTGCATTTACAAGTGGTGCTAATTCAGGCGGTGGAATGTCAAGCGGAGGTTCATTTGTATTAAGAGGCAATGATTTGGTTTTAGCAATGCAAAGGTCTAATTCATCATTAAACTTAAGAAGAGGTGGCATATAACTTAAAATACCAAATAATTGCTGCAACTAAAAACAATGAAGTTGCGGTTGTAGAAATGTATATTGATGAAGTAGTTGCTGCGGTAATTGAATATCCTGCAACTGCAATTCAGTTACAATACATCCCAAGAAGTGATGATATTTACGAACCTATTTATGCAAGTCAGTTAAATGTTAGTATTGATGTAACGGATGATGATGATAATATGCCTGACTTTACAACATTGAACGATAGAAAATATTTAGTTAAGTTATTTATAGATAGTGTTATTTATTGGCAAGGATGGGTTTTAAGTGATTTGGTACAATACTCATTTACCACAGGTAGAAAAGAATTATCTTTTAATGCTATTGATGGACTTGGAATGTTAGATTATATTCCATTTACTTATGTTGAAACTAATGTAGCAGGTAACACAAAATTAAGCCCACAAACCACACTTTATTTTTTATATAGTTGTTTGGCTGAAATAGGATTCCCAACAGGATTGAATCTTATAACTGCTTGTTCTTATTATGCAGCTGGTATGTTAAACAGGGGTGATGGTAGCCAATACGAACCATTTAATCAAAGTTATTTACGACCTGTTTACTTCCAAAATGATGATGAAACATACGAGACTTGTTTAGTTGTTTTGACTAAAATATTAAAGTCATTTGGTTGCAAACTTTATCAATCCAATGGCAAGTGGTATATTGTAGCGGTTAATGAATTTGCTGCTGCTCCATATTTTGCTTATACTTATTATACTGAATATACACCAGCAGGTGCTTTAGTTACTTCAGGAACATTTAATACATTAAGCGAAATACAACCATACACAGGAAATGTAAGCGGTTTATACTTTACTAATAATAGCCAAATAAAGCTATTTAAGAAAGGTTATAACAATTTCAATTATAGATACGATATCAGTTTCTCACCTAACTACATATCAAATCCAAATCTAAAGAGTTTAACAAGTGGATTTCCTACACTATGGCAAACATTTAATCAAGGTTCAGGCGGAAGCGTTGCAATAGTTAGTAAACCATACGAAGCAAGTGATTGGTTTAATATTACATTAGGAACATCAACAGGTGTTACAGGATTAACTGAAGTTCATACAAATCCTGTTGGATATGTAACTGAAAATGACACTTTAACATATACTCAAACATTTTTTGAGCAAAGTATTAATAAGGTAAGAGGACAAATACAATTACAAATAACTGGTATTGGTGGCGGTGCTGCAATATATTATTTAAATGTTGATAGCGTTTGGCAAGATGCTTCGGTTGCACCTTTTGACAATTATTATGAAGTTCCTTTAGTAGAGGAAGATAAAATAAATCAAGTATCAATAACAACACCACCAATTCCTATTAATGGCACTTTAGCAATAACTTATATGCTAACACAAGATATTGTGAATTGTGCTACTAATGTAAAGATTGGTTCATTTGGATTGACATTTGATTCGCCTTTATCATTGATTACATCTACTTCAATAATAGATGCTAATAATCAATATCAATTAGAAATGGATTTGCCATTAGGTTATCCAATATATCAAGGAGATGGAGTTGATAGAGTTCAAGCAAATATGGCTTACGGAACTATCCAACAATTAGTGTCAGGTAACTTTGTATCTGCAACAGGATGGTATCGTTACGGACCTTATACAACCCCTACTGATGGTTTAAGCGAAACTATAATGAAGGAATACATAAACAATTATAGAAGGAACTTAATAAATGTTGATTGTAACTTATTTGGAATAACAACAACTAACGGCAATTTTGCTGCTAATAAGTTATTACAAATATTAGATACTGACCCAGCACAAATAAACATTGAAGATAATAGATATATGACAGGCAATATGACTATTGACATAGTAGGATGTGAAACTCAAGCTACTTTATTAGATATTTCTAATGAGGAACTTGCAAGTACAATAGAAACAATATTCACAGTAAACGGAGTACCTTTTAATTAATTAACTTTGTAATATGGCAGATAAAGTACAGGGCAACAATATAATTTTATACTACTTTGAACCACCTTCGGAGGCTTATCCAGCAGGTAGGGATATTGCTTTTTCGTGTTCAACAAATTGCACATTTAGTGTAAGCGTTGACCAAAAAGAGGTAACAAGCCAAACGAGTGCTTGGTATAGGGAGTTTAAAAACGACATAGCTTCTTGGAGTGTAACTTGTGATGGTCTTATAACTTTGGATGGTTATGGCTATTTATTCTTACTTGAGCAACAACAAGATAGGACTACAATTTTAGTAAAGTTTGTTATTGATAACGGAGTTGATGGGTTGGTAGTGATTAGTGGGGATTGTAATTTAACAAGTTTACAAATTAACGCACCTTACAAAGACATAGCAACGTATAGTGTATCGTTACAGGGTACAGGTGCTTATGCTACAACAGGAACGGAAATAAATCCTGAAGGGGTTGTAATTGTTGCTGGAGGTGCGGTTTACACAAAGGGAACGATTGCAGCTGGTGGAGAAACAACTATCACTTATGGCGATATGATAGGCAAGGCTTGTCTTTATGTTTCTCGTGGTGGTATTGATGTTCAGGATATTTTAACGACAGGAACGGCTGTGGATGAGCAAGTGAAGTGGAATAGTACAACAGGGGTATTGACATTTGGTAGGGTATTAGAAAGTGGGGAGTTTATTAGGGCATTATTTCAATAATTTAGTTATAAATTAATATAAGATGGCAAATCAAATTGTAGTTTCAGCAGGTGCAAAAGTTAGGAATTTAAGTGGGGTTTTAACGGCTACAAGTGGAGTTGTCAGTTCAGTTCCTTTAGGTGCTGCAAATGGTGTAGCTACTTTGGATAGTGGTGGTAAAGTTCCTGTATCACAATTACCTTCATCGGTGGTTACTTATTTAGGTACTTGGAATGCTGCAACGAATACACCTACATTAGTAAATGGTGTTGGAGATGCTGGGGATATGTATATTTGTGATGTTGCTGGAACTGTCAATTTTGGTGCTGGTCCTGTAACATTTGCGGTTGGAGATTGGGTTTTATATGGTTCAGGAACTTGGCAGAAATCAAACGGACAAAACGGAACAGTGACATCTGTTGGCTTATCTACTAACGCAGGTGCAATAACAATCGGCAATTCTCCCATCAGTACAAGTGGTACGATAACTGCTAATTTTAACGGAACAAATCTTCAATATGTAAACGGAGCAGGAAACTTAACAACTTTTCCTACTTTAATGACAAGTGTTGGATTAACAATGCCAAGTGCATTTACAGTTACCAACTCACCATTAACAGGAGCAGGAGGTACACTAGCAGTAACAGGAGCAGGTGTTGCTTCACAATATATCAGGGGAGATGGTACTTTAGCAGATTTTCCTTCAAGTGGTGGTGGCGGTTCATCGGTTTCGTATTATCTTAATGGAGGAACAAGTCAAGGCACTATTGGTGGTGTTACTTATTACGAAATGAGTAAAACTGCGGTGATAGGAACAGGGGTTGATTTCGCTAAAACAGGGGATGGTTTTATAGTAGCATTTTTAACGGATGCTAACGACCCTGCACAATTAAACATACCAGCAGGAAATTGGAATTATGAGATTTACGCTTCAATGAGTTCTAATGGTGGTACACCACAATTGTACGCAGAACTTTATGTTTACGATGGTACTACTTTCACTTTGATTGCTACAAGTCCTAACGAGATTTTATACGATGGTACTGCTTTGAATTTGTACACTTTTGCAATGGCAGTTCCTGCTACGACTTTGGCTTTAACTGATAGGTTGGCTATTAAGTTATACGCTACAAATAGCGGTGGTAAAACTACAACAGTTCATACTCAAGATTCTCATTTGTGTCAAATTATAACAACTTTTAGTACAGGTATTACTGCATTGAATGGTTTGACTGCTCAAGTACAATATTTTCAAACAGGAACGAGTGGAACGGATTTCAATATTTCAAGTACAACTGCTACGCATACTTTTAACATTCCTGATGCGAGTGCAACTGCAAGGGGGTTAATTACAACAGGAACTCAAACGATAGCAGGAACAAAGACTTTTAATGATGCTACTAAAAACAACGGAGGCATATTCTTGCAGAATGCTTCAAGTAGTTCTTTAGCAGGGTATATGAATTTAGGTGGCTTAACTAATGGGGTTAAGTTCACAAGTGGTGGTGGTATTAGTAATACTTTTACTTTACCATCTGCGACAGGATATACTTTTACTTTCCCTAATGCAACAGGAACGATAGCTTTAACTAGCGACATATCTTATCCTGTTACTTCGGTATTCGGTAGAACAGGAGCAGTAGTTGCAACAAGTGGTGATTATACAACTGCACAAGTTACTGAAAGTGGTAACCTTTACTTTACGGATTCAAGAGCAAGATTAGCTTTATCATTCGTTGCAGGTAGTGGTGCTTATAACTCAACAACAGGGGTAATAACAATACCTACAAACAACAACCAAATAACTAATGGTTCTAACTATATTACTTTAGGTTCTTTAAGTGCAGGTACAGGAATAAGTTATAACAATACGACAGGTGTTATAACAAACTCTGCTCCTGACCAAACTGTTTCTATAACCGCAGGTGCAGGAATATCAGTTAGTGGTACTTATCCTTCTTTTACTATTGCTTCAACAATTACACAATACACCGATGCTTTAGCAAGGGCAGCAATTAGTTTAACGACAACAGGAACTAGCGGAGCAGCGACATACAACAACACAACAGGGGTATTAAACATACCACAATACATTGGTGGTGTTACAAGCGTGTTTGGTCGTACAGGTGCAGTTGTAGCAACCGAAGGTGATTATAGCTTAACTCAATTATCGGATGTAACTATAACAAGTCCAACAACAGGACAAGTATTAAAATATAATGGAACTGCGTGGGTTAACGATACTGATGCAAATTCAGGAACAGTTACAAGCGTTGCAATGACAGTTCCAACAGGATTGTCAGTAAGTGGAAGTCCTATTACAACAAGTGGAACATTAGGTGTTACTTTTGCAGCAGGATATTCAATACCTACTGATGCATCACAAACAACTTGGGATACTGCTTATACAAATAGAATTACAAGTGCAACAAGCCCTTTAAGTATTACATCAAATGTAATATCAATAAGTCAAGCGACTACTTCAACAAATGGTTATTTAAGTTCTACTGATTGGAATACTTTTAATGGTAAAGGAAGCGGAACAGTTACAAGCGTAGCTGCTTTAACAATAGGAACAAGTGGAACGGATTTAAGTTCAACAGTTGCAACAAGTACTACAACTCCTGTAATTACTTTAAATGTACCAACTGCAAGTGCAACGAATAGAGGTGCATTATCAAGTGCCGATTGGACAACATTTAACAATAAGCAAAGTGCAATCACTTTAACCACAACAGGAACAAGTGGTGCAGCGACCTTTAGTTCAAACACTTTAAACATTCCACAATATCAAGGGGTGCTTACTAACCCTGTAACAGGAACAGGTACTACCAACTACCTACCTAAATTTACAGGTGCAAGTACAATAGGGAATAGTTTAGTGTATGATGATGGAACAAATGTTGGTATTGGAACTACATCCCCTAATTCAAAATTAGAAGTTACTTCAAGAATAACTGCTTCTGATGGTGGTGGAGCAAGTAGATTAGCTTTAAATATTGAATCTAATACATCTGCAACTGCTTATTCTGCAATCAATTCATATAACTATGGAACTTCCGCAGGTAGACCATTAGCTATAAATGAAAGTGGTGGCAATGTAATGATTAATACAACTACTGATTCAGGCTACAAGCTAGATGTTAATGGTACAGGAAGGTTTAGTGATACTTTAAGAGTTACAAATAGTGGTACTAATACTTTAATATGGGCGCAAGGTGGTAATGATGCCGTAGGTCAAGGTAAAGGTAATATAAGAAGTTCTGACCAAGGTGGAACAAACTACTTTGATTTTGGTAGAGATAATTTAAGCACAGGAAACTTTGTTTTAACAAGTGGTGGTGGAAGTCCTTTACTTTCAATAACAACAGGAGGAGCAGCTACATTCTCTAGTAGTGTTGATGCAACAAAAGGTACATTTACTTCTGCTCCATCATTGGGTGGTGAGCAAATACGAGCATATAGTAATTCAGGTGCTAATACTTCTTATGGTGGTTTACTTGTTTTAAGTTCAACAGGTAAAGGTGGATATTTAACAAGCGGTGATAATAGTACAACAACTTGGTATGGTGCTCAAGCAGGGTATGTAACATTAGCAGGAACGGCAGGTGCTGCTATGAAATTTAGAGTTGATGCAGATGACACAAAAGGTCTTACTATTGCTACAACAGGAGCAGCTACATTCTCTAGTAGTTTGACAATAGGAGCAGCAACCGCTTTGGCTTGGGGAGCAAGAGGTGGCATTACTCAAGATGCCTCTTGGAATTTTAGTTGGGGTACAAATAGCGTTGCAAATGCTTTCTATTTACAATCAAGCACAGGCAATGTAGGTATAGGAACAAGTAGTCCTAATAGTCTTTTATCATTAAATTCTGCAGCAGTATATTATATAGATTTTCAACAATCAGGAACAAGTAAAGGATTAATAGGTGTACCATTTTCGGCAAATCAATTAGTAGGTGGTTCTGCATCAGGTGATTTAGTAATTAGAAATACATCAAGAAATACAATTTTTACAAATGATAGTGGTAATACAAGTGCATTATATATTAATTCATCTAATAATGTATTAATAGGAACTACTACTGATGGGGGTACACATAAATTACAAGTTAATGGTAGTATTATAGCAACAGGATTCTTTGAATCTTCCGATAGCAGATTAAAAACACTTATCCAAGATAACTACCAAACAAAAGGTATTGCATCAATCACACCTAAACTTTACACTAAAAATGGAAAGGTTGAACTAGGTTATTATGCTCAAGATTTTGTTGGGATATTAGATAGTGCGGTTTCAAAAGGTAGTGATGATATGTTAAGCCTATCTTATCGTGAAGTGCTAGTTGCAAAAGTGTACGCATTAGAGCAAAGAATTAAAGAACTAGAAAACAAATAATATGGCAAGTACTTGGAATGGAACGGCAGGTAATGAATTAATATCAGGTGCGGCATTAAGAGATGGTGCAGGTGTTACAGGCTTATATACAGTTGATGTAACAATACCAACAGGGGATAATACAAGATTATGTACTTCACAATACATAACCGACCACACCACCGCATCAGGTGTTCAAACCGCATTAATGATGACAAGCAAAGATGTTTTTTTAAGTCAATTCTAAAATATAAAATATGAAACAAATTTCTCCTATCCAAAGTTGGATAAACGGAAAATCAGTAACGGCAACTATCTTTAATATGTATGTAATCGGTGGGGTGCTAGGTTCATCTGCATCGTTTTACTACTCATTATTAGATAGTGATTTAGCTAATGTAGCACAAGGCAACTTAACAATGAGTGGTGATGCTTACGCTGCTTGGGGTAATG
>Ga0209770_10001841_pt1 | contig 10805 bp, 10 predicted proteins | sample LauGreSu1BDMLBDD_2_FD_187572 | JGI IMG/M metagenome (GOLD analysis project Ga0209770, IMG submission 187572) | Freshwater lake microbial communities from Lake Michigan, USA - Su13.BD.MLB.DD (SPAdes) (version 2) | ecosystem: Environmental > Aquatic > Freshwater > Lake | place: Lake Michigan, USA...
GCATTGTGTTGCAGAAATCAGGCGAGAGAATCTGCATGTAACGAGCCAATACGACGAAATCAATTTTTAGTTCGTCGATCTTTTGCAAGATTTCCGCCTCCTGTGTTGCCTTTGTATCTGCAGTCACTGGCAAGAACAGGAATTTAACTCCATGGGATTCAACTAAAGAACGCAGTTCTTCTCGGTTTGAAATAACCAAAGGAATTTCAACGTTGAGCTCGCCTAGTTCTTCTAAGTACAAAAGGTCACGCAAACAATGACTTTCTGTCGTGACCATTACTAGGGCTCGAGGCTTTTGTGCAGTTGGACGAATGTGCAAAGAAGGACTGAATTTTGAAAGACCATCATTCAAACTCTTTTGTGCGCCTTCGATTCCTTGTGATGTTTCAAAGCGGGTACGCATTACAAATTGATTAGTTGTTGGATCGGTGAACTGCTGGTTCTCGATAATGTTTCCGCCGCAGTTAAGAACAGCAGAAGTCATGGCATGAACGATGCCAGGCTGATCTGCACATTGCAGGGAAGCGATTAAATCCATGGCCTAAGGGTACGCGAGATTAGTGGCGCAAGGTAAATCGCTGCATCCACTTAGGTGCCCACCAGTTGTTTTCACCAAATAGACGCATCAAAGCTGGAACCAATAGGCCACGAACAATGGTCGCATCCAACATAACGGCCAAAGCAACACCAAAGCCCATCGTCTTAATTGATGTGACACCACTAGTTACGAAAGCACCGAAGACAACTGCTAGCAAGACTGCGGCAGCAGTAATAATTCGTGCAGATCGCTGCAGGCCTATTGCTACTGATTCAATATTTGATTTACCGGCAAGGTGTTCTTCGCGAATACGTGAGAGCAAGAACAATTCGTAGTCCATTGAAAGACCAAAGACCACGACCGCAATCAAAATAACAATTGAGGTATCAAGGGTTCCGGTAACCGTAAATGAACCAACTAGCCATTGCATGTTTCCATCAACAAATATCCACGTCAGCGCTCCCATGGTTGCACCCAGTGAAAGGAAATTCAGAATCACCGCCTTGATAGGAAGAATGATTGATCCAGTAAAGACGAATATCAAAACCAGAACGCTGAGCACAATCCAAGCAAGCGCCCATGGCAAAGTGCGAGAAATTCCATCTTGGGAATCTGTGTAATCGGCGGCAACACCACCCACCAAAGTTCCATCAGGTGAATCCACATTTCGAACATTATGAATCAACTCTTGTGATTCAGGGGTACGCGGCAACATCTCTTGGTAGGCAATCACGCGAACGTCATTACCAATAGTTTGTGGTGGCAGAACCGCAACAATTCCTGGAACTTGCCCAACCTTTGCAGTGTAGACATTAATTTCTTCTAACTTGTTTGCACCATCTTTAATAATGATTTCAATTGGGGTACCAGTTTGTCCTGGAAAACGTTCTGCTTGTAGCGCAGTTGCAAAAGCTGCCTTGTTATCAGCTGGCAACATTCGAGAATCACCTTGCGAGAACTTAATGTTTGTAATTGGCGCTGCCATGATTCCAAGAATCACCATAGACAAAACCACCGCGCTTACTGGGCGCTTCATAACTAGGCGTGCAGTTTTTGCCCAACGGCCATCTTCCTTCGGAGTAATTGCAGATTTGCGAACAACTCCCTTATCGATGCGATCGCCAAGCAGCGCCATAATTGGCGGCAAACCAAATAGAGCACCGATAACTGCCAGTGCAACTACAGATACACCTGCATATCCAAATGACTGTAAGAAAGGTAGCGGGAAGAAAGTAAGAGATAACAAAGTCACCAATACAGTCATTCCTGAATAAAAGACGGTCTTTCCTGCGGTAGCCATTGTTGTGACTATTGAATCTTCGACACTTTTTCCTCGATGTAACTCTTCGCGGAATCGGTTAACCATTAAGAGTGCGTAATCGATTCCTAAACCAAGGCCCATGCCTGTTGTTAGATTAAGCGCGTAAATACTTACAGTTGTAAACAAAGTGAATAAATACAGAATAAAGAAAGCACCCAAAATCGCGGCAACACCCACAATCAATGGCATTGCAGAGGCTGCTAGCGCTCCAAAGACAAGTACAAGCAAAATGAAGGTCAACGGAATCGAAATAAGCTCGGCGATCTTTAGATCATCTGAAATCTTCTTCGTAATTGCGTGACCAACTACGCCAACGCCGCCGGCATACAGAGTTAAACCTTCGTAGGGTCCGTCATATTTTTCTTGCATGACTTTTCCGAGTTTCTGGCTCTCTGGCGTAAATGCTTCACCTTCGCCGTAGACCAAGATGTATGCAGCTTTGCCATCACTTGATTTCAAGGTTGCTTCGCCACCACTAGTCCAATATGAAAGCGTTTTTGTAACACCCGCTTCTTGCGCAATCGTCTTTTCTAGAGCAATTCCCTTTTGCGCAACAACCGGATCAGTAACATCAGTTGATCCTGAGTCAACAATGATTACAACTGCTGGGTCTGAAAGTTTTAACTCTTCAGTTAAGTATGTATAAACCTTGTACGAGTCACTATTTGGATCGCTATATCCGCCTGAATCGAGACGACTAAATGCCATTGAACCGAATGCGCCAGCGACCAGTATTCCAACGATAAACAGAATTACTGCGCTCTTGCGGCGCTTAAACATCACGTGGCCTAGCTTTTCAAACATTTGCATCCCTTTTCTTTGTGTTTAAAAGATTTCAATCGGTAGTAGAATTAGGTTTATGAGCGATCTCTTTCCGAAAGTAACATCAGATGAAATTGATCTAGATGCTGCCTCCGAACAAGCTAAGCGCGAAGAAGAGTTAAAGTCAGATCGCCCACCACATCACGAGGGTTAATCAGCTTTCGGGGCAGGTGTAGGAGCAGGTGTGCTCGGTGTCGAATTACTTTTAGCTGAATCTGTTTTATAAAACCCCGAACCCTTGAAGACGACTCCAACTGCCGTGTACACCTTACGGATTTCACCTTTACATTCAGGGCAAATAGTTAGGGAGTCATCTGAGAAGGATTGAATAGCTTCGAATTGGTGGTCGCACGCGGTACATGCATATTGATATGTAGGCATCGCGACTCCATTTCTCAGTAAAAATCTCGGTTGGACTATGTGCTTAGTCTAAAGAAGTGAGAAGATTGGCGCGAATTGAGGCACTTTCCTGGGGCCTCTCGAAAGGCAAATGTGAGGAAGTTCGCAGCCCGTAGCGCTCTAGTGCTTCTATTAACTTTATTGGGAACAACTGCGACATTCGCAAACACCCTTGTTAGCACTTCGCCAATTAGCGGATCAACTTTGTCTGTTTCTCCAACCAGTGTCACCGTCACAGGGCAGTTACCACTATTGCCCGAAGCAAATGAAATTTCAGTAACAGGCCCAAATGGTGTTCGGGTCGATGATGGAACAATCACAGTTAATGATGTCAGTGCAACAGTTGGGTTGAGCCCACTAACGGAATCAGGTTTTTACACCGTTTCTTATCTTTTGTATGCAGAAGCAGATGCACCACTTGAAGGTAGTTATAGATTTAAGTATCAAGCACCGAGCACAATCGCTCCACAAACTCCGGATCCACAACCAACGCAGACTCAAGCTCCAGCTAGTAGTAGTTGGGCAACAAATATCTTTGTGATTTTTCTTCTTCTTATGGCCGTAGCGGTAACAGTCGGATTATCACTGTATGCCCGCAAATTGTTTAACAACCGATGAATCTATTAACAACCACATTTAAGTTTCTCAATCTCCTTGGTGGTTTTGCAACAGTAGGTGCCTTACTGTCTATGGCATTTCTTGTAATCAATCACAATGGTTTTCTAACAACCTCAGGTGAAAAGGTTCGCAGACTTCTTAAAATTACCTCGACAATTTGGGTAATTGGAGCTTTTGGAACAGTCATCTTCACCTTAGCTCAGATTTTAGGAACAACCGTTTCTGATGCCTTAGATCTCACCGTCATCCGATCTTTCATAACACAGATATCACTTGGAAAATATCTAGCATTCCAAGCACTCATGGCTGCTGTCGTTTTCATCTTTTCTTTTGCAACAAAAAAGATTGAATTGCTGATCATTTTGTTGCTCGTATCTATTGCAGGCCTTGTTGCACCCGTATTTGAAAGCCATGCCGCATCAAGCGGCTCGCACTCTCTAGTAATTGGTTCACTGGTAATTCACGTCATCGCTTTGTCTTTGTGGGTTGGTGGAGTTATAGCTCTGGGAACACTCTCTCCCGAAGATCGCCCAGTGGCTGTTCCTCGCTTCAGCCAAATGGCTTTGTGGTCGGCAATTGCAGTTGTAATAAGCGGCGCGGTCAACGCATGGGCACGGTTAAATTTCGCAGATGCCTGGAATTCTTCCTATGCCTTCATTGTTCTTGGAAAGATTTTTGCCACAATAATTTTGGTGATGATTGGATATCTCCATCGCAAGACTCTTGCGAATAAAAAATCAATTAATTGGGCCGGCTTTGCCAAGCTAATAACTGTAGAAGCTGCAATCATGGTTGTTACAGTTTTGATGGGAACCTGGTTATCAACTAGTGCGTCACCAGATCGACCAGGAGTTCAAGAATTCAGCCCAGCGCTTTCAATTGTTGGAATCCCGACACCGCCTGAGCCGACCTTGTCACGAGTCCTATTTAGTTATGAACCAAATGCTTTAATGATTGGTGTTTTGACCTTAATGGTTGCGCTGTACATCAAGGGTGTTGTTGCTTTAACCAAACGTGGGGACAAATGGCCTCTCGGGCGCACAATTGCTTTTGCTTTAGGAATTGCCGCAACTAATTTTGCTACAAGTGGTGGCTTAGGTTTGTACGCGCAGTTTTCTTTTTCTTATCACATGATGTCGCACATGGTTTTGGGAATGATTGCACCAATTGGTTTGGTACTGGGTGCGCCAATGACATTAGCACTTCGAACTTTGCCACAAGGCAGAAACAGTGATGAACGCGGAGTCCGAGGATCGTTACTTGCTGCGCTACATTCCAAAATTGGAGTTATTTATACAAACCCAATTGTTGCGTTAGCAATTTTTGACGGATCACTTTTTGCCCTGTACTTCACTGATCTGTTTGCAGTACTTATGCAAAGCCACGTTGGACATTTGTTTATGAGTCTTCATTTCTTAGCTGCCGGTTTCCTATTTTTCTTCATCATCATTGGCGTCGATCCAAACCCTCGACGAGTCCACCATTTAGTTCAAATCGTCATTCTCTTTGCAGCCATGAGTATTCACGCATTCTTCTCAGTTGCACTCATGTCTACCACCACACTTATCGACGATGGTTTCTACGCTTCCTTACAAACCCCGTGGCTGGGAGATCCACTTGCCGACCAAAAACTTGGCGGTTCGATTGGTTGGGCTATGGGGGAGATTCCAATCCTGATCGCTTTGGTTGCGACATTTATCAACTGGATGCGAGATGATTCGCGCGAGGCTAAGAGGATTGATCGCAATACCGCTCGCCAAGCGGCTATGGGTCAGCCAGATGATCTAGCAAATTACAATCAGTATTTACAAGAGTTAGCACAGCGCGATAGAGATAGAAAAGAGCCCTAATGGATAACGTGTTTGATTTACCTGCAGAATATAAAGAGCTGCGTACTAGCGTTCGCGCGCTTGCTGAAAAAGAGATTGCACCATTTGCACAAGCTGTCGATGAAGAACATCGCTTTCCTAGTGAAGCAAAAGCTGCACTTGTAAAGAACGGTTTGTACGCAGCCCATGTTCCCACTGAATTTGGAGGCGATGGAGCAGATGCACTTGCGGCTGTTTTGATTATTGAAGAAGTTGCACGCGTGTGTGGATCTTCATCATTGATTCCAGCGGTTAATAAACTTGGTTCAGTACCGTTGCTATTAGGTGGCAATGATGAGCAGAAGAAGCGTTGGCTTCCACGTTTAGTTAAGGGCGAAGGATTTTCTTATTGCTTATCTGAATCCGAAGCTGGATCTGATGCAGCAGCGCTTCGCACTAAGGTTGAACGTTCCGGCGATGGTTGGGTTCTTAACGGAAGCAAGAAGTGGATCACCAATGCAGGTGAATCCGAGTTCTATTCAGTAATCGCACAAGGTGACCCATCCCTTAGAACAAAAGGTATGACCGCCTTCGTAGTAGAAAAATCAGATCCCGGAGTCTCTTTTGGTGCACCTGAAAAGAAAATGGGTATGCGCGGATCTCCGACTCGCGAAGTTTATTTCGATAATGTTCAACTCAGCGATGATCGTCGCATAAGTGAAGTTGGCCAAGGTTTTGCTTTAGCGATGGCTACTCTGGATCACACACGAATCACAATCGCTGCACAAGCAATCGGTTTAGCCCAAGGTGCATTTGATGTTGCAACAAAGTATGCACATGAGCGCCACCAATTCGGCAAGCCAATCTTTGATTTCCAAGCTGTCCAATTCATGCTCGCAGATATGGCGATGAATATTGAAGCAGCCCGTCTGCTTACCTACGCCGCCGCAGTCAAGAGTGAGAATAATGAAAAGGATTTAACTTTCTTTTCGGCAGCAAGTAAGTGTTTAGCAAGTGATATGGCGATGAAAGTAACGCAAGATGCAATCCAAGTTCTTGGCGGATATGGATATGTCAGTGATTATCCAGTTGAGCGAATGATGCGCGATTCAAAGCTGACTCAAATTTATGAAGGCACCAATCAAATTCAACGAATCGTGATGTCGCGTAATCTTCCTAATAGCTAACTGTTAGCGGTTAAAGCGAACAACTATTGATGGTGTTGCGGCGGCATCAAGTGGCACATCATGGGGTTCGTGTGGCAAGACTTCACTTGATAACTCGCCCGCATAAACCAAACCAATTTTCCATGCCTTTAAATGCACAAGCGCGCGATCGTAATAGCCACCACCTTGGCCCAATCTAAATCCTGATTGATCAATCCTTAAAGCCGGAACAACTATCGCTTGAATTTGAGATAAATCAGTTAGCGCTGGGCCAACTGGTTCCGAAATCTTTTTCTTGGTTACTAAGTTGGCAGGATCTCCATCCCATCTCACCCATTCCAACTGATCACCATTTATTCGCGGCAGAAGTAAAACCTTGCCACTTCTCAGGAAAGCTTCATTAATCTCGTCAGTACTTGGTTCGAATTCATAGGAAATATATGAAGCAATTGTTGTAGCTGACTCAATTTCAGGCGCTTTCAAAATGACATTAAAACTAGAAGAAATGAACTTCTGAGAACGTTCTCGGCGGGCACGATCCCGCAGTATGGCCTTTTGATTTGTCATTTAAATCTCCCGTGAAATCCCAAAGATCAAACTGTTCAACAAGTAGGGTTCGATTATGTCAGAACACACTCGGGTTGATGAGTTTCTCACCTCTCTTTTAGCTATCTGCAAACCCCTTGAATCCTTTGAAATGCCTTTGCTCGATGCGCACGGTGCAACCCTTGCGGCAGATATTTATGCAGGAGATAGATTGGTTCTGCGCGAAGGTACGCGTATTCGTTCCACACAAATTGGCTTAGCTGCATCTATAGGTCGCGATCATTTGCCAACCCGGCCTCACCCACGCGTCGTTGTTTTATCGGCGGGGCCAGATTTAGTTGAACCGGGTCAGGCGTTGAAAAATGCTAGCGATGAATACGAGACAAATTCTTGGTTGTTGACTACTGCGGTTCGTGAAGTTGGTGCAGTTGCATACCGAGTTCACTCAATTCCAGATAACGAAGAGCAACTTCAAAAAGTTATTGAAGATCAGTTAGTTCGTGCAGATTTAATCATTATTAGCGGTGAACGCCACGATGATTCATTTGATTTGATTACCCGCACCTTGTCAGGAATGGGAGAAATTACGACCGTAGATTTGGCGATTGAAGCCAGCGGCCGTCACAATTTTGGAACAGTCGGACCTGACAAGACTCCGGTAGTAACTCTTCCAGGTGATCCAATAGCTGCCTACATCTCATTTGAACTTTTTGTTCGCCCAATGATTCGCACGATGCTTGGCGCGGCAACTATTCATCGACCATCAGTCAAGGCTGCCCTTGAAAAGCCAATAGCCTCTAATGAAGGTGTTCGCTCATACATTCGTGCAGTATTGGCCGAGGATGGCAAGTCGGTAGTTCCACTGGAAAATCAAGATGAACAATCCACCCTTTCTGATGCGAACGCATTTATCGCTGTTTCTGAAAGTGATACCTCCCTAAAAACTGGTGATCAAGTGACCGTTGTAGTTCTCGAGCGTCGCTACATTTAACTTCATGAATAGCTCTTGGCCGATTTCGTTGCAGCTTGGCGATATCTCGCTTCGCCCTCTGCGATTTAGGGATCGAGCACAATGGAATCAGGTTCGAGTTGAGAATCGAGATTGGCTTTCACAATGGGAGGCCACAATTCCCCATACTGGTGATGACAGTTACAAAGAATTGCCCTCTTTTTTCGAGATGGTGAAGATCCTCAATCACGAAGCACGACATGGCCGTTCTTTTTCATTTGCGATCTGGCATCAAAAACAGCTCATCGGGCAAATCACTTTGGGTGGGGTTATGTATGGCGCAATGCGCGGCGGCCATATTGGGTATTGGATTGATCGCAACTTTGCCAACCGCGGCTACACCACCCAAGCGGTCGAACTGCTAACCCAGTACGGCTTTAATGAGCTAAGACTGCATCGCATCGAGATTAATTTACGTCCAGAAAATGCTGCTTCTCGAAGAGTCGCCGAAAAAGCGGGATATGTTTTCGAAGGTGAACGCCCTCGATACCTTCACATCGATGGACATTGGCGGGACCACATCACTTTTGTTAAGGAAAATTCTGCAATCAAGTAGCGCCTAAATCCCAGAAAAGTATCACCCCTTCCTTTAGATTTACCCATCATGACTTCGGGACTTATCTACATTGCGATTATTGGAATGTGGGTCGCATACTTTGCGCCCCGCTGGATCCATGACCGCAATGAGTTCTCCGGAAAATCAGTTGAACGTTTTAAAGGCGCACTTCGAGTCGTCGCTAACCAAACACCAAACGCGGCAACAAGTGGTGGGGCAATCCACATCGATCTAGATCAAGAAGCAAAAGATCGCCAAACTTTACTTCGTCGAAGAATTACATTTTTACTAATTGCTTTCACATTGATTACGACACTTATAGGTGGAGCCATGAATACGATGCCATTCATTTATGCACTAGTTCCAGCATCTGGTTTGCTTATCTATATTGCAAGCGTTCGACGACATGTGATTGCTGATCAATTGCAGAAACGTCGCGTGCAACAACTTAATCGACAAAATTCTGGTGTATCAAATACAAATCTTGCTGAAGTAGTTCAACCGAAGCCAAGTACTGAACATTGGATTCCATTGTCAGAACGCGAACTTAAAGGTGTTGTTATTTTGCCTCAAGGTACAGCTGCGGTTCGTAACGCTTGGGAACCAACAGAGATTCCGGTACCAACTTATGTAAATGCGCCAAAAGCTGTTGTGCCAAAGCGTGTTATCGATCTGACAACTCCTGGACAGTGGAGCGAAGAGCAGGAACGTCTTGAGCGGGAAGCACTTGCAGCCGCATCGCCTTCACGCGATGAGATTTTTGACCAACAACTAGCTGATGAGGCCGTTGAACGTCTGAAGCAAGCTCGGGCAGCTAACGAATAATTAGATCCACGATTCAAACCACATACGCATTTTCCACTGGTCGTAGGTGATGGTTTGGCCGGTATACAACGGTAAGAAGTAGATAAAACAAAGCAGTACAAGTGCGAACAAGCCGCCAACAATGCTTTGGGAAACCACCGGCTTTAGCGCACTATCTAGCAATAACTTCGCACAATAAACGATGGCTAGAACCATAAATGGCGCAATGATTATCGCGTAAAAAGAGAACATGGTGCGCTGTTGCATTGCGAACCAGGGCAGGTATCCGGCAACTATTGCCAGCGAAACAATTTGCGCTGCCGAATCAGTAGTGCGATTTACTAATGATTTAATCCAGTAACCAATCACGACAGCAATTGCGATTGTTCCGATCCACCACAACAGTGGCGTGCCAAGAGCTAGAACTTCTCGAGCACAACTTTTTGCTCCACAATCTGTAGGCGAATCATAAAAGAAAGATGTTGGCCGACCCATAACAAGCCAGCTCCACGGATTTGCTTGATATGGATGATTCTCAGTTAAGCCTGTGTGAAAGTTAAGCATCTCGGAGTGGTAGTTCAACCAAGCGATCAAGGGATTAGAAGAAGATTGTCTATCCCAACCTCGGTCAGATAAAAACCAACCTGTCCAAGTAATTAGATAAACACCAATTGGGAGCAAACCATACTGAGCAAACTTTTTTGTAATCAACTTGAATGAATCACGAATATCCATGTTAACTAAAATTCGATACAACGAGACTAGAGCAACTACTGCAATAAAATAGATTGCACTCCATTTACAACCAAGCGCCAAACCAAATGCAAGACCGGCCCACCAATGTCGTCCTCTGTGCCACAATAAAATTGCAATCAGCACAAAGAAAGTCAAGAACAGATCCAGTAATGCAGTTCGAGAGTGAACTAAGAGCAACCCATCCAATGCTATTAACGCCGCACCAAGACCGGTTAATAATGGTGAATAAAAAAGCACATGAATTAAACGAGCAAAAACCAAGATAAGCAGGGTTCCAATAAGTGCGGTTGCAAATCGCCAACCAAATTCATTGTCCCCAAAGATGGCTATTCCGCCGCCAATAAGCCATTTACCAACAGGGGGATGAACAATAAATTCAGGGTTACTTCCACTTACTTCGACGCCGTATTTCAATAGATCGCGTGCACCGTCGACGTAGTACACCTCATCGAAGATGTAGCC
>Ga0209770_10001843_pt1 | contig 10802 bp, 10 predicted proteins | sample LauGreSu1BDMLBDD_2_FD_187572 | JGI IMG/M metagenome (GOLD analysis project Ga0209770, IMG submission 187572) | Freshwater lake microbial communities from Lake Michigan, USA - Su13.BD.MLB.DD (SPAdes) (version 2) | ecosystem: Environmental > Aquatic > Freshwater > Lake | place: Lake Michigan, USA...
GCCGGTGCGGCGCCGCCGGTGGCGGAAGGGCGGGCGTCGTGAAGGGACCACCCGAAACCGAGAAGCCGCGCATCCTAATCGTAGACGACGAGCAGTCGATGCGCGAATGGATGCGCCTGCTGTTCCAGCGCGACGGGTTCGAGGTGCTGACCGCCGAGGACGGCGTGACCGCGAACGACCTGGTGTCGCGCGAATACCTCGATGTGGTGCTCACCGACATCCGCATGCCGCGCATGGACGGCGTGCAGCTGCTCAAGGCCGTGCGCGCGCTGTCGCCCGACGTCATCGTGATGATGATGACCGCCCACTGGACCCGCGACTCGACCGAGTGGCTCGAGGCCCGCGAGCTGGGCGCCGGGGCGCTGTTCGAGAAGCCGTTCCGCGACGTCAACCTGGTCACCATGCAGGTGCGGCAGCTGCTCGAGTCGCGGCGGCTCCGCCACGAGAACGCGGTGTTGCGGCAGACCACCGCCGGCCAGGGGTTTGCCGGCATCATCGGCCGCAGCCCGGTGATGCTCGACGTGTTCCAGCTGGTCGAGACCGTGTGCCGCACCAACAGCACCGTGCTCATCTCGGGCGAGTCGGGCACCGGCAAGGAACTGGTGGCTCGCGCCATTCACACGCTGTCGCTGCGCAGCGGCCGGCCGTTTGTCGCGGTCAACTGCGGCGCCATGCCCGAGGCGTTGCTCGAGTCGGAGCTGTTCGGCCACGTGCGCGGCGCCTTCACCGGCGCCGACAAGGACAAGAAGGGGCTGATCGAGGCCGCCGACGGCGGCACGGTGTTCCTCGACGAGATCGGCGAGATGACGCCGGCCATGCAGGTCAAGCTGCTGCGCGTCCTGCAGGAGCGCACCTATCGCCGTGTCGGCGGCAACGACGAGTCGCCGGCCAACATCCGGATCATTGCCGCGACCAATCGCGCCCTGCCGAAGCTGGTCAGCGAGGGCAAGTTCCGCGAGGACTTGTTCTACCGCCTCAACGTCATCCCGGTGACGCTGCCGCCGTTGCGCGAGCGCGCCGACGACATCCCGCTGATTGCCCGCCACATGCTGGCGAAATACGCGCGCGAGATGGGCCGCAGCGTCGAGGGCTTCACGCCCGAGACGGAAGCCGCGTTGCGCGCCTACGCCTGGCCGGGTAACGTGCGCGAACTCGAAAACGTGATCGAACGCGCCGTGGCGCTCGAATCGGAGTCCCGAGTGCAGCTGGCCACGTTACCGGACAACCTGCGCAGCGGCCGGCCGGCCACCCCGGTCGGCGGCGGCCCTGGCCCTGGGGTGGCGGGCGAGGCCGAGCCGGGCTTCAACCTCGAGCGCCATCTCCAGGAGATCGAGCGGTCGCACCTCGAGCGGGCGCTCGAGCGCTCAGGTGGCGTCCAGACCCGGGCGGCTGACGTGCTCGGCCTCAGTTTCCGGCAGTTCCGCTATCTGGCCAAAAAGCACGGTCTGAAGTAGCCGCTGACAAAAGTTGCCAGCCTGGCCTGACACGAATTGTCATTCACGACAGGTGTTCAAGGCCTAGACCGGATTCCATGAACGGCGACTAAAAGTCCTGAATACAAGCACTTAGAGCCGCATGCGGGCGCCGTGGTCCAATTGGCATGCCGGTTGCTCTATGCTGGGTCGAACGACGCCGCCTCCGTGCGAGCGGCGTTGGCACAAACAGAACAACACAAGACACCGTCGGTAACCCGGGGAAATTTCAGGAGAGACATCATGCGTATCCGCAGCAACAAGGGCTTCACCCTCATCGAACTTCTGATCGTGGTCGCCATTATCGGCATCATCGCCGCCATTGCCGTTCCCGGCCTGCTCCGCGCCCGCATGTCGGGTAACGAGGCGTCGGCCATTGGTTCGCTGCGCGCCATCAACAGCTCGCAGCAGGCCTACTCGTCGAGCTGCGCGAACGGCTTCTACGCGCCGGCCCTGACCGACCTCGGTCTCGCGCCGACCGGCGGCACGCCCTTCATCAGCCCCGACCTGAGCGCCTCGGACACGCCGACCAAGAGCGGCTACGGCATGACCCTGACCGGCGTCGACCCGACCAGCGCGGCGACTCTCGACGCCTGCAACGGCGTGGCCGCGGCCGACCTGAGCGGCAGCTACTGGGCCGACGCCACGCCTTCGTCGCTTGGTTCAACCGGCACGCGTTACTTCTGGACCAACACGCTCGGCACCATCTACACCGACACGGCCGCGATCACCAACCCGACCAACCCCGGCACCGAGCCGGCGGGCAGCGGCGCGCCCCTGCAGTAAGACCGCGGGTGCCTCGGCTCTCCAAGGGATGCGGCCACGGCCGCATCCCTTGCTACGTACGGGGTAGAATCTCAGCGCATGGCTAGTCCCATTGACGACCCACAGGAGCCGCCCGTCAGGTCTGCTGCCTACGTGGCGTTTGCCGGTCTCGGACTGGCGGCCGCCTCGGCCTCGGCCTGGGTGCACTACCGCATCATCAACGACCCCACCTACGCCAGTTTTTGCGACGTCAACGCGACCTTCAGCTGCACCGAGGCCTACTCGAGCCGCTACGGCGTGGTCGGCGGCGTGCCGGTCGCCGTCTTCGGCGTGATCTTCTTTGCCTTCGTACTCGTGCTGGTGGCGCTTTGTTCGCGATCGACGGCGGCCGCGCGCAACCTGCCCGGGTACCTCTTCGGTTCGTCCACCATCGGCCTGGCCGTGGTGCTGTACCTTGCTTACGCGTCGTTTGTCATCCTCAAGGCCGTGTGCGTGCTGTGCGTGGGCACCTATGCGGCCGTCATCGGGCTGTTCCTGCTGTCGGGATCGGCCAACAGGTATCCCATGACCAGCCTCCCGAATCGTGCCCTTGGTGATCTGCGACTGTTGCTTCGAACGCCGTCGGCGTTGGCCGCGGCCGCCGCGTTTGTCGTGGCCGCGGGTGCGGCCGTGGCGTGGTTCCCCGGGCAGTCAGTGGCGACCGTGTCGGCCGATGCCGGCGCCGGCGCCCCGGCCGAGCAGGCACCCGCCACCGCCGCTCTGACGCCAGACCAGATTGCGCAGTTCGAGGCCTACCTGGCGCAACAGCCGCGCGTGCCGCTGGTGGTGCCGGCCGAGGGCGCGGCGGTCGTGGTGGTCAAGTTCAACGACTATCAGTGCCCGCCGTGCCGCCAGACCTACATGGAATATAAGGGGGTGTTTACCAAGTGGGCGAAGCAGAACCCCGGCAAGGTGCGCTACGTGACGCGCGACTTTCCGCTGGAACGGCAGTGCAACGCGTTTGTGAACCAGGATCTGCATCCGTCGGCCTGCGAGGCGGCGGTGGCGGTTCGCCTGGCGCGCGAAAAGGGCAAGGCCGAGGCGATGGAGGAGTGGGTGTTCGCGAATCAGCCCTCGCTCACGCCTGAAAGCGTCAAGGCGGCCGCGGCAACCGTCGGCGGGGTCACCGACTTCGACGCCCGCTTCGCGGCGACGCTCGAACTGGTGAAGGCCGACATTGCCCAGGGCTCCGGCCTCAAGGTGTCGGGCACGCCGACGTTCTTCATGAACGGCATGCGCTTGCCCGGCCTGCGGGCCGAGTATTTCGACGCGGCCATCGCGTGGGAGCTGCGGCGGGTCACCAGCGGCAAGTGATGACGCCGGCGATCGAGACCGAGGGGCTGACCAAGGATTTTCCGATCGGCTTCTGGCGGCCCCGGCCGTACCGGGCCCTCGACCACCTGACGCTGCGCGTCGAGGCCGGCGAGGTGTTCGGCTTTCTCGGTCCCAATGGCGCCGGCAAGAGCACGGCGCTGAAGCTCTTGATGCAGTTGCTGTATCCCACCTCGGGTTCGGCCCAGATTCTTGGCCGGCCCGTCGGGGATGCGTCGATCCGCCAGCGCATTGGCTTCCTCGCCGAGAACCCCTACTACTACGACTACCTCACCGCGGAAGAGTTGCTGACCTACTTTGCGCGGCTGTTTGGCTATGGCGGCACCGAGCTCACCCGCCGCGTGGCGCGCGTGCTGGACGACGTGGGCATCGGCAGCGAGCGCCGCCTGCGCCTGCGGCGGTTTTCGAAGGGCATGATCCAGCGGGTTGGCCTGGCGCAAGCATTGCTCAACGATCCCGACGTCGTGTTCCTCGACGAACCGATGTCGGGGCTTGATCCGCTGGGCCGCCGGCATGTGCGCGACCTCATTCTCGGGTTGCGCGCCCGCGGCTGCACCGTGTTCTTCAGCTCGCACATCCTGTCGGATGCCGAAACCCTGTGCAGCCGGGTTGGCGTCCTCGTGCAGGGCCGCCTGGTCGCCTCCGGCCCGCTGTCGGCAGTGTTGACGCTCGAGCTGAAGGGGTGGGAACTGGTGGTGGCGCGCGTCAGCGACCTGCTGCAGCCGGATCTCGCCAAACTGGCGCGGCAGGTGACCCCGCTCAGCGACGGCCACGTGCTGCTGCACCTCGCACCCGATGCCGAGCCCGATCGCCTGCTTGCCGAGCTGACCGCGCGCGGCGCGCACATCGTCTCGCTCAACCCGGTGCGCGAGACGCTCGAGGACTATTTCGTGCAGGTCGTGGGCTCCGCCGAGGCGCGCGAGACCCGGGGAGTGGGCGCGTGAAGACGATCGGGATTGTCGCCGGCGCCGCCTTCCGCGAGTCGGTTCGCGATCGCGTGCCGTACACCATGGTGGTGTTCGCGGTGCTGATGATCGCGGCGTCGTTCCTGATCAGCCAGCTGACCGCCGGCCAGGATCTCAAAATCATCAAGGACCTCGGCCTGGCCGCGTTGTCGGTGTTCGGCCTGCTGATCGCCGTGTTCATCGGCATCGGCCTGGTGTCGAAAGAGGTCGAGCGCAAAAGCGTGTACGGGCTGCTCACCAAGCCGGTGACCCGCACCCAGTTTATTCTGGGCAAGTACCTCGGCCTGGTCACGACTTTGGCCGTGAACCTGTCGGTCATGACCGTGGCCTATTACGTCGTGCTGGCCTACATGGAGGCCACCGCCACTGAGACCATGCGGGCCGGGTGGGCCGCACCCGCGCTCGACCCGCGCCAGTTGGCCGCGGTCGTCCTGATCATGGGCGAACTGGCGCTGGTGACCGCGGTCGCCCTGTTCTTCTCGACCTTCTCGAGCCCGCTGCTCTCGGCCTTGCTCACGCTCGGACTGTGGGTGGCCGGCCACTTCAACGCCGACCTTCGCCAGTTCGAGCAGGTGGTCGACCAGCCGATGGTGGCCTGGATCGCGCGCGGCCTTTATTACCTGCTTCCCAATCTCGCGCCGTTCAACGTGAGGGCCGAAGTGGTCTACGGCGTGCCCGTCAGCGCCTCACACGTCGGCCTGACCTTGCTCTACGCTGGCGTCTACATTGCCGCGCTGCTGGCGGCCGCCATCGCCATCTTCCGCCGCCGCGATTTCAAGTAGCGCCATGCCTGCTGTCGTCGCCACCGCGTCGTCCCAGCGTCCGTCGAGCCGGGGACTGCTCGCCGCGGTGGCCGTGTTGTTGACGACGTCGGTGGCGGTGCAGGTGATTCGCGATCGCGAGTGGCAGCCCTACCAGCCGGTGACACCGGTGTTGTGGTTCCAGTCGGGGCCGTTGCTGAAGCGCGTCGCGCTCGGTTTCAACAACCTGCTGGCCGACGTCTATTGGATCCGGTCGGTGGTCTACTACGGCGGCAAGCGGCAGTCGGCGCTCGAGGGGCGCGACTTCAGCCTGCTGGACCCGCTGCTGACGTTTGTCACCACGCTCGATCCGCAATTCCGCGTGGCTTACCGCTTTGGCGCCATCTTCCTGACCGAGGCCTACCCGAATGGCCCCGGCCGGCCGGACCGCGCCATTGCGTTGTTGACGCGCGGGCTCGAGGCCAATCCCAACGCGTGGGAGTACGCCCACGACATTGGCTTCGTCTACTACTGGTGGCTGCACGACTACCAGGCCGCGGCCAAGTGGTTCGCGCGCGGCGGCGAACTGCCGGGCGCGCCCTCGTGGCTGACACCGCTGGCGGCGACGACCCTGGCGCAGGGCGGCGATCGCCAGTCGTCGCGACAGCTGTGGCGCCAGTTGGGCGACACCGACATCACGTGGATCCGGCAGAATGCGCAACACCGGCTGGAGCAGCTCGATGCCATGGATATGGTCGACGAGTTGAACCGGGCGTCGCGGCGCTTCATGGCCCGCACCGGCCGGCCGCCGCGCGACTGGCAGGAGTTTGTCGCCGGCGAGCGGCTGCGCGGCGTGCCCATCGACTCGGCCGGCGTACCGTACGAGCTGGATCCCGCCACCGGCCGCTTCGACGTGGACCGCAAGTCGCGGCTGTGGCCCTTGCCGTGGTCGCCCCTGGAGGCCCGGCGCTGATGGCAGAGATTCCCTCGACCGTCGTGATGCTCTACATGCTGTTGATCGGCCTGTGCGTCGGCAGCTTTCTGAACGTCGTCATCTACCGCCTGCCGCTGGGGCAGTCGCTGGTATCGCCCGGGTCGCGCTGCCCGAAGTGCGGCTACGCGCTCCGCTGGTACGACAACATTCCCGTGCTCAGTTGGGCCGCGCTGGCCGGGCGATGCCGCCAGTGCCGCACGCCCATCTCAATCCAGTACCCCGTCGTCGAGGTTGTCACCGGGCTGCTGTTCCTCCTGGTGGCGTGGCTCACGCCGGCGGGGCCGCTGCTCATCAGCCGCCTGATCCTGGTGGCCATCCTCGTCGCGCTGTTTGGCATCGACCTCGAGCACCAGATTCTTCCCAACACCATCACGCTGCCGGGCATGGTCGTCGGCTTGATGTTCAGCGCCATCGCGCCGCCGGGGTGGCAAGACGCGCTGCTTGGCGCCGTGCTTGGCGCCGGCGTGTTGTACGGCATTGCGGCCGCGTATTACGCCGTGCGGCGTGAAGATGGCCTGGGCATGGGCGACGTGAAGATGCTGGCCATGATCGGCGCGTTCCTCGGCTGGAAGGCCGTGCTCGTCACGCTGGTGCTGTCGTCGTTCTCGGGCGCCATCCTCGGCATGGCCCTGATCGCCGCCCAGCGCGGCGGCATGAAGCTGGCGTTGCCGTTCGGAACCTTTCTCGCCGTCGGGGCCCTTGCGGCCATGCTCGCGGGTGAGCCCCTGATTGCCTGGTACTCCGGGTTCTTCTAGCCATGCAGGACCTGACGCTCGCCGGACCGGCGTTGCTTGGCCTTGCCCTCATGGTCGCGTTCCTGCTGATCGTGACGGTGGTCATGGTCGTGCGCGCGGCCGGCGGCCGCAAGCGCGCGCGCAAGGCCGAACGCGGCGAGAGCGCCATGCTGTCGATCGCGCTGCAGGAGGCCGTCACCAAGCTGAAGGCGCAGGAGCGCCAGATGGCCGCGCGGGCCGAGGCCTCGGAGCGGCTGGCCAGCCAGATTGTCGAGGGCCTGACCTCGGGCATGGTGGTCGTGGATCGCGACGGCGTGGTACAGACCATGAACCCGGCGGCCCGGCGCATCCTGGGCCTCGACGCGGCGGCCGGCACCGGCCCGGTCGGCAAGGTATTGCGCCGCGTGCCGGCGCTGGCCGAGGTGATCGACGAGGCGCTGCGCACCACCACGCCGATCGTGCGCCGCACGGTGACGCTCGAGAACGGCGCCCGCACCGCGCACCTTGGCGTGACGGTGTCGCACATCACCGGCGCCGACGGCGCCATGCAGGCCGTGGTCTGCCTCTTCACCGACCTCACGGCCGTGGTCGAGCTCGAGGAGCGATTGCGGCTGAAAGAAGCGCTGGCGCGGCTGGGCGAGCTGACCGCCGGGCTCGCACACGAGTTCCGCAACGGACTGGCCACCATCCACGGTTATGGCCGGCTGCTCGATCCCGAGACCTTGCCTTCGCCGGCGCGCACTTACGTGGAGGGCATTCGCGCCGAGACCACCGCGTTGGGCGAGGTCGTCACCAACTTCCTGCGCTTCGCCAAGCCGGAGCAGTTGGCCATGGCGCCGGTGGACCTGCGCGCCATCGTGACGCGCGCGATCGAGGATCTGCCGGGCGCCGCTGCCGTCACCGTATGCGAAGGCCAGTTCGCCACGGTCAATGGTGACGATGTGTTGCTGCGGCAGGCGTTCAGCAATTTGCTGCGCAACAGCCTGGAAGCGTGCGCGCCCGGTCAAGCGTCGATCACCGTCCGCAGCGAGGTCGTTGGCGGCGATGTGTATGTGACCGTGGACGACAACGGCCCGGGTATTTCTTCAGCGGCGCTCAGCCGGCTGTTCCAGCCGTTCGCCACGACCAAGGCTGCCGGTACGGGGCTCGGCCTCGCGATCGTGCAGAAGGTGGTTGTGTCGCACAACGGCGTCATCGTGGCCGGCGGCAGCGCGTCCGGTGGCGCGCGCTTCCAGGTGCGGCTGCCGGTTCACCCGACATCGTAAGAATCGCCACGCGCGAGCGGCGAGGCGCGATCAGAAACTGATCGCCGCAGAACTCGTGCCAACGCCGCTCATCACGTCTTCCGCCACTATCTTCACTAGTCGCTCAATTGACAGCGGGGCAGGCCATTTGCACTGTCCGCCGCATGCGAACGCTCCACGACGCTTCAGACACTGGCTTCACGCTGCTTGAAACCGTGGTCGCAACCGGGGTCCTGGTCACGGCCCTGGCTGGACTCGTGCAACTGTTTGCGCTGACCACGCGCTCCACGCGCGAAGCGGGCGACCAGACCGCGGTGTTGTCGGCAGCGCAGGACAAGATCGAAGTGCTGCGCTCATTGGCTTTTGGCTACGGCCCGCTTGGCGAGGCCATCACTGATCCTGGCCTGGCTCCAACCGGCGGCAGCCTTGGTAGCGACACGCCCGGCTTTGCCGACCACCTCAACGTCAGCGGCGAGGTGGTCGATGCCGATCGCCATGGCCACGGTGCGGTCTGGACGCGGCGCTGGCGGATGACGCCGGTCGACGACTTCGTGCCGGAGGCCCTGGTCATCGAAGTCTGCGTCTTTGCGTACCCGGCCGGCCGCCGGTCGCCGCTCGGGGCCCAGGTCTGCCTGGCGACGGTGCGGACGAGGCAGCCATGAGGTCGCGAGGCTTCTCGTTGATCGAACTGCTGGTCGCGCTCGCCGTCTGTGCGTTGCTGTCGGGCGCCATGGCCGCCGTAGCGCCGCCGGCGCGGGCGCTGTTTGATGCCACTCCGGAGGTCCTGGACCTGCAGCAGCGCGAGCGTACCGCGGTTGACGTGCTCGCCCAGGCGATCCGCTCGGCCGCCGTCATCCGGGCCACGAATCCCGACGGCACTCCCGGAGCGGCCGCGCCCGCGGTGGCGCTGCTCGATCCCGATGCGGGCGGGAAGCGCTTCCACGCCCTGCAGGTGGTCGCGCTCGCCGGGCTCGGACGCGGGGTGTTGGCGGTCGATCAGGCCACGCCCTCGAGCGCGCTGATGCTGTGGCCGGACTGGCAATGTCCGGCTGCCGCCGACGTCTGCGGCTTCAACAAGGGGGCCGCGGCCGCGATTGTTGACGTCGCCGGCCGCTTCGATGTCTTCACCGTTGGGTCGCTCAACACGGGTTCGTACTCACTGACGGCATCTCGCGCGCTTAGCCGCGCGTACCCGGCCGGTTCGGCGCTGTACGCCGTCTCGGCTGACACCTACTACCGCGACGAACAACCGGATGGCTCGTCTTCGTTGGTCCGCGAAACGGCAGCTGGCGCCGTCCAGCCAATAGTTGATTTCGTTGCCGACTTGGACCTGGCGGGCCTCTACCGCGACACCCGGTTGACGCGTGTCGATGTCACCGTCCGTCTCGGCGCCCGAACCGTGTTGCCGCGACGGAACGTGCCCGACCGCACGCGGCGAGTCGCGGTGGCGTTGAGGAACCCGTCATGAGCCCCGAGCGCGGCATCGCGCTGATTCTCGTGTTGCTCCTCACCAGCTTTCTTTCCGCGGTGGGGTTGGGCCTCGCCGTGGTCGTGTTCGTGGACCGCCTGGCGAGCGGCAGCGCCAGGGACACAATCGGCCTGCGGCACGCGGCCGACGCGGGCCTTGAGCTGGCCGCGCACGAGCTGGCCCGCGCCAACTGGCCGGCCGTGCTGCAGGGCCTCGAGCAGGCCGCGTTCCGGGACGGCAGTCCCGGCGGCGTGCGCGCCATCCCGGGCGGCGGCGCCCTGAACCTGACCGCGGAAACCAACTTGCTCAATTGCGGCAAGACTTCGGCGTGCACGGCAGCGCAGATGAATGCGAACGCCGACGACCGGCCATGGGGAGCGAACAACCCGCGGTGGCGGCTCTACTCCTACGGACCGTTCGGCCAGCTGGCTGCGATGGCGCGACCCGTCTCGTGCTACCTCGTGGTCTGGATTGCGGATGACGCCGCGGAGACCGATGACGATCCGCAGGCGGATGGCGAACTGGATGGGCACGACGTGGTGCGCGCCCGTTCCGTCGCCTTTGGCCCCACCGGAGGGCGCCAGGTTGTTGAGGCCGAGCTGGCGCGCGTGTGCGCGGATGTCGCGGACGAGCAGAGATGCCAGCCTGGTATTCGTGTGCAATCGTGGCAGGTGGTGCGCCAGCAGCTTCCTTGACCCGCCACGAGCGGGGACGTACGATCGCGGGAGAAGGAATCGGCCTGCTCCAGCCGATACGACGAACATGAGATGCGTAATCGCCGTCCTGACCGCTGGCGTCCTGATGGGGCCGCTCGCGGCAGGGGCTCAATCGGGACCGGCCCAGCAGCCGTCGACGCCGACGCTGGTGGATGTCGCCAAGGCGGAAGAGGCGCGCCGCAAGAACGTGAGCAAGCCCGCCAAGGTCTACACCAACACCAGCCTGAAGCCCGACAACGGAGCCGTCCGTCCCGCGCCGCCCGCCCAGGCCGCCCCGGCCACGCCCGCGGCGGGCAACGCCACGCCGGGCGTGCCGGTCGTGAACCTGCCCGG
>Ga0209770_10001847_pt1 | contig 10787 bp, 8 predicted proteins | sample LauGreSu1BDMLBDD_2_FD_187572 | JGI IMG/M metagenome (GOLD analysis project Ga0209770, IMG submission 187572) | Freshwater lake microbial communities from Lake Michigan, USA - Su13.BD.MLB.DD (SPAdes) (version 2) | ecosystem: Environmental > Aquatic > Freshwater > Lake | place: Lake Michigan, USA...
CCGACACTCGCGAAATCACGGTGCAAGAGGAAATGCACGGCGCGCTCTGCATAGCAATACGCAACGACTTTCCCGCAGTCGTGCGCGTCCTCTGCGCCGCGGGAGCCCATTTCGGACTGGCTGTCCGCAAGTGGGCCATCAGGTTCGCCATCCCCCGAACCACGGTCATAAACACGAGGAGCGACTTCCAGCCCATTCATCTGGCTGCGAGCGCCGGCAGCGCCTCGTGCATTAGCGAGCTCGCGTCGCACTTTCAAGTGTCTGTCCGAGCGCGCGACACTGGTGGCGACACACCTCTGCATTGGGCTTGCTTCTTTGCCCACGTCGATGCGGTGCGCCAGCTCCTTGCCGTAAAGGCGCTCGCAAGGTATGAAAACGCAAATCTGCATACGCCTCTTGCGGTGGCCGCGACTTACGTGCACATCCGCTGCGTGAAAGCGTTGGTTGCAACCCAATTGGAGGAAGCAGTCCGACAGCGTGCAATGCACCGGGCTCGATACATCGGTGAGAACTGGCGCGCCATTGACCGTCTGCTGGCTCGGGCGCTGCGATTGCACAAAGCGGCCGCTGCGGAGTGACACGCAAACGCCGAAACTTGTGAGAGGAACGCTGAACCAACAGAAACCCCTGAAATTCTTCTTCTATTTTTTTTTTTTGAAGCGCAATCAAGACCGTCATCATGGACACTTTGGACATGATGGACAATGCGCACAAGGCAGATGATGCAAACGGCGATCTGTTTTCTGCGGCCCAGAGAGGAGAGGTTGGCCGCGTCACGGCCTTGCTTGCAGCCGCAGACACGCGCGAAATCACGGTGCAAGAGGAAATGCACGGCGCCCTCCAAATAGCCATTCGCAACGACTTTCCCGCAGTCGTGCGCGTCCTTTGCGCCGCGGGAGCCCAGTTCGGACTGGCGACCCACCACATCCGATTCAGATTCCAGCCCATCCATTTGGCTGCCAGCGTCGGCAGCGCCTCGTGCATTGCCGAGTTCGCGTCGCACGTTCAAATCTCTGCACGAGCGTGCGACAGCTTCTTGGACAGTCCTCTCCACTGGGCTTGTCGCTGTGCCCACGCCGACGCAATTCGGGAGCTCCTTGCCGCGAAAGCACGGGTCGGCGATTATAACAATCATTGGAATACACCTCTTGATGTGGCTGTGTTTTTCGGACACGCCCGCTGCGTGAAAGTGTTGGTGGCAAGCCGGTTAGAGAAAAGAGTCCTCGAGTGGGCAATCCACCAAGGACGATACTGCAAGGACCGCCGCGGTCGCATCAGCAGCCTGCTGGATCGAGCGCTGCGATTGCACACACAAAGTGCGAAGACTGTGGAGTGACGCGCAAACGCCGAAACTTGTATGCGAAACCCGACTCCAAGTATTCCACGGCGCGATACGGCGCGATGGCGCTGCTTGTTTTCAACACTTTTAACTCGTTTCCACGACACGCAAGATAAAGTGCACGCTTTACAGGTGCACAAGCAGGTGATGATGCAAGTGCACCGTTTCAACGCGATTTTTTCTGCTTTTTGCTGCGCTGAGTTTGCTGCTCATCCGCCTTCGCCTTTGCCTTTGCCTTTACCTTTGCCTTGGCCTTGGCCGGCACAAAAGCAACCGCGTCTTGTGTTTCTTGCTCGAGTTCCTCAATCTCTTGTTGCAAAGCCTTTTCTTTTTTCCTGTGACAAAATCCATTCGAGAATCGCCTCGGCCATGTCTGGCGCGGGTGCCACGTCCGCTGGCCGCAAAGGCCGCCGCGTGAGCGGGCAGCACGCATGATCCAGACCGCACGTCAAAATCCAATTGTCCAGCGCTTCGCGCTCAAACACGTGGCCGCACCTTGTCCGCACGGGATCCGCCATGATGGTCAGTGTGATTGGGCAGCAGAACAAATCCGGGGGGCTGAACCCCGGTGGCGCGTCTTCTTGGAGTTCCAAAATGTATTTCCGTGCTTCCGACACGAACGCTTGGACAATCGGCTCCCCGTCACCGGACTTGCGCATCAGCGCCTTGCGCATCAGCGCCTTGCGCATCAGCGCCTTGCAGACCAGCGCCAGCCGGCTCTTGCACAACCGCGCCTTGCACAGCCGGTTCTTGCACAGCAGCGCCAACATGCACACGCACACATAACCAACCAACATGAAAAAGTAGTCACAAACGACCCACCGAAACAAGTCGTCACAAAAGCGGGTTGCGTTCAGGTCGCTCCGCATTGTATGTTCCGTTTGTTCCATTCGTCCAAAGTGTTCAACAATGGTTGCCAAACAAAAAAAAACCACGAGCGGGCAAACACGAGTTGACATGAGGTTTTGTGGCCACCTCGTGTCACCAGCAACTCGGCGGTCAGTCAACCGGTCGGGGGACTTGTTGTTTTACGTGCACAAGTGATTTCCTGTTCTGAATACGGAGCCTGTATTTCCTGTTCCGAATACGGAGCATGTGTTTCCTGTTGTGAATACGGAGCATGTATTTCCTGTTCTGAATACGGAGCGGCTTAATACGAAATCACTTCTTCGTCCACCACACGGAGCAAGTGTTTGGCCATTCGTGCCCCAGTCGTCGCGTAGTCGACCGCTCCTTCGTACCAGTCGCGCGATTGTATCCACTCCCCCACAAGCCCTCCCCACTTGTGCGCCTGATGGAGCATGTGTTGAATCCAAAACAGGTCGTCGCGGAACTGACCGTCCGCGACCGCGCGCGCCAGCTTCTCAAGGTCTGATGGCCCGGCAAATCCAGCGGCAAATCCAGCATGCGCATGCCTGCTGACGTGTGCGAGAAACGCCCGCGACGCGCGCTGCGGCGGAGGAAATATTCGGTCACGGAGCGCACCCGCAGCGTTGTCTTCGCACGCGTACCACCTCGAGGGACCAAACGTCTCGTGCGTGCCTCTAAACTTGAACCTCCAGCAGACGACGCAAATGGTGCGCATGCACAGTTCGAACTGGTGCGCACTTGTGTTTTCCGGCAGGTCGGCTCCCGGGTCAATGTATTCCACGATTCGGCGCAAAGGCCACACGACAAGCAGGCACGCCCGCTTGACAGGGACGTCGAATTGCACGCGCACCGCAAGGAAAGGCTGCGCACCGGCTTGACCACTGGCATGCCCTTGCGTTCCGGACCCCAACTCCGAGTGCCTTTGCGTCTCCGAGCGCGTCTCCGAGCGCGTCTCCGAGCGCGTCTCTGTGTAAAATGGACCGTGTGATGTGCCACGGCTTTGTCGCAACGTTGCTGGCGAACGAAGTCGTGACGGGTGGTGCAGACGTGGCTGTTGTTGCAGACGTGGCTGGTGTTGCAGACGGGCCTGTTGTTGCAGACGGGCCTGTTGTTGCAGACGCGCCTGCGCGTGGTATCGGGCCTGCGCGTGGTATCGGGCGATGCCGATTTCGTGGATCAGGACCAGCCCCGTGCAGAGTAACACGGGGCGATTTGGGTACAGTACGATGGTGCACCGAGGGGTCGACCGTTTTGCGCAATGGAGCCACTGTTGCAAGCGCCCGAACCAGTCAGCCTCGCTTGCTGCGCGTTGTTTGTGGCGGGCACGATTGTCTTGGGCCATGTTGCCGTGGCGCCAGTGTTGCGCGCGGCTTTCGGCGCTTGGTGTCACGTTGGTTGTCATGGTCGAAATTGTCGCGTTTGTGTGGCAGTTTTCATACTCGAACCGAATCCGTTGATGTCGCGCAGGTTCACGCGTTTGTGTATACATGGGGTTTTATGCGTGCCTCATTTTCTCCCGCCTGCACAAAAAAAGCCTCTCTCTCTCTGAAATCTGAAAGCTTTAGGATCAAGTTTGTTCGAGACAAGAGATGAAACTCACTCCATAGCTCAGATGGCAGAGTGTCTGGCGCATGACCAGAAAGTCGGTTGTTCGATTCAATCTGGAGTGGATGCGTTTTTTTTTTTTAGTTTTTTTTTGACCGAATGTTTCGACAAGCAGGGGAGTTGGACATATTTCCGCCCTCACGGATCTTTCCGCCCTCACGGATCTTTCCGCCCTCACGGATCTTTCCGCCCTCACGGATCTTTCCCTTTGTCCGACGACCGACAACCAACAACGCACCGCACCCATGAGCCGTCTTGGTGGAGCGCCAATTATGTGTCGGCCAAAACAAAGCACTCACTCTCGGTTTTTAGGCCGTCTTTTTGCGTTCTCCGTGTGACCTTGTTGCGGTGGTCTTGGTGTTGTTGCGCTCTTGGTGATCATGGAACACAAACACGAGAGCGCACTGTCGCTTCAGCCGTCAAACGCCGCGCATCCGCAGCTTGGCACGCAAGACGCCAGCCTCCTTGCGCAGCTCAAAGTGCTCGGGCAGTTGTACGTGGGCGACAAGTTGTCGACGCGGTCGCAAAACATTACCATCGACGCGCCGGCGTGGTTTCGAGGAGCGCGGCGGTGGGTGAACGGCGAAGGGCGCTCGTTTGCACACACCGCGGCGGCCCACGTGGTGAACCGCGCCATGGAGCGTCTGAACCAGTGCGCCGCAGAGCAGAGCACCCTGTGGCTTGCAAAGGCATACATCACAGACTTGCGCGAAGCCCAAAGAGGGTTGCACAATTTGCAGCTGACGTACACGCGGTGTCCGCAGACTGTTGCGAATTTTCAAGTTTTGTCGCAGAGCATCGACGTCTGCTGCGATGGCTGCAGCAACCAACTGGCTGCGGCAACGTGTGCTCGTCGCCAAGGCGCCAGTAAACAAAGGATGGTTCGCCTGCCGTCGCCGAGCATTTCCCCTCCACATTCTTCGTCTTTGACCCGCGCCACCGCCAGCGCCAGCGGTGCGCCGCGCCAAAAGCGCTCAGCAACGCACCCAGCAACGCACCCAGCAAAGATCCAGAACCAGCAAACCCAAATCCAGCAAACCCAAATCCAGCAAACCCAAATCCAGCACCCGGTCGACGGAGCAGCGGTCGAGCGCGGCAGCAGTGCCGAGGGAGCGGGACGAGCAGGAGCGGCGGCGGATGATTGTACCCACGACAGTTTCAGCAAGACACTTGCTTTCGGAAGCGAGGCGGAAGAAACAAGCGAAACCTCGTACACGAGCAACGTCGAGTGTTCTGACGAAGACGACGACGACGACGACGACGACGACGACGACTACTACTCCAACAACGAAGATTCCGAAGACTCTTCGAACGACATCGACGTTCCCGCATTAAAGTAGTTAAATTTCCCGCGCGCTTCTCACTTCTCTTCTCACTTCTCACTGTTCCATTCCGCTCGGAAACGTGTCAAAGTTGTGCACCGCCGGCAGAGGGGGGTCGTGCGCAAGTTTTTCGGCAATGACTTTCACGTCTTCCGGTTCAAGCGGTTTCTTGAAGAAATCAAGTGCCTCGTTGTCGTCCGCCAGTTGACCCGTCGCGCCTCCGGCTTGCGCGGTGCAGGCTGCGTACAGCTCCTCCATGTCTTGGACTGCCGCAAGCACGTCTTCCGGCGTGGGCGTTCCTCCGCTGATGGTGTTGTAGAACACGATGGTCGCGGTGAGGTGCTCGCCTTCTGCGCGCAGCGGGTTCTTGTTGCCCAACCCGCCCCAGTTTGTGTCAAAGACGGATCCGCGGCTGACGCGCGCGGCTTGGGCGGTTCCGTTTGAACTGGCAGCCGCGTAGCGAGCGCCGCCACCACAGAATGCGCCACCGAATGCGCCGCCGCCGCCACCAACCCCTTTGAACTGTTGCGCAACGACCCCTTTGGACTCTTGCGCAACAACCCCTTTGGACTGTTTCATACTGCCCCCTTTGGACTGTTTCATACTGCCCGGATAACACCTGTCCTCACCGTCCCCATCGTCCCCGCCAAACCCGCATGCCGAGACGAACCCGCGCGGCCTGCGTTGCGGAGGCGGTTTTTGCTTGAGGGGCACCTGCACCGTCATCAGCACGTTGAAGCGGGTCCCCATCGCCCGCGTGCCAATGACGGCCGCCGTCGCCTTGTTCCTCGCGAGCGCGTCTGCCTTTTCCGCCGCAGACTCGACTTGCGCGCCGCCCACCTTGTGGCGGGACTTTTCGGCTTCCAGCCAGCAGCGGTGAATGGCGGCGCCGCCCGGTTGCACCTTGTGCAACAGCAGCTTCTGCGACCCGCGGCCGTCGGTCTGCATCGCCACGCCTTGGCTGGTGCACAGCAGCAAGAGGTTCTTGGGGTCATTGTTGTCGGTCGTTTGGTAGTTGTACGCTTCCGTGGCGAACTCGAGCGAGGATTTGGCCTCGGAGCCCACGGGCAAGAACGTCGTCTGGAACCGCACCGAAACTTTGCTGTCTGCTTCCGCCGAGTACAAGTCCTTGTCGGCGTCGAGGCCGGCGTACGCGCCAACCTTGCCAGCGTTCTTCAGCAGGTCGCACAAGCGCACGGGACGCAACCCTTGGCTTCCCGCGCTTTCCGTTGCGCCTGCGAGGTCGGCGGCGACGCAGGCAATTTCCGAGGACGGCAGGACGCCGAGCTTTTCGTTCCAGTTGTCTGGCCGCACGACGTACAGCGGCGTGCCGTCGCGCGCCGCCAGCCGCACGTCAGTAATGTTGCGCCCCCAACAGCTGATGCCCCCACTTGCCGTGGTCCCTCGGGATGCGTCGTCCCAAGACACGGTCTTGCACGAATACCCGGCCGCCGCGCCCCCTGCTGCGCGCAGCGCTTCGTTGATCGCCTTCATGTCTTGCTGCACGCGCTCGCGCATGCTGCCGTCACGGCGCGCTTGTGCCGCATTCGAGGAAGAAGAGGAAGAAGAGGAAGAAGAGCCAAAAGCTTGCGGCTGCAGAGGCTGCGCGGAACTGAACGGCATCATCGCGAGCAAGACGTTTTCTCGGGCGACGACTCGAGTTGCAATGACTCGAGTTGCAAGGAATGCGAAAAAGTGCACAAAGAGTCCGACAGGATTGAGCAAAAGAAGGTCCGCGTGCCTATGGGTGTGGCACGATTGCGTTGTGTGTGTGCAATGCTGACCTCGCGCTCTGACCTCGGCGTTCTGACCTCCGCTGGCTCGGCGCTCTGACCTCGGCGTCGGTTCGAACCCAAAGTGGAAACCAAACGTCACATTGTTGGTGACACACAAAGTTGATGACACGGAAATCCGGGTTTGTCGCAATTTTGTCGCATTTTTTTTTGTTTTGCAATTTTGCCGCAAGTTTGTCGAGTTCAATGGATCCAGACATGTGCGCAGTCGACGCGCTGCTGTGGCCGGCGGCTCAGCGTGGCGACTGCGCGCAGGTCTGTCGCGCGCTGAGCGACTGCGCGCAGGTGTATCGCAGTGATGGCGGCATACGCTGGGCGCCAGTCGACGCGGCTCTTGCCATTGCGATTGAAAACGACCACGTCGCAGTGGTTGACGCCGTGCTCAAGTACATCCACATATGCGACCCAGCACGCTCGTGGCATCTGCCGATCATGATCGCAATGAAGGCAGGCCATGTTTCCGTCGTGAAATTTCTGCTGAGCGACTTGGTTGTTCGGCAGCGCGTCTTTGTGCAAGAGTTCAACGCCTCGGATGTGTCGCCGCTCATGCAGGGTGTGGCGTGCGGGAGCTGCGAGGCAGTCAAGCTTCTTCTCGACACATTCTATGATTGCGCGAGGGAACTGGTGCTGCGGCCGCTGCGAAAATGGAACGGCATGCCGCTGCGCGGCATGGAACACATTTACCCACTTTACTGCGCGGTGGGGCGCAACGACACGCGCATGGTCAAGATACTCTTGGACGTATTGCCACAGGGCGCGGCGTTGCGGCGCAAGTGTTATCTCATGTGCAAATCGGCCCTCTACTTGGCTGTGGCTCGCGGAAACCGAGCCGCAGAGAAAATCTTGCGCCACCGTCTGAAGGGCGCCGCCCACCGTGCGTCAAAAAGGGCGTGCCACCCATTATCCAAATGAAGGGCGTGCTACCCATTATCCAAATGAAGGGCGTGTGCCGCCATCTGCACAAAGGGCTTGTAAAAGTTCCGAGGGCGCTAGCTTTTTGCACGCTGGTTTTCCTGAGCGGCTTGCAGAGGTGCGACGTCGGAGACGATGGGGGCGACCTGAAGGAAACTAAACTCGCCCGTGGTGAGCCCTGTGGCGGGAACGAACCAGTTGGTTCGATTTGCTGTGTCGCGTTGGTGGCGGCACATGACGCGAAACATCTGGCGCGTGTCTCTGACTCGCAAAGTACGCACGCGGCGCTCGCGCAACTGTGTTTGCGCGTCGGCGTAGCACGCAAGCAAACAGTTTGGGTCGTCGAGGGTGTGAGGGTCATCTGGTGTCGTGTTTCCACTCGCCTCGGCCTCGGCCTCAGCCTCGGAACAAGCCTCGGCCTCAGCCTCGGCCTCGGCCGCGAAACAGGCATCCATCCTTTGAGGCAAGCGCGCGCAATTTGATGTGCCGCAAACTGGGTGGCGTTTTATTTTTTGTTTTGCCTTTATTTTTGTTGTTTGCCGAGGCTCCGTATGTTTGCCGAGACTCCGGAGCCGACAAAAAGTCCACACGCGCGACCCGGGCAACAACGCACACACCATTTCTTGTTGATCTGTAATCGCCCGTTGTCTTTTGTGGCGGGCAACAGCAAACGTGGAGGGCGAGCAGCAAACGCGTAGGGCAAGCAGCAAACGCGTAGGGCAAGCCGCAAACGCGTAGGGGCAAGCAGCCGCATATTGGACGCAGCGACGTACTGGACGCGAGGGCGCAGCGCGAAGCCAAGAGCGCCAGCATCATGTCGGTCGAGATGCGTCGAATCGGACCTCGGCGTTCGGTGCCACAACCCAACATCCCGATTCAACCAACTTCCCCGTTGTCCGCTCGTGCCCTCGCGTCGCCACGGTTTGCGCGCGCACCGCCAAAGAAGCAAGCTGCGCCCGACGCGCCGCGCACGTGGAGCGCAGTCGCCGCTGCCGGCGCGGCGCACTCCAAAGCGGAAGCGGAAGCGCGTACCAAAGCGGAAGCGCAGGCATACTCCAAAGCGGAAGCGCGGACCAAAGCCGCAAGAGGCAGCCACAAAAGAGGGCACGATGTGCTCCAGTCGGTCGGTGGAAGGACGCCGCCAAAGAGCGTCAGCGGTTTTGTGCTGACCAAGCTGCTCGGGCGCGGGTCGTTTGGCTGCGTGTACCTGTGCAGCGACAGTCAAACGGGTGCCAAGGTGTGCGTCAAAATCGAGTACCAGAACAAGGACAACCCGGCCGCGGCGCACATGTCGCAGGTGGCCTACGAGCACCGGTTGTACGAGTCGCTGCACAACACTGGCGCGCACCGGTACGTGCCTCGCAGCATCTGCTACGGGGAGGAATCTGGGGAATTCCGCTACATGGTGATGACCCTCGGCGGCACAGACCTCACGCACATCGTGCGGTCTTACACTCTGGACGAGAAGCTGCGCGTGTTTGCAAACGTGCTGCGCGGCCTGCGCGCGTTCCACAACGCAGGACTGCTTCACCGCGACGTCAAGCCGCGCAACGTCCTCATCAAGCTCGGCGGCGCAAGGACGGACATCTTGCTCGTGGACTTGGGGCTGGCGAAGCGGTACTCTTCCTACGGAGACCACATTGTCAACCGGCGAAAGGCCACCGCGGTCGGGACGCCGCGGTACGCCTCGGTCAACTCGCAGCTGTTTTTCGAAAATTCCCGCCGAGACGACCTGTACAGCTGCGTCTACGCAATGGTCACCGTGTTTGGCGAGTCTCTTCCGTGGGAGAACTTGCCCCCCGGCGACAAAGCCTCCAAGACACGACACACGGTGCGCCTGAAGCGCCTGTCAACGCCGGCCGAGGTGTGTCGCGGGTGCCCGCCGTGCTTGGCTCGCATCTACTTTCTCGTGCAGCAGCTGGCGTTCGCGCAGCAACCCGATTACGCCATGTACACCGCGCTGGTTCGCCGGTGCATGACGCCCGCGTATGCGGCAGACGACGCGCGCGACGAGCGGTACGACGACTACGGCGACGAAGGCGAAGGCGAAGGCAGCAACCGAGACGAAGGCGAAGGCGAAGGCAGCAGCCGCGACGAAGGCGCAAGCGGCAGCAGCAACAGAACGCGCGAGGGCGACTGCACCAGCAGCCAACACAGAATGCGCGAAGATTACTCGTACTCTTACACATAATCCCTCTCCTTTCTCTCACTCCCGCTGTTCGCTTGTGATGGGTGTTACTTCGTTACTTGAACGTGCTCGACGCGCCGGGCTGGGAGGTGCCAAGGACCGACTTGACCCTTGCTTCGGCCTCTTGCGCCTTTGCTTCGGCCTCTTGTGCCTTTGCTTCGGCCTCTCGCGCCAACGTCCTTGCTGCTTGCGCTGCCGCAACCATTGCTGCATGCTCGTCCTGCTGCTCGCCTTGCGGCTCGGCTTCCTGCTCGTCCTGCTCGCCCTGCGGCTCGTCCTCCTCGGCTTCCTGCTCATCCTGCTGCTCGGCCTGCGGCTCGTCCTGCTCATCCTGCCGCTCGTCCTGCGGCTCGGCCTGCTCGGCTTGCTCGGCTTGCTGCTCGGCTTGCTGCTCGGCTTGCTGCTGCGCGCTAAAAGTCATGAGCGGCTGCAGGGCGCGGGAAAACACGTTGAAGAACCGCGGAGAAGTGACAACCGCGACGACGGAGAATGCGCCCGAAAACTCTTCGCTCTTCAAGTACGTGCAGTAGGCGTCTGCCATGCGCCACGGGTTGTACCGCGGTTTGTTGGCCGGGTAGTTGCAGCCAAAGTCCTGCAGCAGCAGGTAGCGCGCTTTGGCGGCGACGGCCGTGCGCAGCTGCGCGAGCACGAGATCGTGCATGGCGAGGTTGTCTGGGTCGAATGCGGCCGGCATCTCGTAAACGGGAAAAATGTCGTTCTCGTGCAACCACTCGTAGCCGCCGCACGCGTCGGCGCCA
>Ga0209770_10001848_pt1 | contig 10785 bp, 9 predicted proteins | sample LauGreSu1BDMLBDD_2_FD_187572 | JGI IMG/M metagenome (GOLD analysis project Ga0209770, IMG submission 187572) | Freshwater lake microbial communities from Lake Michigan, USA - Su13.BD.MLB.DD (SPAdes) (version 2) | ecosystem: Environmental > Aquatic > Freshwater > Lake | place: Lake Michigan, USA...
TATCACCGAGATGGTAAAGAAAATTACTTGAACGATATTCCGCTGGTACTGAAATATGTACGAGCGGTTGCTACTCGCTATATTGCTTTGAAGCCACTATTACGTATTCTTGATCGAGTAGAAACAAACAAATCATGAATGCTACATCCGCGTTAAATAACTTTGATCCTATTCCATGCCTAGTATTAGCAGCCGGACGTGGAGAACGAATGCGGCCATTAACCGATACTATCCCTAAGCCACTATTGCAGGTTCAAGGTAAATCCTTACTGGCTTGGCATCTTGAAGCTCTAGCGAAAGCTGGTCTTACTCAGGTCGTCATTAATCATGCTTGGTTAGGCGAACAAATTGAGGCAAGCTTAGGCTACGGTAAGCAGTTTGGTCTTCAAATCTTTTACTCCCGAGAAGAATCAGCATTAGAGACTGCAGGTGGTATCTGTAAAGCACTACCACTCCTTAGAGCTAATGACTATTTCTTGGTGATTAATGGTGATGTGTTTAGCCCCCACTTTCCAATTCAGGGCTTAATCCAACGAGTTCTTGAGCTTCGTTCCCAAGATCAATTATTAGCCCATCTGATTATGGTTCCCAATCCACCCCAACACCCGCATGGAGACTTTTATCTCGACCAAACAATGGTCAGAGATGATGGATATACAGGGGCTACGAGTGCAAAACTGACTTTTTCTGGAATTGGTATTTATCACCACACCCTATTTAAGGGCCTCATTTCTGGGCAAAGCGCTAAATTGGCTCCCATATTGCGCAAGGCCATGGCAGATAATCGGGTTTCTGGTGAAAAATATCTGGGTTCGTGGCACGATGTAGGAAGCCCCGAACGATTAGCTGAACTTAATAAACTATAAACCGACTATTGCCATGAATCGTCTGTCTTCTCATAACCCTCAGGTTGCTGCCTGCCAGCAACGGCGAACTCGCTTGGCACAACTTATTCAGGCCAAGAGTGGTGGTGGTGTAGTAATTCTTTCGACGGCCGAAGAAAAAGCTCGTAATCGCGATAGTGATTTTCCTTATCGGCATGACAGTGATTTTTTCTATCTCACTGGTTTTGATGAGCCCGGCGCAACCTTGGTCATGCTGATACAGAAAACAAGTTTTGAGACCTATTTATTTTGTCGCCCCAAAGACCTTGAACGTGAAATCTGGGATGGGTTTCGCTTAGGTCCTGAAGCGGCTCCCGATATTTTGCATCTGGATGCTGCTTATTCTAGCCAAGAACTTAATCAGAGACTCCCCGAGTTCCTAGCCAATCAATCAGCTATTTATATCCGTCTTGCTAGTAATGCGCAAAGCGATCGTCAGATTCGGGAGTGGATGGGGCAAGTGCGTCAACAAGCAAGATCGGGCACCAATCCTCCCGAGGTCTTTCACGATATCGATGCACTCGTTCATGAGATGCGTCTCTTAAAGGGTCCTGAGGAAATCGAGACCATGCGCCAAGCGGCCGCTATTTCTGCAGAAGCCCATATTCGGGCTATGCGCTCATGCAAACCTGGCAAGCGCGAGTATCAACTGGAAGCAGAACTGCTCCATGAGTTTCGGTATCGTGGCTCCCAAAGCGTTGCCTATAACAGCATTGTTGCTGCGGGTGCTAATACATGCGTCTTACACCACCGCGCAGGCTCTGCTGAATTGCTCGACGGCGAGCTTTGTTTAATTGATGCGGGCTGCGAGCTAAACGGATATGCATCCGATATCACACGGACCTTTCCGATTAATGGCCGCTACAGTGCTAGTCAACGCGCCTTATATGACATTACCTTGGCCGCTCAGGAAGCTGCGGTTTTAGAAACTCGCCCTGGTAAGACCTTCATTGATCCTCACAACGCTGCGGTTCGAGTTCTCACCCAAGGCTTGCTTGATGAAAAACTCATCAAACTCAGTGATGTTGGTTCTTTGGATAATGCGATTGAGTTAGGTGCCTATAAGCGGTTTTATATGCACCGCACCAGCCACTGGCTAGGTATGGATGTACACGATGTGGGCTCCTATCGAGATCCTCTAATCAGTCAACAAGCTGGCCAAGAGAAACCTTGGCGCCTCTTACAAAAAAATATGGTACTGACCATCGAGCCCGGTTTATATATTCGTCCGGCTGACGATATACCCAATGTATTTTGGAATATTGGAATTCGGATTGAGGATGATGCGGTAGTTACCGACCAAGGCTGTGAGTTGATCTCGCGTGGGGTTACAGTGGATCCTAGTGAGATTGAAGCAATTGTTCGCTCCTAATGCCATTTCTTCTATGAGCAATTCATATGCTGTGGTGATTCAAGGGGGTGGTCCGGTTGGGCTTGCTTGCGCAGCCTGGTTATTGCAAAAGAACTCCGGCTTATCACTCCTACTCCTGGATCGCAATCCCGCAGATGACCAAGCCATGAAAGCAGGAGATGGGCGTGGCATTGCCCTATCGCATGGCAGCAAACTCCTCTTGGACACGATTCATGCATGGCCCGATCACTGCCCCGCCATTCATCAAATCCATGTATCGCAAGTTGGGCGTTTTGGTCGCGCCCTAATGACTCGAGAAGAACTCAAGCAAGAAGCCTTGGGCCACATTAGCCGCTATACCGATATTCATGTATCGCTTAGAAAGGCTTTGCGGTCTATCCAAAAGCATGCCCCTCATTTTGAGTGGCAGCATGATGTTGGCGATTCTGCACCCCCCTTTGAGACAGATTGCTTGGTCCACGCCGAAGGCGGTTTGTTCAAAGACCAAGATTGGACTGAATCGGGTCGCGATTATGAGCAGGCTGCTCTAGTTGCGACTGTTGAAGTAGAAAAGGTAATCCCCCATCAGGCCTGGGAGCGTTTTACCAATGAAGGTCCTTTAGCCCTTCTTCCAAGTCATCTAGGGCCTAATACCCTCAATTTAGTATGGTGCGCCACTCCTCAAGCTAGTCAAAGACGTTTAGATCTCAATGACACCGAATTCTTAAACGAACTACAAAATGCCTTTGGTCATCGCTTGGGTTCATTTAAGGCAATAGCAAATCGTCGTCTCTATAACTTAGGCTTGAACTATCGCAAACATGTTTCTGAGGGTCATGAGGTTTGGATTGGTAATGCTGCCCAAACTCTTCATCCTGTTGCTGGTCAAGGTCTTAATCTTGGCCTGCGTGATGCGTATCTTCTGGCCGAAAAACTTGCTGAATTATTTAAAGCAAACAATCAATCGCTAAATCGAGTACTAAATAAAATACAAACTCATCGCGCATCTGAAGAAACAATCGGTGCCGTACAAAATGCACTGCAAGAATATGCAAAGAGTCGGGAGATTGATCGGCGTGCAACGATTGGCATCACAGATTTCTTGGCAAGAGTCTTCACCTCACCCATCCTGCCAGTACAACTTTCACGTGGTTTAGCCTTAACCGCCTTGCAATGGATGCCGCCTATCAAAACAGCACTAGCTAGACAAATGATGTTTGGGCGACGCTAACACCCTAATTGTATTTGCTTAAAAATTAGGCAGCACAGGCGTGCCTGTGATAAAGTGTTGGGTCTATTCCAAGAAAAAATTCCACACGCATGCAAATCGGTCATCACAAATTAGCCAATGCGCTTTTTGTCGCACCAATGGCTGGGGTTACAGACCGACCATTTCGGCAGCTTTGCAAGAAATTAGGGGCTGGGTATGCTGTCTCAGAGATGATTGCCTCCAATGCCATCCTCTGGAATAGTGAAAAAACCCAACGGCGTGCTAACCATACAGGTGAATTCAAACCTATTGCGGTTCAGATTGCTGGGGCCGATCCCGACATGATGGCTGCTGCTGCCAGACTCAATGTTGATCGAGGCGCTCAAATAATTGATATCAATATGGGCTGCCCAGCTAAAAAGGTTTGTAATGTTGCTGCCGGCTCAGCCTTACTCAAGGATCAGCCCCTGGTTCAACAGATTGTTGAGGCAGTGGTTAATGCCGTTGGCGTTGGCCCCGATGCAGTTCCTGTCACTCTCAAAATACGCACAGGTTGGGATCGAGAACATAAAAATGCTCTCACAATTGCGAAAATTGCCCAAGATGCCGGCATCAGCATGCTTACGATTCATGGGCGAACACGTGCTGATTTGTACCATGGTGAAGCGGAGTACGACACCATAGCGGCTGTAAAGGAATCAGTCTGCATACCTGTCGTTGCTAATGGTGATATCAACACCCCCGAAAAGGCAAAATGGGTTCTTACGTATACCGGTGTTGATGCCCTGATGATTGGTCGTGCTGCTCAAGGAAGACCATGGATTTTTCGGGAAGTGGATCATTACTTGCTCACCGGAAACAAATTACCCAATCCTCAAATTGCAGAGATCCAAGCCATCATGAACGAACATTTGCTCGATCATTACGCATTTTATGGAGAATATACGGGCTTACGAACAGCGCGTAAGCATATTGGCTGGTATTGCAAGGGTTTACGTAACTCACATTCCTTCCGGCATCTCATGAATACAGCGGATGACTGCAAAACCCAATTGCAAATGGTCAATGACTATTTTGATGAAATGAAGCTCCACTCCGATCAACTCCTTTTTTTAGAAGCAGCTTAAGTTTTATAGCTATGCCAAACAATAAACATCCTGTCACCGAATGTATTGAGCTTAATCTTCAGCGCTACCTTGATGATCTCAAGGGTACCCCCCCAAGCGATATCTATCAAATGGTTTTGAGTGTAGTAGAAAAACCCATGCTGGAGCTCGTGATGGCTCATGCCAAACAAAATCAATCCCTCGCTGCTGCTTACTTAGGGATTAATCGTAATACCTTGCGCAAAAAACTTCTTGAACATCGACTGATCTAAATTATGATTCGGACCGCCCTACTTTCTGTTTCTGATAAGAATGGCATTGTGGAATTTGCCCAAGCCCTTCATCAACTCGGTGTGAAGTTAATCTCTACAGGCGGTACGGCAAAATTACTTGCTGATAAAGGTCTTCCTGTCACCGAGGTCTCTGCGTTGACTGGCTTTCCTGAGATGCTTGATGGTCGTGTTAAGACCCTTCACCCTAAGGTACACGGGGGACTATTGGCACGTCGCAACTCTAAAGAACATATGGCAGCAATACAGGAGCATGATATCGATACTATTGATCTCTTGGTGATCAATCTGTACCCGTTTACTGAAACGATTTCTAAGTCTGAGTGTAGTTTTGATGAGGCGGTTGAGAATATTGATATTGGTGGTCCGGCTATGCTGCGTGCTGCTGCTAAAAATCATCAAGACGTCACCGTCCTTGTATCACCGGATGACTACTCTTCCGTTCTAGAAGAAATGCGTCGCAATCAAAACGCTGTGTCATACACCACCAATCTTGCTTTAGCCAAAAAGGTGTTTGCCCATACCGCCCAATATGATGGTGCGATTGCTAATTACCTATCTTCCCTCAATGAACTGCACGAGCATGCCAAGCGCAGTCCTTATCCACAAACACTTCACCTAGCATTTGAACGAGTCCAAGAAATGCGCTATGGCGAGAATCCGCATCAATCAGCCGCCTTCTATCGGGATATCGAAGCGCCGACGGGTAGTCTTGCTCATTACAAGCAGTTACAAGGCAAAGAGCTGTCATTTAACAACATTGCTGATGCAGATGCTGCCTGGGAGTGTGTGAAGAGTATTAGTGATAGCGAAGCTGCTTGCGTCATTATTAAACACGCCAACCCTTGTGGTGTTGCTATTGCTAGTACGGCTCTTGAGTCTTATCTAAAGGCTCTTCAGACCGATCCGACCTCTGCATTTGGGGGCATTATTGCCCTTAATCGTGAATGTGACGAGGCCTGTGCGCAAGCGATTGCCAAGCAATTTGTTGAGGTCTTAATTGCGCCCCACTTTAGCGAGTCTGCAAAAGCTATTTTTGCAAGTAAACAGAATGTTCGTCTACTCGAAATCCCACTGGGTGAAAGCGTATCAAGCCTTGCACAATATGATCTGAAGCGCGTTGGCGGTGGTCTTTTGGTGCAATCGAGTGACTCTAAAAATGTTCTTCCCAGTGAGTTAAAGGTTGTTACAAAACGTCAACCTACTCCCACAGAGCTTACAGATCTGATGTTTGCATGGCGTGTGGCTAAATTTGTTAAATCGAATGCGATTGTCTACTGCGCCAATGGCATGACCTTAGGAGTTGGTGCCGGCCAAATGAGTCGCATTGATTCTGCGCGGATTGCCAGCATTAAGGCTGAGCATGCTGGTCTTAGCCTGAAAGGCTCTGCTGTTGCGAGCGATGCCTTCTTTCCATTTCGGGATGGTCTGGATGTAGTGGTTGCAGCAGGCGCCAAAAGTGTGATCCAGCCCGGGGGCAGTATGCGCGATGAGGAAGTGATTGCTGCTGCAAACGAACATGGTATTACTATGGTCTTCACTAACACTCGCCATTTCAGGCATTGATGCCGTCCATGCGCTGGCTAGGTATCGATCCAGGTTTGCGCACCACTGGCTTTGGTGTAATTGAACTTGAAGGTCAGCACTTACGCTATATAAGCTCCGGAATTATTCAAAGTGGTGAGGTAGAGCAAGGTTTGCCAAAACGCCTTGGTATTTTATACAGCGGTGTTCAAGAGGTCTTGCTGACCTATCAACCCGATGCAGCTGCGATTGAAGAAATCTTCCTTAATGTCAACCCACGCTCGACCTTGATGCTAGGACAAGCTCGGGGTGCCGTGATTGCAGCCTTGGTCTCAACGGGTTTACCCGTTTCAGAATACAGTGCACGAGGTGTTAAGCAGGCCATTGTAGGTACTGGTCGAGCAAGTAAACTTCAAATGCAAGAAATGGTCAAACGTCTACTCAGACTCAAAAAGAGTCCCTCTCCAGATGCAGCGGATGCCCTAGGGGTTGCCATTTGTGCGGCCCATCATCACCAAGTACATAACAGTCATGCGAAGCGTTAAGATAGAGGCATGATTGGACGTATTCAAGGCACCTTAATTAGCATCAACGCCCCCAAATTACTCATTGATTGCAATGGGCTTGGTTACGAGGTCGATGTGCCAATGAGCACACTGTATCAACTCCCCCCGATTGGACAAAAGCTCACATTGCTGATTCATTTTCATGTACGCGAGGATCTACAACAATTATTTGGCTTTGCAACGGATGCCGAACGTGATGCCTTTCGATCTCTAATTAAAATTAGTGGTGTAGGTGCGCGAACTGCTTTAGCAGTCTTATCTGGGATGAGCGTTAACGAACTGGTCCAAGCGATTACCATTCAGGAGCCTGGGGCGCTTACTCGGGTCCCTGGGATTGGCAAGAAAACGGCTGAGCGCCTCCTGCTTGAGCTAAAAGGAAAGCTCGCCCCCGACTTAGGTCATGGCCAAAACAAATCTAGCAAACCAGATGTCGCCTCTGAAATTACTCAAGCATTACTGGCGCTTGGATATTCTGATAAAGAAGCTCATCTTGCAGTTCGTCAAATTCCGGCTGATGTGAATGTGTCCGAAGGTATTAAGCTAGCACTTAAATCACTTTCTAAGGGCTGATCACATATGGCAATTCATACAGATGATCTTGATATCGATGACGGCAATGATCGTATTGTTAGTCCAGGTGCTGGTAATGCAGAAGCGGTTATAGAGCGTGCCCTGAGACCTAAGCAGCTCGATGAGTACGTAGGCCAAAGCAAAGCCCGCGCCCAGCTCGAGATTTTTATTAATGCCACCCGAAATCGTAAAGAGGCGCTAGACCACGTTCTGCTTTTTGGTCCGCCAGGTCTTGGTAAAACGACCTTGGCTCATATTATTGCTAAAGAACTTGGTGTCAATCTTCGCCAAACGAGCGGCCCGGTCTTAGATCGCCCTGGTGATCTTGCCGCCCTCTTAACCAACCTCGAAGAGAATGATGTCCTCTTCATTGATGAGATTCATCGTTTATCACCCGTGGTTGAAGAAATTTTATATCCCGCTCTCGAAGATTACTCCCTCGATATCATGATTGGTGAGGGTCCTGCTGCACGTAGTGTGAAGTTAGATCTCAAACCATTTACCCTAATTGGCGCCACAACACGGGCTGGCATGCTCACCAATCCTCTGCGTGATCGTTTTGGTATTGTCGCCCGCCTTGAGTTTTACTCCACCCCAGAACTAACGCAAATTATTGAGCGATCTGCCAAGTTACTCAATGCGCAAATTGATCCACAAGGCTCTGTTGAGATTGCGAAGCGTGCTCGCGGTACCCCCAGAATCGCTAATCGTCTTTTACGTCGGGTTAGAGATTATGCAGAAGTCAAAGGTAGTGGCATGATCACTAAAGAAATGGCAGATGCTGCGCTGGCTATGCTTGATGTTGATCCGATGGGCTTTGACATCATGGACCGTAAATTACTAGAAGCGATCCTTCATAAGTTCAATGGCGGTCCTGTTGGTATTGATAATTTAGCCGCTGCCATTGGTGAAGAACGCGATACGATTGAAGATGTGCTTGAGCCCTTCTTGATCCAACAGGGCTATTTACAACGGACCTCACGCGGTCGAATTGCAACCCGCCAAAGCTATGAACACTTTGGCCTAAAACCACCCAGTAACTCCGCTAATCTAGATTTGCTGGATTAATACTGTTTTAATTACTGCGCCATTTAGGCAGTCAGGGTTACTTTTGCAAAGCGGCGCTTACCGACTTGCACTACATAAGTACCAGCATTGAGCTTTAGGGTCTTGTCAGTAATTACTGTGCCATCAACTCGCACTCCACTTTGATCGATATTGCGATTTGCCTCCGAGCTTGAGGGAACTAAATTAGCAGCCTTTAATAAAGCAGCAATGCCAAGTGGGGCGCCACTTAGTTGAAGCTCAGGAATATCGTCGGGGATGCCGCCCTTGGCTCGATGATTAAAGTCTTCTAGGGCTTTCTCTGCTGCGCCATCTGTATGAAAGCGTGCCACAATCTCTTGCCCCAAAAGGACCTTGCAGTCTCTAGGATTGCGGCCTGCCGCCACTTCTTGCTTCATTAGATCAATTTCTGCTAATGGCCTAAACGAGAGTAAGGTGAAATAATTCCACATCAAATCATCGGAGATGCTCATGATCTTTCCAAACATCTCATTGGCGGGCTCATTTATACCAATGTAGTTGCCCTTGGACTTACTCATCTTCTCGACACCATCTAAACCTACCAAGAGTGGCATTGTCAAAATACATTGAGGCTCTTGGCCATATTCTTTCTGTAACTCACGACCAACTAGTAAGTTAAATTTTTGATCGGTTCCACCAAGCTCTAAATCACTATGTAAGGCAACCGAGTCATAGCCCTGCATGAGTGGGTATAAGAACTCATGGACAGAGATAGGGATGCCACCGCGATAGCGTTTAGTAAAGTCATCGCGCTCTAACATACGGGCAACCGTATATTTTGCTGCTAGCTGAATCATGCCTCTTGCACCTAGCGGATCGCACCACTCACTGTTGTACCGAATCTCGGTCTTACTAGGATCTAAAATAGCGCTAGCTTGCTGATAATAGGTTTTAGCGTTTACAGCAATCTCTTCGGCAGTGAGGGGGGGTCTAGTATTATTTCGGCCAGAGGGGTCACCGATCATGCTGGTAAAGTCGCCGATTAAGAAGATCACGGTGTGACCAAGATCTTGAAGCTGGCGCAACTTATTTAATACAACCGTATGTCCCAAATGAATATCTGGCGCTGTAGGATCTAGTCCCAGCTTGATACGCAGGGGCTTGCTGGTGGCTTCACTACGGGCTAATTTTTGTAACCAATCCGTTTCGACCAATAGCTCCTCACAGCCACGTTTAGTTACTTCCATGGCATGCAAAACAGATGGGGTTATCGGATAAGGTTTAGACGTCATACTATGTTCTAGATTCGGTTAAATTAAGGGTCTAAATATTGTTAAAGTGTCATTGTCGCATTGTCGAGAACCTGAGCACCCGCCCTTGAATTCTGCTAATTCATCCCTGTCAAGTAATCTGTATATCGGACTAATGTCTGGTACCAGCTTAGATGGTATCGATGCGGTCTTGGCTGAAATAAATACCTCTGGTAAAACAAAGCTTTTACAAGCAATTAGCCTCCCATTTGATTTAGCTCTAAAACAAGAATTTTTTGCCCTTCAGCAGGAAACTTCCAATGAGCTCCATCGTGAGCATTTGGCTGCAAATAGCTTGGCAGCTGCGTATGCACAAGCCTGTGCAAAACTCTTACGAATTCAGGGTATTGAGGCTAACTATATTTGTGCTATTGGCGCTCACGGACAAACCCTCAGACACCAACCGCATAGCGAGGTCTTACAGAGCTATACCCACCAAAGCCTTAACCCCGCCCTTCTCGCAGAACTAACTGGTATTGATGTAATTGCTAATTTTCGTTTACGGGATATGGCAGCAGGGGGTCAAGGCGCTCCCTTAGTTCCGGTATTTCATCAAGAACAATTTTTTTCACCCAAGGAAAATCGTGCGGTTCTTAATTTGGGTGGAATAGCCAACCTTACACTCTTATCTAAGGATGGCGGGGTTAGTGGCTTTGATTGCGGCCCGGGGAATATTCTTCTAGATGCCTGGATTCGGAGAGAGCGAGGCAAGGATTTTGATCAGGATGGTCAATGGGCAAGCTCTGGCCGTCCTGACGACGCGCTTTTGCTCAGAATGATGAGCGATGCCTTTTTCTCAAAACTTCCTCCAAAAAGCACCGGACGGGATTACTTCAATCTAAATTGGATTCTAAGTCACCTCCAGCATGCCTCTTATTCATCAGAAGATATTCAGGCTACCTTATTGCAATTAACGATTCAGAGCACTCTAAATAGTTTGCAAGCTCA
>Ga0209770_10001850_pt1 | contig 10783 bp, 10 predicted proteins | sample LauGreSu1BDMLBDD_2_FD_187572 | JGI IMG/M metagenome (GOLD analysis project Ga0209770, IMG submission 187572) | Freshwater lake microbial communities from Lake Michigan, USA - Su13.BD.MLB.DD (SPAdes) (version 2) | ecosystem: Environmental > Aquatic > Freshwater > Lake | place: Lake Michigan, USA...
GGCGCGCGGCGTCCTCACCATGGTCCGCGGGGACGGCACCCGTTTTGAGGCGGAAATATCCTCCGCGGCATTCGGGACCGGGCCGGATCAGCGCAACGGTCTGGTCATTCGCGACATCACGGACCAGATCCGCGCCCAGGAGCAAATGCGGCGCTTCAATGAGGAGTTGGAAGCCAAGGTGGCCTTGCGCACGGAACAGATCGCCGCGGCCAACAATGAAATGCAGGCCCTGCTGCAGTCGGTGCCCGACCTGGTGCTGCGCATCGACCGCTCGGGCACCGTGCTCAACTTCCAACCGGCGAAGGGGGCCACGCCGCTGGCCGGAATCGCCCGGATCGAGGTGGCCGAGGCCCGGACCGGCACCGCCGGGGCGCTCCGGGCCCTGGTCGACGCCGTCGGCGGCAAGGTTCTCGCGGCCAACGCCACCCTGGTGGAGGAACACGAGTTGCCGGCGCCGACCGGTCCCGTCACGGTGGAACTGCGCGCGGCCCCCGTCAGCGGGCACGATTTCGTCGTCTTTGCGCGCGATGTCACGGCCCGCAAGCGCTACGAGGCCGAGTTGGCCGCCATGCTGGAAAAGGAGCACCAGATCTCGGAAATGAAGACGCGTTTCATCTCCGTGACCTCGCACGAGTTCCGCACCCCCATGGCGGCGGCCCTAGGCTCGGTCGAGCTGCTCACGAACCATCACGAACGCCTGCTTCCCGCCAAGCGGTTGGAGCTGCTTGCGCGCATCACCCAGGCGCTGGGGCGCATGTCGGAGATGCTCGACGAGATTCTCCTCCTGAACCGCATGGATGCCAACCGCGTGGAGGTGCGCCTGGGTCCGGTCGATTTGCTGCTGTTTGTGCGCAACCTGCTGGACGAAATCCGGCTGGGCGACAAGGCGGGGCACGTCATCGAGCTCGAGACCACCGGCGAGACCAGCGGCTTTGTGACGGACACGAACCTCCTCCACCACATGCTCGGCAACCTCCTGAGCAACGCCGTGCGCTACTCTCCCGCCGGCTCGCGCATCACGGTCCGGCTGGCGGTGGAGGCCGCAACCATGCGGTTTGCCGTCGAGGACCAGGGCATTGGCATCCCGGCGGAGGATCTGAAGCGCATCTTCGAGCCCTTCGAGCGCGGCTCCAATGTCGGCAACATCAAGGGCACGGGCCTGGGGCTGAACATCGTCAAGCGCATGACCGAGATGCTTCACGGTGACATCTCGGTCCGTTCGGGGCCGACCGGCAGCTGCTTTACGGTCACCGTACCCAGCCAATCCACCAAAACCACGCCCTCATGAGCCTGCTGAAAAACACCACTGTCCTGGTCATCGAGGATGACGACGCCGTCCGCCAGACCCTGCAGGACATGCTCGAACTAAACGGCTTTACCGTCATCGCCACCACCAACGGCCTGGATGGCTACGCGGCGGCGAAACAGGCGGCCCCCGCGGTCATCCTTACGGACATCGAGATGCCGGGCATGACGGGTTTCGAGCTGCTGAAGAAACTGCGGGCCGACCAGGACCTGCGCACGCTGCCCGTGATCGTCCTGTCGGCCAAGGCGGACCGCATGGCCATGCGGCAGGGCATGGAACTGGGGGCCTCGGATTTCATCACGAAGCCGTTCACCGAGGACGAGGTGATTCATTCGATCGCCGCCCGGCTGGAGAAAAAGGAACTGATCGACGAACTCGATGCCTTTGCCCACACGGTGGCGCACGACCTCAAGAACCCGCTCGCCACGCTGAACGGCCGCCTGGACCTGACCGGCATGATGCTGGGCACGGCCGACGAGGCGACGACCCGCCATCACCTCGAGGAGGCGACCAAGGCCGCCAACCGGCTCAACGTCATCATCGAGGAGCTCCTCATCCTCGCCGGCGTCCGCCGGCAGGCGATCGTCCCGGTGGCCCTCGACATGGCCGCGTGCGCGGCGGAGGCGGTCGACCGCCTGGAGGCGCTCCTGAAGAGCCACCAGGCCGTGGTCAAGCTGCCCGACACCTGGCCCGTTGCCTACGGCCACGCGCCATGGGTCATCGAGGTGTGGGTTAACTTCATCAGCAATGCCGCGAAATACGGCGGCACCAACCCGGTCATCACCCTCGGCGGCGGGCCGGGTCAGGACGGCGCCAGCGCCCGTTTCTGGGTGCGGGACAATGGCCTGGGCCTGGACGCCGCCGCCCAAACTCTGATGTTCATCCCCTTCACCCGCATTTCCTCCGTGCGCGCGAAGGGCCACGGCCTCGGCCTCTCCATCGTCCGGCGCATCATTGAGAAACTGGGCGGCAAGGTCGGCGTGGACAGCCAGCCGGGGGCCGGCGCCTGTTTCTGGTTTGAACTGCCGACCAGCGCCCCCGTGGTCCCGCCAGTCGATCCCACGGCCCCGCCGCTACTCTTTGCACCATGAAAATCCTAATCATCGAGGACGAACCGGCCATCCGGGAAACGCTCCAGGACCTGCTGGAACTTAACGGCCACACCGTGCAGGTGGCCGCCGACGGCCCGCGCGGCGTCGAGCTGGCGCGCGAGTGCCCCGACCTCATCCTGTGTGACGTCGGGCTCCCCGGGCTCGACGGCTACCAGGTGATCACGGAGGTGCAAAAACTGCCGCCCTGCCGGGACATACCGTTCATCTTCCTCACCGCCCGCGCGGAGCGTGAGGACCAGCGGCGCGGCATGGCGCTCGGCGCCGACGACTACATCACCAAGCCCTTCACCGAACGGGACATCGTGGAGGCCATCAACGCGCGGGTGCGCCGGCAGCAGCCGCTGCGCGAGCGGCTCGAGCAGCTCATGGCGGAACGGCGCACCGTCATCGGCGCCAACTGGTCGCACGAGCTCATGACGCCGCTTAACGGCGTGCTTGGCGGGCTCGAGATGATCGAGGAGGAAGCGGACAACATCCAGCCCGGCGAGCTCAAGGAATTGCTTGGGTTGATCCGGTCCGGGGCCGAGCGGCAGCAAGCCCTGTCGAAGAAGCTGATGCTTTACTACGAACTGGAGCGGCTGCTGGCGACCCCGGAGCGCGCTCCCGCCGGTTTCATCGCCGCCCGGGATATCATCAAGGCCGGGGCCGACCGGGCCGCGCTGGGCGAAAAGCGCACCGCGGATGTGAGGTTCGAATGCGCGCCCGCGCGGATGGCGATCACCGCCCCCTACCTGGAGCAGGCGGTGGCGGAACTGGTGGCCAACGCCTGCCGGTTTTCCCAGCCGGGTCAGGCCGTGACCGTCACCGGCACCCTGCGGGACGGAAGATATTTGATCGAGATCCTGGACCAGGGATCCGGCATGACGGCGGAGCATTGCGCCCGCATCGGCCCCTTCATCCAGTTCGGGCGCGACAAGCGCGAGCAACAGGGCCTCGGGCTGGGTCTCGCCATTGCCCGTTCGGTGGCCCGGCTGGGCGGCGGGCGACTGGTCCTGGAGCCGCGAACAGACGGGCCGGGTCTGCGGGCCACGCTGGATCTGCCGGGTCAGCCGGTGTGAGGCGGCGGGCACATTTCTCGAAAGTGGCTTGCCAGCCGTAGCCACTCGGGGAGCGGATGGGAGTGAAATGCCGTCCTTCGCTAAGCCTACGGACGGCAGCCTCCGTCCACGCTATGCTTGGCGGAGGTTGGTGCGAGTGCCGGGAGTCGAACCCGGATCAGCAGCTTCGGAGGCGGCTACACTATCCATTGTGCTACACTCGCAGGGAACCGAGCGGGTAGCTTTCCCGGGTGGCGCGGGTTTTCAAGCAGTTTGTGGGGTAGGGGCGCTTGCCCTCAAGCGCCCGGGCCGTTGAGGGCAACGGCCCCTACCAGCGGACGGCTGCTCAATGCGCCACGTGCACCGTGGCGGTCATCGGCTGGCCGATCTCCTTCAGCAGGTCCTTGAACCACGGCTGGGTGGTGTCGAAGGCCTTGCCGCCCTTGATGCGGGGAAATTCAATGGCCCGCAGCTCGTTGCCGCGTTCCTCGTCGTGGCCGATCAGGCCGGTGACACCGGCCTTGGCGCATTCGACGGCCTTCAGGACGCAGGTGTCGATCAGCTTGAAGTCCTCGTCGTTGGCCGGGGCGGAGCGGGCAAAATAGCCGCTCTTCTGCACCAGGGTCTTCTCGGCGCCGATGAGCTTGGCGAATTGCTCGGCGAACCACTTGCCGGGGTTGATCGTGTCGAGGCGGACGTGGCCGAAGGCGTCCCGGTCGATCGCGACGCCGCGGGCGGTCATCTCGGCGATGATGCTGTCGAGGCCGGCGCCCTCGCTCACGAAGAGGTTCACGTTGCCCTGCTTGTCCATGAGCGCGCGGAGGCGCCTAGCCTCGGCCTCGATGTCGAGGGCGAGCTCGGGCAGGTAGATGGCGTGGACGCCGTAGCGTTCCTTCGCGAGGCCGATGCCGGGGACCCACTGCTTGCCGGCGAGACTCCGCTGGTATTCGCGGGCGGTGGCGGCGGTGAGCCAGCCGCAGTTGCGGCCCATGACCTCGTGGACGATGAGCATGCGCGCGCTGGCGCCGAGCTCGGTGACGACGTTGGAGAAGAAGCGCGCGCCCTGCTCGGCGGCGGTGACGGCGCCGAGGCTCTGGCGGATCGGGATGATGTCGTTGTCGATCGTCTTGGGCAGGCCGATGACGTTGAGCTTGTAGTTGTTCTTCTGGAGATGGGCGGCGAGGTCGGCGGCCGTCGTGTTGGTGTCGTCGCCGCCGACGGTGTGGAGGATGTCGACGCCGTCCCTGGCGAGCTGCTCGGCCGCGACGTTGAGGGGGAGCTGGCCTTCCTTGACGAGGCCGCGCTTCACGGCGTCCTTGACGTTGGTGAGCTTGACGCGGCTGTTGCCGATGACGCTGCCGCCGTATTGGCGCAGCACGGCCGCCGAGGCGCGGATCTCCGGCGTGACCTTGATGCTGTCGCCGAGCAGGAGGCCCTTGTAGCCGGAGCGGTAGCAGATGATCTCCCAGTCGGGGCACTGCTGCGTGTAATGGAGGATGAGCTGGCCGACGGCGGCGCTGAGGCAGGGGGCGTGGCCGCCCGCGGTGAGGATCGCGACTTTCTTCTTCGAGGTGCTCATGGTGAAAATATAAGCAGGGAAAGTGCCACGGCGGGTCCGCCGGAGGCAATCGCGATTAGTGTCATCGCGGCCAGAGCGCCGCGGTGGGCGACGGAGTGCCCGCCCTGCCTCAAGCGGCGGGGGCTTTCCGGGACTTCCGCCACTCCCGGACGAACTCCACGACGATCGGCAGCACGGACAGGATGATGATGGCCAGGATCACGAGCTTGAAGTTCTGCTGCACGAAGGGCTGGTTGCCGAAGAGGAAACCCGCGTAGGTGAAGAAGTAGATCCAGATGAAGCCGCCGATCACGTTATAGGCCATGAAGCGGGGGTAGCTCATGGACCCGACGCCGGCGACGAACGGCACGAAGGTGCGGACGATGGGCACGAAGCGGGCGAGGATGACGGCGCGGCCGCCGTATTTCTCGAAAAACGCGTGGGCCTTATCGAGGTGCTTTTTGCGGAGCCAGATCGAGTCCTCGCGCTTGAAGACGGCCGGACCGACCTTGCGGCCGACCCAGTAGTTCAGCGTGTCGCCGAGGATGGCGGCGACGAAGAGCAGGCCGGCCATCAGGTGGACGTTGAGACCCGTCTCGGGCTTGGCGCAGAAGGCGCCGGCGGCGAAGAGCAGCGAGTCGCCCGGCAGGAGCGGCATGACGACGAGGCCGGTCTCGGCGAAGATGATCAGGAAGAGGACGCCGTAGGTCCACAGGCCGTAGCTGGCGATGATCTCCGCCAGGTGGCGGTCGATGTGGATGATGAAATCGACGAGTTTCTTCAGGAGGTCGAACATGGCGCGTGGGTAAAGAAAAAGGGCAGGTCGCGTGCGAGCCTGCCCTGGTTAAAAATGAGAGACGGATTAGACGTCGGCTTTGGTCTTGCGGAGACCCTGGACGCGGTCGCCGGCCTTCCACTGGCCGCGCTTCTTGAGCAGGGCCACGCGCTCGAAGCGCTTGAGGACATTGCGTTTGACGACGAGACCGCCGCCGGAGGCCTTGAGACTGGGATGTTGGGACATAAAAGTGGTTTGGTTAACGTGGTTTCGGGCTTGGGAAGGGTGCGGATGTAGAGTTCGCGATAGCCCATGACAAGTATTTTTCTCCCACGTTCTCGGCGTTCACCTCGATCCACTGCGGCGTGGCGAAAGGATGATGATTGTGCACCCAGCCGCTGAGGGCCGAAGCGTTGGCGGGCAGGCATTTAAACCAAATGCGGTATTCTGCCGCGGTCTCCAGCCGCCCCTCCCAATGATAATACGACGTGATCGGGCCATCGACCTGGGCGCAGACGGCCAACCGGGCTTCAACCGCTCCCCGGGCTAGCCGGTCGGCATCGGCGCGCTGGCTGGTGGTGGTCCATGCAACGAGCATGGGCGCAGCCTAGCCCAGATGGGGGCCGAATGTCAAAACCCGCCGCGCCCAAAGGCGTCAGGACTCGATGATGATCTCGGGATCGTCGATCACTTCGGGTCCGCCGTTATTGGGCAGCAACTTCACCCCGTAGGTAAAGGTGTCGTTGTCCTTGGGCTTGGCCCCGACCCGGTCACCGGCCGCGGAGCCGCTGGGGGCGCTCACGGTGGACACCGGATTCCCGTTGCCGTCGACCAGGGGGGTGGTCCCGTCCTTGAAGAAGACCGTCCAGTTGCCGTCCCCGCTGACCCAGAGCAGGGTGTCACCGCGCTTGACCTTGGCCCGCTTGGGATTGGCCTGCGCCGGATGGATCGAGTAGTTCCAGACGCCGTTGGAATACGCGATGGTGATGGTGTGGGTCTTGTGGCTGTTGGCCTCATTGGCCGCGGGGCTGGCGGTCACTTTGGATTCAGCCTGGCCGAAGGCGGCAAAGGGTGAGACCAGCACCAAGACGGCGATGATGGCCTGAAGGCAGGAGGAGCGGAGGGGGGATGTGATCATGGGGGGTGGGTTGCGGAGGTGAATTTGAAGTTGGGCTGGAGACCATGGGTCCGGTCGGAACTCCAGTGAGGGCCGGGCAGCGGGTGACACCGACATGGTGATCATTCGAAACGCGCGGGTGTCATGACCTCCCGGATGAATTGAAGCAAAGCCATTATTCGGTTGGAGGCCGATTGGTCCGGGTCCGCGGCGGGATGGCTACTTCACGGGCTGAGCAACGGGCCCGGGCGGGGGGAAGCGCGGGTCGGCCCGCAGCGCCTTGAAGTCCGGATTCTGGTCGATGTCCGCCCGGGCATATCCCGCCTGGAGGGCGAGACCGAGGCTGGCGAGGGCCGCTTCGCGTTGGCCCGCGCGTTCCTGGACCAGGGCCGCGTTGATCATGATGGGCAGGTTGGCGGGGGCCAGTGACCGCGCCAACTCGATCTCGCGGAGCGCCCGGTCGACGCTGCCGCTGAAGGCACAGTAGCGCGCGAGACTGGCGCGGACGGCGGGGTCCTTGGGATTGATCTGCAGGAAATCCTCGGCGAGGCGGATGGCTCGTTCGTAGGTGGACTTGGCTTCCGCGGACCGGGCCGGGAGGTAGCGCAGCGCGTCACCGAGGTTCCCCAACAGGACATGATCCCGCGGCGAGAGCGCGCTGGCCTGCTCATAGAGCGTCGCGGCCTCCCCGTAGCGCTCCTGTTGAAACCGGAGCGTGCCGAGGTTGGAATAGGCCGTGGCCGAGGGCTTGAGCTCGAGCGATTTCTCCAGCTGGGCCGCCGCCTTGTCGGGTCGGCCGGTCATCACATACAGGCCACCCAGGTTCCGGTAGACGACGTAGTTGTCGGGAACCAGCTCGGCTACGCGGAGAAAGTGCTTTTCCGCCTCCGCATAACGGCCGGCCAGCCAGTAGAACACTGCAAGGTCGCTGTGGGCCCGGCTGTTTTCCGGATTGCGCGCGATCACGCGCGCAAAGGCCGCCTCCGCCTCGGCCGAGCGGTTCAGCCGCGCATAGGCCCGGGCCAGCGTCCGCGTGGCATCCGCGTTGGAGGGATCGAGTTGCAGCGCCTTCTGGGCCTCGGCCGCGGCCTCGGCGTATTGCCCCGTGCCGTTCAGGATCACGGCCAGCGTGACGTGGGGGGCGGCGAGTGATTCGCCAAATTCCAGGGCGGCGTTGCAGCTGCGGCGGGCCTCATCGGCCCACAGGGGGGATTTCGTCTCGGCGTATTTTTCCCAGAAGGCCTCGCCGAGGGCGGCATGGGCCAGCGCATAGCGGGGATCCTGCACCAAAGCCTGCTGGAAGTGGACGATGGCCGCATCGAGGTTGCCCGCGAGGTCGCGGCGCGCGAATTCACCCCGACCCTGGAGATAAAGCTCATAGGCCGGGGCCACCCGGGTCTGGCCGGCGGAAATGATGCGCCGCGCCTCAGGGGAAAGCCGGATCCCGAGCCAGCCCGCCGTCTCCGCCGCCACGCGGTCCTGCAGGCGGTAGAATTCCGTGACCGGATTGTCGAGGGTCGCGCTGCGCAGGATGCGCAGGGTTCCGGTGTCGACCAGGCTGACGGTCACGCGCACGATGCCTTCCACCCGCTGCACGCTGCCCGTCAGGGCGAGGGTGGCGCCGAAAATCCTCCGCGCATCGCTCGCCGTCTCGGTGGATTCCTTGCGCACCTCCGACATGGGGATCACGACGAGGGTCTCCTGGAACTGCTGCAACTGGGTGAGCTGGGAGGTGATGGTCTCGGACAGCCCGTCGCTGAGGGCCCGGGTGTGGGAAGCTTCGCCGATGTCCTTGAAGGGCAGGACGGCCAGTTGCTGCTTGCCGGTCACGGCGCCGAAACCCGTCCAGCCCTGGTGTTGCGCCAGCCAAAGTGCGCCGCAGCCCAGCGCGGCGGCAGCGAGCAGCCACCAACGGCGGAAAGTGCGACGACTTGTGTCCGGCCGGTCCCGTGGCACCGGCAATCCGGGCGAGGTGCCGTGGCGGGCCTTGGTCTGGAGCGAGGCAAGCAGTTCGCGCACCCGGGCCAGGAAGGCCGGCGAGGTTTCCCCGCCGGGCAGCCGCGACCACTGCACGCGGAGAAATTCCTCCGCCACCACCGCCGCGCTTTCGGGGGTGTCATCGATGGCCACCGGCAGGAGGAACGGCCGGCCGGGCGCCATGTCGAGCAGCCGTTGCGAGGCGAGGTTCCACTCGCGCCGGAAATAGCCTTCACCCCGCATCTGGGTGTGGGCGGAAATCACCGGGATGAACAGCGCGCACTCGCGGATCTGCTTCTTGATTTTGGCATCCCAAGTGTCGCCGCCGCGCAACTCCACCTGGTCAAACCAAACCTCGATACCCGCGGCCACCAAGGCGTCAGCAATCCGCTGCGCCGCCGCCTTGTCTTCCCGGGCATAACTTAGAAAGACAGCGGGAGCCGCCGGTGGGTGTTTATCGATGGCTGAAATCCGAGGCAGATTCACTAGCTCCCGTGGGCACGGCAAGTCGATATGTCCGCGCCGACCAGTTAGATACCGCAAATTCATTGATCTACCGCCGGTGGATGGCCCCAGGCTCCGGACGGGCTATCCCCACGGCGCGAAGCAATGTGCACCGGGGCGCTCTCGAGGCTCAGGGCGGAACATGTGGCCGCTTGCGCTGCCAAGCTGGCGGGAGCTTGATTCCCTCGGGAAAAACGTCCGGCCAAGGATTTGCGGGGGTTGGGACGGGTTTGAAATAGGGTCGCGGCCGGGAGTTTCGCATTCGTAATTAGCCCTTGACGCTCCGGCGACCAAACCTAGGTGTTTCCCTTCCATTTTCCGCACCCATGAGAGACGAATACATCCGCGACGCCCAGAAAGTCATCCAGGACCCGAATGTCCTGATCAACGTGGTTTCCCGCCGCGTGAAGCAGCTCCGTCGCGGCAGCCGTCCGCTCGTGGAGTCGCTCGAGAAGCTCAGCCCCGAGGACATCGCCCTGCGCGAGGTCATCGAGGGCAAGATCAGCTACGAGCTGCACACGGCCTGAGCCGGTCCTCCCGGCCAATACCCTGTTCCCGCGAAGCGAGGCCCCGGCCTCGCTTCTTTTGTTTGCCGCCCCGCGCTGTCCGGCGCATCACTGGACCCTGCCCATGGCCAAGTCGAAAGATTCCACCCGCTACACCGAGATGCGCAATGCCAAGGCGCTGCGGGACTATTTCATCCACGACAAGTTCGAGGCGGGCATCAAGCTGGCCGGCACCGAGGTGAAGTCCATCCGCGCGGGCAAGGCGCAGATCACCGACGCCTTCGCCCGGATCGAAAAGGGCGGCGTGTGGCTGTACGGCGCCTACATTCAGGAATACTCGCACGGCGGCCTCTCCCAGCACGCCCCACGGCGCGTCCGGGCCCTCCTGCTCAACGCGAACGAGATCCGCAAGCTCACCCAGGCGGTCGAGACCGGCGGCAAGACCATCGTGGCGCTCCGCATGTATTTCAAGGAGGCCCTCGTGAAGGTCGAGATCGCCACCGCGACCGGCAAAAAGCAGTTCGACAAGCGCGCCGACGTCAAAAAACGTGAGGAGAACCTCGAGGCCCGCAAGGCCCTCAAACACCGCGCATGAGCAAGAAACTTCCCAACCGCGTCACCATCCGCGTGCCCGGCAGCACCTCCAACTGCGGCTCGGGCTTCGACAGCCTCGGCCTGGCGCTGTCCGTCTATAATGACATCACGCTCGCCCGCGGCGACTGGAGCGGCGCCCGGCCGCTGACCGACCGCGATACCGCGGGCCTCGGCATGGCGGACGAGGCGGCGGCGCTGTTCTTCGTGCGCGCCGGGGTGGAGGAGTTCGGCTACGAGCTCAACATCACCGGCGACGTGCCGATGTCCCGCGGCCTCGGCTCGAGCGTGACCCTCCGC
>Ga0209770_10001851_pt1 | contig 10777 bp, 7 predicted proteins | sample LauGreSu1BDMLBDD_2_FD_187572 | JGI IMG/M metagenome (GOLD analysis project Ga0209770, IMG submission 187572) | Freshwater lake microbial communities from Lake Michigan, USA - Su13.BD.MLB.DD (SPAdes) (version 2) | ecosystem: Environmental > Aquatic > Freshwater > Lake | place: Lake Michigan, USA...
GGAAGTTCGACGTCATCCTGTTCCCCGACGGCGGCATTCCTGAAGCCGACGGCGGCGGTGGCGGCGGCTTCGGCGGGCGGCCGCCCACGCCGCAGGAGATCCCTGAGGAGTACCGCGCGCAACTGGGCCGCGTCTCGATCAAGCAGACCGTGCCGCAGCTGAAGGCGTTCGCGGAGGCCGGCGGCGTGCTGGTGGCCTTCGGCGGCTCCGCGGTGCTCGGGCATCACCTGGGCCTGCCTCTGAGCGATCACCTGGTCGAGGTGACGCAAGACGGCACCGAGCGGCCGCTGCCGGGCACGAAGTTCTACATCCCCGGCTCGATCCTGAGCGTCGCGGTTGACAACACCAACCCGGTGGCCTTCGGTCTCGACAAGAAGGTGGACGTGTTCTTCGACAACAACCCGGTGATGGAGCTGGCGCCGAATTCGTCGTTGCTCGGCGTGAAGCCGGTGGCATGGTTCGACACCAAGAACGCGCTGCGCTCGGGATGGGCGTGGGGCCAGCACTACCTCGAAGGCGGCACCGCGGCCGTCGAGGCGCAGCTGGGCAAGGGCAAGGTGTTCCTGTTCGGACCGGAGATCACCTTCCGCGCCCAGCCGCACGGCACCTTCAAGCTGCTGTTCAACAGCATCTACTACGGCACGTCGGTCGCCTCGGGCGCCGCCGGAACGACCACGATGCAATAGTCCGCTGGGGCCGGGGTCCGGGGTCCGCACACCCCCCGGATCCCGGATCCCGGCAAGCTACAATCCCTGCATGCCGCCTCTCGAGACCGTCTTTTCCTTCGCCTCCTTCATCGCCCTGTTCGGCTGGCTCCTCCTGGTGGTCCTGCCCGGCGATGATCGCGTGAAGCTGCTGACCGGCATCATCATCCCGCTCACGCTGTCGCTCATCTACCTGGTTTTCATCTTCCTGCACTTCGGCGATTCGCCCGGCGGCTTCGGGTCGCTGGCCGACGTGAAGCTGCTGTTCGGGAAGGACGAACTGCTGCTGGCCGGCTGGGTCCACTACCTGGCGTTCGACCTGTTCATCGGCGCCTGGGAAAGCCGCGACTCGCAGCGGCTGGGCATTCCCCGCCTGGTGATGGTGCCCTGCTACCTGATGACGTTCATGCTGGGTCCCATCGGGCTGCTGTTCTATTTCGCCATTCGCACGGCCAAGACCAAGTCGCTGAGCCTGTCTCGCCGAAGCCCTGGCGAAGGCGAAGAGGCGTCGTGATCGCCGAACTGCGCGCGCGCGACCCGCTGCTGTTCTGGACCGGCGCGCTGATGCTGCTGGGCCTGGTCGTCGTCACCCTGCTGTCGATCAGCGACCAGCGCCTGGTGCTTGGGATCAACCCGTGGATCAAGCCCATGAAGTTCCTGGTCTCGATCACCATCTTCGTGTGGACCCTCGCGTGGTTCATGCCCGAAACCGATCCGCAATTGGTGCGCCGCGCGCTGGTGCGCTGGACCGTGGCCGGGGCGATGCTGATCGAGATTGCGCTGATCAGCATGCAGGCCGCCCGCGGCACCACCTCGCACTTCAACGCCGCCACTGCGTTCGACCTGGCGGTCTTCAACATCATGGGCGCGGCCATCACGGTGAGCAGCATTGCCGTGATGCTGTTCCTGTGGATTCTCCGCCGCGACACGCCGGCCGCGCGGGCCGGCTACCTGTGGGGCGTCCGCATCGGGGTCGGGCTGTTCATCGCCGCCAGCATGCTGCCGGGCTTCCTGATGGTGGCCAACAACGCCCACGCCGTGCCCGGCCCCGACGGCGGCGCCGGCCTGCCGTTCGTGAACTGGTCGGTCGAATTCGGCGACCTGCGCGTCGCCCACTTCTTCGGCATGCACGCCATGCAGGCGCTGCCGCTGCTCGGCTTCGTGCTCGATCGCACCATCGGCGGTAACCAGCCGAGCGTCCTCGTCCCGACGGCACGACACGTGGTGGTCGCAGCCGGCGTCCTCTGGTTCGTCGTCACGGGCGCGCTGCTCGGCATCGCGCTGCTCGGCCGGCCGGTAATGGCGCTATGATTCAGGGATCAGGGATCAGGGATCGGGGATCAGGGTGATCACCGACTCGGGATCCCTGGTCCCTGGTCCCTGGTCCCTGATCCCTGATCCCCGATCCCCGATCCCCGATCCCTGATCCCTGATCCCTGATCCCTGGAGAAGACATGAACTATTACGGACCGAAAGACATGGCGGAGAGCTGGCGCACTGTTCGCAAGAACACCATCCAGGTCGCCGAGGACATTCCCGAAGAGAAGTACTCGTTCCGCGCCGCGCCCGACACCATGAGCGTCGGCGAGATCCTCGCCCACCTCGCGGCCACGCCGCACTGGGCGAACCAGTGCCACTTCGTCGCCGGGAAGGTCGCGGTGACGATGGACGATTTCGGCAAGTGGATGGGCGAAATCGGCCAGGTCTCGAAGGCCCTCACCACCAAGGCGGCCATTGTCGCGGCGCTCAAGGCCGACGGCGACGCGTTCGCGGCCGGGCTCGAGTCGATGACCGACGAGAAGCTCGCCGAGAAGGTCGCGTTGCCCATGGGCGAGAAGACGCGTTTCGAGATGCTGCTCGGCGTGAAGGAACACGAGATGCACCACCGCGCCCAGCTGTTCCTGATGGAGCGCATGCTCGGCATCGTGCCGCACCTGACCCGCGCCCGCCAGGCGGCGCAGGCCGCCCGCCAGTAATCCGGGCATGAAGTTGCTGTGTGCCGGGGAGGCGTTCGAGGACCTCGTCTTCTTCGCGCTCGATCGTCTCCCCAACCTTGGTGAAGAGGTCAAGACCGACCACTTCACCGCTACCGTCGGCGGTGGCGCCGTGATTACCGCGGTGCACGCCGCCCGGCTCGGCATGAACACCGGCATCCTCAGCGCGCTCGGCGACGCGGCGGTCGCCCGCCTCGAGGACGAACGGGTCAGCGTCACGAACCTGCGCAAGCCCCGCGAGCCGCACGCGATCACGGCGGCGCTGTCGACTGACCGCGATCGCGCGTTCGTGACGTTCAACGGCGTGAATGCCAAGCTCGAAGCGCGGCTGGCCACGGCCCTGCCGAAGGCGGCGGCGACGCATCTGCACCTGTGCTTCTGTCCCCGTGACTGCGCCCGGTGGACCCGTCTTGTCGCGCGGGCGCGCCGGCGGGGCGTCACCACGTCGTGGGATTTCGGCTGGAACGAGCGGCTGGCCAGCGATCGCGGCCTGCGCGGCCTGATTGACGAGCTCGACTTCGTGTTCGTCAACGAGCTCGAGGCGGCACTCTACAGCGGCGCGGCGGGGCTGGCGGCCGCCATGCCGCATTGGCGCCAGCGCCGCGCCATCACCATTGTCAAGCAGGGCGCCAAGGGGGCCACCTGGGTGGCCCCCGATCGCGACATCCACTTCCCCGCGCCGCGCGTGAAGGTGGTCGACACAACCGGGGCCGGCGATGCGTTCAACGCCGGGTTCCTGGTGGCCTGGATGCGCGGCCAAACGCCGGCGCAGTGCCTGGCGGCCGGGAACCGGATTGGCGCGGCATCAACGCAGAAAGCAGGGGGGCTGTGAAGGTAGCGATTATTGGCGGCGCCGGAGTGCGGGTGCCGCTGCTGACCGGCGGGTTGTCGCGCTCGGACCTGGGGTTGTCGGAGATCGCGCTCTACGACCTCGACCAGAGCCGGCTGCCGCTGATTGCCTCGCTCAGCGCCCAAATGGCCGGCGGCGTCAAGGTCGCCACCACGGCCACGCCCGAGGCGGCCATCGAGGGCGCTGACTTCGTCATCACCAGCATCCGGGTGGGCGGCAGCGCCCAACGCGCCAGAGACGAGGCCGCGGCCATTGCCCTGGACGCGATCGGCCAGGAAACGGTGGGCCCGGTCGGCTTTGCCATGGCGGTGCGAACCATTCCGGCGATGGTGAAATACGGGCGGCTGGTGGCCCAGCTGGCGCCCCGGGCCTGGCTGATCAACTTCTCGAACCCGGTCAGCCTGATCACCCAGGCCGTCCACCAGGAAACCGACGCCCGCCTGATCGGCATCTGCGACACGCCGATGGAGATGTTCGAGGACGCCGCCCACGCGCTGGGCCTGCCGGCCTCGGTGTGCTCGTACGACTACTTCGGCCTGAATCACCTCGGCTGGCTGCGCGACGTGCGCTTCGAGGGCAAGGGCGAGCTGCACCGCATCTGGGACGATGACGAGCGGCTGGCCAGCGCCTATCGTTCGCCGCTGTTCGAGCTCGAGCGGCTGCGGCGGCTGCGGCTGCTGCCGACGGAGTATCTCTACTATTACTACCGACCCGACGTCGCCCTCGCGAACATCAAGCGCGCCGGCTCGAGCCGCGGCCAGGCGGTGGCGAGGCTGACGGAGGAGTTCTTTGGCCGCGGCAACCCGTTGACGTTGCCTGACTACCAGCGCTACCTCGCCGCGCGCGACGGCAGCTACATGCAACTCGAAACCGGCACCGCCACGCCCCGCGTCAAGCCCGACTGGGCGGAGCTCTCCGGCTACGACCGCATCGCCCTGATGACCATGCGCGCCATCGTCCACAACCAGGGCGCGATCATCCCGCTCGACGTCGCCAACCGCGGCACGCTCCCGTTCCTCGAAGACGAGGACATCATCGAGGTGCCGTGCCGCGTCGACAAGGACGGTCCGGCGCCGCAAGCCGTCGCGCCCATTCCCGATCACCCGCGCGAGCTGATTGAGCGCGTGAAGGCCTACGAACGCGCCACCGTGAGGGCGGCGCTCACCGGCGACCGCGAGCAACTCGTCGACGCGCTCGCCCTCAACCCGCTCGTCAGTTCGCGGCAGCAGTCGGCCCGCCTGGTCGAGGCCTTGTTGTGACCGACGGGGGAGGCAACCCTTCAGGGTTGCCTGATCTCCGCCGCGGCATGGGCCTGCTGCAGGCCACGGCCACCAACGTCATCTCGATGGTGGGCGTCGGCCCGTTCCTGACCATCCCCTTCATGGTCGCCGCCATGAACGGCCCGCACGTCATCTACGCCTGGATCGCCGGCCTGGTGCTGGCCCTCGCCGACGGCCTGGTCTACGCCCAGCTCGGCGCCGCGCTGCCGGGCAGCGGCGGCGGCTACCTCTACCTGCGCGAAGCCTTTCAGCCGTTTGGCCTGGGCCGGCTGATGGCGTTCCTGTTCATTTTCCAGACCATCCTGATCGCGCCGCTGTCGGTGGCTGGTGGCGCCGTGGGGTTCGCGGACTACCTGCAGTTTGTGTGGGTCGGCATGAGCCCGCTGGCGCATCACCTGGTCGCCGCTTCGGTGTGCGTCGCCGCCACGGCGCTGCTCTGGCGCAACATCGAGGACATCGGCCGGCTCGCGGTGGTGATGCTGGTGGTGGTGCTGGTCACGGTCGGCTGGGTGATTGTCGCCGGCTTGTTCACGTTCTCGCCGGCGCAGGCCTTTGCGTTTCCGCCCGAGGCTTTTACCTTCGATCGCAGCCTGCTGATGAGCGTGGGCGCCGCGTCGGTGCTGGCGATGTACAGCTACGGCGGCTACAACCAGGTGTGTAACATCGGCGGCGAGATCAAGGATCCGACGCGAACCATCCCGCGGTCGATCGTGCTCAGCACGTTCCTGGTGGCCGCGCTCTACATGCTGATGACGGTGGTCATCCTCGGCATGATCCCGTGGCCGGAAGTGAAGGACTCGCGAACCGTCGCCTCGGTGTTCATCGCGCGGACCTTCTCGAACCCCGACACCGGCCAGGTGGCCGGCATCGTGATGACCGGGCTAATCCTGTTCGTGGCGGCGGCCTCGCTGTACGCCACCATTCTCGGCTACTCGCGCGTGCCGTACGCCGCCGCTCGTGACGGCGACTTCTTCACGGCCTTTGCCCACGTCCACCCCACCAAGCAGTTCCCGGACGTCTCGCTGGTCACCATCGCGATCGTCTCGATCCCGTTCTGCTTCTTCTCGCTCGGGCAGCTGGTGAGCTGGCTGATCCAGGTGCAGGTCTTGCTGCGTTTCATCTGGCAGTGCGCGGCGGTGATCCTGCTGCGGCGCTACCGTCCCGACATCTCCCAGCCGTTCACGATGTGGCTCTACCCGTGGCCGGCGGTGCTGTCGGGCGCGCTGTGGCTGTTCATCTTCTTTACCGGGCCGACGGCAGGCATCGTGTTCTCGTTTGCCTTCCTCGCCGCCGGCGTGCTCGCCTACCTGGTGTTTCGGGGTCTGACCCCGAGCCACAGTTCTCGAGGGGTCTGACCCCTACGGGGTCTTGCTCAAGGCAAGCAGGTTGGCCGTGATGCGATAGGCGCCGGCCACGCCGTACGGCAGCTGGCGGTGCAGGGCATAGGCGAAGTAGGTCCAGTGTCCCTTGCCGACCTTCGCCGTCAGCCACCCCCCGCGCTGCGGCGCCTGGCCCTTGTCGAAGGTCGCGATCATCGGCGTGTACGCCGCGTCCCACGTGGTGAAGAACTTCGAGCCGCGCTGCTCGACCCAGCCGTCAAAATCGGCGGTCGTGATCTGGTTCGGCCAGTTGAACGATTGCTGGGCCGGCGCCAGGATGGTGACCGGGGAGTCCTCCTCGGACACCTCTTCGGCGCCACGCGGCAGCTCGGCCGGAAACGGCGCCCACTGGTTGGGCACGAACTCCTGCGTGTTGTAGAGGACGATGACGTTGCCGCCGGCGCGGGCGTAGTCGAGCAGCCGCTGGTTGTAGGTCTTGAGGTCGTCGCGCACGGCATAAGCGCGAGTGCCGGTCATGATGGTGTCGTAAGCCGACAGGTCGCCGGTGGCCAGGTCCTGTTCGCCGAGCAAGGTGACCTGCGCACCGAGCTGTTGCAGGCCGAGCGGCACCTGGTCGCCGACGCCCATGACGTAACCGACCGTCAGGCCGGCCACCGTGGTCACGTTGACGGCGCGGACCGCGGCGGTCGCGGGCCGATAGAGGTAGCGCACCTCGAGATCGCGGTGGTCGATGACCTCGTAGCCCTCGCGATACTCGCGGCCGGCGGCCGTGGCCACGGCCTCGATCGCGAAGGTCTCGTTGCTGGTGGACGGCATCACCGCGGTCACGGCAAACCGGAATGACGCGCGCTCGCCGCCGCGGGTAAACGCAAACGGGCGCGACGCCGGATCGGCCGTCCAGCCGGCCGGCAGGCGCAAGGTCACCTGGCCGGTGGACGCCGCCTCGGCGTTGTGCAGCAGCGACACTTCGAGGTCCACGCGCTTGGCGGCGGCCGACGAGGGAATGACGGCGTGGCTGGGCGTGAGCGTCACCGCCAGGCGAGGCACGCTGCGCACCTCGCGCAACACGTCGCCGTACGGCAGCTTGGCTTCCCGGCGCTTGACGGTGTCGCGAATTTCGACCGGCACCCCGTCCACGAAGTAACGGCCGACCGCGCGCAGCGGCGGCAGCGACGCGGGCCGGCCGAACTGGGCCGGGTCGCTCAGCGTGTAGCGGCTCTCCTGCAGTCCCTGGCGGAAGAAATACGGCTTGGTGCTGGGCGCAACGGTGTCGGCCAGCGTCACCGTCATGCGCGCGGTCGCCTGCTGGTGCCGCTCGAGGTTCGGGCCGCCGGTCGTGGGACCGATGGCAACCTGCCAGCCGGGATCCCCCTCGAGCGCAATCGCCGCGCTGGCCGCCGGCGGAATTGCCACCGTCAGTCCGCCACGATTGGCGAGGCGCGCGCGCACTTCAAACGCCTGGCCGGCCACCGGTGCGGCCATGACCGGCGGCGCCGCAAACGCCGCCCCCGGCCCGGCCGGCTCGGCCAGTCCCGCCGGCTGCGCCACGGCGGTCAGTTCCATGCCCAGCGCCGAGTTGATGGCGTCCTGGAACTGGCGCTCCTTGATCGCCAGCACGAACCGCGCCTCGGCGTCGGTGGAGGCCCCGGCCAGCTGGCGCGTGAGCTTCAGGCCCTCGGCGAGGCCCGGCACAATGGCCGACGGATTCTGCATCGAAAAATCGCCCATCGCCCTGGCGACAATCTCATCGAGCCGCCGGCCGGCGCTCCCCGCCGCGGCTTCGAGCGACGTCGCCAAGCCGTCAAACACGCTCGTCTCTTTTGCGCCCGCCGCACGGGCGGCACCCGCCGCACCCGCGACCAGCCGGTAATAGCCGAAGTTCGGGCCCGCACCGGGTGCGAAGCGGCCACTATTCTGCGATCGCTGGAAGCTCAGTCCGTAGCGGGCGACGTTGTCGTAGCTGTCGCCGAGCCGCGGGTTGTATTCCCCGCTGTCGAGGCGGACGGTCCAGTCTTCGGTGTCGCGCACGCCACCGATGTAGACCTTCTGCGCCTGCCAGGGGCGCAGGCCCTCGGCCAGCTGTTCTGGATAGCGATTGGGATCCGCGGCGGCGCGGGCGCCCTCCACCGCCATCAGGCCGGCCGTCTGGTGGTTGCCGTGGCCGTCGCGCTCGTTGCCCTGGAACCGCGACAACACGACCGTCGGCCGGGTCATGCGGATCACGCGCACGACGTCGCGCAGCACGGTCTCGCGGCCCCACTTGTCGAGCGCTTCTTCGAGCCGCTTCGAAAAGCCGTAATCGACGACGGTGGTGAAGTACTGCTCGTCGACACCGTAATGGCGGTTGGCGGCGAGCAGTTCGTCGGTGCGGATCAAGCCCAGCGCGTCGAACAACTGGGGGCCGATGGCATTGTCGCCCGACTCGCCGCGGTTGAGCGTGAGCAGCGCCATGCGCGCGCCATCGCCGCGGCTCAACTTCGCCAGCACCCCGCCATGCTCATCGTCCGGGTGGGCGGTGACATGCAGGACACTGGCGGTGGTCCGCAGCTTCAGCAGTTTCTGCCAGGTTTCAGAAGCGCCATCGGCCCGCGGCACCGACTGGGTGGCCGGTACCGCGAGGAGCAGCAGGACGAGAACCGCCGACGATACGAACAGACGCATGGTTGATCCCGCCGCCTAGAAATAGAACTTCAGCGCCAGCTGCACTTCGCGCTGGTCGCCGACCGAGCTGGTGATCCGGCCGAACGTCCCCAGGTTCGAGATGTTGGCGGCCGGGAGTCCGTAGTTCACCCAGTTGAAGAGGTTGAACGTCTCGACCCGAATCTCGGCACGTTTCCCGGTGCCGAACTTGAGCGAACGGAAGAGCGACAGGTTCATCGACTTCGACTCCGGGCCGCGCACCGTGTTGTTGGCGCAGTTGCCATAGGTGCGGGCGGTGGTCGGCGTAAAGGCAGCCGGATCCATCCACGAGTTGATCGTCTGGTCGAAGCCCATGGGGACGGCGTCGCCGACACAGTTGGCGCGGGCGATGCGGCCGGGGCCGGTGCCCGCCTGGTCGGTGCTGGTCACGGTGAACGGGCGGCCGGCGCTCAGGGTGAGGATGCCGTTCATCGACCAGCCGGAGACGAGGGCGCCGGCCACGCCGCCGGGGGCAAAGCGGCGACCGGGACCAAACGGCAGCTCGTAGATGAAGCTGGTGACGAGACGATGCGGAATGTCGAACGCCAGCAGGCCGTAATCCTTCTCCATGGCGTAGGTCGAGCCGGGCGCGTTGCCGACGGCGCCGCCGCCGGCGCTCAGGTGATCGAGAAAGTCGCCGAGCGCCTTGCTCCACGTGTAGGCCACCGTGTACGACAGGCCGCCGCTCATCCGCCGCTGCATGCGCGCCTGCAGCGCGTCGTAGTCGGCGCGCCCGTTGGTGACGATCTGTTCGAGATAGGCGCTGCCGTAGCCGTACTGGGCGTAGGGAAACACCACCGTGCTGCCGACGATTTGTCCCTCGTTGAGGTTGCGCAGGCGGCGGCCGTTGCGCGTCCGGTTGCCGACATACTCGATCGCGCCCACCATGTTCTCGGCAAACTGGAACTCGGGCCCGAAGCTGAACTGCTGAACCACCGGCGTGTCCTGGTTCGGGTCCTGGATGCGCCACTGCACGATCGCGGGATTGACGGTCTGCGGCGTCAGCGGCGTGAAGCCCTGGGCGAAGGTGAAGGCCGGCGCATCGGCGCCCGAGTTGGCGGTGATCGAGGCATCGACCAGCTGCGGCAGGTTGAGGCCCAGCTGGCTCTCGCTGCCGTAGCGGTCGGTCTGCTGGTAGAAGATGCCGAAGCCGCCGCGCACCACCACGCGGGGCGACACGCTCCACGACACGCCCACGCGCGGGGCGAGGTCGTTGCGGTCCGGGTGCACCAGGGCGCGGTCGAAGACGCTGCCGTCCTTGGCGGTAAAGACGCGGCCGGTGGCCGGGTCGATGTTGGTGAGCAGGTTGTTCTTGTCCAGCAAGGGCGTGAACATCTCGTAGCGAACACCCGCCGTGAGGGTCAGGTTGGGGCGGACGCGCCAGCTGTCTTGCGCATAGAACTGCCAGCCGTTGGCGTAGAGATCCGGCTCATGGAACAGCGTGAGGCGCTGCGTGCTCGACAGGCCCAGCAGGAAGTCGCCGAGGCCGAACCCGGTGTAGCGGCCGTCGTTGAAGCCGAGCTCGCCGTTCAACGACCGCAGGTCGATGTAATTGAGCTGGTCGCGGCGGAACTCGACGCCGAACTTCATGGCATGGCTGCCGCGCTGCCAGGTCAGGTTCTCGGCAAACTGGAACACCTGCGAATCCTGGAACTGCGGCCGGAAGAACGGCCCGCCCAGGCGGGCGAAGCGGGCAATCGGCATGTGCGGCAGGCCGCCGTAGAAGCGGTCGTCCTTCGGCACGCCCTTGATGCCGTACTGGCTGTTGGCGTCGATGCCGAAGGCCGGATGCACGACGTCGGAGCGCACCTTGTTGTACGAGGCGCGGAACTCGCTGAACAGGCTCGAGCCGACCACGCGCGACCAGCCGGCGACGGCGCTTTGGCCGCGGTTCAGGATGTTGCTGGCGAAGTCGCCCGAGGCCACCGGG
>Ga0209770_10001852_pt1 | contig 10771 bp, 11 predicted proteins | sample LauGreSu1BDMLBDD_2_FD_187572 | JGI IMG/M metagenome (GOLD analysis project Ga0209770, IMG submission 187572) | Freshwater lake microbial communities from Lake Michigan, USA - Su13.BD.MLB.DD (SPAdes) (version 2) | ecosystem: Environmental > Aquatic > Freshwater > Lake | place: Lake Michigan, USA...
GCAGTCCGGGGTGTATCTTTCGGCCTCGCCGACGGTGGTGAGGCGCACGCTTGAAGCGTCTCCCGACCCAGGGGTCCGGATGATTGTCGGCTACTCCGGCTGGGGCGCCGGCCAGCTCGATACCGAACTGGCCGAGTCGTCCTGGTTGATGGCGCCGGTCGAGCCGGACCTGATCTTCTCGACCCCGGTTGACGACATGTGGGCAACGGCCATTCGCCGATTGGGTGCTGAGCCCTCCATGTTGCAGGGGTCCTCGGGCGTTCATTAGCCGCGACCGGCGGGAAGACACTACTTGACGCGGCGACACCTCTTGACGGGGACCTTCACATTGCCTGCCCGCCGTAGCGCTGGGCGCGAAGGTGGGATGGAACGACTGTGACTGGGAGCAAATCATGGGACGGGTCAGCATGGCGGTAATGGCGGCTTCGTTGGTGGTGGCGTTGGCAGGGTGCCGGGCGCAGGCGGCGGAGTCGCCGCTGCAGCCGGGCGATCGGGCCGCGGCCGATGTGCAGCAGAAGACCGCGCGGTTTGCCGTCACCGACCTGACGGCCGACCTCTCGGCCCTGCCGGCCAACGAGCGCGAGGCGCTGGCCCACATGGTGCGGGCCGCGCAGGTGATGGACGCGCTGTTCCTCGAGCAGGTGTGGTCCGGTAACGAGACGACCTTCCACCTGCTGGCGAAAGACGACTCGCCGCTCGGCCGGGCCCGCCTCCATGCGTTCCTCGTGAACAAGGGACCGTGGTCGCGGCTGGACCACAACGAACCGTTCGTGCCGGGCGTGCCCGAGAAGCCCGCCTCGGCCAACTTCTATCCTGCGGGCGCGACCAAGGCGGAAGTGGAGAAATGGATCGCCTCGTTGAGCCCTGCCGACAAGGAACGCGCCACCGGCTTCTTCACGACCATTCGCCGCGGTCCCGACGGCAAGCTCATGGCCGTGCCCTACAGCACGGAATACCAGGGTGAACTCGCCCTGGCTGCCCAGCACCTCCGCGCCGCCGCTGCCGCGACCAAACAGCCGACCTTGAAGGCCTTCCTCGAATCGCGCGCCGCCGCGTTCGTGTCGAACGACTACTACGACAGCGACGTGAAGTGGATGGAGCTTGATGCCACCATCGAGCCGACCATCGGGCCCTACGAGGTCTACGAGGACGAGTGGTTCAACTACAAGGCGGCGTTCGAGGCCTTCATCACGGTGAAGGACCAGACCGAGTCAGACAAGCTCAAGAAGTTTGCCGGCTCGCTGCAGGAGATCGAGAACAACCTGCCGATCGACCCCAAGTATCGCAACAAGCGGCTGGGCGCGCTGGCGCCCATCGCGGTGGTCAACACCGTGTACTCGTCAGGCGACGGCAATCGCGGCGTCCAGACCGCGGCCTTCAACCTGCCCAACGACGAACGCGTGATCCGCGAAAAGGGCAGCAAGCGGGTGATGCTGAAGAACAACCAGCAGGCCAAGTTCGACAAGGTGCTGACGCCGATTTCCAAGGTGGCGCTGGCGGCGGCCGACCAGGGCAACATCGCTTTCGACGCCTTCTTCACCCACATCCTGATGCACGAGCTGATGCACGGCCTCGGTCCCCACGACATCGTCGTCGGCGGGCGCACCACGACGGTGCGTCAGGAGCTGAAGGAAACCTACAGCGCGATTGAAGAGGCCAAGGCCGACATCTCGGGCCTGTTCGCGCTGCAGTTCCTGATCGACAGGGGCCAGCTCGACAAGGGCCTCGAAAAGACGATGTACACGACGTTCCTGGCGTCGGCGTTCCGCTCGCTGCGGTTCGGCGTCAACGAGGCCCACGGCCGCGGTCAGGCAATCCAGTTGAACTACCTGCTCGACCGCGGCGGCTTCAAGGTGAACGCCGATGGCACCTTTGCCGTCGACACGGCGAAGATCCGCGACGCGGTAACCGCGCTGACCGGCGAGATCATGACGCTGCAGGCGGAAGGCAGTTACGCCAAGGCCAAGGCGATGATCGACACGCTGGGCGTGATTCGCCCGCCGACCAAGGCCCTGCTCGACAAGCTCACGTCGGTGCCGGTCGACATCGAGCCGCGCTTCGCGACCGCGCTGGAACTCGTGAAGTAAGGCCAGGCACCTCGGCCCGGCCTGCTCGGGGTCAGGCCCTAGCGCAGGTGGCGGTAGACGAGCTCGAGCAGTTCGTCGTACGTCGCGTCGGCTTGCTTCGGCCCCTTCGTGATCGCCGAGGCGACGCAGTGCTTCAGGTGGTTGCGGAGCAACTGCCGGCCGACGCCGCGCAGCGCCTCCTGCGCCGAGGCAATCTGGGTGATGATGTCGGGACAGTAGCGATCCTCTTCCACCATCTTGTGGATGCCGCGGATCTGGCCCTCGATCCGGCGCAGGCGCTTCAGGTTCGCGTCCTTGATCTCGGGGTCGACGGCCACGGCGTGGTCGTGGTGCGGATGTGCTGCCGTGCTCGAGTGCGGTTTGGGTGCGGTCACGACAGTTTCACTCCCCGAAGACGAAGGCTGTTGGAAACGACGCTCACCGAGCTGAAGGCCATGGCGGCGCTCGCCAGGATCGGGCTCAGCAGGATGCCAAACACGGGATACAGCACGCCGGCCGCAACCGGAATGCCGATCACGTTGTAGACGAACGCCCAGAACAGGTTCTGCTTCATGGTCCGCATGGTCTTGCGGGCCAGGACAATCGCTTCGGTGACGCTGGCCAGATCGCTGCGCATCAGCGTGACCGACGCCGCTTCCGTGGCGATGTCGGTGCCCGATGCCATCGCCATGCCGATGTCGGCCTGGGCCAGTGCCGGCGCGTCGTTGAGGCCGTCGCCGACCATGGCCACGACGCGGCCGCTGGCCTGCAGCGACTTGATCGCCGTCACCTTGCCGTCGGGCAGGACCTCGGCAATCACCTCGTTCACGCCGGCATGCCTGGCCACGGCGTCGGCGGTCGCCTGGCGGTCGCCGGTCAGCATCACCGTGCGCAGGCCCCGCGCCCGCAGCCCCGCCACCACTGCCGCGGCGTTCGGCCGCATGGTGTCGGCAATCCCGAACGCCGCTGCTGCCTGGCCGGCCATCGCGACGAAGATCACGGTGTGGGCATCGGCAGCCCACTCACGCGCGGACGCCTCGAGCGGGGTCACGTCGATTCCCGATTCGCGCATCAAGGCCTCGGTGCCGGCGATGACGTGGCTGCCGTCGACCAGGCCAGACACGCCCTTGCCCGGCAACGCCTTCATGTTGTCGACCCCCGGCTGCGGCGCTGCCGCCGCGCCCGCGGCCGCGACAATGGCCTTGGCGAGCGGATGCTCGGAACGGCCCTCGAGCGCCGCCGCGGCCCGCATCACCGCGTCCGGCGCGTGGCCCGGCGCGATCAGCGTGTGGACGACGCGCGGCGTGCCCTCGGTCAGCGTGCCAGTCTTGTCGAAGACGACGGTGTCAACCGACGACAGCCGCTCGAGCGGCTCGCCGCCCTTGATCAGGATGCCGGCGGCCGCGCCGCGGCCGCTGGCGACCATGACCGCAGTCGGCACCGCCAGGCCCATGGCGCAGGGGCAGGCGATGATCAGGACGGCGACCGCCGCCGTGATGGCCGAGGCGAACGACGGCGTCTCGGGGATCACCATCCACGCCGCGAAGGTCGCGATCGCGATGGAGATGACGACCGGCACGAACACCGCGGAGATGCGATCGGCCAGGCGCTGGATGGGCGCCTGCGAGCCCTGCGCCTCTTTCATCAGCGTGACAATGCGGGCGAGGACGCTGGCCGCGCCAATGGCGGTGGCCCTCACCTCGAGGGCGGCGGTCTTGTTGACGGTGGCGCCGATCACGCGGTCGCCGACCGTCTTCTCGACCGGCATCGATTCGCCCGTGAGCATGGACTCGTCCACCGCGCCGCTGCCGGTCGTGATCTCGCCGTCGACCGGAAAGCGCTCGCCGGGCCGGACCATCACGAGGTCGCCGGCGCGGACCTCGGCAATCGGCACGTCGGCCTCCTGGCCGTCACGCCGCACGCGGGCGGTCGACGGCTGCAGCTTGGCTAGTTGGCGCAGGGCGCGCGTGGTTTGCGTCTTGGCGCGCGCCTCCATGGCGTTGCCGAGCAGCACCAGCGCGATGATGATGATCACCGCTTCGTAATACACATCGGCGCGCGCGCCATCGGCGACAAACCAGGCCGGGACGAGGGTGGCGGCAAAAGAGTAGAGAAAGGCCGCGCCGGTGCCGACCGCGATCAGCGTGCTCATGTCGGCGGTCCCGTGCTTGAGGCCCGACCAGGCGCGGGTGTAGAAGTGCCGGCCCGCCCAGGCCATGACGAACACCGTGATCGCCAGCAGGGCATAGGTGAGCAGTTGCGGGTCGATGGCGTAGAGCCACGGCAGCGCCGCCCGCACCGGCGGGTCAATGGCGGTCATCGTCCATCGCAGCAACGGGTCCGCGGCATGCTCGGCGTGTGGTGACGTGCCGCCCATCAAGGGCATTGAGGCCAGCATGGCGAGCGCGCCAAGCGCCAGGCTCACCACCGACTTGTCCCGCAGCCTTTCGTACTCGTGCCGCTGCTGCCGCTCGCGCTCATCGTCCGCGGCGATGGCGGTGTCGGCCGCGACCGGGAGGCGCGACACGTACCCGGTGTCGTTGATGGCCGACACCAGTTGCGTGGGATTGGTCAAGGCGGGATCGAAATGAATCGTCGCCTCGTGCATCATCAGGTTGACCGCGGCCTTGCTCACACCTGGCGCCTTGCTGAGCGCGCGCTGCACGGTGGCCTGGCAGGCTGCGCAGGTCATGCCCTCGACGGGAAGGGTGACCTTGTCCGGCGCGGTGCCGCCTGCCGCAGAGGTAGATTCCATGAGCAGCTCCTACTTGACGACGATCGTCCCGCGCAGCATGCCCATGCCGCACGCGAACTGATGCGGGCCGGCCGCGTCGGCGGTGAACTCCACCACCGTGCGGGCGAATGCCGGCAGGTCGCGCCTGATGCCGAAGTCGGGCACGACGACCTCTTCCGAGCACGGGTTGTCTTCCTGGCGATCGAACGTCAAGCGCACGCGGCTGCCGCGCGGCACCTCGATGACATTCGGCGCATAGCCGCCCTCGACACGAATGGTGAACTCGGCGACCTGGCCGGGCCCAACCGCGGCTACCGCGGCGGCCCGCGAGCGTCCCAGGAAGTACCAGTTCACCAGGACGATCAGCGCCGCGGCGATGGCGGATGATGGTGAAATCCATGCCGTCCATGGCGCTCAAACCTGGCTGATGACGGTGAAGCCGGCGCGGTCGACGGCCGCGGCAATGGCCTGGGGCGAGACGGCATCGGCGTCGATCTTGAGGAGCGCCTTGCCGACCTCGATTTTGAGCGGTTCGATTCCGGGGACGGCCTTCAACACGCGGGTCAGGCTGTTGACGCACCCGCCGCAACTCATGCCGCCAATGACTACGGTCTTCTCGACGACGTTCATGCGCATACCCTCTCCCCCTATTAGATGCCGGAGCGGGGGGGATGAGTCAAGGTGCTGGGGTGCTCGGGTACTCGGGTGCTGAGGTGCTGAGGTGCTGAGGTGCAGCTAGTGACAGTTGTCTTTAGGTTTCTTCTTGAGCTGGGAGAGGGGGACGAACGTGGCGGCTTTCTTCGGCTGGCGGGAGCCGCCGAAGAAGCGGCGGGCCAGGAAGGCCACCGCGGCCAGCACGATCACGGCGACGCCGACCTCCTGCAGCATCAGCCGAGCCCCAGGCCCAGGCGGCTGCCGATCTGGTAGACGGCCAGCGACGCGCCGTAGGCCAGTACGGTCATGTAGGCCAGCATGAAGATCGGCCATCGCCACGTGCCCGACTCGCGTCGCACGACGGCTATGGTGCTCATGCACTGGCAGGCGAGCACGAAGAACACCATCAGCGAAACACCGGCTAGCGGCGTCATCAAGCGCCGGCCGTCGGGCCACGTCGCGGCGCGCAGCGCCTCGCGCAGGGGCTCGTCGTCGCCCTCGGCCGACTCGATGTCGAAGACGATGGCGAGCGTCGAGACGAACACTTCGCGCGCGGCGAAGGCGCCGATGATGCCGACGCCAATGCGCCAGTCGAACCCGAGTGGTTCAATCGCCGGTTCAATAGCATGCCCGAGGCGGCCCGCGAAACTCTGGCGCAGCTGGTCGCCGGCCGCCGCCGCGGACGCCCGGGGATATGACAGCAGCGCCCACAGGATGATGGTGAGCGCGAGGATCACCGTGCCGGCGCCAATCAGGAACGCGCGCACGCGTTGCCAGACGTTGAACGCCAGCACCCGCGGAGCCGGCAGCCTGTACGGCGGCAATTCGAGGACCAGCGTGGCGCCGGGGCCTTTGAGCACGGTGCGGCGCAGCACGGCCGCCGCGGTCAGCGCGGCGACGACCGACAGCATGTACATGGCGAAGAGCAGGACGGCGCCGGCGCTGAGCACGCCAAAGCGCGCGCCCGGTGCGAACACCGTGGCCGTCACCAGCACGTACACCGGCAGCCGCGCGCTGCACGACATCAGCGGCAGCACCAGCATGGTCAGCAGGCGATCGGCGCGGCTCTCGATGGTGCGCGTCGCCATGACCGCCGGCACCGCGCACGAGAAACCCGACAGCATGGGCACGAACGCCCGGCCGTTCAAGCCGACGCTGCGCATCAGCCGATCGATGACAAACGCCACGCGCGCGAGGTACCCGGAGTCTTCGAGCAGGCCGATGAACAGGAACAGCAGTCCGATCTGCGGCACGAACACCACGACGTTGCCGACGCCGGCAATGATGCCGTTCACCAGCAGGTCGGTGAGCGGCCCGGCCGGCAACGCCGACGCCACCACGTCCTGCACCCCGGCCACCATCGACTCGATCAAGGCAATGGCCGGTTCGGACCAGGTAAACAGCGCCTGGAACACCACCAGCATCACCAGCGCGAACACGACGCCGCCGTACAGGCCGTGCGTCAGCACCGAGTCGATGCGATCGGTCCGCCGGCGCCGCTCGTCCGGCCGCCGCCGGACCACCTCGTCGACGATGGTATCGACGCGCTGGTAGGAGGACGAGATGATCTCGAGATCGACGTTGCGGCCGGCGGCGGCGGCCCTCTGGCGAATGGCCAGGGTCAGCGCGCGCAGAGCGGGCGGAATGCCCGCCAGGTCGTCGGCCCCGCTGTCGTCGAGCGACAGCAGCAACCAGGTGGCCCAGGCGCGCGCCGCGCCGGGCCGCTCGAGGACGCGCGCGGCAAGAATGGCGGCCTCGAGTTCGGCGATGTCGGCCTGCAGCGCGGCAGGGCGCTCGAGCAGCGGCGCATCGGAGGGCGCCTTGTCGGCGGCGCGGGCAATGGCGTCCCGCAGCGACGCGATGCCCTCGCTCCGCGTGGCCACGGTCCGCACCACTTCGGCCCCGGTCATCGCCTCCAGCCGTGCCGTGTCGATGACGATGCCGTCGCGCGCGGCTTCATCCGACATGTTGAGCGCGATCACTACCGGCACGCCGGTGGCCATCACTTCAATCGCCAGGAACAGCGCCCGGCCCAGCGCCGCCGCATCGACCACCACTACCACGGCCTGCGGCGCCGGCAGGCCGCGGCCGAGCAAGGCGTCGACGGCGATCTGTTCCTCGCGCGAGCGCGCGCTGAGGCTGTAGGTCCCGGGAAGGTCGACCAGCTCGATGGCGCGTCCGCCGTCGCCGGCCAGCGATGCCGAGACGCGATCGATCGTGACGCCGGGATAGTTGGCGACGTGGGCGCGCGCGCCGGTGAGGGCGTTGAAGATTGTGGATTTGCCCGAGTTGGGGTTGCCCGCAACCAGGACGATGGCCGGCGGCGTCACTCGATGTCGATGCCGAGCGCGTCCGCCCGCCGGATCGAGAGGGCGAAGTTGCGCACCTTGAGCTCGATCGGGTCGCCCATCGGTGCGACGCGCCGGAGCGTCACCCGGGTGCCCGGGACGAGGCCGATTTCGAGCAGGCGGCGGACCACGGCGCGCTCACCACGAACGCGCGACACGATGGCGGTGCCGCCCACGGGCAGGGCAGCGAGGGAACCGGGTTTGCTGGTCACAATGGCAGAGCTTTCGAAGTTGAGACTTGATCTCAACTATATGCCATTCTGACCGAAACCGGGCTATTTAGGCGCGGGTTGGTGGCCGGCGTGGGGATCGGGCGCCGGCGGTGCGCCGGGGGCGGCCGGGGGAACCGGGTCGCCGCCGTTCAGAAACTGCTCGATCTTCAGCTCTTCCTCGAGCTGGTCGCGCGACGCCGGGTTGAAGCGCTCCATGACGGCCAGGTCCTCGGCCGTGAGCGACGAGAGGCGCCGGATGAAATGCACCAGTTCCCAGCTGGCTCGTTCGCCTTCCGGCGTGCCGGTGCTCCACGCCGGCATGCCGGTCAACCGGATGCCGTTCTCGATGAAGTAGAACAACTCGCCGTCGCTCAACTGCTGCGTGCGCGGCAGGCGCATGTCGGGCGCCTTCGGGTAAAACGACCGGCCCATCTCGGTATTGCCGCTGCCGTCGTTGGCGTGGCAGCTCGCGCAGTGATCGGCGAAATGCTGGCGCGCGCCGGCAAAGTTCTCGGCCGTGGCCGTGACCGGATTCTTCAGACCCTTGTAGACGGGGGGCGTCAGCCACCCGCGCAGAAACAGCGCCGCGCGGGTCTCGACCCACGATGGCTGGGGCCGCGCGCTGACGCCCCGGCCCTGCACGGCCAGGAGCGCGCCGGCCACGACGAGGAGCAGCAGGAACGCCAGCCAGGCGACGACTCGCAACACGCGCTTCATCGGCTTCCTCGTCGGCCTTACGGCAGGCGTGCCGTGGCGGTCTTCACTTGCATAGTGCCGCCGGCGACCGACTCGGTCCAGGCGAAGACCAGTTCGCCGCCGTTCAGGGCCATGCGGGGATAGCCACTGGCCCGGCCCGCCGCGAGGCCGGCAATCGTGACCGGGGCGGAACGCGCGCCGGCGCGATCGATGCGGCGGGCCCGGAACTGCGAGCGTTGGTCCGCAAACTCAATCCACGTGGCGATCGCCGCGCTGCCGTCGGGCACCAACGCCACATCCACCCGTCCCAGCGACCCGCCGTCGTCGACCCGAATCGGCGCGCCGTAGGTGCGGCCGGCGTCGGCGGAGAAGGCGAGATAGGCCTGGCCCTGGTCGGCCTTGACCGTGAACCACGAGGCCGCCACGTTGCGGCCACTGGCGCTCAGTGCCGGGCCGTTCACCGGGCAGGCGGCGATGTTCCAGCCGTCGGCGTGGACGGCGGACGGTTCGGACCACTTGCCGTTGACGAGGCGCGACGTGTAGATGTCGCGAATTTCGCCGGCGCTGCGGTCGCGAAACGCGGCGATCACGCCCTCGCTGGTGACGGTGGCCGCAGTCGGGCAGCATTCGCAGACGCGCGCGTCGACCATCGACTCTTCCACCTGCTTGAAGTTGCGATCGAAGCGGCCGAAGTACACAGTCATGACGCCGCCATTGCCGCCGTGTTCATCGTGTCCCGCCGCCGACTTCATGTTGCGGCCATCGAGCCACACGGCGCCGAGGCCATCGCCCAGCGGAAACAACGACGCGAACCCGTGCTCGGTCCGGGTGCCGTCGTGATGCGGGATGAACGGCGGCGACCAGGTCTTGCCATCGTCCCTGGAGTACGACAGGCGCACGTCGTAGGCGTAGGTATCGGGGCCGCTCTTCTGCAGCCAGTGCGCGACGATGGTGCCGTTCGGCAGGCGCATGGCCGACGGCACGTCGGCCCAGTTCACGAACCAGTCGCGGCCCGAGGCCACCGTGCGAGCGTCGGTCCAGCCGGTCGCGGTGCGCTCGGCGAATTTCAGGGTGGCGAGATCGCCGGCGCGTTCGACCCAACTGAGGAGCGCGCCCTTCGACGAAACGGACAGTTGCGGCAGCGAGGAATTGCCGGTGGTGGGAGCCGCGAGCGGCTGCAGCACGATGGCCGCGCCGGTCTGGGTGGCGTCAATGACGGCCGGGGCAGCGGCCAACAAGGCAAGGGCGGCAGCGACGTAAAGCCGGCCTCTCATGACCTAGTTCCGGCAGCTGCCGGCGCCGCGCGGGTCTCCGCATGCGCCGCAGGCCGAGGGGCCCGCGCTCATGGCCATGCCGCCGCCGGAGGGTGCGCTGACGGCGAACACCGAGAGCTGCTTGTCGAGCTCACGGCTCGCGCACTTGGGGCATTCGTAGCGGGTGGATTCGCGGACCAGCAGTTCGAACCTGTGGTCGCACGCCCGGCACTGATACTCGTACATCGGCATTTGCACATCTTACCGAAGAACGGCGATCGCATTTAGCCGCTTTTCGAGCAGCGGCCGCCTGGCCTGGCTGGCGCGATCGGGAGGCAGGAACCCGGCGAGACTGTCGGTGAAGCGCCGGTTGCCCATCAGCTCATCAATCTGCCCGGCGATGAACTGCCGGACCAGGGCGTCGGCTCGCTCGATCTCGGCCACGAGCTGGGGCCGGCCATCGACGACCAGGACGATGTCTTCCAGGTCGCTGCTGCCGACGACATCGGCGTGGCCGCGACCGTGAAAGGCCTCGAGCTTGGTGGCCACGAAGTGGGCGGGGGCGACCATGCGCACGTCGAGGCCGGCCACGGTCACCCGTTGGGCTGAGACCATCGCCGCCGCGTACCACGTGTTCGAAAAGCCAAGTACCGCGCGCTCGGTCGGCACGATGTCAATCGCGGCGTCGCCGTACCGCCACCGCCAGGCGGCCGCGCCGCTGCCAGTGTCTTCCGTGAGCCCGATGGCGCGCAGGCGGGCAGCAAGCGCCGCGTACATCGCGTACGAACGGACATCGACGATGGCGTCA
>Ga0209770_10001854_pt1 | contig 10766 bp, 9 predicted proteins | sample LauGreSu1BDMLBDD_2_FD_187572 | JGI IMG/M metagenome (GOLD analysis project Ga0209770, IMG submission 187572) | Freshwater lake microbial communities from Lake Michigan, USA - Su13.BD.MLB.DD (SPAdes) (version 2) | ecosystem: Environmental > Aquatic > Freshwater > Lake | place: Lake Michigan, USA...
TTCATGTGTCCGAGAGGGGACTTGAACCCCTAATCCCTTGCGGGAACTAACACCTCAAGCTAGCGCGTCTGCCAATTCCGCCACCCGGACTGAGTGATAGGAAAGGATAGCAATTGGGTGCAAGAATAGCGAAATGAGTACAACACACACAGAACTTGAAGTTGAAACCATCAGAATCTGCCAAGAGTTGATTCGTATTCCAAGCGTTAACTTTGGAGATGGAAAGGGCGACGAGAAGGCAGTTGCCGAATATGTCGCGCAGTTGTTGTCTGAGGTTGGTATCGAACCAAAAATTTATGAATCAGCACCTGGTCGTTGCAATGTTATCGCTCGCATTAAAGGAAGTAATCCAGATCGTCCTGGCCTAGTTGTTCATGGACACATCGATGTCGTGCCGGCAAATGCAGATGATTGGTCCGTTGATCCTTTCTCTGGAGAAATGAAGGATGGCTACATCTGGGGCCGTGGCGCAGTTGATATGAAAAATATGGATGCGATGATCCTTGCAACGGTACGCGATTGGGCACGAACCGGTTATGTGCCAGATCGCGACATCGTCCTTGCCTTCTTTGCTGATGAAGAAGCGGGAAGCGTTTATGGATCTCATTACATGGTCAAGGAACATCCAGAAGTTTTTGCAGGTTGTACTGAAGCGGTTTCTGAAGTTGGTGGTTTCTCAGTAACAGTTGCTGGTGGTAAGCGACTTTATTTGATCGAAACCGCTGAGAAAGGCATCCATTGGATGCGACTAACCGCCGAAGGTCGTGCCGGTCATGGTTCGATGATGAATGATGACAATGCGATTACGACATTATCCGAAGCGGTAGCAAAGATCGGTCGATATGAGTGGCCACAGAGATACAGCAAGACTGTGAAGGCTTTTTTCAAGCGCATTGCCGAGGAAACTGGCAAGCCATACAACGAAGAGGATCTTCGTCCATTACTTAAAGAAATCGGTTTTGCCCAGACAATGATTGGAGCGACCCTGCAGAACACTGCAAATCCAACGATGCTAGATGCTGGTTACAAGGCAAATGTAATTCCTGGTTCAGCAAGTGCGACAATAGATGGTCGCTTTATTCCGGGTTTTGAGGATGAGTTAAACTCAACGATTAAGAGTTTGATTGGTGAAAATGTAACTGTCGAAACAATCACGAGAGACAAAGCCCTTGAAGTTCCATTTGAGGGAGATTTAGTAGAGGCGATGTGTAACGCGCTTATTGCAGAGGACTCGGTAGCAATTCCTGTTCCATATGTAATGAGCGGCGGAACAGATAACAAAGCTCTCGCAGATTTAGGGATTATTGGCTACGGGTTTTCACCTCTGAAATTAGATGCCGACTTCAATTTTATGGCTATGTTCCACGGTGTCGATGAACGTGTACCTGTTGAAGGTCTTACCTTCGGAGCTCGCGTCTTGAAAAACTTCCTAGAGCACGCTTAAAGACTTACCTCATCTAGAGCTGTTCTTACGATATCGGGAAGTGAAATCTCTTCACTCTTAAGGACTCCACGTAGCTGAGCGCCGGTTCGCGCACCAATAAGTGAGGTAGTTACACCAGGTGCATCTCGAACCCAGGCAAGTGCGACCTCTAATGGGGAGAAGCCAAGACCATCTGCTGCAACTGCAACAGCTTCAACAATCTTCGTTGAACGCCCATCTAAATATGGCTCAATGTGTTTTGCAAAGTGCGGTGCTGCACCTCGTGAATCACTGGGAATACCTTTTCGGTACTTGCCAGTTAGAACACCTCGCGCCAGTGGCGCCCATGCTAAGAAACCAAGTCCACACTCAACCGCTGCATCAATTAACTCGAACTCAGCATTTCTATTGAGCAAGGAGTACTCACCTTGAACCGTCGTAAGCGGTGCTTTCATAGAGTTTGATTGCTGCTTAGTGGCTGCTCGGGCTAACTGCCAGCCTGAGTAATTACTGACTCCAACATATCGAGCTCGACCTGTTGTGTATGCGTAATCCAACGCCGACAAGGTGTCATCTAGGGGAGTTGTTTCATCCCAATTGTGCACCTGCCACACATCGACGAAATCTGTTCCTAGGCGATGTAAAGATCTATCAAGTTCAGCGATCAGCGCATGACGTGATGCATCCACCTTACGAACTCCGTCAGAAAAACTGATTCCGGCTTTAGTCGCGATTACGACATCATCTCGATTAAATAAGGTGCCGATTAACCCACCAATGACCCGTTCACTATCTCCATCGCCATAAGTAGCTGCGGTATCGATGAAATTTCCACCTGCATCCAAGAAAGCGCGGCATTGATCGGCTGCTTCGATCTCATCTGTATCTCGACCCCAAGTCATTGTTCCTAGACCCAGTCGGGACAAAGCTAAACCGCTAGCTCCTGCGCGTCGCTTTTCCATGGCGTGACCTTAGCAAGGCCTGGTACCAAAAGCTGCGATAGCCTTTCATTATGCGATTAGTTTTGATTCGTCATGCTCACTCCGAGTCCAACGCCTCTGGGGTTCTTTCAGGCCGAAAGCCCAATGTGCATTTATCCTCAAAAGGGATTAAGCAGTCCGAAGAGCTAGCCACACGTCTCGGAACTTTTCCTATCGCACAACTGCGAGTATCTCCGATGGAGAGATGTGCCGAGACGATTGCGCCTTGGCTGAATCAATATATTCAAAAGAGTAATCCTAATTTTGCGCCGGTCATAGACCCAAACATCAATGAGGTTGATTACGGAAGCTGGAGCGGAAAGAAATTAAGTTCGCTCTCACATAAAGCTGAATGGAAAACCGTTCAAGAGTCGCCCAGTCGCATGTACTTTCCAAATGGAGAAGGTATTGCAGCAATGCAAGCTAGAGCGATGAGCACCGTTCACGATTTAGCAAAACTTTCCGACAAAAAAGTTGCGGTAATCGTTAGTCATGGCGATGTCATCAAATCAATCATGGCATCAGCTTTAGGAATGCATCTAGATGAGTTTCAAAGAATCATTATCGATCCGGCTTCTGTCTCTGTTATCGAGTACTCATCGATTAAGCCCAGGGTCATACTGGTCAATGACACCCGTGCCGTGGTCACAGACTTACTGATTGCACCAAAACGTTCTCGCAATCTAATCGGTGGAGGAGCTGGCAAGTGAGGCACCGGTTTACTAATCCGCAGCGATTTGTTGCCGGAACCGTGGGACAGCCAGGTGAACGTGCTTTTTATCTACAGGTCAGATCCGACAATAATGTTGTCAGCGTTGCAGTCGAGAAAGCCCAAGTACAAGCAATCGCTAATCGGCTAGAGCTGATGATCGCCGAGGTTAGAAAAGCAAACCCATTAATCCCAATTGAGATGCAACCTAAGGATGATGCTCCTCTAGAGACACCAGTGGATGAAGAGTTCCAGGTAGGAGCAATCTCTCTAGCTTGGGATGATGAGTCATCGGTAATCAGCTTTGAGATGTATGAACTTGAAGATGATGAGGAAGAGTCCCAAGGTGGGGCGCTGGAGGTTCACCTTTCCCTGGGTATGGCGGTTAGTTTCGCTAATCGCTCCAAAGCGGTTGTTAATGCGGGTCGATTGCCCTGCCCATTCTGTTCAATACCTATTGATCCACGTGGGCATCTGTGTCCGAGGGCAAATGGCTACCGTCGATAAACACAAGGTACTAACAGAAGGAGTTCTAAAAGTTACCGGACGTCTAGTCGATGCTTCCAATGCAACTTTGTATGCAACTTCAACTTTGAATGAGCAAGAGATTGTCTGCATTTACAAACCAATTGCTGGTGAAAGACCTTTGTGGGATTTTCCCGAAGGATCATTGGCTTACCGAGAGTACGCCGCATACCTAGTAAGCCAAGAATTGGGTTTTCATATCGTCCCTTTGACGATCTTGCGCGATGGGCCGTATGGATCAGGCATGGTTCAAGAGTGGATTACATTGGATGAGTCAATTGATTTGGCGGTGTTCTTCTCAAGTGATAATCCGAGGTTGAGATCGATGGCCTTGTTTGATGCAATAGTTAATAACACCGATCGCAAGATTGGACATCTTCTGCCGATCAGCCACGATGAAGTGTATGGATGTGATCATGGGGTTACTTTCCATGTTGAAGATAAGTTACGCACCGTTTTGTGGCAGTGGGCTGATGATGAGTTAACTGATCAAGAGTTGCAATCTCTGCAAAAGGCGCAGCAACTTTTAGCTGGTGAATTAGGGGAGCAGTTACAACCCTTTCTAACGCAGGATGAAATTGATGCAATATCTATGCGCGTGAATCGTTTACTTTCTGAGGGACGTTTTCCGTTGCCCAATCCGAATTGGCCAGCGATTCCGTGGCCAGCATTCTAAGAAAGCCATACGATTAAGCCATGAACTCTTGGTCAGAAGTTTCAATTCCACCCTTGGCAGCAAAGCGGAATTTTCCTCAGCTATTTCTCTCTGACACCGCATCCCGTGTCAAAAAAGGCGTTGCACATAAGGCTACTTACCGAATGTATGTTTGCGGAATTACTCCATATGACGCGACGCATTTGGGGCATGCAGCTACCTATTTAACCTTTGATTTAATTAATAGGTACCTTCGCGCAACAGGTTCTGAGGTTAAGTATGTCCAGAACATCACCGATATCGATGACCCTTTGCTAGAACGTGCGGTGCGAGATGGTTTAGATTGGCAGGATTTAGCCCATCAGCAGATTGATCTCTTTCGAAGCGACATGGAACATCTCAGAGTCATCCCACCGGCTCATTACATAGGTGCGGTCGAAGCGATTCCTTTGGTTGTCCAAGCAATTGATGATCTTTCCTCCGAATCTAGTATCTATTCAGTTGACACGGATAAGTACTTTTCAGTCCACAGCGATAGCCGCTTTGGCTCTCGTTCACATTTGTCGCAAGAGGAAATGCTTTCAATATTTTCAGAGCGCGGGGGAGATCCTTCTCGAGCAGGTAAGAAGGATCCTTTGGATTGCCTGGTCTGGATGTCGCAAAGACCAAATGAGCCAGGGTGGGAATCCACATTTGGAGTTGGAAGACCTGGTTGGCATATCGAATGCACCGCAATAGCTTTGAAGTATTTGGATCCATCTGATCTAGATGAAACGTTGATCGATATCCAAGGCGGCGGAAGCGATCTCATTTTTCCTCACCATGAAATGTGTGCCGCACAAGCACATGTTCTTACCGGCAAAGAGCTAGCCTCATCTTACGTACATACCGGCATGATCGGGCTGGATGGCGAGAAGATGAGTAAGAGCAGGGGCAACCTTGTCTTTGTATCTAAGTTGATAGCTGCTGGAAAAGATCCAATGGCAATTAGATGGGCTTTAATGTCCGATCATTATCGATCTGATCGGATGTGGAGTGATTCGTTACTGAAAACAGCTGAAGAACAGTTGCATCAGTTGCGAATTGCAATCAACGCACAAAATTGCGCACCGACAGATGAAGTCATATCGTCATTGATTGCCGCACTCAGCGACGATCTCGATACTCCACAAGTAATTGCAATACTTAAGAAATGGTCTGCGGACACATTGGCTGGGGGAACAGGTGGATCAACCGACGATCTACAGTTTGCACTTGATGGGTTATTAGGACTGAACCTTTAATCCTCTTTTTGTCTGCGAAGGTAGCGTTCAAACTCTTTAGCGATGCTGTCGCCAGATACCTCAGGAAGTTCCGCAGCATCCTTGCTCTCTTCGAGAGCCTTCACATAATCGGCTACCTCTGAATCTTCAGCGGCAAGATCATTCACCTCTTTTTCCCACATATCTGCGCGCTCTGGTAAATCAGAAAGTGGGATGGAGACATCCAGGAACTCTTCAAGTGTGTTGACTAAAGCAAGAGTTACCTTTGGAGAAGGTGATGATGCAGCGTAGTGAGGAACTGCAGCCCACAAAGAGATTGCGTCGACTCCTCGACGCATGCAGGCATCCTGAATGATTCCTAGAATTCCAGTCGGTCCTTCATATTTTGATACAGAGACACCCAGGCGATCAGCAATCGATGGATGTGCGCCAGTCCCTGTAACTGTTATCGGTCTTGTGTGTGGAGTATCTGCAAGTAAAGAACCAAGAGTTACAACTAGCGAGACCTCAAGATCATCGGCAAGATCCAATAGGTCAGAGGTAAAGCTCTTCCAGCGCATCGAGGGTTCGACCCCAGTGACGATGACTAAATCACGGGGCATCGAAGGTACGGCAAGGCCGAAAACTTGTGTCGATGGCCAAGTAATGCTTCTAATCTGCGATTCATCAATCGAAACCTGAGGTCTATTGACTTGAAAGTCGTAATAATCTTCAGATTCAACCTGGGCGATGAGTTCTGGCAAAACATCATCACTCTTATCTCGCCATCCAGAGAGTAAATGCTCAACAGCGCCAGAGGCAGCCTCGGCGGCATCATTCCACCCTGAAAAAGCCACAATCATGACTGGATTGCGAAGCAGAGGAATCTGATGAATCTCCATGAAAGCAACCTTAAGGTAACCTTCGTCAAATGAATACTCCATCTATTGAAGCAGGGTTGTTGCGTAGAACCCTTGCTCAACGGGTGGTCGTGGCCGATGGTGCGATGGGAACTATGCTTCAAGCGGCCAATCCGAGCCTCGAGGATTTTCAAAACCATGAAGGATGCAATGAAATCCTTAACGTCAGCCGTCCCGACATAGTTCGTTCAGTTCATGAGGAGTACTTGTCGGCAGGTGTCGATGCGATCGAGACAAATACCTTTGGCGCTAACTGGTCCAATCTTGCTGATTACGGCATTGAAGACAGGATCTACGAGCTCGCATATGCCGGCGGAAAGATCGCCCGCGATGCAGCAGATGCTTTTTCAACAAAGGAAAAACCTCGCTTTGTTCTGGGATCGTTGGGACCGGGCACCAAACTTCCATCACTTGGTCACACAACATATGAGAACCTCAAGCTCGCTTACTACACCGCTGCAAAGGGTTTGTCTGATTCTGGTTGCGATGCTTTACTTGTCGAAACTTCGCAAGATTTACTTCAGGTAAAGGCGGCGGTTAATGGGTGTCGCCAAGCTATCCAGGAATCTAACCGTGACATCGTATTGATCGCCCAAGTAACCGTTGAAACAACTGGAACCATGTTGCTTGGTTCTGAAATCGGCGCAGCTCTTAACACCCTTGAACCTATGGGAATTGATGTCATAGGACTCAACTGCGCAACCGGCCCAACGGAAATGTCGGAGCATCTGAGATACCTCAGTAAAAATGCAAAGATCGCAATCTCTGTGATGCCAAATGCTGGCTTGCCCGTTCTTGGTGCAAATGGAGCTTCTTATCCGCTTGGAGCTGATGAGTTAGCGGTGGCTCTTGATGGATTCATTGATGATTACGGAATCTCCTTGGTGGGAGGCTGCTGCGGAACAACGCCGGCTCACCTTTCTGCCGTTGTGAAAAAGGTAAGTGGCAGAGCTATTGCCTCAAGGACACCTGAATTAGAACCAGGAGCATCCTCTCTTTATCAGTACGTTCCTTTTAGACAAGACAAGACTTATCTGGCAATTGGTGAGCGCACAAATGCCAATGGCTCTCGCGCTTTCAGAGATGCCTTGTTAGCTGAGGATTGGGAGAAGTGTGTCGAAATAGCACGTGATCAGATTCGTGATGGTGCTCATATGCTCGATCTATCTGTCGATTACGTTGGCCGCGATGGTGCAAAAGATATGAGTCAGCTTGCTTCTCGTTTTGCAACATCTAGCACTTTGCCTATTGTTCTTGATTCAACTGAACCAGCTGTTCTCAAGGCTGGCTTGGAACACTTAGGTGGACGCTGTGTTATTAACTCTGTTAATTATGAGGATGGCGATGGTCCGAGTTCGAGATTTGCAAAGATTATGCCATTGGTTAAAGAGCATGGAGCCAGCGTAGTTGCATTAACTATTGATGAAGAAGGCCAGGCTCGTGATGCTGAATGGAAGTTACGAGTTGCTCGCAGATTGATTCATGATCTTCACGACAATTGGGGAATGAAGGTGGGGGACATTCTGATTGATTGCCTCACATTTCCAATCGCTACGGGTCAAGAAGAAACACGCAAAGATGGAATTGAGACAATTAACGCAATAAGACAGTTAAAGGTTGAGTTTCCAGAGGTACAAACAACTTTAGGTGTAAGTAATGTTTCCTTTGGTCTTAATGCTGCTGCTCGAGTTGTCCTCAACTCTGTATTCCTGCACGAATGTGTTCAAGCTGGCCTGGATTCGGCAATTGTTCATCCATCAAAAATTACCCCGATGGCACGTATCGATGAGCGTCAACGCCAGGTAGCTCTTGACCTTATCTATGACCGTCGCACCTTTGATGGCGATGAATGTACATATGATCCGTTACAAGAGTTTTTACAGTTATTTGATGGTGTAGAGCTTGCGACAAGCAAAAATGCTCGAGCAGAAGCATTAGCCGCGCTTCCGTTATTTGAGAGACTTCAGCGACGCATCATTGATGGTGAAAAGGTTGGTCTCGAAGATGATCTCAAGGAGGCTATGGCCGATGGCACTCCACCTCTAGAAATTATCAACAGCCACTTACTAGAGGGCATGAAGATTGTTGGTGAGCTTTTCGGCAAGGGCGAGATGCAACTTCCCTTTGTCTTGCAGAGCGCAGAGGTCATGAAGACGGCGGTAGCAATTCTCGAGCCATTTATGGAAAAAACTGGTGATGAGGGTCGTGGCACTATGTTGTTAGCTACCGTAAAGGGCGATGTACACGACATCGGAAAAAACCTTGTTGACATTATTCTTACCAATAATGGTTACCGCGTTGTAAATATCGGTATCAAGCAGACCATTAATCAAATCATCGATGGTGCGATGGAATCCAACGCTGATGCAATCGGTATGAGCGGTTTGTTGGTTAAATCAACGGTGATCATGAAAGAGAATCTCGAAGAGATTACCGCTCGTGGTCTAGATCAAAAATGGCCAATTGTTTTAGGTGGCGCTGCTCTTACTCGTGCCTATGTTGAACAAGATCTGGCTTCAATCTTTCCGGGTGAAGTTCGCTACGCACGTGATGCATTTGAAGGTTTGCGCCTTATGGATTCAATCATGGCCGTTAAACGTGGTGAGCCAGGAGCCGCGCTACCTGCACTTCGCGAACGCAAGGTTGCTAACACGCGTGTGAAATCAGAGGATCTACCGATCGACACCTCCAGAAGTGATGTAGCGGTTGATGTAGATATTCCTACCCCGCCATTTTTTGGATCACGTGTTGTTAAAGGTATTCAACTCAGTGATTACGCCGGAATGTTGGATGAGCGAGCATTGTTTGTTGGTCAATGGGGATTAAAGGGTAACCGTGGAGAGTATGAGAACATGGTTGAAAGTGAGGGCCGACCACGTTTGCGCTCATTGCTCAATGAGGTTCAGGCCAATGGTTGGCTCAATGCAGCTGTGGTTTATGGATACTTTCCTTGTTACAGCGAAGGTAATGATCTAGTCATCCTTCATCACGAGGGGGAGCACAAAGGTAAGGAGCGAACTCGCTTCACCTTCCCGCGACAAACTCGTGACCGTCGACTTTGCATCAGTGACTTTTTTGCCTCAAAGGATTCTGGCAAAACAGATGTTGTGGCTTTCCACGTTGTGACTATGGGTTCAACTGTTAGCGATGCTGCTGCGAAACTATTTGCGGCTAACAACTATCGCGAGTACCTAGAGTTGCATGGATTATCTGTCCAGCTAACTGAAAGCCTGGCTGAGCATTGGCATGCACGTATACGCGAAGAGCTTTCTGTTAAGTCAGATGATTCCTCGGATCTTCAGGGAATTCTCGACCAGGGTTACAGAGGTTCGCGGTACTCATTTGGTTACCCAGCTTGTCCAGATCTAGAACAACAGGTTCAGTTATGTGAGTTGCTGGATCCTTCACGTATTGGGGTTGAGCTGTCAGAGGAGTTCCAGCTCCATCCAGAACAATCAACATCTGCAATCATTGTTCACCACCCTGAAGCTAAGTACTTCAACGCAAATTAGTGATCGATGTGCTTACCTTTTTTGATGCGGTTTTCTTTGATATGGATGGCCTCATGGTTGATTCCGAGCCAGAATGGTTTCAATCAGAGATAGAGGTAACAAAACCTTTTGGTTACACATGGCTGGAATCTGACCAGATCGCCTGCTTAGGTGGACCGCTTTCACGTGTCGGTCAATATATGTATGACAAATGTGGCCAGGTTGAATCTCCTTCCTTCTTTACTGAAGAGTTGATTCGGGTACAGGCAGAAAAAATGCGAGGCAACACACCAACTATGCCTGGTGCAGTCGAATTAGTTCGCAATCTTCAATCTCACGGAGTAAAAACTGCCTTGGTTTCAGCTAGCCCGCGTAACATCGTGGATGCGGTCTTGGACAACCTAGGCCATGACCTTTTTCCCTTTTCAATAAGCTCTGATGATGTCGTAAACACAAAACCACAGCCTGATTGCTATCTGAAGGCTGCCGCTATCAGTCAATCAGAGATATCGAATTGCTTGGTTTTTGAGGACTCATTAACAGGAATGAGTGCAGCAACAGCTAGCGGTGCCTATTTAATCGCCGTTCCGCATCTAGTCTCAATTGAAGAGTCAGCTAGGGTTCGAGTAATCAAATCTTTGAAGCAGTTGGATTTTCAAAAGTTGCAACAACTTCACAGTAACTTTTCATCTGCTGTTTAATCGTTATGTGCGGGACAGATCTTTTTAAAATAACACCAATCGCACAGACGTGAAGGCTTTGGTGGCCAGTGCTCTTTCTCGGTGGATATGAAAATATCCTTTGCGACCCTCTTGAGAACCT
>Ga0209770_10001855_pt1 | contig 10759 bp, 7 predicted proteins | sample LauGreSu1BDMLBDD_2_FD_187572 | JGI IMG/M metagenome (GOLD analysis project Ga0209770, IMG submission 187572) | Freshwater lake microbial communities from Lake Michigan, USA - Su13.BD.MLB.DD (SPAdes) (version 2) | ecosystem: Environmental > Aquatic > Freshwater > Lake | place: Lake Michigan, USA...
AATTCAATGAAACGTCGTTCACTACTGCCAGTTTGCTATTTAAAGAAACATCACCTGCCACTAATAACTTGGAATTCAATGAAACGTCGCCTGCTACCAATAACTTGGAATTCAATGAAACGTCGTTCACTACTGCCAGTTTGCTATTCAACGAAACATCGCCTGCTACCAATAACTTGGAATTCAATGAAACGTCGTTCGCTACTGCCAGTTTGCTATTCAATGAAACATCCCCGCGAACAAATAATTTGCTATTCAAAGACACATCCTTTGCTACTAATAATATACTATTCATTGAAACATCCCCGCGAACAAATAATTTGCTATTCAAAGACACATCCTTTGCTACTAATAATATACTATTCATTGAAACGTCGCCGTGAACAAATAATTTGCTATTCAAAGACACATCCTTTACAACAACTAGTGTACTATCAAGAAGTGTATCCCCATCGACTGTCAATTTACTATTTAATATTGTATCATCCATAACTATTAGTTTGCTATTCAATAATGCATTATTGGTCACCATCAAAATGGCATTTAAATATGTATTATCGTGAACATTTAACGTTTTTTTTATTATAGCAGCTTCGTGAACGTATAGGTTTGCATTCATTGAAACATCTCCAACAACAAAAAGCTTGCTGTTCAGTGTGGTATCCTTTGACACCATTAACTTAGAATTCAATAAAACATCGTTGCTAACGGTTAACTTAGAATTCAAAGAAACGTCATTGATTGTTGTTAACTTAGAGTTTAATAATACATTATTAGCGACTATTAGTTTAGAATTCAAAGAAACATCATTAACAACAGTCAACTTAGAATTCAAAAACGTATCATTCTCAACATACAATGTACTATTCAGGGATGTATCATTCAAAACATACAGATCGCTATCAATCACTACTTTGTCTTGAAACAGTGCTTTTCCATCTACAAACAAATCATTATTAAATGAGACGTCGCCTAACACTTTAAGTCCTACGTTTAATATGGTATTATTCGCAACCAACAGATTACTATTCAATGTTGTATTACCTGATACAAATAATTTGGAATTCATAAAAGCATCATTCGTAACTGATAGTTTGCTATTAAATGACACGTCTAGCCCAACGGCCAATTTACGATTAAATGACACGTCTTGCTTGGCAATTAATTTGCTATTAAAGTTGGCGTCATTATTCACAAATAATTTATTTATTGATGCATCATTTAATACATATAAATTGCGATTAACGGTTAAATCGTCCCCTATTGATAGATTATTATTAAAATATCCATCGCCGTGAAGATGTAAATTACTATTAAACGATACATCCCCTACCGCTCCCAGTTTTGCATTAAACACTATATCATTGTTTAATGTTCCCACCGCCCAAGAGGCTCCCGCCGGTCCAGTTACACCTTGTGGCCCGATTGGTCCTTGCAGACCAGTTGCACCGGTTGGACCGATTACACCATCGGTTCTAAACCATAACGACACGTTTATTGCATCTCCGCCTTGACCTGCTAAACATCTGATAGTAATATAATCACCTGGATTAAATACCAAATTTAAATTATCCACAAATTTATCTCTCACGCCGTTATCCACAGTAGCAATTGTAACACTGTTTGCAACATTTCCAGATCTATATACCTGGATTGTCCACGGCACAGGCGGAGGATTTAATACTTTAACTCCGACATTTGACAATGTGCACGCGACATTGATTGGAAATCCATAACTAGTAACATTAGTTAATGGCGAGTTTCCAAATGAAAATATATATCCCGCATTCGTTGTATAGTCAAAATTACCGGCGTATGCATATAATGCAAACACACCCCCATTTGTTGGTCCGGGAGCACCAGTTGGACCAACACGACCAGTTGAACCAGTTGGCCCTGTTGGACCTGGATGACCATTCACACCGATACTTGTTGTTGTTACTTGCGGATTACATCCAAATGGTATAGGTAATGGTCCATTGGCATTTGTTATTGTTTCAATATTAGCTTGCATCTCTTTATACTTGCGTAAAGCAGTATAATCACTAGATGACATCTATCCCGCCTGTATAATAGATTGTCCGAAAAGAATTACTCAAAATAATCAAATAATATGTTAGACTAAACTGCACTTGACTAAGTATTTGAATTATACATTTTTTGAATACTTAGCAAAGCATATGTAGTTATATTATCAATTATGCCGTAAAGAATATAATAATATATGGTTTAATAATAAGTAATGGAGAACCTTGATTTAGATATTAAAAATTATAGTATTAATGATGTTGAAAAATTCTTTCAATTGAAACCAAATAGCAAATATTCGGCCAGTGATATTGAACTAAAAGAGTATAATATTAGAGAAACTTTATTATCCACTGGTCATATCAATAAACGATTTAAACAAAATCTGATTGAATTTTTAGAACGCGCGAAGCAATGGCTTATTTCCGTAAAATGTGACCCACCAAAGGCGCCATCTGCCATTCCTGCTAATTATAAGTTAGACAAAATTGATACGCCCGCATTAAATGCCGTTACCAGTCGCCAGGATGAATTGGTTACACGCCCCGATACTCAATTCGTATATGCAAATAACAGTCAATACTTTCCTGGCAAATTAAATCAATTAGATACGCGAGTTATTACAAAAAGTTTGAATATCGACACCCGCTTTCGTGATAACTTGTATTCTACGCATAGTTCAGACTTCACTTTACAATTGCCCACCAAGTTTAATAAGGTCGTTTCAATGAGTTTATCTTCATTGGAATTACCTGTTACGTTTTACAGCATATCAAGCCATTATGGTAATAATTTTATGTATATGAGTGTTGCATATACCGATACGTCTAACAATATATTAACATCGGAGAAGGTAGTCGTTGTTCCTGATGGCAATTATAATGCACAAGACTTATTAGATAAAATTAACCGCTTATTGGCCCCAGTTGATACTACTGGGGCGCTGGCCAATCCGGACGACATGTTCTCTTATATTCAATTATCGTTGGATATAACCAGCACTGGCTCGGGCACTGGTAAGGTAACCATACAGCCGTCTGGACTACGTGCTGGTAGAATTACCAATATAATAATGGATTATACACGGGACATTAATGGTATTGTAGACAATATAGAGCCGTCTACCCGATTGGGCTGGAATTTAGGGTTTTTGCGACGCAAATACAATGGACAAACCACATATACAGCAGATGCCGTCATAGATCCTGCTTCATTGCGGTACATTTATCTCGCGGTTGATGACTTTTGTAATAGTTCGCACAATCATTTTATAAACGTGTTTAATGACTCCATTATGAACCCCAATATTTTGGCGCGAATTTCAGTAAAAGGATCGTATTTTAGTTTACTTATGGAAAATGATTTCAATATTGTCACTGAACCTCGCACCTATTTTGGACCAGTTGATATTCAACGGCTACGTATTCGACTATTCGACGACAGAGGGCGTCTGTTAAATATGAATAATGCAAACTATTCCTTCTGTTTGAATTTAAAAATGCTTTATGATTTATAGATTTTAATATTGTTGTTAGGTATACAATCTTAAAAATATTATGACAACTAATTCCAATTATACCTATATTAGTTATGCTATTCGTGCTGGTGGCGGATTTCATATGGAACAATATCTCGGCGAAATACCATTTATCGGTTCTGTTGGCACGGATTTAACCCAAATATATGATTTGACTAATACGCTACAAATCGATTACGATGTACGCATATTTAATGAAAAAGTTGGCATATATAAAGATCTTTCGAATGCAAACATCATTGGTTCTAGTAATAGCCTGATACAAGATGACTTAACTGAGGGTAATATCGCTTTATCGGCAAACGACTTTTTAAATAATATTTCTGTCGCACAAATTACCAATATGGGCAAATATTCCACCTTATACTCAGATTTTATACGTAAGACAAATACTTATTTTGGCTACGCCGATGGATTTGCTCGAATATTTGATGCAAGTGGCAGTGCGGACGTTAGTTTGAATACATTTTCCACACAAGATCTTTTACCGATTTTAAAACAGCGACACATTGATGCCTCGGGCAATGATGTATATAAGTTATCGGGCGAGATCAATATTTACCAGCTAACGAACATACTATCATTTATGGCATTAAATGACCCGTTTTCTAATCGCGCCGGAAAAACGCAATATGATGGTTTTTTTGCGGGTGACCGCATATTAGTCGAAACTGGAATTACCATATCACTCGCCGTAAGCACTTATACCGCGGATTACATTACTGACCCCGTGTCATCCAATGCAATTATTTTACAACACGTCGTAAATGCCCCTCTATTATTAACACTACAAAATTTATCTTAGTATACTTTAACTGAATACACGTTATAATATGTCCAATGGTACACAACAAATAATTGGTAGATCTTTTGTCATTGATGCATCTGGTGGGTTCTCAATACAACAAAGCTTCCCAGAAATTCCAGTTGCCACCGAATTTTTCGTGCAAAATGCTTTACAAATTCGAATTGGCGTTGATAATTTAAATAACAAATTGGGCATTACCAAAGACCCAGCCAATGAAAATGTACTGGAATTCAATCACGATGTCAGCAATAATAAATATAATACAGACACGATTTCTATTACCGCAGCAGAACTTCTTAGCATAGTGAAGACTGATAATATTCTTTCTATGGGCAGTTTGTCTACACTATATAGTGACTTTAATTATACCGTTTTAGAGTACTTTGGTGCGCCGTATGGGTTCTCGTCCTTATTTAGTGGCGAAGAACATTATAATATAAACAATGGCGTATTTGATGCAAGTGCTCTTGTACATATTATCAACGGTGGAACATATAACTTTGCTGGTTCATACGTTTCTGATCTGAGTGGATCAATTACTATTCAAAATCTCACCCAGGTTATAACTAATATATGCAATACGAACCCTTTTAATAACCGGCCAGTTGATAAGGCCCGCACATATGCAGATGGATTTATTGCAAATGATTTAATTTATGCAACTGATGGGATTTCTATTACTCTATCCGTAGATATTGAAGCTGAGCCGTATACTCCCATTTATAACGTTGGTCCTGCCAATCTCGCACAGGTGGATAATTCGTATAATACTCTCAATTATATGGATAGTCTTACACTTGTTAAAAAACAAACCACCTCTTCTATTCTCAATATTACCCAAGTATATACTGTCCCAATACTCATTGTCGTTTCTAATACCAGCGATTTCGAATTACAAGAATTTGGTGCAGAATGGGCTGACATAACACCAGATATAAATCTTGATTATATTAACTGGCTCTCTTGTGCCGTTTCATCTAGTGGCAAATATCAAACAGCTGTTGAAGAATTTGGGGATATTTATTTATCTACTGATTACGGTAGCACTTGGACTACTACTTATAATATGGGAAATGCCGCAACCAATTGTATCTCTATGTCTCAGTCTGGTGAATATCAAACTGCTAGTAATGGTATCAATATTATAGTATCTAGTGACTATGGACAGACATGGACTGAAACACAAAATGTCGGTAATACACAAATCTTTGTATGCGTTTCGTTATCCGGCAGATACCAACTAGTTATATCCGTCGGTGATACTATGTACAGGTCAACCGATTTCGGAAGCACTTGGATAAGGTTCGAGAACGAAGACACTGAAATATTTAACTCGTTTATGTCTTTTCCGTCGGCTGGTATCTGTATGTCATATGATGGTCGTTATCAAACCATTGTGTGTGAGAACATTTATCGGTCAAATGATTTTGGCGAAACGTGGACTACTACTAATATTACTACCGACGAAGGTGGTGTGTGGGATGATCACAACTGGTTTGGCGTTGGTATGTCATCAGATGGTCACTATCAAGTTGCTATCGAAGTTATCGGGGAAATATATGTTTCTACTGATTTTGGCGAAAATTGGGCAAAAGTTAATATTCCTCTCGTTACTGATATCATGTGGCAAGCGATTGCCATTTCTGCAAGTGGGCAATATATGACCGCGGTAGCTAAGGGCGGTGCTATCTATTATTCAACTGATTATGGGGTCAGCTGGGACAAGGTGTCTAATCCAAATTTAGATAACAAGGATTGGCGCTGCGTTGCTGTATCATCAAATGCACAGTATCAAATTGCGGGTGTCTATGGCGGTGCTCTGTATAGCAGTAAGTTGGTCTAAGTATAGATTATTATCTTTGTATAAATGTATAATGCCATACAAGACTCGCAAAGTTAGAAACCAACCTTGTTACAAAGTTTACAATACTGATACAAAGAAGGTGTTTGCCCACTGTGCGACCAAAGAAAACGCTATAGCACAAATGAAGTTGCTGCGAGGTCTACAAAATAATAAGGCCTTTGCCCGACGTGTAACTGCTAGGAGGAGAGACCGTATCGCAAAATCTAAATAATTGCCATTTTAGTCAATAAAAATACTCATATGTTGTATATACATCATCATATGATTTCACTACAAAATTACCAAATAATCTTTGACGGGGTTCTCGTTGCACTCCTCGTATATTCTGTTGTACTTGTTTATAATGTGAAAGCTGACTTGTATTCTCTCTTTTTAGCCCGGTCTCATTCAGTTGATTTCTACCTCGGCGTAATACTGATCGGTTTTGTTAGCGGCTTCTATCGTTACTATTCCAACCAGTTGTCATCTTATAACACAACAGACTTGTCTGCCGAAGACAAAGCCAGATATGCAACATTACAAACCAACTTGGGTCATTTGAAATTTGCTATCATCAGCAGTTTTGCTGCAATAACCATCGGTTCTCTTGCTCTCATCAATAAGGTTATCCCCGGGTTCTTCATAACACTAGTGATGATTTACTACGCCGATCAGAACATCTAAATTATTTCTCTGTAAAAATATTACAAGGAGAACCTTGCGTTGTAATATTTGTAAAACATATTAAACGAGAACCTTGTATACTATATAGCGCAGGTTCTCAATAAACAAACAATGATTTTAAGTCAAGAACAACAACATATATTAGACGAAGTTCGCGACGGTCACAATGTAATGGTCGATGCTGTTGCAGGAACGGGTAAAACCACATTAATTTTATCCATTGCAAGAGAACTTCCAGATAAACGTATATTACAATTGACATATAATGCTTCATTACGTAAGGATGTGAAAGAGACCATCTTAAAGCAGGAACTTACCAATATCAATGTTCATACCTATCATAGTCTTGCAAAACGCTATTATTTGTCCACTGGATATACCGACACTGAAATCCGCCGACTATTGTTCAAAGATACCGCCCCCAAAGAGAACATTGCCGACGTTGATTTACTGGTTCTCGACGAATGTCAGGATATGACGTTATTATACTTTCAATTGATGGTGAAATTTATGAAAGATTACAATAAACCGGTCCAATTACTCATTTTGGGAGATTACATGCAAGGTTTGTATGAATTTAAAGGTGCGGACATCCGATTTCTCACATTGGCGGATATTATCTGGTCTAATTTTGTATTATTGAGAACCAATGTATTCAAAAAATGTACTATGAAGATGTCCTTTCGCATAACAAACCAGATGCGATCCTTTGTCAATAATGTAATGTTAGGAGAACAGAGAATGGACTCTTGTCGGGATGCAGAGAATGTTACCTATATACGCAATTCTCGGTACAATCTTTGTAAAGTCGTCTTTGCCGAGATTACCAAGCTCATGGAACAAGGCATTAAACCTTGCGAAATATTCATATTGGGTAACTCAGTAAAAGGCAGTAACAGTAATATTCGTAATTTGGAGAACACGCTTGTGGAAAAGGATATACCGTGTCACGTACCCATGCTTGATAATGAAAAATTGGACGAACGAGTAATTGACGGCAAAATAGTGTTCTCTACATTTCATTGTGTGAAGGGACGTCAACGCAAATACGTTTTTGTTGTTGGGTTTGACAATTCATATTTGAAGTATTATGCACGTGGATTGCCTCGTGACGTATGTCCGAATACCATGTACGTTGCCGCTACACGAGCAACACACGGACTATATCTCTTAGAAACCGCTGGATATTCGAATAACCGTCCCTTAGAATTTCTGAAAAAAAACCATATTGAAATGAAACAGTGTGATTACATCACGTTTAAAGGTAACCATCAGAGTATTTTTCCAGACGATGACGAAGCAGATGAACAGTTTGCCAATCTAATCAAAAAACATATCATTACGCCGACCGAACTTGTTCGGTTCATTTCGGAATCTGTTATTGAGAACATTTCACCGATTATTGATCGGATTTTTGTAAAAGAAAGCGACAATACGCTTGTTTTGGATATCCCCACAGTGATTGAAACCAAAAGGGGGTTTTTTGAAGAGGTCAGTGACCTAAATGGCATTGCTATTCCTTGTATGTACTACGATTATCTCAAAGATTTATGGTCATCCGACAAGACAAATGAGAACGGTGATGGCGATGAGAACGGTGAGAACTTAACAAATCAAAACGTGTTACTTGATGTTATTCATAATAGTATTGAGAACATGCGTTCTAACGACCATATTTATCTAAAACAAATTGTGAATGACTTACCTAAACGCATTGAAACCATTGAAGATTATTTATATATTGCAAATGTCAGTATTGCCGCTCAGGAATTGTTGTATTTTAAATTAAAACAGATTGATAGAGATGAATATAATTGGCTAACAGAAGAAATGGTTCTTGCTTGTAAAGAACGGTTGCGCGCAGTGGTTGGACCCGATTGCCAGAATCAGATGCCGCAAGTGGAAAATACCATTATACATGAATCTGAGGATGAACCTCATAAAAATATTGACAAGTTTTTAAGTGGGATATTTGGTGATGCTAAGCAATTTCGTTTTACTGCTCGGGTGGATTTGATTACCGAAAATACGGTATGGGAACTGAAATGCACGTCCGAAATCACAATTGAACATCTGGTCCAAGTCATTGCGTATGCTTGGTTATGGAATATGCGATACAATGAACACTGCGAAACACCTATAAAGGTTTTCAAAATATTCAACATCAAAACGGGCGACGTCCTTCGGTTAGAAGCAAGTATGGAAGATTTGAATAATATTATGACTCATCTTTTGGTTGGAAAATATAAGGAATTGGTTCCCAAAACCGATGACGAATTTCTAGCGGATTGTCATAATATCTTACATTGAATTTGTATTACATAATAGCATTTACGTTATTATGTATTTTGAACTTGTCTGATTACACATCATAAAATAATTGGATTGTTTCAACCGTTTTATCTGTTTTATTTAATGGGTCTATCCAATAGTTTATACTTTCTTCTAATGCACTTAATCGTTGCATCCATTCATTCTTTTTTGTTTTTTTTACTACACAAATTCCTGTTTTATCTCGCACCCAACACGATGTTATGGTGATACCATTTGTTATATAATCGTCTGGATTGAACCGAATAAATACAATCGGACGGTGTCCCAAATCTTGTGACAATTCCATTATTCGTTTGTTTTCACAACTACAATCATAATTAGTGTGTTTGTTTTCATCCACTTCTACTATCACGATTTGGTATCCTAAATCCAATAATAAATCAGGTCTTCGTTTTGAACAACCACCATTTATAATCTTATCTGCTATCCATGTTAATGTTGGATATTTTGATTTCACATATTCCACGACTGAATATTCTTTGGTTTTATAATTGCGGAATACTGGTTTGTCTGGAAATAGATTTATATAACAAAATCGGCAATACCCATCATATTTTTCTTGGACACGAGTTGAACATAAATATGTTTTACACATTTTATGATGCACATCAACCATTCCATTTTTTTTATGTGTTAAACAATACAATGCTGTTTTTTCGCCTTCTACATTGTAATTTGGTTGTTTTTTGCACTGTGGATGAATACAGGTTTTACTTTTAACATTAACCATTTCCGGCAGTTTATGTTCTGCACAATACATAGCTCTGGTTTCGCCTTCTTTGTTATAATTTGGTCTAGTTTTGCAGTATGGGTGAATGCAAGTGTTGGATTTAACGTCCACCATTTCAGGCGTTTTATGTGCAAAACAATAAACTGGTATTCGTTCACCTTCTTTGTTATAACTTGGTAGAACCATACAATCTTTCTGAATACAAGTTTTATTTGTCACGTTAATCATTCCATCTAGTTTGTGTACAGAACAATATAAACGTTTTGTTTCGCCAGCTATATTGAATGTTGGTTGCGTTTTGCACTCAGGATGGATACAAGTTTTATTTATAACATCCACCATTCCATCTAGTTTATGTGCAAAACAATACAACGGTTTGTTCTCACTTACTACATTGAATGTTGGTTGCGTTTTGCAGTCTGGGTGAAGACAAGTTTTATTTTTAACATCTACCATTCCAGGCATTTTGTGTGCAAAACAATATAAACGTTTTGTTTCGCCTTCGGCATTGTAATTTGGTCTAGTTATACATCCAGGATGGATACAGGGTTTATCGTTAACATTTACCATTCCTGGAATTTTATGCGCAGAACAATACAATGCCTTTGTTTCGCCGTCGGAATTGTAAGTTGATCTAGTTTTACATCCAGGATGGATACAAATCTTTGATAATTTATTCTTTGGTTTACCACAAGGAAGACAATTAGATGTATTTAATACATTGTTGTCTATGGAGCGTACCTCTTGGAAATTATCTATCATTTTTGTTTTCTCCATTCTATATATTTACTAAAT
>Ga0209770_10001856_pt1 | contig 10759 bp, 10 predicted proteins | sample LauGreSu1BDMLBDD_2_FD_187572 | JGI IMG/M metagenome (GOLD analysis project Ga0209770, IMG submission 187572) | Freshwater lake microbial communities from Lake Michigan, USA - Su13.BD.MLB.DD (SPAdes) (version 2) | ecosystem: Environmental > Aquatic > Freshwater > Lake | place: Lake Michigan, USA...
AGCGAAGTAGGTCAAAAACTGTATTGCTTGCTCAAGGTCGTTGACTCGATGATCAATAAAGTATCGATCGAAGGATTTCTTCAGTAGCGTGAGCGACGCCCAGGCTTGAGCCCCTTCGGGGTGGTAACTGCTCGCTCCGCGGCTCGGAGCCGAAAGCGACTCTCCAAGGTGGTAATAGGCGGCTGAGCCCTCTGCGGCTTGCCTCACAAAAATGCAGGTCCGTCCAAGATCAAGGATCGCCGCCAAAGGAACGTCTCCCTGTTCCCGAAGCGCCCATAGTCCCATACGGCAGTCGGTACAGCCACTTATTTCCGTCGGCTACCGGGTGTAGTCACGGCGCGCACTGTCCTAACAAGGACCTGGAAATGACGGCTTAGACGCTAAGCGGCGCCTGGTCGTTCACTTAAGAACTCCGCCTTATCAACAGTCCGACGACGTACGATGTAGATGTAATACCGAACAACGATTGATACGGTATTAAGATCTGGCGATGACTATTCTCGAAGGCGTCCACCCGCAGGCGCCATTCGACCAAGGTCGTTATTCGCTGTGGCGGGATAAAGTGCCTGCGAACCGGGATCTGAAATGCGTAGTTGGATAACACCCTTAATATTCGGTTGGATACTATCACTCGCTGTTGCGATTACCACAATAACAACAGTTAACTTCTCTGCACATCTTGCGGACCGCGGATTCACTACGGCGATCGCAGATGGCCGTGCAACCGTCACAGGAGTGGTCTCCGGTAGCGCCGCCGAACGCGCAGGAATCAAAGTAGGTGACGTGCTAGATCGCGAAACGGCGAGACGAACAGAGTCCGAATTCCTGCAGATTGACGATCCGCTACGATTTGACATCAGCCGCGAGGGCCGCTCGCTTAGAGTCACTTTCGTTCCAGATCGTTCCGACAAATCATTCGAACAACGACTCGACGAGATCCATGCAGCGTTCACTCTCGTAGTCGTATTGTTTACCTCGCTCTTCATCACGTTATCGAAAGTGCGATTTACGTCGAGTAAATGGTTGGTAGCGAGTCTACTCGTCTTTCCACTTACAGGAATGCTGCAAACCAATCACCCCGATTTATCGCAGTTTGCGTTGTTTGCCTTTACTCCAGCGACATGCGCTACGTTAGCGTTACTTCTGCAGTTTTGGATTTCCTTTGCTGCGGAAATTCGGTCACCGCTCGCAAAGGGTTGGGTGCATACGCTTCGGATAGCATGGATTATTACCGTAACGTCATCGGTCACCGCCTCTATCGCCGCAGCCAAAGAGACGCTACTAGCCGATAAGTACGCAAGTTTTTTCGAATTAGTCGGGAATAGTGCATGGTTAGATACCATTAATGCGTACCAGTGGTGGGGATACTCCATCGTCCTGTCCATTCTTTGCGTTGTAGCCCCGATTAAAATCATTCGACGATCAACTGGTGATGTCGAGAACCATGCTTACTGGGTCGCAGCGACGCTGTTGGGATTCGCAATTCCATGGTCTATCGGGCAGCCCGCGTTTTTCATCCTCGACCAACTTGGCTTGATCACGACCTATGGCGCTACCCTAGATCAAGTCATGGGATATTTGATCTGGCTCATCCCACTAAGTCTTTTATTGTTCTGCTACGTCGGCGTCTCTCAGCGAATGCTGAGCTTCAACTTCGCAGTCAATAAGACTGTTGTTTACTTGCTTACCGGTGGTCTTTTGTTGCTCGCTTATCTACTCTTAAAGCGCAATATCGAAACGATCCTACCGTCGGATGCCGAGACCAAGAAGAGTGCTGTAAACGGCCTGATTGCTTGTCTGGTCTTCATGGCCAAGCAACTCCGCGACCTATCAGACATTGCACTTAAGAAGTTTATTTTTGTGGATCTCAATCGGAGAGAAAATAAACTTTCCGAATTTCGAAACAAAATGAGCCACTTCAAGACGAGTACCGCATTAGAGGACGCCACAGCGAGTACGCTTTCCTCGTTTTGTCATGGCGCCCGAGTACAAATATTTTTTCACTCTAACGGCTCTTATTGTGACCGTCTTACCCAGGAGCAGATCTTGGTCGACGACGAAATTCCAGTCGTGCTCAGGGCGGGACGGAGCTCTGTCCTGAATCCCGGTGATCCTCAAGCAAGCCGCTGGCGGGTCGTCACGCCGATATTTGATCGACAAGACTTGGTTGGATTCGTTGGGATTGAGTACGATCCTATGCTGCCGACGTTACGACCGGATGAGATACGATGGATTGAGAAGATTGTTCGTCAGTTCGGAATTCAGTCAGCATTGCTTGAATTAGATTTATTACGGGCCACCCAACGACGTCTCGCCTCGGCCGAAGGATCTTAGGTGCCGCTTTACTCAGCGACTGATTGGAACGGCACAGATAAAAATCGGTGATGGCGAAGGGGAGGAACCGACGTCCCCTCGGATTTAGTTCCGGTTGGGTCTAGAGACTGACAGTTAGTGTATCCGCCTTTTGACGGATCTGTTTCGCATATTCCGTTGGTGTTAATCCGCCGAGAATTCTCTTTGGTCTTTCGTCGTTGTATTCCTTTCGCCAAGTCTCGATCACGCCTCGGGCGTGATCGAGAGAAGTAAACCAATGCTCGTTTAGGCACTCGTCTCGAAGCCTACCGTTGAAGCTCTCGATGTAGGCGTTCTGGTTCGGTTTGCCTGGATCGATTTGTCGTAAATTCACATTGCGTTCATGCGCCCAGTTGAGCATTGCCTTACCTACGAACTCCGGTCCGTTGTCACTGCGGATAATCCTCGGCAAGCCTCGTCTGAGTGCCAATTGATCGAGATGACGCGTCAACTGCAATCCGCCCATGCTGTGATCTGGAATCACAGCGACAGCTTCGTGGGTCGCGTCGTCAACAACAGTCAAGCACTTCAGCGTTCGCCCACTTGCCGTTCGATCAAAAACAAAATCCATCGACCAGACCTCGTTCAATCGGCTTGGACGTCCGAGCGGATGTCGCTCGGTGAGATCTCGCTTCTTGCGTTTACGCCGCTGAACTTGCAGCTTCTCAAGTCGATACAGCCGTTCAACTCGCTTGTAGTTCACGCACTCACCACGTTGACGCAGCTTCAAGTAAATCATCCCAACGCCGTAGCGACGGTGACGCTGCGCGAGCGCTATGATCGACGTGCGCAGCTCTGTGTTGCGATCCGGTCGGGGTTGATAACGCAGCACCGAGGCGCTCATCCGTACCACCTCGAGCGTCCGGCGTTGCGACAATCCCTTCGTCTGCATCCACCGCACCATGACCCGACGGTCCGGTGCGGTTACCATTTTTTTCTGAGTGCCTCCCGCGTCACTTCGTTCTCTAGTAGCGACTCGGCGAGCAAGCGCTTGAGCCGCGCGTTCTCCGCCTCCAAGCTCTTCAGGCGCTTCACATCGGGCACTTCCATGCCGCCGTACTTGCTACGCCAGGCGTAGTAACTCGCCTCAGAGAACCCGTGCTTACGACAGAGCTCCTTAATCGCTACCCCAGCTTCCGCCTCGCGCAAGATCCCTACGATCTGCTCCTCGCTGAACCGCTTCTTCACGTCCGACCTCCTGCTTCAGGGGCAGACTCTAGACCGTTCCGTGACTAATTTCCGGGGGGACGTCGACTAATCGCCACGCTAACAAGCACGATGATGGCCCCATAAATTGCCGTCAGTCGCGGCGCACGCCGAACATCCATCCAACCTGCGGCTAACCAGCGCAGCGGCGCACGAGCATCGAGCCGTTTACACGGGACGACGAAGGGACGCGATTCTTCGGTCACATGTCGCTCTGGCATACACTACTACCCTACACAATCCAACGCGGCGATACGAGGCAGCGCAAATGAAGCACTTCTCTTTAACCTTGCTGGTAGTCGCCCTCGGCAGCATGGCCCCCGCTCTTGGTTTCGCTAAGGCCAGTACACGCCCCGCTGATGCGGCTGAGCTTTGCACCAAGATCCAGCCCTCGCCCGATGTCCGGTTGATCGGCACTCCGCGTTGGGCCGAGGGCGGGACGCTCCCCGCACATTGCGAAGTACGTGGCATCAAAGTAAACAAAGTCGAATTTCTCATGCGCCTGCCCATTCCATGGAATGGTCGCTTCATGATGGCCGGATGCGGTGGCTTTTGCGGTGAGCTGCTACCAGACAAGTCGGGCTACAGTAATTCGATCAACGAAGCGGTCAAGCGAGGTTATGCCGCGATCGCACATGACGGCGGTCATAAGGCAGCCAGCTGGGATACGGAGTGGGCCGTCGATCCTGATGCCCTTGATATTTGGGCGCACCGAATTTTGCCCCTGATGGTCGATCTCGGTCTTGATTTGACTCGTCAGGTTTACGGTAAAGAGCCTGCCTACAAGTACTTCTCCGGATGTTCTAACGGCGGGCGGCTTGGCCTCATCGCCGCACAAAGATATCCACACCTCTTTGACGGTATTGCCGCGGGAGCCAGTATTTTCGATCTGAGCGGAACAGCAGGACTGTGGGGTAATTGGCTCATCTCAAAAGCCTATCAAGGTAAGACACCACTGCTAGATCAATCGATTACGAGTCGAGTGCAAAAAATCGTGCTGCAGCAGTGTGACGCCCAGGATGGACGTGTCGATGGCATGCTTCAAAACCCGCGAAGCTGCAAAGTCGACTTCACTCAGCATGTTTGCGATGGCGCAGAGTGTCTCAATTCCTCACAAGCCCTTGGCCTGAACGCACTGTATTCGGGTGTCAAAAACCAAACGGGCGACCTCATCTATCCGGGAACCGAGTTTGGATCCGAGTATTACGGGGACATTTGGCTCTTCGGTAGCACGGAGAAACCAGCCTGGGGCATTCGTGCGTCGACAGGTTATCGTCGGATACTCGAACGCAGTGTCCAGCAATCGCATGCGGAGTCAGCGCTATCAGTCGAGGCGATGCAGAAGCTGATCGCTCGGTCGTCTGTGCCCGGGTTAGCGGACGCCAAAGATACCGATCTGCGACCGCTAGTTGAGAGCGGCAACAAATTGCTGATCTACCATGGCCTTGCGGATCCTCTGATCATTCCGAAACCCCTCGAGAACTATTTCGATGCAGCGGCCGTCGCAACGGGCGGTCGGGCGAAATTAGAGTCTGCGGCGAGACTCTTCATGATTCCGGGCTGGGGACATTGCTGGGAGAAACCCGCGCCGGTAGCCGACCTTTTCGACCCGTTAGAAGTTTTGGAGAACTGGGTCGAGAATGGGCGTGCACCAGAGCAACTCACCCTTAAATCTCGCGATGGCGCACAGACGCTGGTTGTCCCCAAACACTAGGGTTTAAACTGCACCATCATGATCGACGATCCGCAACAACCTGAGCAGCCGGCACAGCCCGATTTTTTTTAGCTCGGATGCGAAGGTAGCTGAATGCCGTCGGCAAAGCGACCAGCTCAACTACTTCGCCCACTCCTACTGCAAGATTTATGGCGAATGGCTGGATGCGATCGCGCGTCTACACGAAGAGCGGCAACGACAGCCTTTACTGTTGACGCTCATCACTGCGATTACGGCGGTTTTGGTCGCCACCGTGTACACGGTGACGGCGAGCCCCGTGCTTGCCTCTATGATCGTCATCATTGGTGCCGCTTTGGCTTATGGCGTGCTCGAACGAGTACGCAGGGAAGAAGATCGTTTCGACGAGATCAAGCGCTCGAAAGAACGGTTCAGCACCACCCTCTATTTGGCGGGCGTCGACCTGCATCTCGGCGTACTCGAGGAAACCATCACCAAAAATACCGCTGGTGAATGGGTTTTCAATGCGAAGTTCAATGACTGGCGAAATGATCGACTCAATAGTATTTTCTACAGAGTCTATGGCATGGCGGTGCCGAAAAACGTGATCGACAAAATCTGCAGTTACGGCGCCTGATCAAGCGGCTTCGTCAGATCAAACTCGACACGGAACAAGCGGCCGGACGGTCGGCGTAATTCATAAACGAAAGTCCGGGCATCGTTCATTTCGAGTGACCAGACGTTTGGCACCGAAACCAGCCTGTCTTGCGTAGTGAAAAGTGCGACCGTCTCTGCGTCAGACGGAAAGCTTTGTCGACGAGAAGTTCCGCGAGACAGCGTGTCACCCCCATACATCGTGAGCGCATCCGGTGTACCGTCTACATGTCGATGATCGTGTTTCAGGCGCAAGCCGGACTCGGTTTTAGTGATGATCCAGGTTCGACTGCGATCATCACCCACCGTGAACAGAATTCGCACCTCACCGGCCTCGCAATCACGCACATGCATGACGAGCCGCTTGCCGACGAATGGATCGTCTGCGGCAGGCGGGGGTTGATCGGTGACGATTTTTCCCTCGAACGCTTTGCCGCATAGTGACTTCACATCATCGAAAAATGCAGTGGCGGCGTCGGCGGAGTTGGCGATGCTCTTTGACTCCGCCTCGACATCCAGTAGTGCACGCACTTGCGCATAAAACGCTTCTCGCGCCTTCGGCTCTGGGCCTAAGGTCGCACGCGACCAATTCGAGTTACTGGCAATCACTAAGCGACGAGCAGGATCGATAAAAATACCTTGACCGAAAATGCCCTGCGCGGCAACGGCGCCATCATCGTAAGTCCACCACTGAAACCCATAACCTCGACCTGGCTGGCCAATATCTTTTTGCTTACGAGTCGCCTGAGAGAACCAGTCGGCCGGCACCACCTGAACACCATTCGCAACGCCGTTATCGAGTACGAAGAGACCAAAGCGGGCGAAATCTCGCGTCGCGGCTTGCAGACAACAACCCGCAATTTCATGCCCTGTCTTGCCCTGCAACCACGTGGCTTGGGCTTCCATGCCGGCAGGTCGCCAAATCTTCTCCTGTAGATACTGCGCGAGCGGTTTGCCGGTAGCGGAGGAGACCAGCACACCGATCAGATTCGTTTCACCCGTGTTGTAGTGCCATACCTCTCCGGGCGGATGTGCACGCGGAAGGTTTCGCATGTAGCTGACAGTGGCATCCACACCGGCGTCTGGCTTTGCCTTGTTGAATTTGGCGACATCCGCTTGCGGATCTTCGTAGTCTTCATTCCAGCGCACACCCGAACTCATCGTCAGCAATTGACGAATCGTGACATCGTCATACGCGGATCCGCGCAGATCAGGGATGTATTCACTGACCTTGTCTTCGAGACTGCGAATCGAACCGTCTTGCAGCGCGGCGCCCACCAAGGTGGACGTAAACGACTTGGCGACCGAGAAACTGGTCCAGCGCCCTTTCGAGTCGAAATCCTGTCCGTAACGCTCGAGACGAATCTTGCCATCTTGAATGATGACGAGCCCGGCCGTGCCCTGCTCCTGCATATAACGTTCAAGGCCTGGAATCGCGAGCGGCTCACCCGTCGGCAACGCCCTCGGGGTAGACGATGGCGTGATGACAGCGGCCTTGGCCAGCAACGGCAACCGATCCATCGCTCGAAAAGCCGCGCGTCGCTGATCTTGCTTCCAACTCAATACGTCGGCGTTGGTCGGTAATGCCTTCAAAATACCGCGTGTCTCAGCATCGAGACTGGCGTACCAAGCGCCCCCTGCCAGCGCCGAAACGCCCATCACCACCAACACGATCGTTCGAATTCGCATGATTTGCCTACCTTACCCTCGGCCAAATATAGAACTCGCCACCGGCGTTACCGAACAGCAGCTTGCCATCCATATCGTAACCCCTCTCCAATTGGCCAACCGATTTCACCGTGATGCGCGTCTTGCTCTCGATGCGACGACGATCGCCACGCTTGCCGGTGATGACGCAGGTTGCCGGATCCACGGAGCCCACAAAGCCTTCACCATCGCGAACCCAACGCGTATCACACCCGTCGACCAAAGCGGGTTTTGTCGCTAGGCTTTGACTCACCCAAGCCGTCGGATCATTGGCGAGTGCGGATGCGGCTGTTTGATCATCAAAAGTCAGCGCCTGCATGACGATGGGGAGCGTCGATTCTGTATCAAAGAGATAAGCGCGCTGCCGATACAGTTCTCCGTCCGGCCCGTCGTGACGCATCTCGGCATATAACGCGATTCGATTCGGCAGAGGCGACTGAACAGATCGAACACGCATGTAGATCGGACGACCCTGTTTGACACCGCCGTCTGCAGCCGAGAAAAAATCGCCCACCATTAACTGCGTCAGATCTTGTAACGCAGACCCTTCAGCACGCAGGGCAACTGAAGAGGTCGATAGGACACCGATCAGAATTGAGGCAATCAGAGATCGCATCGTTCACCTCACCAGTTGACGTTGCGCGGATCGTTTAACCATTCACCCGCTTCACGCAGATCAGCCGGCAACTTATTAGCGAACTTATTCGGTGGATATTTGCGAACGTATTGCGAGTACACCGGTGCGTATAAATCCCAAGCGAAATCCGGAAGCTTATGACTCGCCCTGAAAGATTTGATCGGAATATTCGCCGCGACTAGCTGCTCGAATTCGTTCCGCGCCATGGCGATGGCGGTTCCGGATGGGTCATAGATAGCACTGCCGCCCGCACCACCTGGCTCCTCGAAGAATTGATTGCCGGGCGATACCGCATTGTTACAAACCGCCGTGTAGACCCGGTGATAGACCGAGTTCATCTGCATATCCGCCGGAACGAAGCTACCAGTCGCGGTACGCAGGAAGAGCTCACCGCCCTTGATGGCCATCGCCCTGAAAAGCTCAGGCTCGCGCTGCATCGCCCCCGTGCAGATGTTGCCGAGTGGTGTACGTGTGACAGGGATGACCGCATCGACGCCATACATCTCGATATAGCGATCAAGACAGTTGTAGATCGTGCTCGTCATCAACTCGATCGGCGATAGTCCGATGCGGAACACGCCCATGATGTTTCGCACTTTCCAATGCTTATCGACTATCTGCCCGTCGGGTCCGATGATGGTGGTAATCGATAACACATGGTCGGGCCAATCTTTCTCGCGAGCGTAGGACCCGAAGACGATGTAGCAATTGTATTTCTTAGCTGCCTTACCGAGCTCTTCGGTCTCGACACCCGGCAAATCGATCGAGAGACGTAAAATGTCTTTTCGACTCCAGTCGTAGCTGAATCCCGTGATCGGGAACTCATGAAACAACAGGATGTCAGAGGGTGGGTTCCACTCCTGAGCATTCGTGATCAACTTCAACATGTGATCGAGATTCTCGCGGCGTCCCTTCTCGGGGCTTGCCGGGTCCACTGGTCGAACTCGGGTTTGCATCACGCCGAGTCGGATATTGTCTTTCGCGAGCGGAACGGTCGCGTAACGACCGTCTTGACTCACCGATAGTTGATCGCTGCCCTTGCCAACAGCCGCTTGTGCTTCCGGTGCACCGCTCCAAGCCAAGCCCAGAGCGCCCGCGGCTCCCCCTTGCAGAAATCCACGACGACTCAACTCCTCCTTGAGCGTGGTGCTGCCATCCGGTGTGCCGATTTTTCTCTTTTTCATGACGTACCCCCGTGCTTCTTATTGCCGATACAATCGCGCTAATGAAAGTTTTCAGCAAGCTATATGACCTGGTTTTGAGTTGGAGCGTCCACAGACATGCGACACGCTATCTAAGCGTCGTCAGCTTCACCGAGTCGTCGTTTTTCCCGATCCCACCGGACGTGCTGCTGGCGCCCATGACGCTCGCGCAACCGAAGCGATGGATCTACCTCGCTGGGCTAACCACCATCACCTCCGTCTTGGGCGGTGTGTTCGGATATGTCATTGGTCAAGTTGCCATCGATGCCGTCATGCCCTGGCTGCAGCGAGTCGGTTATCTCGGGCATTTCGAAACAGCGCAGCAGTGGTTTACCGATTACGGTTTCTGGGCGATTTTTGCTGCGGGCTTCACCCCGATCCCCTACAAGGTCTTCACGATCGCCGCAGGTGCCGCCTCGATGGCGCTCGTGCCGTTCGTTCTTGGCTCCGTCATAGGACGAGGCGCGCGGTTCTTCTTGGTGGCAGCCTTGGTGCGCTTCGGTGGCCCGCCGATCGAGGCACATCTACGCCGTTACATCGATGCCATCGGCTGGGCGGTACTCGCGATACTCTTGATTGCCATTCTTATCTGGCAAATTTAGTCGAGCTCTTCCGCCAGAATGTGCACGGCATCCCAAACATCAACAAAACGTAGATAGAGGGGTGTAAAGCCGAAGCGCAATAAGTCAGGCGCGCGAAAGTCCCCGATCACGCCTCGCTTGATCAGTCGTTGCATCACCGCGCTCGCATTCGCGTGCGCAAACGACAGGTGACTACCACGCTGCTCGGGACTTCTAGGCGATACGAGCTGTAGTGAGCTTGCCATCGGAAGAGCTTCAACCAAATCGATGAACAGTTGCATCAACTCGATGGACTTGCGACGAATTTGAGCAAGATCGACATCATCAAAAACGTCGAGCGCACCCTCCAACGCGGCATACGCCAACACTGGCGGCGTGCCACAGCGATGACGATCGATACCCGCTGCGGGCACATAGTCATCTAGAAAATCGAATGGCCGGGCATCCCCGAGCCAACCGCTCAATACCGGCTCGAAAGCAGCCTGCAAATCGCGTCGAACATATAAGAATCCGGGCGCGCCTGGACCACCGTTCAAATATTTGTAGGTGCAACCGATAGCGAAGTCGGCACAGGCGCCATTCAAATCGAGCGGCACTGCTCCTGTTGAATGAGACAAGTCCCAAATGACACGCGCCCCTACCGAATGAGCGTGTTTGGTCATCGCCTCCAAGTCGTACATTTCGGCAGTTCGATAGTGAACATGCGTCAGCACGACGAGGAGCGTCTCTCGATCGATCGCGGTCGCCA
>Ga0209770_10001858_pt1 | contig 10758 bp, 6 predicted proteins | sample LauGreSu1BDMLBDD_2_FD_187572 | JGI IMG/M metagenome (GOLD analysis project Ga0209770, IMG submission 187572) | Freshwater lake microbial communities from Lake Michigan, USA - Su13.BD.MLB.DD (SPAdes) (version 2) | ecosystem: Environmental > Aquatic > Freshwater > Lake | place: Lake Michigan, USA...
GCCGGAGTTCACGATCCTTAAGATAACCGTTCCTGGAAGATTTGCTGCGAAACCCGCCCCGCTCGCCTGCAAACCGCGGGATCGCCCTCGGCCGGCGCCGGCTCACATCCGCCTTCGCCCAGCGAGGGCGTCGGCGAGCATGTCCCGGTTGGCCTGCTCGAGCGCCGCCCCCACGGTCAACCCGCGGGCCAGACGCGTGATCTCCACCGGCAGTCCGGCGAGCCGTTGCACGACCACGAGCGCCGTGGCATCCCCCTCGACGTTCGGAGTCGTCGCCATGATCACCTCGCGGATCCCCCCCTGGCGGACACGCGTGACGAGCGGATCGAGGGTCAGCGTTTCGGGGCCGGAGCCGTCGAGCGGCGCCACGCGGCCCTGGAGCACATGGTAGAGGCCCCGATAGGAGCCGGTCTGTTCGACGGCGAGGAGATCGCGGACCTGCTCGACGACGCACAGCATCGAGCGGTCGCGGCGCGGATCGAGACACACGGCGCACTGATCCCCCTCGGCGAGATTGAAGCAGGTGCGGCAGGGCCTCAGGCTCTCCTTCACGGCGCGGAGGGCATCCGAGAAGGCGAGCGCCTCCTCGCGCGGCATCCTTAACACGTGGTAGGCGAGCCGCTCCGCCGATTTCCGGCCGATGCCGGGGAGTTCGGCGAAGCAGTCGATCAGTCTGGCGATGACGCCACGGTCCTCGGGCATGATGGTCCTCCCTGAATCGCGCCGGGGTGTCAGACGAGTTCGCCGTCTCCGCCGGCATCATCGCGCTGGTCGTCATCGGGGACGGGTGCGGCGGCGACCGCGGGTGCCGCGGGTGGCACCCGCGGCCGCCCCGGCTCGACCTTGCGGATCGCGGCATCGAACAGGCTCCGCGCCTGCACGACGAGCGGATGATCGAGCGTCTCGCGGAGCAGTGCCGCCTGCGAGCGACCGGTGGACGGAGGGGGAGCGGGGGGTGCGCCCCCGGGGCGATCCGAGCCCGCACCGACGCCCGCCACCGGCGCCTTCGCCTCCTGCCTGATCCGGTGTCTCGTCGGCTTCCCGGCCGCCTCGGTCAGTGCCCGGTTGAGCGCCCCCACCATCTCCGGGCGGGAAAGGAACGCCACCGCCGTCGTCGCCTCCGCCGGGAAGCTGACATCGAGGATGCCGTCGCCCCATTCGGCTCGGGCAGCCATGCCGACGAAGTCGGCGGCGAGGCCCCCGACCGCCTCGCCACAGGCTTCCCAGGCGGCCATCGGATCGCTCGGTAGCGCCACCGGCGGAGCAGGCCCGGCAACGGGGACCGTTGGCTCGGGTTCGCGCGAGCCTGGAGCCCGACTCGTCGGGGGTACTCCGACGGTCTCAACCGCTGCGGTCAGGTCGGTCGTTTTTTTTTCGCGCTCCTCCGCGATCGTGGCGCGGGGGGCGGGCGTGGGTCTGGCCGGCGGAGGGAGCGATCCCTTCGCGGGAAGAGGCGCCGCTGCCGCCTGCGCGGCGATCCGCTCGACGGCGCTGGCGAGTTGATCGAGGTCGTCGAGGCGGGCGAGGCGTACGATCGCCATTTCGGCGAGCACTGCGGCATGGCCGCTCGTCCGCATCCGCCCGAGCGACTGATCGAGGATCTGGAGCATCGCCAGGACCGTCTCGGTGCCGAGCATCCGCCCGGTGCCAGCGAGGTCGATCCCGAGGCCGTCCCCCTGGAGGAGCATGGCAGGTCCACACCCCACGCTCGCCACGAGGCAGTCGCGGAGGGCCGCGAGGAGTTGCTCGAGGACACCTCCGGGATCGGCTCCGCCGGCGAGGCTCTCGTCGAGTGCGGCGAGTGCAGCGGCCGGGTCGCGGCCTGCGATCGCCGCCAGAAGGGCGCCGATCCGCTCCTCGCGGCCGGTACCGATCACGGCATGCACGTCATCGACACCGATCGCACCGTCGCTCGAACCGAGGAGTTGCTCGAGGAGCGACTGGCTGTCGCGCATGCTCCCGGCAGCGCGGCGGGCGATGAGGGCGAGAGCGTCGTCGGTGACGCTCGCCCCCTCGGCGGAGACGATCTGGCCGAGGCGGCGGGCGATCGCCGGCGCGTCGACGGTCACGAAGTCGAAACGCTGGCAGCGCGACAGGATCGTGATCGGGAGTTTCTCGGGCTCGGTCGTGCAAAGGACGAACTTCACGTGCCCCGGCGGCTCCTCGAGCGTCTTGAGCAAGGCGTTGAAGGCCTCCCGCGTGAGCATGTGGACTTCGTCGATGATGTAGATCTTGAATCGACCCCGCGCCGGGCGGACGGCGACGTTCTGCCGCAGGCTACGGATCTCGTCGATGCCACGGTTGCTGGCGGCGTCGATCTCGACGACGTCGACATCCTGCCCCGCGGCGATCGCCGCACAGGTGTCGCACCGGTTGCAGGGCTCGGCCGCCGGGCCGGTCACGCATTCGAGCGCCTTGGCGAAGATCCGCGCCGCACTCGTCTTGCCCACGCCACGGGCGCCGGTGAAGAGGTATGCGTGGCCGATCCGCCCCGACTCGATCGCCCCGGAGAGTCCGCGGGCGACGTGCTCCTGACCGACGAGTTCGTCGAACCGCTGCGGCCGATAGCGCCGGGCAACGACTCGGTACCCGCCTCCCTCCACCGGCGAACCGGAGGGTGTCGAACCGACGCCACCGCCGACCGGGAGATGGGCGGCGGAATCTGGATCAGAGGGTGCCGCCATGGGATCGGACGCCGATGAGAGGCCCTCCGCACAAAGGGACGACTGCTTATGGCTGCTGCGGTTAGGCCCTGACCAGGTTCACAGGCCCCCATCGCAGGGGCCTCTCATCGGAGTCCGCTCCGTCGCGATGCATTGTGGCCTAACGCCCCCGGCCGGTCAAAGCGGGGACGTTTCCCGGCCGGCACGCGATAGCCGGGGGGCGACGCTGGCTCCGCCTCGGCACGACCGCCTCTGGCACGTGGATGGCATCTTGGGCCACACTTGGCCCCCATGACAAGCCCGATGATGCAGCAGTTCGAAGCGGCGAAGGCGAGGTGCCCGGGGGCGCTCGTGCTGTTTCGCATGGGGGACTTCTACGAGCTCTTCGGTGACGATGCCCGCGAAGCAGCGACACTCCTCGACCTCACGCTCACGAGCCGAGACAAGGGTCCCGACGCCATGCCGATGGCTGGGTTCCCCCACCACCAGCTCGACCCTCAGCTCGTCAAACTCGTCGCCGCCGGCCGTCGTGTCGCCATCTGCGAGCAGATCGACGACCCGAAGACGACGAAGGGGCTGCTCCGTCGCGAGGTGACTCGGATCGTCACCCCCGGCATCGCCGCCGACGAGACTCTCCTCGATCCCGCCCGCCGCAACTGGCTCCTCGCGCTCCTCCCGGCCGCCGCGCACCGCTCCAGGCGGGACGACCGCGACGACGCTACCGATGCCTCGGCCCCGGACTCCGCCCCGGTGGGCCTGGCCTGGATCGACGTCGCTGCCGGGACGTTCGAGGCGGCGGTCGTGCCGGCCGAGGATGTCGCTGATCTCGTCATGCGACTCGAACCTGCCGAGTGTCTCTGCGCCGTGAAAGATCGGTCCGCGGTCGAGTCGCTTCTCCGCCCCGCCGGCAGGGCCGGCGCCATCACGGTCCGCCCCGACTGGTGGTTCGAGGAGACGAGTGCCCGCACCGCGGTCGATCGGGCCGTCGGCGGCGCACGGCTCGAAGGCCTCGGCTTCGACCTCCCGGACGATCTCCCCGGCATCGGTGCCGCCGGGGGCATCGTGCACTACCTCGACGAGAACGAGCCGACGGCCATATCCCGAATCACGACCCTCGCCGCTTGGCGACGGGGGCAGCGGATGGAGATCGACGAAGCATCGCGGCGCAGCCTCGAACTGGTGCGAACGACGAGCGCGGTGGGCAACCGTCGGAGCGGGTCGCTCGCCGGTGTCCTCGACCGCACCCGTTCGCCGATGGGAGCGAGACTGCTTGCCGATTGGATCTCCGCCCCCCTCGTGGAGAAGGAGTCGATCGACGAGCGGCTCGACGCCACCGCGACGCTCGTCGCGGCCCCGGCTCTCGCCGACCGTCTCGGGAGTCTGCTGACGGGGATCGGCGACATCGAGCGGCTCATCGGTCGGGTGATGTCGGGCAGAGCCGGTCCCCGGGACCTCGAGCGGATCGGGCGGGCCACAGCCATCCTCCCCGAAGTGATCGCGGCCCTCGGGCACCACGCCGGCCTGCTCGGCGAACTGGCCTCCGGACTCGATCCTCTCGAAGACGTCTCGACGCGGATCGGCGCGACCCTCCGCGAGGGCTGCCCGGTGTTTGCCCGCGACGGCGGCTTCATCCGCCCCGGCTGCGACACGAAGCTCGACGAACTCGCCGAGATGGCCAGCGGCGGCAAGGCGTGGATCACCCGCTACCAGGCAGACGAGATCGCCCGCACCGGCATCCCCTCGCTGAAAGTCGGATTCAATCGCGTCTTCGGTTTTTTCCTCGAAGTGGGACGCAACCACGCAGCCAAGGTTCCACCCGATTACATCCGCAAGCAGACGGTGAAGAACGCCGAGCGCTACACGACGCCGGAGCTCGACCAACGTCAGCGGCAGGTGCTCGGCGCCGAGGACGAGGCCCTCCGCCGAGAACTCGAACTCCTCGAGGCCTTGAGGGCCTTCGTCGCGGCCCAACGAGAGCGGCTCGACCGGGCGGCCCAGATCCTCGCCCGGATCGACGTCCTCTCGAGCCTCTCCGAGGTGGCCAGACTCCGCGGCTGGGTGCGGCCCGAGATCACGACCGATGGCGTGCTCGTGATCGATGCGGGCCGTCATCCCGTGCTCGAGGAGATTCTTCCCCCGGGCAGTCTCGTCCCCAACGATCTCGGCCTCGCCGCCCGTCTCCCCGACGGCGAGCCGGTGTCGGCCGTGTCGGGGCTCCCCTCGATGCTCCTCGTCACCGGGCCGAACATGGGCGGGAAGAGCACCTTCATCCGTCAGGCCGCGCTCCTGACGGTGATGGCCCAGGCGGGAAGCTTCGTTCCTGCCCGCCGCGCGCGAATCGGGGTCGTCGACCGGCTGTTCGCCCGGATCGGTGCCGGAGACGATCTTGCCACGGGCGCGAGCACGTTCCTCGTGGAGATGGCGCAGACGGCCCGGATTCTCAACCGGGCCACGCCGAGGAGCCTCGTGATCCTCGATGAGGTCGGCCGTGGTACGAGCACCTTCGATGGTCTCGCCATCGCCCAGGCGGTCGTGGAGTGGATCCACGGCGTCCCCGGCTGCCGGACGCTCTTCGCCACCCACTACCTCCAGCTCGCCGCCATGGAGCGGCTTCCCGGCGTCGCCAACGTTCAGGTGCTCGTCAAGCAGCACCACGACCAACTCGTGTTCCTCCATCAGGTCGCCCCGGGGGCCGCCGACAAGAGCTGGGGCGTGCATGTCGCCAGACTCGCCGGCGTGCCGCACGCCGTCGTCGAACGGGCCCGCGATCTCCTTCTCGCGTTCGAGTCGTCTGCCGCGCCCCCCGCCGCCAAGCCGCGCCGCAAGGGGGAAACGGCGCAGAAGTCACTCTTCGACTGACTCAGGCGCCCGCCGCTCACGCGCTCGGCGGCCGCGATGGTCGGACCGATGCCCCGCTCCGAAACGATTTCCGCAACTTTCCCACCGGCCGGCAGTTCAACAGCCGGGGAACGGGGCGGGAGGGCTGTCAGCCCCGTACCGTTCCCCTCAGATTCGTCCCCCCTTCCCGTCCCTCCGAGAGAGCCCCTCATGCACCGCACGCTTCTTGTCGCCGCCTGCCTGGCGGCCACGTTCCTCGCAGCCGATGCCTCCGCGCAACCCCCCGGCGGCCGCGGTCGCTGGATGGGAATGGGGGGCGGCATGTCGCACGCCGCGCTCCTCCGTCAGGATGCCGTCCAGGCCGACCTCGGGATCTCCGCCGACCTCAAGGCGAAGATCACGAGCGAACTTCCCGAACGCGGCCCCGGCCCCGGCCCCGGCCCCGGCGGCGGCGGCGGCGGCGGCGGCAACCTGACCGACGAGCAGCGGCAGAAATGGATGGAAGAGCGCCGGGCCCGGATCGCGGAGGAAGACAAGAAAGTCGCCGGTCTCCTTTCGCCCGAGCAACTCGCCCGCCTCAAGCAGATCCGCGTTCAGGCGCTCGGAGCCGGCATCCTCATGGACGAGACGCTCGCCAAGGAACTCTCGATCACCGACGACCAGATCTCGAAGCTCCAGTCGGCGATGCGGGACATGCGTCAGGGAGGGGGCGGAGGCGGCAACCCCGGCGAGATGCGGGCCAAGATGACGGCAAAAGCGATGGAGATCCTCTCCACCGATCAAAAGGCGAAGCTCGAGGCCCTCAAAGGGCCCGCGTTCGACGTCTCGAAGCTCCAGATGCGGGGCCCCGGGGGCGGCGGCCGCCCCGGTGCAGGCAGTTGATCGGTTCCGATTGGCTCTGATGCAACGACCACTGATCGCCCCGGCGGGGAAACCTGCCGGGGCGATTCTTTTGGTTCCTGGTGCTCTCGGCCGGTGCGGCAGATTCGGGGCCGTCCACGCCCCGTCGCCGGACCTTCGCACCGGCCCTCCGCGGCGATGATCCGAAGTGTTTGCGCGATGGGACCGCTCTCCTGCGCGAGTCAGGGAGCCGGCGTCCTTCTCAGCACTGCTTGAGTTTGTCCTTCGGCATGCCCGGGGCCACGAGCTCCGGCTTCGGTCGCAGGGCTCGAGCCTCGACGAGGTCCGGCTCCACCGTCACGGACACGCTCTTGTAGGCGGGCGTCCGCGAGAGCGGGTCGGCCGCCTTCGGCACAAGCACGTTGCTCTCGGGGTAATACATCGCCACGCTTCCAGGCCGGATCTCGGGAAAGGCCGAGACGTACACGCCCCGCATCTCGCCAACGCTACTGCGAATCCGGCAGCGGCCGCCGGCCTCGAGACCGTAGCGGGAAATGTCATCGGGATGGATGAGGACGAGATCGCGACGCGTCTGGTTGCGGTAGAGATCCTCCTCCTCGTAGACGACGGTGTTGAACTGCCCCTCGCTGCGGATCGTCATGAGCTGGAGCGTCGTCGGCGCGGGGGGCAGGTCGTGGACGAAGAGCGTCGCCTTGCCGTCGGCGGTGGGGAACTTCGGTGTCGCCAGGGCGCGCCCCGGAATCGAGAACTCCTTCTTCGTCTGCTCAATCGTCGCCATCGCCTCGAGCCCCGGGACGATCCGGGCGATCGCCTGCCGGATCGTGTTCGTGTGGGACATCTCGCGCCAGTCGAGCACCTGGCCCCCGCTCCCCGAGACCGTCTCCCCGAGGACGCGGATGGCGAGGTCGGCGATGATCTCCACTTCCGACCGCGGTCCCACATGGCGGCGCTCGCCCCCCTCGGAGAGTCGGATGTAGCTGAACATGCTCTCCTGCGTGGAGGGCTCAGGCTCCTCGTCCCTGGCCAGCACCGGGAGGATGATCGTCTCCTCGGCACCGAGGCCGCCTGCGTGACCGGTGTTGAGCGTCGTGCTCATCGTCACCACCGTCTCGCACTTCGAAAGCGCGCGCTTCGCATAGGCGGCATCGGGGCTCGCCCCCCACAGGTTGCCCCCGAGGCAGAACGCCAGCCGCATCCTGCCGGCATCGGCCGCGTCGAGGCACTCGAGCGTGTCGAAACCCTTGAAGGTAGGCAGCTTCACCCCGTACGTCTCCTCGAGCCGACGGAAGACCGCCTCCTTGAGCTGCGGCGTCACACCGACCGTCCCGAGCCCCTGGATGTTCGAGTGACCGCGGATCGGCTGGAGCCCCGCCCCAGGCTTGCCGATCATCCCGCGCGCGAGCGCTAGGGCCGCGATCGCCTGCACGGTCGCCCCGCCATGGAGATGGTGCGTCACCCCCATCGTCCAGGCGAACACGGCCCGCTCGCTCGCCGCGTACTGCGTCGCAATCGCGTCGATCTCCCCCTTTGGCACGCCCGACTTCTCGACGATCTCGTCCCAGGAAAGCGCGTCGAGCCGGGCGGCGAGTTCGGGCCAACCGTGCGTGTGGGCCGCCAGGTAGGCCTCGTCGGTCCTTCCCAACTCGCGCACGCGCTTGAGCAGGCCGTACATCAGCGCGAGATCGCCGCCGACGTGCGGCTGAACGTAGGTGCTCGCGATCTTCGTCCCGAACACGAGGCTCCAGGGATCGCTCGGCACCGAGAAATTGACCAGGCCCGTCTCGACGATCGGGTTGATCACGACCACCTTCCCGCCGCTTCGGCGCACCTGCATGAGCGTCCGCATCATCCGCGGATGGTTGCTCGCGGGATTGCCGCCGATGAGGAATACGATGTCGGCTTTCTCGAGATCCTCGAGCTTCACCGTCCCCGCCCCCGTCCCCAACACGCTCGCCATCCCCACACCGCTCGCCTGATGGCAGTAGTAGGAGCAGTTGTTGACGTGATTGGTGCCGTACAGCCGGGCGAAGAGTTGGAGGAGGAATCCCGCCTCGTTGCTCGACCGGCCACTGAAATAGAAGAACGTCTCCTCCGGGGAAGAGCGCTTCATCCGCCGCGCGATCCTGGCCATCGCGTCGTCCCAAGAGATCGGCGTGTAGTATTGCGCCCCCTTCTCGAGGACGACCGGCTCCACCAGCCGGCCGGAATGCTCCAACTGGTAGGGGCTGAACTGCTGCAACTGCGCGACCGAATAGGTGGAGAAGAAGTCGCGCTTCACCCCCCCCTGCATGTCGGCGACCATCGCCTGGAAGGACTTCTTGCAGACCTCCGGGAAATGGCCCGCCTCGTTCACCATGCCCCCCGACTGCCCCCCCATGCCGAGCGCACAGGTCTTGCAGGCGTTCTTCGAGCGCATCGCCTTCCACAGCGGCCACAAGCCCCCCGCCTCGCGGGCCTTCTTGAACGTGTAGCGGATCGCCCGCCAGCCGCCGCCTGTCCTCACGCGTCCCATGGTCGATTTTCCTGCGGTGTCTCGGGGGCCCTCGTGCCGGGGCATCGTCGTCGGTTCGATCGGGCAATCACTTTCTCGCGGGCATCACCTGGATGTCGACCCGACGAAACTCGATCGGATGGCTCTCCGACTGCAGCGAGATCGTGCCGCCGTCGAGGAGTAGTTTGCCGTCGCGCTTGGCGATCAGCCCCTTCGAGTGTGGATCGGCGGGGTCGAGTTGGGCCCCCTCGTACTCGAGGACAGGCTCGCCGTTGACGAGGTGGCGGATCACCTTGTCGCCGTCGACCTCCACGTCCACGGTCACCCACTGGTCGCCCCGGAAGGTCTTCGACTTCGAGCTCGTGCAGTGAGGCGTGAAGAGCTTGCCATCCATGACGACGTTCGTCCCGGGCGTGCAGAGATTCGCGGTCGTCCGCTCTCCTTCGGCCGCACCTCCGAGGAATTGCACCTCGATCGATGCCGGAAAATCCTGATCGAGCGTCATGCCCTTCGGGTCCTCGCCGTGGAGCATCACGCCGGAGTTGCGGATCGCCCACCCCGGCCCCCCCGGGCACTGCTCGCCGGTGAACCGGTATTCGATCCGCAGCTTGTATCGGGAAAACGGCTCGGCAAAGAACAGGTGGCCGAACTTCTCCCCGAAGGTCGGATACTTGTCGGCGTCGTAGACGACTTTGAGGACGCCATCCTCCACCCGGAACGTGTCGCCGTAATTGTCGCCGAGGGCCTCGCCGCGGATCTTCGGCGTCCAGCCGGTCAGATCCTTCCCGTTGAACAGCGGCCGCCACGCCGGCTCCTCGGCTCGGGCGGCCCCGGGAACGACGGCGATACACGATACGAGCGCGGTTAGGATCGCCGCTACGCACGCGCGACGCTGGCAAGATCGATACGACGACATCATCAGGCTCCGGACGGGGCAGAGAGGAGAACCGCGGACGCACCTTGCGACCGTGGGCCCATGATACCCGCCAAAGCCCCATCGAGACCCCGGACCACGCGGCCTGCCGATCAGCCCCGACCGGGAGGCGCCAGGCTGACGGTGACGGTCTTCGTCTCGAGGTAGGGATCGAGGCCCCGTTCACCGAGTTCGCGGCCGAAACCGGACTGCTTGAAGCCGCCGAAGGGGGCGGCGGCGTCGAAGACGTCGTAACAATTCACCCACACCGTCCCCGCCCGCAGGCGGCGGGCGACGTCGTGGGCCTTTGCGACGTCACGCGTCCATACCGCCGCCGCGAGGCCGAAATCGGTGGCGTTGGCACGATGGACGAGCTCGTCGGTGTCCTTGAAGCGGAGGACGGAGAGGACCGGCCCGAAGATCTCCTCGCGGGCGATCGACATCGTGTCGCTCACGCCCGTGAACACAGTCGGCTCGATGAAGAACCCCTTCGTGCCGTGCCGCTTCCCGCCGGTGGCGCAGATCGCCCCTTCGCGTTTCCCCGCTTCGATGTAGCCGAGGATCTTGTCGAACTGCGCCTTGTCGACCTGCGGCCCCTGCTCGGTATCGGGATGGAACGGATCGCCGACGCGACGCTTCCGCGAGAGTTCCACGACGCGCTGGACGAAAGCGTCGTGGATCGAGTCCTCGACGAACAACCGCGATCCGGCGCAGCAGCACTGCCCTTGATTCAGATGGATGCCGAGATGGGCACCGGCAACTGCCGCATCGAGATCGGCATCGGCGAAGACGATGTTCGGGCTCTTCCCGCCGAGCTCGAACGTCAGCCGCTTCAGGCCCGCGGCAGCCTGCCCCATGATGATCCGCGCCGTCTCCCCCGATCCGGTGAAGGCGATCTTGTCGATCCCCGGATGCTTGACGAGCGCCGCCCCGGCCGTGGGGCCGTAGCCGGGGACGACGTTGATCACGCCATCGGGAATGCCGGCCTTCTG
>Ga0209770_10001859_pt1 | contig 10756 bp, 9 predicted proteins | sample LauGreSu1BDMLBDD_2_FD_187572 | JGI IMG/M metagenome (GOLD analysis project Ga0209770, IMG submission 187572) | Freshwater lake microbial communities from Lake Michigan, USA - Su13.BD.MLB.DD (SPAdes) (version 2) | ecosystem: Environmental > Aquatic > Freshwater > Lake | place: Lake Michigan, USA...
GTGACCCTGCGTAGATTTCGCGGCCCACCTTGCCCGGGTGGCGGAATTGGTAGACGCACTAGTTTCAGGTACTAGCGGGTAACACCGTGGAGGTTCGAGTCCTCTCCCGGGCACCATTTCCCTTATCTTTCAAGGGTTTATGGATAGTTTCGAAGGTAAATTCTTAGCCCCTTCGAAGCACCAAAACCGAATCGTTCTGGTCGGTTCTCGCGGCGCATGCTAGCGGATTGGGCGCCTCGCCGCGAACACGATCGTGCTATTCATCCCGGAGCCAAAGCACTGCGCTCCTCGATCAATAGTCCAGATACCAAAAGTTGGCTCTCTAAAAACCAGCCTGCATCAATCTTGCAGTTGTCCCAGCATTGGCGAACCGACGCACCGCAACGGCTCATTCGACACACGGCACGTCGCGCTTTAGTCCGGGCCGCTCCGTCTAGGGTAAGTGAATCGCCTGTTCACGGCCGCGACCAACTTTCACATCCACCAAAGTCTGGCTTACCTTCCGGAGCCACTGTAGTCGCTGGCGACGGATTACGCCGATTCAATGACGGCACGCCTGACCTCGTCAATCATCTCGTCGAGACTTGCCTGACTACTACCCCCGTTACACCGCCAGCGCGCAACGTGAGAAAGTGCCGGGACGAGTCAGTCTCCGATACAAGCTGCGGTCGTCTGCTGGCGCAGTTCAATTTGGCGAGCCGCCTCGAATAATCCGATCGTCTCGTCTGACAAGCGTCCGTCCTGATAGATGCCAATATTGAATATAGGAACGTTGCGATGAGCCTTAAATTCGCTCAGTAACCGCGCCAGTGTACATGCGTCCCATCGGGGCGCGCCGATCGCGGTGTCCGGCCAGCGATGGACCCAAGGGTCGGCTGACTGACCTGCAGGTGGATGCTCAGCCAACAAGGTTGCTGCCGCCTGCAATCCTGGTGCGGGCCCTCCGGTGTACCGTCCGTCTCCTCCGACGATCAAGTGCCCTCCGGCTGACGGATCATCACACTTCTCGCAGCTCTCGAAATCCTGCATGTCGGTGAGCATCGGAAGTCGCGAACGATTCCATGAAATCAGGCGATTGGGGTTACCGGCGCGCGTGACCGCGCGTAGTGCCGCCCAGCTCGGCGCGAACTCGTAGAACCACGGCCCCCTGTCGAACCAGTATCCAAATACCCGCTCACCGTATCGCTCGCCAATCTCGGACAGAGTGGCGTTCCAGATTTCGATGAGGCGCTCTGACGCAGCGGGTCCGTCTCCAGTCAGCTCCCGCACCTCCTGATCCCACGCCGGATTCAGGTAGAGCATCAGGCGGATTCCGCGTTTCTCCAGAGCCGTTGCCAGATCGTCGATCAGGTCGCGCTGCGTCGTACGACCTGCGAGCAAAGCATCAACGCTGCGCAGTGGTGCCGGAAAACTCCAGCGCATGTGCGCTGTCACGAGGACGACGAAGCCTGCGCCACCGCGCTGCACCTGCTCGGCGAAACCGTCGACATCGAAGTCCCTAACAGCCTCCGACCACGACCGTCGTCGCCCTTGCCGCGGGTATGACTCCGGCGTGTAGTGCACCATGAATCCATGACCCATGGCCGCAAACGCGTCCGTGCGCGCTCTCGAGCCGACCGCTGTAGCACTGATAGACTCGCGATCAACCTGCCGCGTGAGTTCAATCGAGAAAATCGCCAACTGAGCGGGACTCGCACTTGGGGAGCGAACGTCCAGCACCAGCGAATGCACGTCAGCCTCCAGCACCAAAGGTTCAACCGCTGTCAATCGAACCGCGCGATACCGCATGCCCGCAGTCGCAGCGTGAGAAACGACCCGGGTCGCAGATGTCCCGGCCCGTAGCTCTATGGTGACGGCCGGACCTGATTCATGATCGAGCAGCACACTAACGGCGTAGTCGCCTGCATCCCGGATATCGACGCTCCACGTGATGGCACTGGGATTCGCGTCGCCCCATCCGACAACCCATCGGGCACCGTTCTCGCCGCGGCGAATCCGGGTGGCGTCCTTCGTCGCTCTCGAGGCGACCAGTCGCGTGGGTTCACCGGCCTGTGCGGGGATTCGAATCGCGCCCTGCCCGTCAGTAGCCGAGGCCCCAAACACTGACACGTTGGCGAGCGTCAGAATCAGTGTCGCCGCAGATGGCCACACCAACCCGTGGCGTCGACGGCGTGACGTCTCTGCGAGCGGCTTTGCACCGGCATCCCCGCGCCCTAGCATGGAGCCCTCCTGAAGCCAGTGCCTCGAATGGCGATAACTTGATGCCCCAGTCCGGCCTCCGGTCCCGTCAACGCACCGCCGCGGAGACCAGGTTCTCAAGCCACTCCTGCTTCCCCGAGCGGGGCGAGGGGGCAAGCTTCCCTTGCAGCGCATGCTCCGAAAGCTGCGCAAGAGACAGTTCGCCTGCGAGTATCCGCTTTCCAATCGGGGCCTCCCATCCCTGATACCGTGTCGCAAGGAACCCCTCGATCTCACCAGACTTGATCAGTGTCTCCGCGCACAGGAGAGCGCGCGCGACAAGGTCAATGGCGCCGACGTGGCCGTGAAACAGATCTTCCGGATCGATACTTTGGCGACGCACCTTTGCATCGAAGTTGATGCCGCCGGTCGTGAATCCACCGGCACGCATGATGTAGTAAAGGGCCGTGGTGAGTTCGCGGAGGTCGTTCGGGAACTGATCGGTGTCCCATCCGTTCTGCGGATCTCCTCGATTCATGTCGAGGGACCCGAAGATGCCAAGGTCAGAGGCCAGCGCGATCTCGTGCTCGAACGAATGCCCCGCGAGAGTCGCGTGGTTGGCCTCGATGTTCACTCGAACCTCGTTATCTAGACCGTACCGCCGGAGGAATCCGTATACCGTTGCGACGTCAGTGTCGTACTGGTGCTTCGTCGGCTCGTGCGGCTTGGGCTCGATCAGGATCGTGCCCTTGAATCCGATCTTGTGCTTGTGCTCCACGACCATCGAAAGGAATCGCCCGAGCTGGTCGAGTTCCTGGCCCATACGAGTGTTCAGCAGACAATCGTAGCCCTCGCGACCGCCCCAGAGAACATAGTTGGCGCCGCCGAGCCTATGGGTGAGCTCGAGCGCGTGCCGAACCTGCATGGCCGCGAAGGCGAACACGTCAGGGTCGGGATTCGTCGCGGCACCAGCCATGTAGCGCGGGTGGCTGAAGAGGTTCGCCGTCCCCCAGAGCAAGCGGATGCCAGTGTCATCCATCTTGCGAGCGATCTGATCGCCGATGATCGAGAGATTTCTGACGTGCGCCTCGGCTGTCCGGGCCTCCGCCATGACGTCGACATCGTGGAAGCAGAAGAACGGAATCCCGAGCTTCGTAACGAAGTCGAATGCAGCATCGAGCTTCATGGTGGCCGCCGCGTGGTCGAGCGGACCCGCATGCCACGGCCGGTTGAACGTCCCAGCGCCGAAGACATCGAAGCCATTCCAGCAGAACGTGTGCCAATAGCAAACCGACAACCGCAACTGCTCGGCCATCGTCTTCCCGAGGACGACGCGGCCGCTATCGTAGTATCGATAAGACAGGGGATCTGCACTGTCCGGTCCCGCGAACTTCACGGGGGCGATGTCGGCAAAATAGCTTGTGGACTTGAGCATCATTCGTTCTCCGAAAAACTGGGCTTGAGGCGCTCATAGAGGTCGCGGAACGCGCCATGCCGAGACCCGTAGTGAGACACGAGCGCGGCGGCAGGCTCCATGACGCCTTCGATAGCCGGCGCGATGCACACAGCGTCGGCGGATTCTCGTGTCACACCCAAACGCGCGAGCCGCGCTGCTCCGACCGCAGGTCCCACCGTAGCGCCCTCACGGTACACGAGCGGTAGCTCCATGATGGCGCTGAGCATCGCCCCCCAATACGTCGACCTTGATCCACCGCCTACGACAGATAGTTCCGTCGGTGACGTGCCACTGCGTCGCAGCGCATCGAGGCCTTGACGCAGACCGAAGCCCACACCCTCAAGCACGGCTTGGGCGAGCATGTTGCGATCCGTGCTCGCCGTGAGACCGAAAAAGACGCCCTTGGCATGCGGATCATTGTGCGGCGTCCGCTCGCCGGTGATGTATGGAAGGAAGAACTCGGTACGACAGGGCTGACCGAATGACTCGGCTGCCGAGACAAGTTGCGCCGCCGAACTGAAACCCAAGACCGAGGCTGCCCAGTCGACTGCACCTGCGGCGCTAAGCATCACGGACATCTGATGCCAACGACGCGGCAGGGCGTGGCAGAACGTATGCGTTTCGCCGCGCGGATGCGGTCGATAGTCGTCATCCGCAAGGAAGATCACACCGGACGTGCCGAGGGACAACAGCGCCTCGCTACGCCGGATCACACCGGACCCGATCGCGGCGGCAGCATTGTCACCGGCTCCGGCGACGATCGGCACCCTCGGCAGCCCGAGGTCCTGGGCTACCGACGGCAACACGGATCCCGTGATGGCGGGACCTTCGAATAGCTGCGGCATCGCGGATCGGTCGAGGCCGCAGGCAGCGAGCATCACATCCGACCACTCGCGACGACCGGTGTCGAGCCAGAGCGTGCCAGCGGAGTCGGACATGTCGGACGCATACTCGCGCCCGAGCCGCCATCGCACATAGTCCTTGGGGAGCAGCACGGTGCGAATCCGCGAGAACAGGTCAGGTTCGTGTCGGCGGATCCAAAGCAGCTTCGGGGCTGTGAAGCCTGGCATAGCCCGGTTGCCGGTAATCGAAACGAGTGAGTCGACATCGGACTCAAGCTGCCGACACTCCTCTCCGCTTCGTCCGTCGTTCCAGAGAATCGCTGGCCGGAGCGACTCGCCGGCAGCGCCAAGCACGGTGGCGCCGTGCATCTGACCCGCGAGACCAATTGCCGCGACTTCCCGTCGATGCTGTGGAGACAGCGCGGTGACTGCCCGACAGGTAGCGCCCCACCACGCTTCCGGATCCTGCTCGGACTGCAACGGCCCCGGGCGCGAAACCGTCAGCCCGGCGCTGGCCTGGTCGACGAGCCGATTCGACTCGTCGAGGAGCACCGCTTTGACTGCGGAGGTGCCAACGTCGATCCCGAGAAACATGCCCCTCCGGGGACGCAGTCAACAGCGTCCGTGCAGGGATGGTAGCGCTACCAGATGCCCGGCCGCAATGTGGACTCGCGTCGCCGGCACGGCGGAGCTCAGCGCGGTTTCGAGGTGCTTTCTCGGCGTTGCAGCACGAAAGACTTGACGATGCGTCGGCCTGTCGCGGTTCGCGTCGCGCTCTGCGCCACCAGATCGACGAGGGCGGACACGGCCGCCTCCGCCATCTCCCGCAAGGGTTGGCGAATGGTCGTGAGGCGGGGCGCAATCTCCCTTGCAAGCGGCGAGTCGTCGAAACCAGCGACAGACAGGTCGGCGGGCACCCGGTGACCGCGAGCGGCCGCGACGGCAATGGCCGCCGCGGCCATGTCGTCATTGCTGGCAAAAATCGCGGTTGGGCGGTCCCTGAGCCCGAGCAGTTGATCGGCAGCGCGGCGACCCGATTCGTACGTGAAGTGCCCCTGGACGACCAAGTGCGGCGCCGCGGCCAAGCCAGCTTCACGCAGTGCGTCGCAGAAACCGCGATACCTCTCGCCGCTGCAATGCTGATTGGGATCCCCCCTGATGAATCCGATCCTTGAATGACCGAGTTGCAGCAAGTGTTCGGTCATCATCCGAGCAGCGGCATAGTCGTCGATCCCGATAGACACCCCACCATCTCCCGGGGTGATACCGGAGAGGTAAACCGCAGGCAGCCCCGCCCGGCGCAGCAGGCCGTGTACGGACGGATCATCGCTCAGCGGCGGCGGCACGATAACCCCTTCGCATCGGCGACCGAGGGCACGGATCTCATCAGCGAGCCGTGATTGCTCAGGGATACGCTGCACCAGCAGCTGATGCGGCTGGCCCGCGAGCGTCTCAAGCAGGCCCAGCAGCAGCTCGCTCAAATAGAACGTTGATGGGTTGTCAAACAGAAAAACCAGCCGGAACTGGCGCTCGCCAGCAAGGGCCTGCGCCGATGGGTTCGGCACATAACCCAGCCGGCGAATCGCTTGCCGCACGCGCCTCTGCATCGGCTCGCGTACGCCCGCGCCCCGGTTGATGACCCGCGACACCGTCATCGGGGAGACGCCCGCGGCATGTGCGACGTCGGCGATGGTGGGCCGCCGTTGGGGGCGTTCGCGACGCGACGCGGCTTTCGGTCGAGACTGTTTAGGCACGCAGTGGCAGGGTCCGTAACGCCAGATTCGTATTGCCAGTGTACGTCCGAAGGCGCCCGAGTGGCGCATCCGCATCAACCTGTACGGCGCGACGACCGGGCTATTGTCGGAACTTGTAGACCGTGCGGTGCCGGTACACCTGCCCTGCTTTCAGCCACGGGTCTGGAAAGGACGCCTGATTGGGTGCATCCGGAAAATTCTGCGTCTCGAGACACAGCCCACCGAAGCGCTTGAATGGGCTGCCAAGGCTGCCGCCGGTGTAAAGCTGGAGCCCTGGCTGGGTGGTGTGTACCGCCAAGTACAACCCTGAACGCGGCGAGAACACCTCGGCTGCCGCGCGCAGTTCACCCTCGGCGCCGTCCACGACGAAATTCTGGTCGAACCCGTCGTGCAACTTGTCGCTCGTGGCCATGCGTTCGCGCAGTCTGGTCGGGCAACGCAAATCGAATTCTGTACCCTGGACGGTGCATACCTGCCCGGTCGGGATCAGAGACGGGAGCAGCGGGGTGAATTGCTCGGCGTGCAACCGAACGATGTGATCGAGGACCGAATCCGAATCACCATCAAGATTGAAGTACGCGTGATTGGCAAGGTTGATCACTGTGTCCGACGTAGTCGTCGCACAGTAATCGATCGCCAGCTGCCAACCGTTCAACACCTGATACCGGACGGTGGCGTCCAGGGCGCCCGGGAACCCTTGGTCTCCGGACGGCGACCTGATCCGAAGCAACACATGATGCGGACGCGCGTCCTCCGTAAGTTCCCACTGCCTCGAATGGAAGCCATCAGGCCCGCCGTGCAAACAGTGGGGCGCACCGATGGCTCCCACGGCGAGCGCGACGGATGCACTTTGTACGGACAAGCGCCCACGATCGATGCGCCCCGCATACCGACCCACGGTGCTGCCCATGAAGTATGGATCGTGCCGATACTCACGCGGGTCCCGATACCCGAGGCAGACGTTGATGGGACCGGCGTGGGTTGGAAGCTCGATGGCCTGAATGCTCGCTCCGTGCGTCAAGATCGAAACGCGCAGTCCATCGTTTCCTTCGAGGACGATGGGCCCCTGCTCCGTCCGGGCCCTGCGCATCGGATCGCCCAGCATCACCCGTCCACTGGATGTCCGGCGATCCCGCCGCTGGACGGTTGAGACCGGAGCCGCTGCCAGACCGCGCCGTCAGGAAAGGTGTAGGCGGCAATAGCGCCCGGTTTCATGGTCGCGCTCGTGCCCGCTGCACGAGGTGCGAGGTAGCGTGCATCCTTGACGATACACGGATCGATGAAATGCTCGTGGAGGTGGTCGACGAATTCGATGACCCGACCCTCGAGAGACCCTGACACCGCGATGTAATCGAAAATCGCCTCGTGCTGAACGTATTCGCAGAGTCCAACCCCGCCCGCGTGCGGACAGACCGGAACCCCGAACTTCTCCGCCAGCAGGAGCACCGCGACGACCTCGTTGACGCCGCCGAGTCGGCACGCATCGATCTGACAGAACTGGAGCGCTTCCGCCTGGAGAAACTGCTTGAACATCACGCGGTTGTGGCAATGCTCGCCTGTCGCGACGCCGATTCCATACGGCGCAAGGGCCCGCGCGATCGCAGCATGTCCCAGAATGTCGTCAGGCGATGTCGGCTCCTCGATCCACAGCGGTCGTGAATCGGCGAGCGCCCGCGTCCAGTCGATCGCCTCCGCGACGTCCCAGCGCTGATTGGCGTCGATCATCAACGTCCGCGCATCACCGATCTCCTCGCGCACGATGCGCGCGCGCCGGATGTCGTCCTCGCGTCTCGCACCGACTTTGAGCTTGAAATGCGAGAACCCTTGTGACAAGGCTTCGCGGCACAGACGACGGATCTTTGCATCGTCGTACCCGAGCCATCCGACCGACGTCGTGTAGGCGGGATATCCATGTCTCAGGATGTTGGACTCCCGCTCGGCACGCGACCCCACGAGCCGCTCGAGCCGCTCTTCGGCCTCAGCAGGTGTAAGGGCGTCGGTCAGGTATCGCCAGTCGACCACCTCTACCAGACGCGCCGGCGACAGGTCCGACAGGAGCTTCCACAGCGGCTTGCCATCGAGCTTCGCCCAGAGGTCCCAAAGAGCGTTGACGACGGCGGCCGTCGCCAGATGTATGACCCCCTTCTCGGGGCCAATCCATCGAAGCTGAGAGTCGCCCGTCAAGTGGCGCCAAAAGGCACCCGGCGTTTCGATGAAATCGCCAAGGGGTTGCCCAACGACCAGCGGCCGAAGCGCTTCGATCGCCGCAGTGACGACCTCGGTGCCACGGCCGATGGTGAAGGTCAGTCCATGCCCCTCGATGCCGTCGCCGCGGTCGGTCCGTAGAATCACATACGCAGCGGAGTAATCCGGATCCGGGTTCATGGCATCCGACCCGTCGAGCGACAACGAAGTCGGGAAGCGCACGTCATGCATCACCAGCTCGGTGATGCGGCCTCGCGGCGAGCTCACTTTCCCACGCTCCAGCCCCCATCGATGAGCAAAGTCGAGCCGGTGACCATCGCCGAGGCATCCGAGGCCAGGTAGAGCGCCGCTGCCGCCACCTCGTCGACGCGAACCATTCGGCCGTTCAGCTGCGTCGACGACATTTCACGCAGCGCTGCTTCCGGATCGGGATACTCCGCAAGGCGGGCGCGAACGAACGGCGTATCGACCCGCCCGGGGCAAATCGCATTGAACCGAACCCCGGTGTGCGAATGATCCAGCGCCAGTGCGCGGGTCATCCCGACGACGGCGTGCTTGCTCACGGTGTAGGCGAGCCTGTCGCGCACCGCGAGGACGCCCCCGATCGACGCCAGATTGATGACGCTGCCGGCACGCCGCTCGAGCATGCCGGGTGCGAAGGCCCGTGTCAGGTTGAACGGACCTCGCACGTTCACGGCATGAATGCGATCTAGATCTGCGGCGGTCGTTCCAAGGAGGTTACCGACGTGTCCGATGCCCGCATTGTTGACGAGGATATCCAACTCGCCGACGGTTTCGCGGGCCGCGTTGGCCGACCCCTCGTCACGCACGTCGACCGCAACGAACGACCCCTGACCGCCAGCATCCTCGATCAACTTCACGGTTGTCGCCCCGGCCTGGGCATCAATGTCGGCCACCCAGACGGTAGCTCCTTGCTTCGCGAACAACTGCGCGATGGCGCGACCGATTCCAGATCCTGCTCCTGTGACGAGCGCTGTCTTGCGTACAAGTTCGAACATGGGTGACCTCAATGCAGACGGTAGGTGCGCGTCGCGGTCCCGCTGAGGACGTGCGCGCGTTCAACGGCATTCAATCGGGAAATGAGCGACAGCGCGGCGTCGCGCCAGCGACCGTACGTGCTAGCGAGCCGCACGACCGGCCAATCGCCGCCGTACATGAGCCGCTGCGGCCCGAATACCTCGAGCACGTGATCGACATATGGGGTCAGGTCAGAAGTGCGCCACGCCTGCATGTCAGCTTCCGTAACCAGTCCGGAGAGCTTGCATACGATGTTGGGCAGCGCCGCAATCTCGCACAGCGCTTGCCGCCATGGGTCGAGTTGTCCCGTGCGGATCGGGGGCTTTCCGCAGTGGTCGAGAACGAACTGGGTGTCAGGACACTCCTGGACCAACTTCCGAACCGACGGCAGTTGCGGAGCGCGGCAGCAAACATCGAACGTGAGACCCGCCTTGCCGAGCCGTCGGGTTCCCTCGATGAAGGCGGTGGAGCAGCAGTACGTAGGATCGGACTCGTCCTGAAAGTTGTGACGCACGCCGCGAACGAGAGAATGGCTGCTGAGTGCGTCGATGGCGGCGTGGGTCGCACGACCCTCGTTCATCCGTGCGCCGGCGACGATGGCAGCGATCCGCTGTTCCTTCGCCGCAAGTGCCTCGACCCACCGTACCTCCTCGACCGGCGGTCCGCCGCATTCGACGAACACCCAGCGTGCCGGGACGGCCGGTGCCGTATCGACCACGAAGTCCTGGGGCAGGTGCTTGTGGGCAAGCGGGGGTACGGCCGCGAGCCAGTCGTAACGGAGCTGGTCCGGGTCCCACAGGTGCACGTGCGCGTCGACGTACGTCATCGGCTCGGCCGTCGAATCCCTGAGTTCAATCATGGTGGAACACTTCATCCATTGGTGCCCACCATGCCCCGTCAGGCCGGTCCGCAAGAGGATCCTGCATCGGCTCCATGATGGACCACCACTTCTGCGTGTCAGGGTCCTCGGCCATGCGCCGCATGTCGGCGTCGTAGTCCTCGCCCCAGTACTCGAAGTATCCGAAGAGCACGCCGCCTCGATGGAAGATCGAGTAATTCCGGATGTTGCAGCGAGTGATCATGGCCAGCACGGCAGGCCACACCGCGGCGTGATAGCGGCAATACTCGTCGAAACACTCCGGTCGCACACGGATCACGGAGCCGAAACGTCTGGGGAGAGGATTGGGTGACTTCATGACTGGTCTCCCGGAATTGGAGCAAGCGGGTGGATGAGGCCCTCAGCCTTCATGTCGCGCCACAGTGCAGGATCGATCGGATGGTAA
>Ga0209770_10001861_pt1 | contig 10744 bp, 9 predicted proteins | sample LauGreSu1BDMLBDD_2_FD_187572 | JGI IMG/M metagenome (GOLD analysis project Ga0209770, IMG submission 187572) | Freshwater lake microbial communities from Lake Michigan, USA - Su13.BD.MLB.DD (SPAdes) (version 2) | ecosystem: Environmental > Aquatic > Freshwater > Lake | place: Lake Michigan, USA...
TGCCTTTTGTTCGCCACCAGCCTGATGCAGGCGCAGACCCCCCCGGCCGCCAAGCCGGCCGATCCCAGGGCCCCGGCGCCGAAAGCGACCCCGGCCAAGGCGATCCCCGCCAAGACTGCGCCGGCCAAGCCGGAAACCAAGAAGGAGGAGGAGCTCCCCAAGATCCCCGGCACGGTGATTGTGCGCTCCAACGGGTCCAAACTCGGCCTCGAGGTGGTTGGTGGAAACTTCAAGCTCACTTTTTACGACAAGAAGCACAAAGCCATGGCCATTGACGTCACCCGGGCCACGGCCCGCTGGCCCAACCCGCGAGCCCCTGGCGACAACCGCACGGTCCTTAACGGCAGCGGCACCTCCTTGGTCGGCGCCAAGCCCGTCGTCCCGCCGTTTAATTTCAACGTCTACCTCACGCTCCTTCAGGGCGAGGGTGACGAGGCCAAGGCCGTCGAGAACTACACGGTGCCCTTCAAGGGCTGAGCGAGCCGGGATTTGACAGCGGCGGGTCGGATGCAAAGCTTGGCGGCTTTCCCTCATGTCCGCCGCCACCCCCTTTGATTCCGTCGAAAACGCGATCCAGACGATCGCGGCCGGTGGTATGATCCTCGTCACGGACGACGAGGGCCGCGAGAACGAGGGCGACCTGCTGATGGCGGCCGAGAAAGCCACGCCCGAGCTGGTCAACATGATGATCCGCCACGCCCGCGGCCTGATTTGCGTGCCGATGGTGGAACCGCAGCTGAAACGGCTCGGCATCAATCCCATGGTGCAGCAGAACCGCGAGGCGCACCGCACGGCCTTCACGGTGTCCGTCGACGCGGCGGAGGGCATCACGACCGGCATCAGCGCCTTTGACCGCGCCCGCACCATCCGGCTGCTGGCCGACCCGGCGACACGGTCGGACGAGCTGGTGCAGCCGGGGCACATCTTCCCGCTGTGCGCGCGGGCCGGCGGTGTGCTGGAGCGCGCCGGTCATACCGAGGCGGCGGTGGATTTCGCCGCGCTGGCCGGGCTGAAGCCGGCGGCGGTCATTTGCGAGGTGCTGAGCGACGACGGGACGATGGCGCGGCTGCCGGAGCTGATCGAGTTCAAGCAGCGGCACAAGATCCCGCTGGTCTCCATCGCGGCGCTCATCGAATACCGCCACCACCGCGAACAGCTGGTCGAGCAGGTCGCGACCCGCCCGTTTGCCTCGGAATATGGCGAGTTCCAGCTGCACATTTTCCGGAGCAAGGTGGACGGGCGGCACCACCTGGCGTTTACCAAGGGCCGGCTTGATGCATCCCCCACGCTGGTGCGCGTCCACACGGAGAACCTCCTGAGCGACGTCTTTCACGCCAAGGACATGGGCAGCCACCGGTCGCTGCTGGCCTCGCTGGAGCGGGTCGCCCAGTCCGGCCATGGGGTCATTCTCTACATGGAGCAGACCGGCCGGATGCAGGAGACGCTCCTGAGCGCCGGCCAGCCGGCCGGGGGCGGGGCGGCCCCGGCCAACCTGCGGGACTACGGCACCGGCGCCCAGATCCTCACCGCGCTGGGCCTGAAGAAGATCCGCCTGTTGCAGCACTCGCCCAAGCGCGTCGTCGGCCTCGACGGCTACGGGCTGGAGATCGTGGAGCAGATCCCGGTCTGAGATTTCGGTTGCGGCACGGCCGCTTCCACCTTGCCTTGAACCTCCCATGAGTCTCGACGCGCCCAAGGAAGCCGCCATCGATGGTGCCCCGTTCACGGTCGGCATCGTGGCCGCGCGCTTCAATCCCTCCCTGGTCGACGCCCTGCTGGCGCGGGCCCTCGCCGGCCTGACCGCCGCCGGCGTGAAGGAGAAGCGCATCACGGTCATCCGGGTGCCGGGTTCGCATGAGGTGCCGGTGGCCGCCCAGTGGCTGGCGCAGGGCGGCCGGCGCGACGTGGTCATTGTCCTCGGCGTGCTGATCGGCGGCGACACCAACCACCACGAGATGGTGGGGCAGAGCGTTTCGCACGCCTGCCAGCAAGTGGCGCTCGCCACCCGCACGCCGGTCATCAACGGTGTGATCGTGGCAAACAACCTGAAGCAGGCGCAGGCGCGGTGCACCGGCCGGATCAACCGGGGGGCGGAGTTCGCCCGCGCCGCGCTCGAGATGGCGGCCCTGAAGCGCACGACCGGAGGCCAATCATGACCAGCCAGTTCAACCAGCGCCGGGAGTGCCGCGCCGCGGCCTTCCAGTATCTTTATGCCTGGAGCGTCAACCAGCCGTCCAGCATGAGCGCGGACCTCGACCTGTTCTTCCAGCACCTCGAGCACCCGCGCGACCACTACGCCTTCGCCGAGGAGCTGATCCACGGCGCCATCGAGCATGTGGCGGAGATCGACGGCCACATCAAGTCGCTGGCCCACAACTGGGAGTTCGATCGCGTGGCCAAGATCGACCTCGCCATCCTCCGCCTCGCGATGTTCGAGATGCTCTACCGCAAGGACATCCCGCCGGTCGTCTCGATCAACGAGGCCATCGACCTCAGCAAGCAGTATTCCAGCGCGGACGCGAAGCGCTTCATCAACGGCATCCTCGACCGGATGAAGGACAAGCTCGGCCGCGACTCGCGCAAACCGTCGACGGAATAATTCCATCGCGGTAGCGCGAAGGAGCGGAAACACGGAATCAACTTCAGCGCCTTCGCTCCTCAGCGACTCCGTGATTTCCTAATGTTATCCCTCTTCAAGAAATTCAAGGACGGCCTGACGAAGACCGTCGCGGCCATCGCCGCCAAGACCCACGGGCTCTTCGGCGGGCGGAAGATTGACGCCGCCTCGCTGGAGGAACTGGAGGAAGCGCTCTACACGGCGGATTTCGGCGTCGAGACCACCACCGAGATCCTGGACGAAATCAAGACCGCCTACCGGAAGGATCCGGAGCTCAAGGGGCAGCAGGCCGCCGCCATCGGCGCCACGGTGCTGCGGCGCGTGCTCGCCGGCGCCGAGGGCCGGCTGGAGCCGGCCGCCGCGAAGCCCACCGTCATCGCCATGATCGGCGTCAACGGCTCGGGCAAGACCACCACCACGGCGAAACTCGCCCACCGGCTCAAGGGCGAGGGGCAGACCGTCATCGTGGCGGCGTGCGACACCTTCCGCGCGGCGGCGGTCGAGCAGCTGAAGAACTGGGCCGAGCGGCTCAAGATCGAGATCGTGGCCAGCCACACCGGCGCCGATTCGGCGGCGGTGGCGTTCGACGCCTGGCAGGCGGCGAAGGCCCGCGGCCATGACTGGCTGATCGTGGACACGGCGGGCCGGCTGCACACCAAGGGCAACCTCATGGAGGAACTGGCGAAGATCCGCCGCGTCCTGCAGAAAAACGATCCGACGGCCCCGCAGCACCGCTGGCTCGTGGTCGACGGTTCGCTCGGGGCCAACTCCATCGAGCAGGCGAAGGTCTTCCACCAGAGCTTCGGCCTGACCGGGCTGGTCGTGACCAAGCTCGACGGCACCAGCCGCGGCGGCGCGATCGTGGGCATCTGGCGGCAGCTGAGGATCCCGATCTATTTCATCGGCCTGGGCGAGCAGCCCGACGACCTGCAGCCATTCTCGGCTGACAATTACGCCAAGGCCGTCTTTGGTCTGGAGGCGTAATGAAGCCGCTGGCTGGAGTTGTTTTCCTGCTGCTGGGCCTGCTGGCCGCCGCGGTGGCCGCCGAGCCGGAAATGCGGCTCAGCCCGAAGAAGGTGCGCGACGAGGTCCGCGCGGTGGTCGAGGCCCAGCTGGCCGCGTTGCAGGCGGGGGACTTTGCTGCGGCCTATGATTTTGCGGCGGGTGGCATCCGGCGGCAGTTCGACGAACGGCTGTTCACGGCGATGATCAAGCGCGGCTACGCCCCGCTGCTCCGGCCGGAAAAGACCGACCTCGGCGTGGTGCGCGACGACGGTGAGGGTTCGGCCCAGATCGGGGTCACGGTCACCGACCGGCAGAACCGCAGCACGATCTACCGCTACTGGCTGGTGAAGGAAGGTGACGCATGGCGCATCAGCGGCGTGGTGCTTGAGCAGCGTCCGCCGCGCGGCGACATCTGAGCCGCCGCGCAGGGCCGCCGGCTCAGAAGGTTAGCCGCAGGCCGAGCGTGAGGCTGCGGCCGGGCAGCGGCGCGATGTCCTTCAGGAACGAAGTGCTGACGCGGGCATCCGCGTCGGTGAGGTTCGCGCCCCGGGCGAAAAATTCCCATTCCATCCGCGACCGGGTGAGGCGGTAGCTGACGTCGGCGGCGAGCAGCGTGTAGCCGGCGGTCTCCGTTTCCCCGGGGGCGACCTGGTCCTGCCGGAAGGAGTGGCGCAGGCTGAGCCCGGCATTCCACGGGCCGCTGTCGTAGCGCAGGGCGGCGCCGGCGCGCAGGGGCGGAATGCGGGGCAGCGGCTCGTCGTCGGTCGTCTGCCGGGCGCGCACGTAGTCCCCGGTCAGGTCGAGATGCAGGTGATGCGTCTCGGAGTCCACGAGGTGGAAAGCCAGCTCGGCTTCACCGCCGTAGAAGAGCGCGTCCTTGGCGACGAACTGGTAGATCGGGAGGAAGGCGGCGCCCGGCGGCTCGGGATACGGCAAAAAGGCGCCGGTGTCCTCGTCGAAGTATCGGGTGGTATCCTTCTGTTCGAAAATGAAGTCCTGGATCCGGTTCAAGAAGACCCCGGCGGAGCCGGTGACGAAGCCCGCCCGCTTGCGCAGGGTGAGGTCCAGGCCGAGCGAGGTCTCCTTGCCGAGTCCGGTGGAGCCGACCTCATAGGCGCCGGTGCCGCCATGCGGCCCATTCGAGAACACTTCCTGGGCAACGGGCAGGCGCTGGGTGTAGGCCAGCGAGAAGCCGAGTGAGTATTCCGGCGCCGGATAATACACCGCGCCGGCCGACAGGCTGATGCCACCCGAGGAGCGTTTCTCTCCCGTGGTGGCGGAGTAGCCGGGATAGGCCGGCAGGAGCGGGTCGACCTCGCCGAGCTTGATGCCCTGAAACTCATAGCGGCCGCCGAACTGCAGGGTCAGGTCCGGCCGGGCCTGGAAGGACTCCAGCACGAAGAGCGCATGGTTATGGGTCAGCGTCGGCGGGGTGACGACTTCGGCTCCCTCGGCGGAGAAATCGCTGCGCGAGGACTGCAGGCCGACGGTGCCGGTCAGATCACCCGCGTCCTGCTGGGCCAGTTCGAGGCGGGCCTCGTAGGCCTTGTTCCGGAACGTGGTGTTCGCCAGGCCGGTGGTGGTGTCGACCTCGGCGTGCCGGTAGTTGGCCAGGCCGAGGCGGAACTTTGCGGACTTGAACGGGCCAACGGCCCGGGAGAGCTCGGCGCGGAGGTCGGCGCGGCGCTGGCGCATGTCGATGGCGATCGGCTCGCCGACCGGCACACCGTAGACGGTGGCGTATTCGCTCACGGCCATGCCGAGGCTGCCGGAATCGCCGAAGCGGGTGCCGCCGGCGGAAAAGCTCCTGGTGGAGACGGCGCTGTTGACCAGCTTGCCCTTGTCCGCCGGGTTGGCGAGGTCGGCATACCCGGGAATCGTCACATCGTCGCTCTCGGTGCGGAGGCCGTTCACCTGGATCGCGCCGGCCGGGCCGCCGGCGGTGACGGCAAGGATGCCGGTGCGCTCGTTGGCGGCGGAGTCGTAACGGAACTCCGTCCGGCCGCCCAGCGGATGACCCGGAGCGACCGCAGGGATGCGGTTGTCGATGACATTGACCACGCCACCGACGGCGGAGTTGCCGTAGAGCAGGGTGGCCGGGCCGCGGAGGACCTCGATGCGATCGACGAGCAGCGGCTCGACGCTGACATTGTGGTCGGGGCTGACACTGGAGGCGTCGAGCGAGCCCACGCCGTTGTCGAGCATCCGCACCCGGTCGCCGCCGAGGCCGCGGATGACCGGCCGGCTCGAACCCGGGCCGTAGTAGGTGGCATTGACCCCCGGCGTGGTCGCGAGCGTGTCGCCGAGCGTGGTCATGACACTGCGGCGGAGCTGGTCGCTCACGAGGACGGAGGTGCCTTGCGCGAGATCAAAGGCGGATTTTGCATCCGGGCCGGCGCTGACGACCATGGCCTCGAGGGCGAGGGGTTCATCATGGTCGGAGGCCGGCTTGGCCGGGGCGGTCTGCGAATTGGCCAGACCGGCGAGAAGAAAGAAAATCGGAAAGGAGCGGAAAGTTTTCATGCTATGGACAGGATTCGTGTGAAACGGGCAGCCTGCAGGCACGGGGCCGGTCAGGATCAGGCAAAGGCGGACCCTAGGGCCGCCGGACTACGAACTGGCCTAGCAGAGCGGGGGACCGCGGCCCGGTGGCAGCCGGTCACTCGTGTCAATCAACGATGCGATGACGACAGGCGCGGTCGCGCCAGCCGGGAACAAGGCCGGCGAGACGACAAGATCAGCACAGCCGAGGGAATCCTCGAGGCCATGGCTGAAAAGGGTGATGGCGCAGCTGTGGCCGGCATGGCCGGCGTCGGCGTGCAGGGAAACGTGCAGCTGCGAACTGGCCGCGAACAAACCCAGCAACCAGAAACAGAGGGCGCAAACCGTGGCCAAGCCGCGCAGAGCACGGGGAAGTTGGCGGGGGTCAGCTTTGCTTGCGGCAGTCAATTAGCTAAACATAGCCATCAATTAGCCAAGGCCGTCAAGCAGGGGGATGGAGCGCCTATATCTCCTGCCCAGGGGGCTATAAATGTTACACCTTAATATAGGCTATTTGACCTCTCTAATTAGCGGGGCCTGCGTGCTTGAATCCGGGTCCAGTTTTCGTGCCCGGTAACGGGCGCGAGAGGTGACCAAAAAAGGGCTCGCGTGCGCCTGACTGGCCCGTTGTGCGTGCGCGAGCCCGACTCTTTTGTCGGGGTGTAATACACTGTTAATGAAGAAGGCGCGGATTAACCGCGCCTTCTTTGTCGACAGGGCGTAAACTCGGTTCAGCGCACGCCACCCATGAGCCGTTTGACCCATGGGACGAGGGCGAAAAGCACCAGGGTGCAGGCGCCGACCGACAGGGCCTGGTGCCAGAAGAAGGTCGAAAGCCCGGCGGCGTCCTCGCTCCGGAATTCGCCCGCGAGCACGCCGGCGAGCTTGTTGCCCAGCGCGGCGGCGAGGAACCAGATGCCCATCACGAGGCCCAGGAGGCGCTGTGGCGCCAGCTTGGTCATCGTGCTCAGGCCGACGGGGCTGAGCAGCATCTCACCCACGGTCTGCAGAAAGAACAAGGCCAGCAGCCACACCGGGCTGACGAGGCCGTGGGCGGTCAGCTTGGCCGCGGGCACCATCAGCACGAAGGACAGCGCGACGAACAGGAGGCCGAGCGTGAACTTCACGGGGCTCGAGGGCTGCTTCGGACCCAGTTTGATCCAGAGCCAGGCGAACGCGGGCGCGAGCAGGATCACCCAGATCGAGTTCACCGACTGCCACCACGAGGAGGGGAAACCCTGGCCGAGGATCCGGTTGTCGGTCAGGCGGTCCGCAAACAGCGAGATGCTCGAGCCGGTTTGCTCGAAGATCGCCCAGAAGATTTCCGCGGCGAAGAAGAACACCAGGATCGCGGCGATGCGCTTGCTTTCCTGGCTCGGCCGGAGGGCGAAGAAAATGATCAGGGCGACCTGGAGTGCGAACAAAAGGTAGACGATCCACTTGTAGGTGTCGCTGAACCACATGGCGGTGATGAGCGCGAGCGAGCCGAGCAGCACCAGCCCGAGCTTGCCCCATGGACGGGAACCGTCGGCTTCGGGCGCCGGCTTGTTGCCGACATGCGCGAGGCGGCCGCGCTGCAGCACATAGACGACCAGGCCGAGGGTCATCCCGACGCCGGCCGCGGCGAAGCCCCAGTGCCAGCTGGAGCGGGGATCAAGACCCCAACCGGCCAACGTGGCTTTCCAGCCCTCGCTCTGGGCGAGGTAACCGCAGACGAGCGGCGAAAGGAACGCGCCGATGTTGATGCCCATGTAGAAAATCGAGAATCCGGCGTCCCGGCGTTCGTCATCCGGGCGATAGAGGCTGCCCACCATCGTGGAGATGTTCGGTTTCAGCAGGCCGGTGCCGGCGGCCACCAGCGCGAGGCCGATGAAAAAGGTGAGTTCCGAGTTCAGGGCCATCGTGAAATGGCCGAGGGCGATGATGACACCACCGATGAACACGGACCGGCGCGCGCCGATGAAGTTGTCCGCGATGAAACCGCCCAGGATGCAGAGCAGGTAGCCGCTCATGGTGTAGGTCCCGTAGATGCCGGCTGCCTTCTTGGTGTCGTAGCCGAGGCCGCCCTCCGTCACCGCCAGCACCATGAAAAGCATCAGGATCGCGCGCATGCCGTAGAACGAGAATCGCTCCCACATCTCGGCCAGGAAGAGGGTGGTGAGGCCGCGGGGATGGCCGCCAAGGCCGCCGGTGTGCAGGTCGGTCGGGACGGCGGGCGTGCCCACCGGGGAATCAGGGGTTGTCATCCGGCCCATTCGGGCGACGAAATCCACCGAGGGCAAGAACGGAGCCTGCGCCTTCGGCCGGCGGACCCCGGCGTGGACAGCGGTCTTCTTCCCGGGATGCGGATTTTCCCGGGGATTGGTGTGGCATGGACAACCGTCCCGAAGCGCCTCAAACCATCGGCATGTCCGGAACCGTGAACTTTCCTACCTGGGTGGCATGAGCGGGCCCCGCCAATGGTGGCGGCGGCGTCCGGCCGCGCAAACTGTCACCGTGCTGGGCGAGGAGCTCGCGGTGCGCGGCATCGCACCGCGGCGGGTGACCGTCTATCTGCCGCCGGGCTATGATGCGGCCCGGGCGCGGCCGTATCCGCTGTTGCTGGCGCTCGACGGTCAAACGATGCCGCAGTGGCAGCTCGCGGAAACGCTGGATGCACTGGTGGGAGCCGGGGCCATCGAGCCGGTGGTCGTGGCGGCGGTGCCGGCCTCAGCCCAGCGCATGGACGAATACGGCATGGCCGGTCGGCTCGATTACGCCGGTCGCGGCCGGCAGGCCAAGGCCTTGCAGGACCTGCTCGCGGGCGAGGTGCTGCCCTGGCTGCGCGAAAGTCACCATGTCGCGAGGGAAGCGGCGCGCTCCGGCATCTTCGGCGCCTCGCTGGGCGGGTTGAGCGCCTTTGACACGGCGTGGCGGCGGCCGCAGGTATTTGGATTTGCGGGTATTTTCTCCGGCGCGCTGTGGTGGCGGGGGGACGACTCCAGCGTCGCGGCGCAACAGGCGAGCCGGCTCGCTCACCGCATGGTCCGTGAAACCGGCACCCGACCTGCGCTGCGGCTTTGGTTCCAGGCCGGCACGCGCGACGAGACGGCGGATCGCGACGGCAACGGCGTCATCGACGCCATCCAGGATACGACCGAGCTGGTGGACGAACTCGTCGCCAAGGGGTTTCGTCGCGGGGACGAGGTGGTCTATCAAGAAGTCGAAGGCGGAGAACACCACGAGAGCACCTGGGCCCGGGTGCTGCCGGATTTTCTCCTCTGGGCCTTCCCGCGCCGGGACTAGCGGTTGAGCGCCGCCAGCTGCACCCGGGCCGCGGGCACCGGCTGGAAGGCGGCGATCACAACGCCCACGAGGTTGCCGGCCGACACCGGTTCCATGTCGTGATCGCGGTTGTTGAGGCCGGCGACACGCCAGCCGTCGCGCACCTTGGCCACAAGGACGTGGGCGACGATCTTGCGCGCGGCGTTGCGATAAAGGACCGTCTGCCCCCGCTCGAGGAGCTCGTAGGGAAACTGCTGCAGGACCAGGATGGTGCCGGGGGCGTAGAGCGGCTGCATCGAACGGCCGGAGCCGACGAGCACAAAGGAATCCGGCGCGTGCTCGGCGACGCTGGCGGCGCGCTGCCACGCGTCGGTTTCGGCCAGGATCACGGCGCGGGGCGATTTGCCGGTGAACACCCCGCGGATCCACGCATCATCGGTTTCCAGCGCGGCCCCCGCGTATCCGCCCGAGAGGATCAATCCCACCAGAAGGCATGACGCTCGCCGGAACATGCCCCGATTATCTGCAGGTGCCGCGCCAACGCGAGCGAGGGATGCTAGAGTTCTTACCCTAAGGCCGAAGGCTCTATCGCGGGATGGTTTTCACCCGGCCAAAGAAACGGCGCCACGCGAGCGCGAAGCCGGTGTAGACGAGGAAGCAGCCGCCGAGCGAGGCGACGGCGGCGATGAACTGGGCCCAGCCGCCGAGCGCCTCACCCGTATGCAGGTAGCGTGACCAGGCCCGGACCTTGCGCGCGGGTGAGAGGTCATCATGGCCATCGCGTTGCAGCAGATTGCCGGTGAACGGATCAAATTGCAGCGTCGTAGTGGCCGTGCGCGGCCAGGTGCCGGATTCACGCACGGTGAAGCTGGCGGGTTGCGGCTTGGCGGCATCGGGGTGGTGGGCGAAACGGAAGGTGACGGTCTCCCATGCGGGCAGAGTGCGCTGCACCGTTGCGATCATCGCATCGCGTGGGACCGGACGGGCATCCACGGCAACAGCCGGTACCGCTGCGGCAGGTGGCGGGGCACCGCTGCTTTGCGGGCCGGACGAAGGGAGGGGGGTGCCGGTCAGCGTGTAGGTCAGCTCCGCCGCCCAGCGGAAGGAGATCGGCGTGGCGGTAAGGGTGAGCCCGATCAGCACGGGTGCGCACCAGAAGCCGACGGTGTTATGCCAGTTCCGGTCGCGGGCGAGGCCGGTCAGATTCTGCGTGAACCAGATCCCCGGGCGGAAGGCGCGCCACCCGAACGACCGCGGCCACCAGAGCACCAGCCCGCTGAGGGCGAGAAAACAGAAGGAAAGATTGGCGATGCCGGC
>Ga0209770_10001862_pt1 | contig 10742 bp, 10 predicted proteins | sample LauGreSu1BDMLBDD_2_FD_187572 | JGI IMG/M metagenome (GOLD analysis project Ga0209770, IMG submission 187572) | Freshwater lake microbial communities from Lake Michigan, USA - Su13.BD.MLB.DD (SPAdes) (version 2) | ecosystem: Environmental > Aquatic > Freshwater > Lake | place: Lake Michigan, USA...
TGTCACCGTGCAGCCGTGCGACATTCGCGGCCGAATTGTTGAGGGCTCACCAATAGTGAGTGGAACTGCAGTCGTCATTAGTGGTGCTGAAGCCGAAACAGTGCGCGACGCCGTTGCTCACAAATACGGGTTCACCTACACAGTGTTTTCGATTTACTTGTGGTTCTCCGAACATTTTGGGAAAAACAAAGACCAACCCGAAACTGCAGTCATCGTCACGCTAAACGCGTAACCGTTACTTCGTAATGGTGTACGAGTCAACGCGCGATGTCATTGGGCTCAGTACTTCAGTAATCGGTCGCACGCCAATACCAACGGTGTTTGGAACTTCGATATAACCATCAACTAATTCAAATGGCGTCGTGACATCTTGTGTGAAGTAGCGCTTAGAAGCCGATGTGTCTCCTGGAAGCGTGAACCCAGGAAGCGCAGCAAGTGCAAGGTTGGCAGCGCGGCCAATGCCGGTTTCCAACATTCCTCCACACCACACAGGAACTCCGCGTGACACGCACAAGTCGTGAATACGTTTTGATTCCAAGTACCCACCAACGCGACCCGGCTTAATGTTGATGATGGAACATGCATTGATGTCGAGTGCGCCACGCGCAACGTCGTACGACGTGATGGATTCATCCAAACAAATCGGGGTGCCCACTCGTTTGCTTAACTCCACGTGACCCACAATGTCCTCTTCGGGCAATGGTTGTTCAATCAACAACAGGTTGAATTCGTCAAGCTTGGCCAGGTGCGCTGCGTCGTCAACGGTGTACGCAGCATTGGCGTCCACTTGCAGCAACATGTCTGAACCGAATGCTTCACGCACTGCACGCACGCGATCAATGTCAAGACCTGGCTCAATTTTCAATTTGATGCGCACGTATCCATCTGCGCGATATTCCCCCACCACTCGCAGCAGGTCATCAATTGTTGGCTGAATTCCCACCGACACACCAGACGCAACTTTGGTTTGTGTGGCACCAAGGAACGTCGCAAGCGACATATTGGCTTTGCGTAATTGATAATCCAACAGCGCTGCCTCGATTGCTGCCTTCGCCATAAAGTTGCCGCGAATCACCGAAGACTTCTGCACAAATTCTTCGGCCGTCGTTGTTGGCGTAACCATCTTGATCAAATAGCGCTTCATCGCTTCTTCGCATCCGTCTACATATTCAGACGAATACAGCGGTGCGGCCATTGCAACACACTCGCCCCAACCTTCTTCGTCGTCGCCCACAACGTGCACATACAGCAAGTCTCGATCTACCTCAGTTGCAAACGATGTGCGAAACGGCGACACCAAATTGATGTGAGCACGCACAATTTCAATTCTGCGAATCATGACTTATCCCCTGCTCAAGACATATGAATACTCTGCGTTCAATCCTCGCACCGAGAAACCATTGCCAATGGCTTCTTCAAAGGCTGCACGCTGCCGAGCACGCCACACTTGTGCTTCGGACTTGTCGGTCTTGCGCAGCACCTCAATATTTTCTGGCGTTGCAATCACTACGTCGCCAACGTGTTCTGTCACTACTTTCAGCGACTGAGGCTCGCCTGCGGCCAACACCTGCCACTGCACCAGCACACGATCGCTTTGTTCGCCGGCGTTTATTCCATCGTCCAATTCACCATAAAAATTTTGGTAGTAGTTGGTTACCTGTGCACCAAGTTTCACCATGTTGAACCATGCGTTGCGACGCACCAACGGATCGAACGACCACGTAATGGTGGCAAAATCATGTTCACGCGCCCAATGCCACTGATGCATTTTCAATTGCGCACCGATGCCCTGGCCAGCGTGCGATTGAACAACGCCAGCGGCATGGGAATGCAGGTTCAATTCGCTCGGCTGTTCCGTGAGTGATTTTCCAACAATTGCAAACGCCGCTGCCACTGGCAGATCACCGTCCCATACCACCGACCCATAGGCCCCGTTATGCAAAGAAGCCACAATGATCTCTGGGGAAACCATGGAATTCACCGACCAAACCTCATCAAAGACCTGCGAAATCAGCGCGGCATCTGCAGGGCTGTGTGCCAGCTGAATACGCAAAGGATTCGACATTGGTCAAAACTCTACCCATCGGCAAAGATAGGTACATGTCCGTAAAAGTCACCGTTGTCAATCACCCTGTTGTTGCTGAAGCGCTCACGCATCTTCGAGATCAAAATACTTCGAACCAATTCTTCCGAGCCGAAATGCGCCGACTTTCGCTTGTGGTCATCGCCGAAGCTTTGCGCGATGTTCCTACGACAAAGGTTCGTGTGACTACTCCTCTTGCCGAAACCGATGGCATCAAAATTTCGCAACGACCTGTGCTTGTACCAATCCTTCGCGCCGGTCTTGGCATGTTGCCAGCCGCCATGGAACTTCTGCCCGATGCCGACATTGCGGTGGTTGGCGTACAGCGCGATGAAGCAACACATCAGCCAAGTGAATACGTGGCAAAACTTCCGTCACGACTTGATGGCCGTCATTGCATCGTGCTCGACCCAATGCTTGCAACTGGTGGTTCGCTTGAATACGGATGCAAGTTGCTGGCTGCGCGTGGCGCTCCACAACCAATCACTATTGCCTGCGTGCTTGCAGCACCAGAAGGTATTGCATATCTTGAAAAATCAGGGATGGATTTGCACATTGTGACTGCATCAATCGACGAACGACTTAACGAAAATGCATTCATCGTTCCGGGCTTGGGCGATGCAGGTGACCGACAATTCGGTCCACCTCACTGATCGAGCGTTTTGCGTTAGCCAACGAATGACGCAACAACGTCGTTGTATAGATCCAAATTAATGGTGCGAGTTTTTCCACTCGTCACTTTCATTGATTCACGCTTTATCTCACCGCTGCGCAACACCACCATCTGACCAAATTCTTTGTTCGCACACGCGTCAACTGCAGCAAGTCCAAATCGTGTTGCAAGTACACGGTCATAACTTGTTGGAGTTCCGCCACGCTGCACATGACCAAGTTGCACTAATCGCGACTCATACCCCGTGCGCGTCTCAAGTTCGCTGGCGATCACTCGCGAGACATCGCCGTTATAAGCGTGACCGTTCTTATCCATCGTTGGTGGTGGAATTTCCAACGTGCCAACTTTCGGCTTCGCACCTTCTGCAACAACAACAATTGATGCATACCGTCCGTTGTCGTGACGTCGTTTCACAATTTCGGTCAGTCCAACAATGTCGAATGGGGCTTCGGGCACCACGATGGCGGTGGCTCCACCGGCAATACCTGCATGCAGGGCTATCCAACCCGCGTCTCGACCCATCACTTCAACCACCATGATGCGATCGTGGCTTTCAGCCGTGGTGTGCAGGCGGTCAATTGCATCGGTGGCTATTTGCACCGCAGTTTGGAAGCCAAACGTGGCATCGGTGCCTATTACGTCGTTATCAATCGTTTTCGGAACTCCAACGGTAGGTAGCCCAAACTCTTCGTATAACCGCGATGCCACAGTGAGCGATCCATTGCCGCCAATAACGACCAGTGAATCTAGCTGTAAATCGCTAAAAGCCTGTTGTACATTGGCAACGCCGTCGTTCGTGTCGAATGGTCCACCTCGACGAGTGCCCAAAATCGTTCCACCCTTGGGTGCTATCCCCCGCACATCGTTGGTTTTTAGCAACGAATAACGCTGTTCCATCACTCCATCCCAGGAGTCGAAAAACCCAATAATTTCAGCCCCAAACTGGGTTTCAGCCTTGCGCACAATGGATCTGATAACGGCATTGAGGCCAGGGCAATCGCCGCCGCCCGTCAACACTCCAATTCGCATGAGGTCACCCTATATGTATGTATGACTTTTGTCTTGACCAATATGTGAAGCAAAGTTCGGACTTCTGTCCGCAAATTGATTATCGTTTTAGGTATGGCAAAAACACTCGTTCGCAAAGCAACCGAAACAACCTTAAAGCGCGAAGTCAAAGACATGCGCAAAGTTCTCGCTGATCGGTTGTTCGAATTGCGTACTGATGCAGAGTTAAGCCAAGCACGTCTTGCAGAAATTGCTGGAGTGGATCGCAAAACAATTAACCGAATTGAAAACGGTCACTTCTCGCCTGCGCTCGACACCATTGTGCGTTTAAGCGTTGCGCTTGGCATTACGCCATCAGCATTGCTCGCTAGCTAGGTTCTGCCTTAAGGCAGCAATTTGTTCAAGGTTTGCGCAAAGCGTGAACACGTGTCAGCAATGCTGATCCAATAGTCAACGTTTTCCCGTTCTTTTGCTTCACAAATGTTGCACACGGATGAGCCACCAGCAAAGCCAAATTGCAGCGCAATACCAACAATGGCTTCCTGCACGTCGATCTGACTAGCAAGCGATTGGCGGGCAACCTCTGCCAAATTGTCTGCAAACTGGCACAAATTCACCGCTGGGGCCGTTACCCCATGTTCACGAAGTTCATCTAGTTTTTGAACATCAATGCCCGAAAAGGCAACGATTAACTTCGCCGCTTCAACATCGGCACTCGTTGCACTAATTGCTTGCTCGTCAATCTTGCGAATCTCTTCCGGCAATTCTGGTACTTCAAGAACGGTAATGATTTCGGGTTCAACAAGAACGCGCACCTGTGCATTGACTATCGCGCGTTCTGTTGTAAGCGCCGACGACAGCAACTTCGATGAGATGACACCAACAGTTGCGTCTCGATCGGCAACCAGAATGACAAAAGGTTCAGATTCCACTATTGCCTAACGCAACCAACTCGAATTTCGTGACTTCTGCATGAACGCAAGATTGCCAAACGGGTGTGCCACACATGTATTGTACAATTAGTGGGACAGTGACCGTAGACACCGTTCCACAATGCTCCAAATGGTCCGTCGATCTGGCCGCAAGCCAGAGACCCCAACTCCTATATATATGGCCGTTGAGACCTGCTCGTCCAATCCCTATTTCCTGAATTTCTTGTTAAACACTGGCAAACCCAATAAACACGGCATTTGTCGGCAAAGGGCTGCTGGAAGTTATCCACAGGATGAGTTTGCGAAACCCACAATCGTTTGCCTATTGTTTACCCATCTTCAGGAACGTATTTTCTGGAGCGTTAGACCATCTACCTATGGGGGAAAAATGACAATTATTGACGAAACAACAAATGGCGTTGCGAAGACTGGTGTCTCGCGTCGTCATTTCATTCAGGGTGCAGCAGCAACTGCAGCCGGTGCAGCGTTGCCAGTTGCTGGCATCGTCGGTGCTGGTGCAGCAAGTGCAGCAACCGCAAAGACACTTCGCGTTGCAACGGGTAAGCAAGTACACCCTGCAGCTCCATGGGAAACTTCAGACGGAAGTTTGTTCATCCTTTCGCAGGTTGGTGAATGGCTCTGCTTCCAGAAGCAAGACGGTTCACTTGAGCCACGCCTCGCAACCAGCTGGAAGTCATCAAATGGTGCAAAGACTTGGACATTCAAGATCCGCAAGGGTGTGAAGTTCAACGACGGAACCCCACTCACAGTTGACGACATCGTCTACACCTACAAGTCGGTGTTCACTGCCAACCCATCGCGTTCAAAGGGCAACTTCACTGGCCTTATCGATGCAAACGGCATTGTCAAGGTAGACAACGAGACTCTTCGTTTTGACCTATTGACCGCATCGGGCAACTTCCCGTTCACCGTGTCATCAGTGTCGTACGGAATGTGCATCATCAAGAACGGCGCAAACGGCGGAGCAGCATGGACAAAAGACATGATCTCAGCTGGCCCTTGGAAGATGGAGAGCTACAAGGAGTTCGAAAAGACCGTGTTCGTAAAGAACCCGTTCTACTGGGACGACACCTTCAAGCCAGGTTTCGACAAGCTCGAACTCATTCAGTACACCTCAGCAGCAACAGCATTGCCAGCTTTGAAGACCGGTGGTCTTGATGCAGTGGCAGCGATGGAAGCAGCCGATGCATTGTCACTCGACAAGAAAAAGTTCGACATCTTGACCACCAAGGCTGGAGCCGGATTCGCACACGTTCACATGCGTTGCAACTTCGGTCCATTCAAGGACAAGCGTGTTCGCCAAGCAGCAGCACTCACCATTGACCGCGTTGGTTATGTGAAGGGTGTAATGAAGGGAATCGGCGGCGTTGTTGGAAACGACAGCGTTATGGATCCTTACCCATATGCAGACAAGTCAGTACCACAGCGTAAGCAAGACATTGCGAAGGCTAAGCAGTTGATGAAGGAAGCTGGCGTTCCAAACGGATTCGCTGTAGACCTGTCAACATGGGCACGTGACGACATCAACAAGTACGCAAACTTGATCAAGAACTCGTTTGCCAAAATTGGTATCAAAGTTACGCTCAAGATTGACGGATCTGACGGTGGTGGTGCGGTGTACTACACCTACAACCCATACCCATCGGTTAAGGGCAAAGTATTCGAATACGACAACAACTCGTGGTTGGCTTCGAACCTTGGAATCACCGACTGGGCAGGCCGTGGCGTGCCAGACCAATTCCTCACTCGTGAGTGGAAGTCAACTGCAGACTGGTCTGCAGCTCAGCTGAATGATGACGTTTTGGACGCAGCAATTGATGAATTCATTGCAGCACCAAACGCCAACAAGCAGAAGATTGCAAGCAAGAAGATTCAGGAGCGTTCACTTGAAATGACTCCTTACATCTTGGCTTACACATCAAACTTGATCTATTGCGCTCGAAAGGGTGTATCTGGTTTCGCCGTAAACGGAATGGGCCAGATCATCGCACGAGACGTAAAGATTGCCTAGTTACTAATACTCAGTAAACAAAAAACCCCAGCACACAAGTTGTGCTGGGGTTTTTTTATTCATCCCCTCATGTGAGTAGAGTTTTAATTTCATGAAATCGTTTCTTGCTAAGCGCCTTGGCCTCTCCGTTCTGACAGTAGGCCTGGCCGCAACCATCGTGTTTTTTATGACACGTGTCCTACCTGGAGATGTGGCGCGTCAAAGTCTCGGCCGACAAGCAACTCCAGAAGATGTCGCCGCATTTAACACGCTCTACGGTCTAGACAAACCGTTACTTACTCAGTTGTTTAACTGGATCAAAGATTTACTGTCGGGCAACTTAGGTGTATCAATGTCTACATCGCGCCCAGTTTCAGAAACGCTCATCCCCGCGCTGGGATACTCCGCTCGTCTTGCCGGCGTTGCATTTGTACTGATTGTTCCACTGAGCATTGCTGGTGGAATTCTTGCCGCGATGAACCGAGGCAAAAAGGTTGACCGGGCAATCACAGTTGGTGGATTATCGGCTGCAGTAATTCCAGAATTCGTGTGGGCGGTAATTCTGCTTTTGCTCTTCGGAGTAGTTTTCCGATTCTTCCCTATCTCGGCGATGCCTGACGAGGACAACGCTGGCATCCTGCAAAGTATTTGGCATCTCATTCTTCCTTCAATTGCTCTTTTGCTTGTTCTCTTTGGATATATCGCTCGAATCACACGTGCAGGAGTTATCGAAGCGCTTGACTCTGACTACATGCGCACGGCCGTTCTCAAGGGTTACTCACGACGCAAAGCAGTCGTAAAGCATGTTCTTCGCAACGCCATGCTTCCCACAATTGCAGTGGTCGCCAGCCAAATCCCCTACCTTGTCGGTGGATTAGTAGCCGTTGAAATAGTGTTCAACTATCGCGGATTCGGAACCATCTTGCTTGCGGCTGTTGGCGGTCGAGACTATGCAGTGCTGCAGTCGGGCGTCATTCTGACCAGTGTGGTCATTGTTTCATTCCAATTGATTGCCGACATTCTCTTTGCATTATTGAACCCACGAATTCGCCAAAGGATTTCCGAATGAGCGTCACGAATACAGAAATCTCAGACAAGTCAAACGCTGAACGTTTGCAAATCCGTAAAGAGCGTTTGGCGCTTCTTCGCAGCAACAAGGCGTTCATCATCGGTACAAGCATTCTTGGCTTTTGGATTTTGTGCGCCATCTTTGGAAAATTCGTTACACCCTTTGCCGTCGACGAACAGAACTACGAGTTCGTCAGTGTTGCACCCAATGGAACCTATTGGTTTGGCACTGACCCGAACGGACAAGACGTATTCTCTCGAGTCATTGTTGGCTCCCGTCTCATTCTGGTGATGTCATTTGCTGCAACGATCATTGGCACGGTTGCAGGAACTTCTATTGGTCTGATCACCGGCTACTTCAAAGGCTGGTTTGACACCATCGTGATGCGCTTACTTGAAGCTATTTCAGCGATTCCAGCCATCATCATTGCGCTACTCGCAATCGCAGCAATTGATGGCTCATCCCCATCTCTTACTGTGTTGATCATTGCTTTCGTGTTTACGCCAAATATTGCTCGCACGGTTCGCGCTGCGGTGCTTGCCGAGGCCGAGTTTGAGTATGTTGCCGCCGCTCGCCTGCGCACTGAACGCACTCCACACATTTTGTTCAAGGAAATTCTTCCTAACGTCATGCCGCCAATCATCGTGGAATTCACGGTGCGACTTGGATATGCAATTTTTGCAATCGCCACGCTGTCATTCTTGGGTGCAGGAGTTGAATACGGTTCGCCAAACTGGGGAACTCAAATCTCAGAGAACTGGGCGCAAATCTTTAATAACCAGTGGTGGCCTACGGCCTTCCCAGCTTTCGCCATTGCATCACTGGCTGTAAGCGTCAACCTCATTTCGGACGGACTACTCGAGGTATTTGAAATATGAGCACTCCAACACTTGAACTTCGCAATCTTGAAGTTGCATACACCGTCCGTGGAATTGATCGCGAAGTTCTCCGCAGCATTTCGTTGTCCATCGAACCGGGTGAGGCGTACGGCTTAGTAGGCGAATCCGGTTGCGGAAAATCGACTGCCGCTTATGCTGCGATGCGCTATCTCCCCCGTAACGGCAAGATCACGGGTGGCTCCATTTTGTTTGAAGGTCGCGACATGGTGACTATGAGCGATGGCGAAGTGGGCGAACTTCGCAACTCAGTCATTTCCATGGTGTACCAAAACCCAGTGGCAGCACTGAACCCAACTATCCGAGTTGGCGATCAGGTTGCAGAAGTTTTTGAACTGGCAGGAAAATCGAAATCAGAAGCAGGAAAGCTCGCCCTCGAAGCATTGGTCCGAGTAAAAATTGCGGACCCTGAAAAAGTGATGCGTCGATACGCACACCAACTTTCAGGCGGAATGGCCCAACGTGTTGTTATCGCTATGGCGTTGGCGTCGAACCCTCGCCTGCTCGTTATGGATGAGCCAACAACTGGCCTTGACGCAACCGTAGAAGCCGAAGTGCTCGACTTAGTGCGCGAACTCCGCCGTGAAACCGGAACTGCGGTGCTTTTCATTTCACACAACCTCGGTGTTATTCGCCACATGTGCGACCGAGTTGGCGTGTTGTATGCAGGTGCTCTTGTAGAACAAGGCACAACTGCAGAAATTCTTTCTAATCCGCAGCATCCATACACCGTTGGGCTGCTCCGTTGCATTCCGCGTGGTGGCTTGCACAAGAACACCGACCGCCTGGAAACTATTCCGGGCTCTCCCCCATCACTAGGCCTGCATTTCGATGGATGCGTGTTTGCGGCTCGTTGTACATTGGCCGACGACCGTTGCCGAACAGAAAAACCAGAGATGGTTACCGTTGGTCCATCACATGTTGCACGTTGTTTCCACCACGACAAAGCGCCGTCTATGCCTCGAAACATTGAGGGTGCTTCGCAAGGCCTCTCGAATCCGAGCAAGCGTGTCGTTCCAGATGGTGATTTGTTAAATATCACTCACCTATCAAAAATTTTCGCGCAAGACGGAAACAAGGTTCAGGTTGTTAACGATGTTTCACTCTTCGTAGGCCCAGGAGAAACTCTTGGACTCGTTGGTGAATCGGGTTCAGGAAAAACCACCATTGCAAAAATGATTCTTGGTCTTACCAGCGCAGAATCAACAAGCGTGATGTCGCTCAGCGGCAAGAAACTTGCACGTGCTTTGAATAAGCGTTCGGTCGCCGACGTTGGTGCGCTTCAGATCGTGTTCCAGAACCCAGACCAAGCACTCAACCGACGACACAGTGTTACCCGAATTGTTTCGCGCGCTGTGGAGAGACTCTCTGGCTTCAGTCGAAACGATTCCGATAATCGTGCTCACGAATTGCTCTCCGGCATGCGCGTTGATGCTTCATTGCACAACGCTCGCCCAGCCCAGCTTTCCGGTGGGTTGAAGCAACGTGTCGCCATTTCACGCGCGTTCGCTGGTTCACCAAACCTTGTGGTGTGCGACGAACCAACGTCGGCACTTGACGTTTCGGTACAAGCAACCATTTTGAATTTGCTTGTTGACTTGCAAAAACAAGACGACACCAGTTACCTATTCATTTCCCATGACTTGGGTGTAGTCCGCTACATCAGTGACAGAATTGCGGTGCTGTACTTGGGTCGAGTAATGGAACTGGGAAATGCAGAAACCGTGTTTAACGGACCACACCACCCGTATACCGAAGCGTTGGTTTCAAGTGTTCCTGCAATCGATGGCTCACAACGTGTGCGCATTCGCTTAGAAGGTGACGTTCCAAGCCCAGCCAACCCGCCAACAGGCTGCGTGTTAAACCCGCGTTGTCCACGTATGGCCGGTAGCGGTGTAGAAGGTTTGTGCACCTCTGTCGAACCAGAACTCAAGGAAGTTGAACCTGGTCATTTCATGCGCTGTCACATACCGCTAGATCAATTACGCGGCACGCAACAGAAGTAATTTCACCTCCCTATTGCACCTTCGCTTGCAATAGTTAGCACTGATATACCAAGGAAACTTAGGG
>Ga0209770_10001864_pt1 | contig 10736 bp, 9 predicted proteins | sample LauGreSu1BDMLBDD_2_FD_187572 | JGI IMG/M metagenome (GOLD analysis project Ga0209770, IMG submission 187572) | Freshwater lake microbial communities from Lake Michigan, USA - Su13.BD.MLB.DD (SPAdes) (version 2) | ecosystem: Environmental > Aquatic > Freshwater > Lake | place: Lake Michigan, USA...
TCATATCGGCGTGGCATACTCTGCCCTCTGCCGGAGGAAATGATGCGTCACCGAGCCTCAGCTTCCTTATTACTCGCCTCGATAATGCTGTTGACCCTGGCTGGTTGCATGAGCGCCACTATTCAGGAGAGTCGCGAGTTACCGACCCAAATCGTCGATGGCGAAGCCGTGGTCATTCTGGCCAAGCCTCAGATAGAGGGGGTCGCTGCGGAGGACGAATTCATCGACTGTGTCGGTCGCGGGCTCACCAAGGGGGAACGGCCGATTACTGTGCGGGACAATAATGACTTCGTCGACGGGCTGTTCCCGTGGTTTGAGCCCGGCACAGCGCCGACTCGACCCGAGGCAGTCACGCAACTTTTGGCGCGTCCCGGTGTCGGTGAAAGAGTGGCTGCTTCTGGCGTGCGTTATCTCGTTTGGTTGGACGGTGGCACTCGTCGAACCGATGGTGGCGGTAGTCTGGCTTGCGGGGCTGCGCCCGGCGCAGCCGGTTGCATCGGCTTCGGTTGGTGGGAGAAGGAGTCGGACTACGAGGCTACCGTGTGGGATTTGAAACAGGCGAGATCGGCAGGCAGTGTTGAGACAAATGTGACCGGAACATCGGCGATTGTAGGTGCCGTAGTGCCGCTGCCATTTATCGCGCGGGTGCAGGGTACGGCCTGCGATCGCTTGGCCGAACAACTGCAGAATTTTTTTCAAGGTGACGCCAATCCATGATGCGTACGAAACACGGCTTACTCGCCATCGTCGCGATGACGCTCGCGGCATGCGCAACACCGCCCGTCGACCAGCCGCCAAGTTTGCCGTCGCCGACGTCTCCGCCGACCGGCGGTATTCCTGCGCCGCCGAGTCTGCCGACGCCGAGTTCACCGACACCCGAATCGGGATCTGGCGAGGCTACGACAGCTGACGAGCGTCGCGAAGTTCTCGACAAATCTTTGGATGACTCGCTTGGCGAGTTCGACAAAACTCTCGAGGAGGAGCAACGAAGAACCGCTGCCGAGCGTGATTTACGTACGGCTTCAACCGGAGGTGCCGCGAGCGAAGGTGCCGGGCGTGCCGCAGCCGAACCTGGCTCGCGCGAAGGAGATCTTCGTTCCGAGCGGGGCATGGCTGCCGGTCGATCGGAAAACCAAGCGGGCGATCGACAGGATCGTGGGGCGGTGGGCGCCGGCAGTGGCGCTCCGAATCGTGGAGTTGAGTCTGGCGACGACGATGACATCGTTGCAAGACGGTTGCGACGAGCGGCAGAACAGGAAACCGATCCCGAGCTCAAAGAAAAGCTCTGGAAAGAATACCAAGACTACAAACGTAACGCCAAGGGCGGGTAACGCTGGTCATGAGCGTAGCTAAGGAGCAGCAACGCATGAAGAGAATGATCGTCGCCGTCGTGCTGGGCTTTGCGGCCCTGTTGAGTGGTTGCGTGGTCAAAGAAACACGCCCCCTGACCAAGCTGGAGGCGGTGCAGGCGAAGGTGCAGATTCCGGAAGCGGAACTGCTGGACGTGGCGCTGCGGCATTTTGATCCCGGCGTGCCTGCAAACCTGGTTAACGACGAAGAGGCGCTCGACAAGAGACGCATCTATCCTGACGTTCGTTCTGCCGAATCGCGACTGCTGCCCATGCGTCTGCGGACTACGCTAGAAACTTCTGGTCAATGGGGTGCTGTGCGCGCCGTACCGGAGGCAGTCCAGTTCGTGGATGTGATCGTGACCGGTAGAATCATCGAGTCGACCGGCTCTCGTCTTGAGCTTGCGATCACGGCGACCGATGCATCGGGGCGGATCTGGATCAAAGATCGCGTTTATTCGAGCGATGCCGACCTCGGCGCGTACAAGACCGATGCGTCCTTGCGCGCTCGCGATCCATTCCAGAACGTCTATTCGCAGATTGCCAATGACCTCGTCACAGCGCGCGATGAATTGACGGCGGTTGAGAAGCGCGAGTTGCGCCATATTGCTCAATTGCGCTTTGCCCAAGACCTCGACCCGCGCTCTTTCGATGGCTATCTGCAGAAGTCGGCCGATGGGCGCTATCGTCTGACGCGGCTGCCCGCAACGGATGATCCGGCGGTAGTGCGTATAACTAAGATCCGAGAGCGTGATGCTGCAGTCATCGATACGCTTGACGGTTACACCCAGGAATTTTCGGATCAGCTCTTCGATCCTTACGGGAGTTTCCGCCGTACGAGCCGTGAGGCGATAGAGCGTGAAGACAAAGCCCGTACCCAAGCTATGACTCGCACGGCTCTCGGTGCGGCTGCCGTTCTCGGGAGTATTTTTGCTGGAAGTAATTGTGCTTCGACGGACTACAACTGCCGGCGTATCGACAGCGCTGTTCGGACAGCCGGTGCCGTGGGTGGCGTAGCGGCTGTGATGTCGGGTATCCAAAAGTTTTCTGATGCGAAAGTTGCAGCTCAGGAAGTCAAGGAATTAGCTACCAGCTTCAGCAGCGAAGCTGCCGCACAAACTATCGAGGTCGAGGGGCGTACCCTGAAATTGGCCGGTACTGCCGAGGAGCAGTACCGCGAGTGGCGTCGCCTGCTCGCTGCGATCTACCGGGAAGAAAATTTGCCCGCACCCAATCCTTGAGCGGGGCTTGGACGTGATCGCACTCGTAAAGGGCCATAAGCTCATCGATCGGTTCGTGCTGCTCGAGCCACTTGCTCAGGGTGGTCGCTTCGAGATCTGGCGCGCTCTCGATGAAAGTCGCGGCACACAGGCGGCTCTGAAAGTTGCTACGGGTGAAGACGCGGCGCGTTGGGAGAGTTTGCAGCGCGAGTGTTCGATCTCGCAACGGCTTGATCACCCAGGTGTCCTTCGTTTCGACGAGCCCGCACGTGATGAGTCGGTGATGGTTTTGCCGATGCCGCTTGCCGCGGGTGACCTTCGACCCCTGCGAGGTAAAGCCTATACCCAGATCGTGCCGTTGTTGATCGAGCTTTGCGATGTACTCGATCACTTGCACTCACGCGGCATCATTCATCGTGACTTGAAGCCTTCTAACGTGCTGCTTGATTTCGCAGGCCATATTCGGTTGACTGATTTCGAAATCGCTGCGATCGACGGAATGGCACCACCCGGAGCGATGGGTTCACCGTTCAGCGCGAGTCCACAACAACGCCAAGATTTGGAGCCGTCGATCCTTGACGATATCTATGGGCTCGGTGCGCTGAGTTATGAGCTCCTATCCGCTTATCCGCCGTATTTCCCAACCAAGCCTAGCGCGACAGAGTACCAAGTCCCCGCACTGAAGCCTGTTCACCCAGTACCGCCCGTTTTGCATGCGTTGTTGCAGCGCTGTCTTTCGGCGGATCCTTTGCTACGGCCCGCTACCGCGCGCGAGTTGCGCGAGGACTTGGTGACGTTGACTCGATCTGCAGAGAGTATCCGGGCAATTCGTGTCGAATCGATGCGGATCGAACCGCCCCTCGCGGTAACCAGTGCGCGTCGCGCCTGGCTGCCTTGGGTTGCTGGGGTCGCCAGCGTGGGGCTGCTCGCGGCCACCTTCTGGGTTTTGCCGCGTTTGGCGCCCGGCGTGAGCGACGTGTCGGTGAGTCGCAGTAGCCCGGCTGTGACCGCTGAGCCTGCGTCGATCATCAGTGAGGAAGAGAAGCAACAACAAGCCCTGTTCAATGAGCGTTACATCGAATTCTCGCGCGCCCTCGAAGAGCTCGACTCGCAAGCGGCCGGTGTGTGGGGTGGCGAGTCGTTTGGTGCTGCTAAATCAATGGGCGAGTTGGCGCTTGCTGCTTCTTCAGCGCGAGATTTATCTTTGGCGCTCGATAGACTCGGCTTGGCGATGCAACGTCTGACTCGCGTCGCTAACGAACGTTCCGCCACGCTAGCCAAGCTGCTTGATACAGCCAACATGGCGATCGACGATGGTCGTTTGGAGATTGCGCGCCAGTCTCTGGAGCGGGCTTTGTTGATCGACCCCGAACATGCGCCCGCGATACGCGGACTTGCTCGCATCGTGGCTCTGGGTCCGCTCTTGCCAGCTTTGGTGGAGGCCGAGACCGCACAATTGGCTTACGATAATTTGCGAGCGCTCACTCTATATGAGCAAGTGCTCCGCGTCGATGCAGAAAATGCGAGGGCGCGTGATGGTGCGGCGCGCGCTCGCCGTGCGTTAAGTTCTGATCGATATGCCGCGGCTATTGGCGAGTCGCTTGCTGCACTGCGCGCTGGCCGATCCGAGGCAGCGCGTGATGCGTTATCACGCGCACGCGCTTTGCGGAGCGACGGTGCCGAGATCGGCGCCTTGCAGGCGGAACTTGCTGCCGTCGGTGAGCGATCAGATCTACAGGAAGAGCGAAATCGCATCCGCGAGCTCGAGCAGGCGGAGAACTGGGGCGACGCGCTCAAGGCGTATGAAGGCTTGCTTGCGAAGGATCGCAGTCTCGAGTTCGCGCGTTCGGGGCGAAATCGAGTGGTGCCGCGAGCCGAGCTATCTCGACGGCTCGATGGCTTGATCGGCACGCCAGCGCGATTGTCGGCTCCTGAAGTGCGCCGTGAAGCCGAGCGTTTGTTAGCGGAAGCGGCCAGAGTGAAGGGCGACGCTCCAGTATTGCGCAGTCAAGTCGAGCAATTGAACACCGCATTGCAGATTTACGACAAGCCGATTAAAACCGTGTTCCAGTCAGATGGGCAGACTCGGATCGTGGTACAGCGGATCGGTATCTTCGGCACATTCACTCGTAAAGAGTTGCAGCTGAAGCCCGGCCGATATGTTGTCGTGGGTACTCGCGAAGGGTTCCGCGACGTGCGTCGCGAGATCAACGTGACGCCGAACGAGCCGCAAGTCGTAGTCGACGTGCGCTGTACGGAGCTGATTTCGTGATCACCAGTGTGTTGGTGCACGAGCCTGCGGGCAATCGCTCAATGCAGTTGCCGCTACTGATCGGCTCGACGAGTGATTGTGAAATCCGGGTCCCTGGCTTTGGCGATGACGAGAGAGTTCGTCTCTTTGCCGAAGGTGAAGCTGTTTATTTGGAGACTTTGACGCCCACGACCTTGCTGATCGATGGGCAAAATCTCGAAAAGGGTGCCATTCGCGTCGTACAAACGGGCTCCGTCTTGGTTGTCGGCGATACGCGAATCGTTTTTTCCTATGACACGGGATCGCTGTCTTTGTCGATCCGTCACCTCGAGGGAAATCAAACAATCGCGCCGTTGCGCTCCACATCGAGCGTCTTTGACGACCAAGACCAGCAGGATGTACCAATCAGAGTCACTGCGGTGTCGTCGGCAAAGACGTCTTCACCCCAAGCGGCAACGGACTCGCGCAGTCTTCGATCATGGTGGCTCTTGCTCGCTTTAGGCGCGGTCATGCTCGGGTCACTCGCGTTGTTATTCCAATTCGAGCGTATCGAAATCGAAGTCGAGCCTGTCGGTGCATCTGTGAACGTAGATGGTCCCGACTGGTCATCCGGTAACAGTGTGTTTGCATTGCCGGGGAAGCGCCAAATTCAGGTTGTTGCTGAGGGATATCGCAGCATCGAGCGTGAGATCGATATCCAGCGTGACTCGATACTGAAACTGGAGTTTCGATTAGAGCCGTTGCCGGGCGTCCTTGAGGTCGATACCGGTGGCGTAGCCGCCGTCGCGTACGTCGATGGTGTTGAGGTGGGTCGGGTGCCGGGTGAATTGCAGATCGCGGCGGGAACCAAGACACTAATGCTCAAGGCGGATCGATACCTCGATTATGTTCAGTCGCTTGAGATCGATGGGCTAGGCAAGAGGCAATTGCTGGTCGCCACGTTGCAGTCGTCGTGGGGGAAGATTGACGTTGCAGCAGATCGCGCGGCTGCCACCTTGCGAATCAACGACGAGCCTCCTGTACCGCTACCGCGCGTCGTCGATCTGCCGGCAGGTGTGCATCGCCTAGAGATTGCTGCCGCTACCGCTAAGCCTTGGCGCAGCGTCGTTCTCGTCAAGGCGGGAGAAACGCTGCGTATCGGACCGATCGAGTTGGGGGCGCCTGATGCTACTGCGCGAATTCGCTCGACACCGTCGGGTGCGGATGTGACCGTCGGCGGCGTCTATCGAGGCAAGACGCCGTTGCAGGTGGACTTGGCGCCAGGCGTTGAGCACGAGTTGCTGGTGGTGTTGCAAGGATACGAGCCGGTCTCGCGACGTGTCTTTGCCGAGCCATCGGGCAAGGTCGACTGGAACCCCTCGTTGAAAGCCATCTTGGTAGAACTGTCTTTGCAGGGCGAGCCGAGTGATGCAGAGATTTTTCAAGGCGCGACGAGCCTTGGGCGTGCGCCTTTGACACTCAGGTTGCCTGCTCGCGAGCATCGTCTGGAGTTGCGTGCTAACGGTATGCAATCTCAATCACTGCGCGTCGATTTGTCTAATGGCGAAGCCCGTCGTGTCGAGTATCGACTGGCTCCCGTCGGGCGTTCGCCCGATTGGCAGCCGCCCGCGGCGGCGCTTCGATCGGAAACGGGAACTTTGCTCCGCCTGATGCCGACAGGCAAAGCTGCGTTGGGCAGTGAGCGTCGAGAGCAGGGGCGACGAGCGAACGAGTTCACGCGACGAGTCGAGCTCACGCGAACCTTCTATCTCGGGACGCGAGAAGTGACGAATGGGGAGTTTCGTCGATTCAGACCTGCGCATGCCTCGGGGTTTATCGGTAAACGTACACTCGATCTCGATATCCTGCCGGTCACCTCGGTAACTTGGGCGGATGCGGTTGAGTATTGCAATTGGCTCTCGGAGCAAGAGGGCTTGCCACCGGCTTACGAAAAGAAGGATGGCAAGTGGACTCTGCGTCGGCCCATCGGTACGGGTTATCGGTTGCCGACGGAGGCGGAGTGGGAGTTTGCTGCGCGCTATGTAGGCGAGAATTCGCCGCTGCGTCGTTACGAATGGGGAAACGATCTGCCTCCACCTGTGGGTGTAGCCAATCTTGCGGGGCTCGAGGCGGCAGCTGAAATGGCGCGCGTACTGGAGAACTGGCAGGACGAATATCCCGTGGTCGCGCCACCCGGGAAATACCCAGCGAATACACTCGGCCTGTTCGACATGACGGGTAATGTCTCTGAATGGGTGCACGATGCGTACAGCTCGTTCGATGCCAACGGAGGTGGTCAGGATCCCTTTGGCCCCGCCGATTCACCCCGACGGGTCGTCAAGGGAAGCTCGTGGCGCAGCGTGAATTACAGTGATCTGCGTCTCGCATGGCGAGATGGGGCGGATGGCTCATCACAAACGATCGGCTTTAGAGTGGCAAGGTATGCAGAGTAGTCAAACTCGAACTTGGCGCGTGATTTGGCTAACCGCCATTAGTGCGCTGATCTGCTGGTTGGCGTCCGTCATGATGCTTCGGGCGCTCGCTCAGACTGCAGAGACCAACGAAGCCGAATCCACTGAGCGTCGCGCGCCGCCGCCGAAGCTTTCAGACGAGGAGTCACCGGAGTATCGCGACTCCGCGGACAATAACATCAGCCTGCCGGTCGACATATGAACAAAAAACTACCGAATGAATTCCTATTTACAGTCGTAGCCTTATTGATCGTTACGGTCTTCGTACATGCAGCGTATGTATTGCACATACGCCCTGTAGCCGAAGCGACCTTGCGAGCCGATCGAGAGCGAATGACTGTCGATCCTAACTACGTCACTGAGCGTTCGTTTTACGTCATCATCAAAGATTACGAGCAGGAGGCGGAGATCATCCTGATGCTGTGGGCGCTGGCGATCATTGGCTACAAGTCCGTCGTACAGCAACGCGAGTTGCGAGTGCTACGCGCCGAAGTGCTTCGATTGCCAGATGGCACTCGCATCCTGCCCGAAGATACAAGAGAGTACACACGGCAGCTCGAAGGTCTGCCCGCCGCAGATCGAGAGACCCTGGTTCCGCGCGCTTTGATGGCTGCACTTGCGCGATTTGGTGCGACCCGAAATGTACAGGATGCCTCGACGGTGGCTCATGGCATTTGCCAGTCCGAGGCCGAACGGCTCGACTCGGATATGGCCTTGCTTCGTTACATCGCCTGGGCGATTCCCGCTATTGGTTTCATCGGCACGGTGCGCGGTATCGGCGATGCTCTTTCACAGGCGCACAAAGCGGTGACCGGTGACATCTCTGGTGTCACTGAAGGTTTGGGTGTTGCCTTCAACTCGACGCTCATCGCGCTGATCTTGTCGATCTTATTGATGTTTCTGATGCAACAACTGCAGCGGGTACAGGAGCGGCGAGTTCTCGATACCGAGACCTGGTTAGACGAAAAGATCATCAGAAACCTTCAGGTTCGAATGTGACGATGATTGGGGCTTACATCGGTACCGAACGTGTCGTTATCGCCATTGACGGTGAGGGAAGCGAGGCTTCGCTAGAGTCGTTCGCCGGAATGAGTGCGGCATGTCATGTGTTAGTGCCGATTAGTTTCGATGTGGCGGCAGTCGCCGACTCGCTTGCTCGACTGCAGCAGCTAGGCCTCGATGCTCAGGCATTCCATGATGTTGCCGCGTTCGGCGCCGCTGCGCTCGCCCTCTCTGGTACGACACTGTTTATCGAGTTGGAAGAAGAGGTGGCCGCGACCGCGCGTATCGTGGTGGTCGACGGAGTCGCGCGTCGTCAAACGCTATTGCAGCGCGTTCGTGTGGGGCGCCGTGCTCTCAGGGGCGCATGGATAGATCTTATCGCCGAGTCGATGGTGCTCGCGCATCGATTCGACCCTCTACATGATCATGATTCCGAGAAGCGCCTGGCCAGTCTTTTATGGGATGCTGCACGTCACGCATCGGAAGAAGGGTCGGTGGTCGTCACATTGCCGACTCCTCGCGGCGATTGCAGCATCAGGCTGACCCGCGATCAGTTCGCGGTTCGCGCAGCTCCCATCTACCGAGAACTGTCAGGTATGTTGCATGAGCTTCGACCTGCGGCATCACGCGTTGATCTGCTCGTGGCGGAGCAAGATCTGATATTGCCCGGCTTTGTCGAGATGCTCGCCGAGTTTCGCGGCTGCCGTGTGTTGGGTTTCCGTTATGAGTCGCTCGCGATGGCCGCATCGATGCAAGCTAATAGAGCCGGCGAAACCGGTGATGTTCTATTACTGCGTGGAACTGCTATCGGTGAAGCGATTGCTCAAGCGCGCATCGTCGAGCTGCCACAACTCGGTTCGGCACGTATTAGTCCAACGCATGTACTTTGGAATGCAGATGTAAAGCCCCTCATCGTCGACTCTGTCGTCGAGATCGGACGCGATGTGACGGAAGGTGGGCTGTCTCTACCGGAGGGGTTGGCCGGTGTTTCGCGATGGCACTGTTCGTTACGAGTCACCGCGCTTTCGACGGAATTGATTGATCATAGTCGTCACGGGACATGGCTCAACGACGAGCGGGTGATGGGTCGTGTCGAAGTATTCGCCGGTGATCGGATCCGAATCGGTGATCCGGGTATCGAGCTCACTTTTTTGGCCATAGAGAGAGCTCATGGCGCGCCGGCGCGTTGAGGTCTTCAGCCTCTCGTTTCTTGACGTCATCTGCTGCGGCTTTGGCGCGGTCATCCTTTTCTACACCATCATCAGCGCTCAAAGTGGCATAGAACGCACACGCAAGGCTGAGGATCTTGCGGCTGAGGTATCGCGACTAGAAGAAGAGGTCATTCGGGGCGCTCGTAATCTAGTCGAACTGAAAAACGCACTGCAGAAAACCGAGAGCGAGACGGTCTCGGCGACTTCGCGTGCCACCCAGTTGATCGAAGAGCTGCAGCGTAAGCGCGAGGAAAGCTTCATATACGACTCGACTACGCTTGCGAAACGTGAGCGTATCGAAAAGCTGAAGGCGGAAGTCAAGGCTCTAGAAGAGAGCGCTCGACGCCTCGAGGCGAGTGCGAAAATAGAGACCCCGAGATCAGAGCGAGCTGGCGCAGGAAAGTCGTTGGCGAGTCGTCGTTATATCACTGGACTCACTCTGAAGGGCAAGCGCATCCTCGTGTTGTTTGATCGATCATCCAGCATGCTGGATGATGACTTAGTCAACATCCTTCGGCTGAGAAATTCAGCGGCGACCACGCAAGCTGCTGCGCCGAAGTGGCGACGTGCTGGAGACATTGGTGCCTGGTTGATTTCGGAGATTCCGCAGACGTCCCAGTATCAGTTTTACGTCTTCAACACCGGGGCTCAGCCTCTTTTGCCCGGAACAGACGGTGAGTGGTTGTCAGGCAGTGACGACGCGGCTCGCGAAAAGATGCTGACAGCGCTTGGGGCGCTGCCGCCTGCAGGTGGCACAAGTTTGATCAATGCGCTGCAGGCGACCCGTGCGATGCGGGTTCCGCCGGATCAGGTGATTTTGGTTACCGACGGTCTACCGACTCAAGGCGCGACGCCGCCGGCGCTACGAAAATACGTTGATGCCGCTGCTCGAGCCAAGTTTTTCGACGAGGCGATTCGGGGAGTCAACCGAAACGTACCGATCGACGTGATCCTCTTGCCCATGAAAGGCGACGTGCCCGCACCGCACCGATTTTGGGGCCTTGCTCGGCAGACCAAAGGTGCTTTTGTGATGCCCTCGCCGGATTGGCCTTGAGGCGCTAACCATGAAGCGCAAGCAACGCGATACCGAAATTTTTAGCCTGTCTTTTCTCGATGTCATTTGCTGCGGTTTCGGTGCCATTATTCTGCTGTTGGTGCTATCGGAATTCGGGCAGCCACTGGTCATTGAGAGGTCAAGAAACGATCTTGAGCTACAGTTGAAGAAGCTTCAGGAAGAGCTATTCGTAATCCGT
>Ga0209770_10001871_pt1 | contig 10706 bp, 10 predicted proteins | sample LauGreSu1BDMLBDD_2_FD_187572 | JGI IMG/M metagenome (GOLD analysis project Ga0209770, IMG submission 187572) | Freshwater lake microbial communities from Lake Michigan, USA - Su13.BD.MLB.DD (SPAdes) (version 2) | ecosystem: Environmental > Aquatic > Freshwater > Lake | place: Lake Michigan, USA...
GGACGCGGTGGAGCGCCTGGCCGAGCTGCTCCTAGCCAAGCTGCGCGCACAGGGCATCCAGTTCAGCACCGTGCTGGCTCCCGCGATGGGCGGCCTGGTCATCGGCCAGGAGATCGCGCGGCAGGCCCGGGCCCGGTTCATCTTCGCGGAGAAGGAGAATAATGCCCTAGTGCTGCGGCGGGGCTTCACCCTCGCGCCCGGGGAGAAGGTGCTGATCGCTGAAGATGTGGTGACGCGCGGGGGCCGCGTCCTCGAATGTCTGGAGATCATCCGGCAGGCGGGCGGGACGGCCCAAGCCATCGCGATGCTGGTCGATCGCAGCGCGGGCGTGGCCCGTTTCGCGGTGCCGGCGGTTTCCTTGCTGGAACTGAGTTTCCCGACTTATCCGGCCGACGCGGTGCCCGAGGCGCTCGCGCGCATCCCCGTCACCAAACCGGGCAGCTGAGCGCTACGCCCGGCGTTCGGGCGTTCACTTGACGGTGATCACCAAGTAGCGAATCCCGCGGCCATCGAAGACCGCGAGCAGGTTGCGCCCGCTGCGGATGCGTTCCCGGCCGGCCGCCAGGTCCGGGACCGGCGCTCGGTTGATCTCAAGGATCACCATCCCTTCGGCCAAGCGGCCGCGGTGCGGGGAATCCTCGCTCACCCGCGTGACCACTAAGCCGGCGATTCGGGAGTCGTTCAGCCCGAGCCTTCGGCGCACTTCCGGAGTAAGCGGAGCCGCCTCCACGCCGGCGACCAGCTCGTCCGGGTTGTCGATCACCCGGCCCAGCTCGACGTCCACACTGCGCGCTTTGCCGTCGCGCAGCACCTTCAGGCTGACCTTGGAGTCCGGCAGGCTCTGCGCCACTAGGACGCGGAGATCCTCCCAGGTGAGGACATTCTGGCCGTTGAGGGCGACGATCACATCCGCCCGGCGCAGGCCGGCGGCCTCGGCCGGGCTGGCGGCATCGATCTCGGTGATGATCACCCCGCGGGTACCCCGCGCCAGTCCCAGCTGTTCGGCCAGTTCCGCGGTGAGGGTGTCGCTCGTGACCCCGAGATAGCCCCGCGCGACCGCGCCGGTCTCTACCAGACTGTTCATAATGAAGCGGGCCAGATTCACCGGAATCGCGAACCCGATGCCGATATTGCCCCGCGACGGGGAGATGATGGCGCTGTTGACCCCGATCAGGCGCCCGCGGGCATCGATCAGCGCCCCGCCGGAATTGCCCATATTGATCGCGGCATCCGTCTGAATGAAATCCTCGTAGCCGGAAACCCGCTCCAGTAGCCCCAGCCGGCTGCGGCCCTTGGCGGAGACTATGCCCATCGTGACCGTCTGGCCGACCCCCAGGGGATTGCCGACGGCGAAGGCGATGTCCCCGACGCGGACCCGGTCGCTGTCGGCCAAGGTCAGAACGGGCAGTCCCTCTGCCTCGATCTTCAGAACGGCGACGTCCGTCTTTGGATCGGTGCCCACGATGCGCGCCGGGAAGTCGCGATCGTCGGCCAAGGTGACCTTCAGCTCATCCGCGCCCTCGATCACGTGATTATTGGTCAGGATGTACCCGTCGGGGGACACGATGACCCCGGAGCCCAGACCTTCCTGGCGGCTTTCGCGTTCCGGCAAGTCCCCGAAGTATTGCCGGAAGAGCGGGTTGATGGCCATCTGTTCGCGGACGATCCGGGTGGAATAGACTGAGACCACCGCCTTCTGGGCGGGCTCAATGACATCCGCGTAACTCCGCAGGCGGGCTGGTTCCGTGCCCGCCTCCAGCGGGGAGACATCGATGCGCACCGCGGGGGGCGAAGGACGGACCGCCGGGGCGGAGCGCGCCTTGGGTTGGGCGGCAACCAAGGAGGCGGTCGCCAGCAGGACCACGGCCAGAAGGCGAAAGGCAGGGACGAGCATCCCGGGACCTTACACCGGACCCCGCGGGAGACAATCCCGGCTCAGAACCCCTTCACCCGGAACAGGCCCGTGACGCTCTCATTGCTGTTGATCCGCTGGATGGCCTGCCCGAGCAGGCTGGCGATGCTAAGGACCGTCACGGGGAGCCCGAGCGTGTTGACCGGGGTCGAATTGGTCGTGATCAGCTCGTCGATCAGGCCCGACTTCAGGCGATCCACGGAAACCTCATTCAGGATGCAGTGGCTGACCGCGGCGCGGATGCGCTTGGCGCCGTGGGCGCGGAGGATCTTGGCGGCGGCGCAGAGGGTTCCGGCGGTTTCCGTGATATCGTCCACCAGAAGCACATCGCAGCCTTCGACGTCACCGACCACGTTGATCGCCTCCACCGTCGTGGCGTTCTTGCGCTTCTTCGCGACGAGGGCGAGACCGGCGCCGAGGATATCGGCATAGGCAGCCGCCATTTTCATCCCGCCGACATCGGGGGAACAGACCACGAACTTCTCGGGTTTCGTGCGCGACAGGTATTCGAAGAAGACCGGGGAGGCGTACAGGTGATCGACCGGGATATCGAAGAAACCCTGGATCTGCTGGCTGTGCAGGTCCATCGTGAGGATCCGGTTCGCGCCGGCGGCCACGATCAGGTTGGCCACCAGTTTGGCCGTAATTGGCACCCGGGGCTGGTCCTTGCGGTCCTGGCGGGCGTAGCCGTAGAAGGGAAGCACGGCCGTGATCCGCTGGGCGGAGGCGCGCCGGGCCGCGTCGATCATAATCAGCAACTCGACCAGGTGGTGGTTGGTCGGGGGGCAGGTCGACTGGATGATGAAGACGTCGTTGCCCCGGACGTTCTCGTTGATTTTGACGAACGTCTCGCCGTCCGGGAAGCTCGTGACCGTGGCCTCACCGAGCGGCTCGCCGATGGCGCGGCAAATCTCCTCGGCGAGGACGCGATTCGAATTACCCGAGAGGATCTTGAGCCGGGAGTCGGTCATGCGCCGCGGATGTTGGCGGGTGCCGCCGCGGGCGGAAGCTCTTTTTCACGGGCGAGCTGCGCTTCCAGCGTCTCGACCCGGCGGAACAGGTCAGGCAAGCGCTGCTTGAGGACCGCGATCCGGCGCTCGAGCATCAGGGGAATGGCCGGACTGCCATTGACGAAAACCCCGGCCTCCAGGTCCGTGGTGACTGCAGCCCCGCCCCCGACCTTGGCCCCCTTGCCGAGGCGGAGGTGCCCCGCGACGCCAGCTTGGCCGCCTAGGACCACGTAGTCCTCGATCACGGTGCTCCCGGATACCCCCGTTTGGGCGCAAAGGATGCAATGGCGCCCGATGCGGACATTATGGGCGATCTGGACGAGGTTATCGATCTTAGTGCCGGCCCCGATGGTTGTGGCCCCGAAACGTGCGCGGTCGAGGGTTGTGTTCGCGCCAATCTCCACGTCATCCCCGATCTCCACCCGTCCAATCTGGGGGACCTTGGCGTGCCGCCCTTGAACGAATTCGTAGCCGAAGCCATCTGCCCCCACCACGACTCCCGGATGCAGCCGGACGCGACGTCCGAGCACGCATTCGGCCGTGACCACCACGCCCGGGGCCAGCCAAGAACCCTCGCCGACGCGCACGGAGCGGCCGAGGAAGACCTGCGCCTGCAGGTGGACACCCTCCCCTACCTCAGCTCCAGCCTCCAGCACGCACAGTGGGCCCACCGTCGCCGAGGCGGCGACCTGGGCATCAGGCGCGACCACCGCGGAGGGGTGAATGCCGGGCGCCGGACGCGGCCACAAGTCCTGCTCCAATCGGGCGCAAATCAACGCCAAGGCCGCCGATGGGTTCGGCACCACTAGGAACTCCTGATCGGGCCTTGGTGCGCCCTCGTAGTCGGGCGGAACGAGGATCACGGAGGCCTGGGATGCCGGGACCTCCCCCTTGTAGCGAGCGTTACCGAGAAAGGAAAGGTCCCCCGGGGCCGCCTCGGTGAGCGCGGCGATGCCGGTCACCGGGACCGGGCAGCATCCGCGCCGGGCCTGAGCTTGGCAGAGGGAGGCGAGTTCGTCCGGGCGGAGATTCAGGTTCATCGCGGCGTGCGGGCGGGTCAACGCGGTGGGCAGACTGGCAGGCGGGAGCGTAGGAGGAGCAAGAAAAAACCCCGCCCTAGAGAGGCGGGGTTCGGTGAGGGGTCCGCTGGACCTTACTTCTTCGGGGACAGGCCCGGGACGGAAACCGCAGGGGCGGCGCCAGCGGCGGGCGCGGCGGCCGGGGCGGCCGGGGCGGCAGGAGCGCTCGGGGCGCCCACCGGCTTGTCCTTGTTGACCTCCTTGGCGACCTCGTCGGTGAGATCGTAGGCCGCGTCGGAATAGAGGACATTGGAAATACCGATGGCCGTCGGGCCGGCCTTATCCAGCAGCAGAGTGGCGCCGCGCTTCTTAGCGAGCTCGGTGGCGACCTTGGCGATCTCCTCGAGCATCATTCCACGGAACGTGTTCAGGCGCTGGCCGAGGGAGTTACGGGTGTTCTGGATGAAGGTCTGGACTTCACGCTGCTTGTTTTGGATCTGCTCCAGCTTCTTCTGGGCCTCGTTCTGGGCCTTGGACTTGGCTTCGGCGGAGAGCGCCGGGCTGTTGGCCTGCTCGGAGAGGTTCTTGTACTCCTCGACGAGGCCGTTGCCCTCCTTGTTCATCCGCTCGACCTCCTCCTGGGCCTTTTGGTCGTCCGCCTGGATCTTGGCGTTCTGTTCGACCGTCTTGTAGTGGGTGTCGTACAGCTTCGCCATATCAACGACGGCGATCTTGACGGCCGGCTGGGCGGAGACCGGGAGGGCGGCCAGACCGAGGACCGCCAGCGCGGTGAGGGACTTCAGGGAATGCTTCATGGGTTAAGGTGGGAGCTAAAGTGGGAACCGAACACAATCAGAACCGGGTGCCAAAGGAAAAATTGAACTGGTTCCCCTTCTTGCTGAGCTCGTCACCGGTGATGGGGATACCGAAGTCGAGGCTGAGGGGAGCGCCGGCGACGAAGAGGCGGAGGCCGAAGCCGAAGTTGTCGTGGTAACGGGCCACGTTGAAGTCGTAGGCGCCCCGGTTGACGAACCCGGCATCGTAGAAGAGGGCGAAGCGGATGGGACTCACGATGTCCAAGGAGTACTCCGCGCTGAAGAAACCGTAGGTCTTGCCACCAATCGGCTCGTTGAACTGGTCCCGGGGGGCGACTTCGCGGAACTCGAAGCCGCGCAGGGTCGTGGGGCCGCCTAAGTACCATTTGTTGTAGTACGGGACGTCGTTCGAATCGCCGAAGTTCTGGATCACACCCCCGCGGGCGATCAGGCTGAGGACTTGGGTCTGGGTCTCGAAGACCGGGAAGAACTGGGAGCCCCGGAACTCGATGCTGTAGTTATTGTTGATCTTGCTGCCGCCGAGGGGGCCGCCGGCGAAGCGGGCGTTCACCTCGACGCGATTGCCGGCCGTGGTGTTGATGATCTTGTCGCGGGTATCACGCTCCAGTTGGAGACCGATGCTGGAGGAGGCATTGGCCCCTTCGAGCGCCCGGATGATGGCGGAGGCGCTCGGCGAGATATCTTGGATGTCGAAGATCTCGTAGGTGTAGGACAGGCGTCCATTCCAGAGCTCGAAGAGGTGTTTGCGCAGGTAGACCTCAAAGCCGGTCTGGATCTGACTGTAGAAGGTGCTGTTGTACTCCGAGCTGGTGCGAAACACGCTGAAGCCTAGGCCGAGCTGGCGTTGGAAGAGCCAAGGTTCCTCGAACGAGAGCACGACCTCGCTGGAGAGGGAGCCGAGCTGCATCCGGAGACGGAACTTCTGGCCGTCGCCTTGGAAGAAGGAGCGGCGGTTGAAGAGGTCGAAATTGGCCTGGGAGACTTCGGCGAAGAGCGTTGCCCGCTCCAGCGACGAGAAGCCGGCACCGAAGGTCAGGTTGCCGGTCCGGCCCTCCTGCAGGGCGATTCGCATATTCCGGCGGCCGGGAATGTTGGTCTCTTGGTGGTTGACGGTGACGTTCTCGAAGAACCGGGTGTTCTCGAGGCGGAGCTGGCTGATCTTCATCAGCACGGTGCTGAAGACGTCTCCCGGGCCGAGCACCAGCTCGCGGAGGATCACCGTGCTCTTGGTCTTGGTGTTGCCCTCGATGACGATTGACTCGACGCTGAACTTCTCGCCCTCGTTCACGACGTACTCCACGTCGATCGCCCCGGTCGTGACGTTCGGCTTGCGGTTCAACCGGACTCGCGTGTCGAGGTAACCATCCTTGCCGTAGAAGTCGTCCAGCCGCTCCACATCTTTGTCCAGTTTGGACGGCACGAACACCACCCCGGCCTTCTGGCGTACCACCCGCTTGAGCAGGGCGGAATTGAAGAGCTTGTTCCCGGTGAAGGTAACCTCACCGACCCGGTATTGGCGGCCCTCGTTGATCTGGACCACCAGTTCCAGCCGCTCCCCGCCGGGGTAGTTGAACTTGACCTGATCCTGAGGGATTTCGACGTCCAAGAAGCCGAGCTCGCGGTAGAGGTCGCGCAGCTTATCGAGGTCATCCTCGAACTGATCGTCCTTGAACCGACCCGAGCCGGTGAGCCAAGAGAATACCCACCATTTCTTGGTCTCCATCGCGCCGCGCAACTTGCGGGTGGTCACTGACTTGTTGCCCACAAACTTGATGTCCGCAATTTTGACCTTATCGCCTTCCTTGATCTTGAAGATCACGGTGCCGAAACCACCCACCCGATCGCGGTCCACGGTGTAGTTGATCGAGACCTGGTTGTAGCCAGCCTTCTGGTAATATTCCCGGAGCTTTTCGGCGTCCTCCTTGATCTGCCGCTCGTCGAGGGCTTGGTTCGGTTTGACCTTAACCTCCTTCTCGAGGCGGGTGGACTTCATCTTGACGTTCCCCTCGAAGCGCACCGCCAAGACGCGGAACTTGGGGGTGACCTCGACGACGAGGTTGAAGGTCTGGGCATCCACCTGCTCCTGCTTAACCTCGATGAACTCGAACAGGCCGGTGCGGTAGAGGGAGCGGATGTCGCGGTCGAGGATGACCTCGTCGAACTCGCCGCCCTCGCGGATCTGCATATTGGCGCGGACCACCTGCTCGTTCACGTTGGCGGTACCGACGAATTTGATCGCGAGGGTCCCGACCTTGAAGGCGGGGGCCTGCAACTGCCGCTGGGTCGGCGGGGCGGCCAACTGGGCCGCGGCCGGCGTCAGCCCGGCCAAGACGCAGAGCAGCAAAGGGATAAAACCGCGAAGGAACCCGCTAAAGGGGTTACTGGTGAAAGTTTTCAAAGCGTGTGATGTCCCTCAGGAACGTAAGCTTCAGTTCTCCTACCGGTCCATTTCGCTGCTTTGCAACGATTAACTCGGCCGAATCCGCCGCCACTTGGAATTTCTCGTCCGCGTCCTTCGGGCGGGCGAGCATAAGTACCACGTCGGCGTCCTGTTCGATCGAGCCGGATTCACGGAGGTCGGAGAGTTTGGGGGTGCGGTTGTCCTTCTCGGAGGCGCGGTTCAGCTGGGATAGTACCAGCACCGGCACCTCAAGTTCCTTCGCGAGCGCTTTTAATCCACGGGACGCCTCGGCCACCTGCTGCTCCCGGGGAACCCGCGGGTCGGTGGGGCTGAGTAGCTGAAGGTAATCCACCACGATGAACCCTAGGGCGGCCCGTGCGTGGAGACGCCGCGCTTTGGCCCGCAACTGCATGATGGACAACGCGCTCGAGTCGTCGATGAAGATGGGGGCCTTCGAAAATTCGTCCGCCGCGGCGACCAGGCGGTTCTGCTCGTCGCCGTTCTTGGACAAAAGGCCGTCGCGCAGCAGCTTCATATTCACCCGGGCGCGGGAGCAGAGCATACGCAAGGCGAGCTGCGAGGCGCCCATTTCGAGGGAGAAGACTAGGACCGGCGCGGGGGTCTGGCCGGCCTTACGCGGCATCGCGGCAGCTTCGGCGAAATTGAGGGCGAGGGACGTCTTGCCCATCGACGGCCGGGCCGCGAGCACGATCATATCGTTGCGCTGAAACCCCCAGAGGAGCGCGTCAAGGTCCTTGAAGCCGGAGGAGACGCCCGTGAGCTCCCCCTTTTTCATCATCATCCGGGTGATGACGTTCATCGCCTCCCGGGTGGGCTCCCGCATCTGTTTGGCGCTTTCGCTCACCCGGCTCTGGGTGACGCTGAAGAGCTTCTGTTCGACCTGATCGACGAACTCCTCGATCCCGCCGGTGAAGCCGTAGCAGTCCTCGATGGCCCCCGTGGCGGACCGGATGAGGTCGCGCAACAGAGCCTGCTCGCGGACCTTATCGATGAAATACTCCGCCTGGGCGGTGGTCGGAATCCGACTGCTGACCTGGGTCAGGAAGGCATAGCCACCGATCTGATCGAGCTTCTTGGCCGTCTTTAGCTCCTCCGCGACAATCGCGACATCGATCGGGGCCTGCCGGTTATACAGTTCGAGCAGACAGTCAAAGACCACCCCGTGCTTCGGGTCGTAGAAGGAACGGGGCTCGATCTTGGCCTCGAGGCAGCGGGCAACGATGTCCGCGCCGTCGAGGAGGCAACACGAGAGGAGATGCTCCTCGGCCTCCAGACTGTGCGGTAGCACGCGTCCGGCGGCGGCCGGGCGATTGGGCGGGGAGTTCTCGCTGGGGGGCATGGGGCGAGCAGTGCGGGAAGAAGCGGGCCCAAGGCGCCGCGGCAATCCCTCCTTGCTCACAATCCGTTCACGGCAAGACGAAGGCCGCGTCCTCCAGAAGGGGGACGCGGCCCTAGGTGCCGGAGCGGCCGGCGGTTAGGCCGAAGCCTCCTTGCGCTGGCGATCGGAACGCTTCTCCGTCTTCTCGCCTGCGGGCTCGGCGACCGGAGCAGCCGGTTCGATGGGGTTCTCGGAGACCACGTCGAACGACAGGTCCACCGAGACATCCGCGTGCAGGCGGATCTTCACCGTGTGCTGACCGATGGTCTTGACCGGGTTAAAGAGGTGAACCTTCTTCCGATCGAGAGTGAAGCCGGCGGCGGCCAGCTTCTCTTGGACATCCTGGGCCGTGATGGCACCGAACATCCGACCGCCTTCACCCGTCTTCACCACGAAGGCCAGCGAGGTCTTCTCGAGCTTGCGCGCGAGGTCCTGGGCGCCGGAGAGCTCCGCCTGCTCGCGCTCGGCCCGGCGCTTCTTGAGGGCGTCGACCTGCTTGCGATTGGCGGTGGTCAGCGACACCGCGATCTTGCGGGGCAGCAGATAATTGCGGGCGTAGCCAGCGCGGACTTTGACTTGGTCGCCTTCGCCGCCGAGACCGTCGACGGGTTTGACGAGGAGCACTTCTTTGGAGGCCATATGCGTGGTGGGATGAGGTTGGGACTGGATTTGGTTTCGTGGCGGGGTTCACCGCCGACGGACCCGGGAGCGGGTCCGCACCGATGCTGAGGAAAGGAGGACGTTCAGAAAGGAACGTCCTCGTCGAGGTTCTCCGTCGTCGCCGGCTTCGTGGAGGAAGCCCGCGGCGGCGGCGAAAAGCGTTCGGGGGAGGCGGCCGCGGGGGCATCGCCAGCGCCGCCGGGAGCGCCTCCGCCCCGGCCATCACCCAAGAATTGGAATTGCTCCAGCACGACCTTCATCCGGCTGCGCTTTTCCTTGGTGTTCTTGTCTTCCCACTGGTCGAGCTTGAGGCGGCCTTCGACGTACAGGGGGCGGCCCTTGGTGCAGTATTTGGCGATGGTCTCGCCCTGCTTGCCCCACGCCTCAACGTCAACGTAGATGACCTCCTCGCGGCTCTCCCCGGACTCCATCTTGAACTGCCGGTTGATCGCGAGGGCGAACTGGCAGATTGGGGTGCCTTTGGGGGTGACGCGCAACTCGGGGTCGCGGGTCAGGTTCCCCATCAGCAGGACCTTGTTGAGGGCGGGCATGGCGGAGACGCCTCAGGCGTTCTGGATGAACGTGCGGTAGACGCTGCCGTTCAGGCGCAGCTTCTCGCGCAGCGCGGCCGGCGCCTCGGCGGGACCGGAGAAGTCGATGTGCACGTAGTGGGCGCCCGTGAACTTGCGGTCGGTCACGCGGACAAAGTCCTTGCGACCGATGTTCTCGACGGTGGCGACCTCACCCTTGACCTCGGTGATGACCTTCTTGATGCCGTCGACGATCTGGTCGACGGTCTCCTCCTTGCCCCGGTTATCGAGGATGAAGGAAGCGTGGTAGCTGCGGTGGGACGGGTTCATTTGGGATCTCGGCGGTTGAGTTGGTTCATAGCGGCGTCGGCGCCCCGGGTGAGCAGGAGGTCGAGGCCTTGAAGGAAATGCGGAAGACGTTGGGAAACGAGGATGGATTGGTCGGGAGAGAAGGTTCCGAGGACGAAGTCGGTCAGTTCCATCGCCGCCGGCTCACGGGGGCCGATCCCTAGGCGGTAGCGCACAAAGGGTCCGTCCAGATGCTGGACGAGGCTAGCTACCCCATTGTGGCCGGCGGAGCCGCCCGCGACCGAAACCTTGATGAGGCCGAGGTCGAGGCTGAGGTCGTCGTACACGGCCACGATCTGCGCGGCGGGAATCCGGTGGTAGCGGGCCAGGGGGCCGACGGACTCGCCGCTGGCGTTCATAAACGTCTGCGGTTTGACCAGCCAGCAAGCTGGGGCGCCGGGACGATCCCAGCGGGCGACCTCCGCGCGAAATTGCGGCGCGGGGCGCCATTCCAGCCGTTCCCGGGCGGCAAGGGCATCGAGCACCTGCCAACCTAGGTTGTGCCGGGTATCGCGGTATTCGCGGCCCGGATTGCCCAGGCCGACGACGAGCGAGTGGAACATAACTCAAAGAACTTCGAACCAAGCGGCC
>Ga0209770_10001872_pt1 | contig 10702 bp, 10 predicted proteins | sample LauGreSu1BDMLBDD_2_FD_187572 | JGI IMG/M metagenome (GOLD analysis project Ga0209770, IMG submission 187572) | Freshwater lake microbial communities from Lake Michigan, USA - Su13.BD.MLB.DD (SPAdes) (version 2) | ecosystem: Environmental > Aquatic > Freshwater > Lake | place: Lake Michigan, USA...
GAAACATCGAAACTCTCGAAACCCCTTAAATATAAATATTTTATATATCTATAATATATCTATATATCCGCAATCCGTCCATACCTAACTAATGTCATCCTCAGCGAATTTATCCAAAATGGTATTCGATAATACGAATTTTAGAACAAGATATGTTGCAACGGCACCCTCACCGGCATCCTCACCGGCACCAACACCCGTCCTCTCATCAAGAAGAAGCGTCAACCCGGCATTTCATTTAAGCAGGTTTATCTCGAATGCTGCAAATACTGGACCTTGTCGGGCATGTGGGCATTAAAATTAAGGGACAAGCGCTACAACTGCAACAACTGCAACAACTATATAATAAACAACAATTATTATATAAAAAAATATAACTATATTTTTATATAATGGATGGTTTTGATTTGAATATACAGAATTATACGATAAAAGAATTAAAAGGATTATTATCATTAGGTGATGTTTATGATACTTATGATGTTGGTGTAAAAAAAGAAAATATATGTAAAAAAGTAAGTAACGATGACACGATAACAATCGATATGAAAATAAAAATGAATAATTTTATAGAATCGGTTTCTAAAATATTGTTGAATCTTCTTGAATCGTCGTCGTCGTCCTCGTCGTCGAACTACTCACTTGTAAAGAGGGGTGATGACACTATCGATGATAATACGTCTTTTACCGATTTGAAAAATATTATGCAAAAGGGTTCCAATGATATGATTATACAAGACCCGTTTGCTGTACATATTAGAAAAATAAACAACAATGATAACCCGGGTTTAAATTTTGACCAGTATGGCACGAAACGTGGTGTAATTAATCCTTTATTAAAAAATACGATAATAAGGGGTCTTAATATAGACTCAAGATATAGAGATGACTATTATACTACCCAAAGCACGGATTTAAGTATAACGCTTCCATATAGACTTGAAAATGTGATTAGTTATCGTTTGGTATCGGTTTCAATACCGATTACCTATTATAATGTATCTCAACACTATGGTAATAATGTTATACGGATTGAAACATACACATCTCTTGCAGGTGCTTATTCACTTTTAAATACATTCGACCTTATACTACAAGATGGTATATATAATACGACGCAAAATTTAAATACATTTAGTGCATCCATTGAAACAGAAATTAACAATATTTTAAATTCAAATCCAAACAGCCCAAATGTTGCAATACCATTATTACCAGGACCACCAGCATATACAAGCCCTAAGCTTGTTTATACGATTAATCGTGTAAATGGTAAAAGTATTTTTGCACAAGACGTCACTGCTACACAGCCCTATTATTTTAAGATAATCACAAATGTAGAGTTGAATATATCTACTGGACAAGTGAATATAGATTTTGATATTAATAAAGGTATTATTACAAGACTTGGGTGGACGTTAGGATTTAGAACTGCCGAACATTATAGTTCTAATTTTAACCCCGCGGTTTTGCCACCTCCTAGTATATATGGTTCAATCGTCTCATTGAGTATATGTTTTACAAAATATCCAATTTACGGATTCTTGTCTATAGATGACTTTAATAATAATGTGAATGATTATTATACGTCTGTGTTTTCTAACTCGATATCAGTGCCTAACATAATTTCAAAAATAGATTTAACACGTCTCATGGAAGTGTCTGGTGCATTTCAAGCATCACAAGGTGAGTCATCTTCTACATCAATTAATACAGAAAGACGTTTTTTTGGTCCTGTTAATATTCAAAAATTGAAAATAACCTTATATGATGATTTGGGGTTTATATTGGATCTGAATGGTATGGATTGGGCGATAGAGCTAGCATTTGAATGCGTTTATAGTATGTAAAACAATAATTTATAGTATTAAATTATAGTATTAAATAATATTTTAAGTTATATAATATTTTAAGTTATATAATATTTTACCATATATAATATATTAAATTATTATATAACTACTACTTTATAACCCATGTCAAGAAGAACATACCCAATACCAAATAAAAATTTATCATCTAGTGACTATATACAAAATAAACGCGCAAAGCAACTTTTTTCAGGTGCATCAAATTTAGCAAAAACAATAGCACAGCAAAATGGTAACTTTCCTCTTGTAACACCCCTAGGTGCGCTTAAACCATATGAAGGAACATTTGGTTTATCTGGAATGTCTAGTCTATCCTCACCAAATGATAAAACATATTGTTTAAATACAAGTCATAGTTATAGAGATTTGCTAGCTATAACAAAAGGGAAATATTTATTAACACCTCCAAATATATCAGACCAGGTCGATATAAATGTGGGAAATGTAAACGACGCGAATAAGTTATACAATGGAGTGTATTATGTATATATTTATTTAAATACACAGAATGCATTATATTATATGTACCCTGCGTATCCAACGACGCCTGCATCTTATATAGCAAATAAGATACAATATGATGTTACTGGAGATGCGAATCAAAGAATAATCGTTGACCCTTCTTATGTTCTAACATATGTATCGCAATCATGTATTCATGGTAATACATTAACTTCAAATGTCGTAATTAATAATAACCCCGATGCAAGAAATTCTTTTAATAGAACTATAAATTTAGCTTTACTAACAGGCTTTAACTATCCTTCAAAATTTTCTCTTGAATATAATAATGGCGATTGTATTAATGCGAACAATGACTTGCAGTCGAAGTTTGCAGTTATTTAGAAGTGGTTTACCATAGTGATAGTGATAGTGATAGTAATACTAAATAATTTAAAGATAAATTTATAAGTAAAATTAGATATTTGTATGCAAGTCTACATGGTATTGATGGTATCATCTAAAAATAATAATAAATATAGGAAATCCTATACTAAGCATTCACTTTATTATCCACAAAAAAGACAAAGCGAACTAGTAAATACTGAGTTGAATTCCCACTCGACATGTATGTGTCTAGAATTATGTAATTTTTGGTAAGATATCTATATAAAATAATTCCAGTATATAGTATAATTTTATTGTTATACTATATATAACTAACTATAAACACGAACTATGGTTGGTTCAGGTGTTATTCTTGTAGCCTTGCATAAAAACAAGGTATATTATTTATTTGGCAAAGAGGGTTCAATGGAGCGCGATAAAAACTGCCACTGGGGTGACTTCGGGGGTGGTGCAAAAATCGGCGAAGACTTATTAGATACAACTACTCGCGAGGGTGCGGAAGAATTAAATGGGTTTTTCGGTTCAAAACATGATTTTGAAAAGTATATATTAAAGAATAAGGTGGACGAGATAGCCTATGATAAACGTTATACGTATTTAGTGCGTGCAGACTACGATGAGAAGTTGCCGTTTTATTTTAATAACAACTATAAATTCATTTGTGAATATTTGAAAGGACATGTGCAGCATCCGACAAACGGCTTGTTTGAGAAAAGCGAGATACGATGGTTTACTATTGACGAGTTGAAACGTGAGAGGAGTATATTTCGCGACTATTTTCGCAATATAATCGACATTATCATATATAATCACCCCAAAACGCTTTCAAAACTTAGGCGCGGTGGTAGAGGTGTATCGAAAAAGATACGGGGTGCAGCGGCGGCAGCGGCAACGCGTTCACGATTTTCAACCTCGGATTTAATGAAGTGTGCACGCATTCGCAAACATTCGTCGTCGCGGCATCGGACACATCGAAGGCGTAGGTAGGTGGATAGGCGCGAATAAACTATTATGTTATAATATTGTATAATATAGTATAACATAGTATAATATAGTATAATATAGTATAACATACGATTATGGACTCGCAAGAAATGTGTCCGAATGACGACCCCTATTTTACGCGAACGATGTATCGCATAGGCTTATTAAGGAAAGGAATGAATGCAGAAGAATTAGTCCAACGTCGTAAACAAATCTACTATACGATTTGCATTATCGTCCGCACCTTTCTGATAGCAATCGTTTACTACTTGCGCAATTCATTGGTTATCCAGTGTTTTGTATTATTGGGAGCAGTTGCAGGTATTATAAATTTAGGGAAACGTATGGATGGTAACCAGTGGTGGTCGAAGAAATTCCAATTTGTAATGTCGCTAGTTATTGCCGGTCTTGTAATCCTTACTTTTTTGAAGAAGGTCAAATCATGGACGATACCTGCTGCAATGTTGTTCAGCTTGGTGGGTGGGATTCTTCAGTCTTTTGTGGTAGGGTTTTGCTGAGTCGCGAGACATGAGAAACGAGAGAAACGAGAGAAACACTAAAATTGAAGAGATAATTCAAATCATATGAATATGGTAACAAAAACAGATTCATATTATTCAAATAATGGTTGCATTCACGCGAAAACGAGAATTGTTCATTTCACGAATCGAAATATTAACAACACGTTTTTCAAACTATGGAATAAAAGAGAATCGCAGATGGCGAGAAGAACGTGGACTTGAAACGTCTTGTGTCTATGGAACTCCTGTCATGATAACACATCATGTCATGGATGATGCATACGCATTTGTCATTGAGATGAACAATGATAAGAATAAAATCGAAGGAATTGGCTTCATTCAGAATAAAGTTTGCGAGCAACGATATAGAAGGATACATTCTGAACCGAATTTAAACCGATATTCATATGAAGGTGAGTATAGGGTGGACGTTTCTCAAATTGGAGATACCACGAGTGAAGACCGGTATTATAGAAAGTTGATACATGCACTGGAGGTATTGTTGTTTAAAGGGAAGCGACATTCGAAGCGAAGTATAGGAATTTCACGAATGCCAAACTGGATAAAATACAATCGTTTTGACTATGATTTTGGAAAATCAATATTTGAAATGTTTGAAAAGTATGCCAAATTAAATATAGAAATAGAAATATAGATATAATTAAATAGTATATTCATATAGTAGTATATTTGTTATGGGAGATAATAACATCGATAAGAAGATAATACAAAAGTTAAAAGATGTCGACAAATATACTATCGACGAACTAAAAGAGTTGTTGGGTCTTTCAGTCGAACCAAATTTTTATACGATAGACAATATTCAAGATATATTTAATGTATTAAAGTCTAAGTATCCAAACCTTGCTCGAAAAGATGGGTTTTTAGAAAAAGCCAAACAGCGTATTATAGGTGATATCGATATGAACCCAAATCCTGAACCTCCGATAAATAAAGAACCCCCAGAATTAAACGAATGGTATACAAATCAGTATTTAAGACAGGATGATTTTTTACAAAATGCACGTATAACAGATAGGCAAAATAAAGTTCAATTTTTTAATGATGGAAATGGTAATCATCAAACTATGAAGCGCGAACAAATAGGTGTTTTAAATTCGCATCCTCTTCCGATTGCACAAGATACATTAAATCCGACACTGAAAAATGTTACACAGCGTATGTTAGTTTTAGATAGCCAATATCGTCAAAATATAACCGCAATTTCATCTTCTACTGATTTTACATTGGATTTGTCGGATATATTAACAAATACATTGACACTCAAGTTATATTCTTATCAGATTCCGTATGCGTGGTATACAATTGACTCAACTATGGGCACGTCCTGTTTCTGGATAGTATATGGCGGAACAACCTATCGAATTTCTATTGAAGATGGTAACTATACTGCCGCGCAACTAATCACTGCAATTCAGTATCAGTTAGACACGACACTAAACAATGTAGTCGCCCCATTTACGGGAAATCATTTAAATATTTCTTATAACCCGATAAGTGCCAAGTCTTGTTTTTTGTTTGCAACACAACTTCCTGCATTAAGTGTTGAAGTTCTGTTTTATGAGAGCGATTATTATAGTAGTTGTAGTTCAACGTGTGCAAATACGATGAAACTGAATAACAATTTAGGATGGGTGCTTGGGTTTCGTCCCTTGGATGATAAAAATCTGCCTTTGCGTTTTTCAATTATCGTAAAATCATCAGTTAACTATAATATACCCGCAAATCCTACCCCTTATAATTTAAATAACGCGTTTTTCTCGGAAGGACCGATAGATACTTACGGAACAAAGTATTTGACAATAGTATTGGATGATTTTAATCAGAATCATTTGAACAACGGATTGGTAAATATAGTCGACACAGATACAACCTTGAGTTTGCCAGATTATTTTAATACAGATATACCAAATGTGTGCGCACCTGATCCGCAATTAAATAATACATTTGTTCCTTTTTACACACAAAGCACCCCGCGAACATTGACGCAAGCGCAAGTATACTCGATTAACCAGATATTGGAAAATAGAAGAGCAACATATAAGTCGCGTGTAACAGGACCGACAACTACAGATGTCTTAGGGATTATACCTATAAAAAAACAAGGTCTTGGTTCGGGGGATATGTTAGTAGATTCAGGTAGTAGTTTGGCGTATAATACGCGAACCTATTTTGGTCCGGTTAATATATCACGTTTGCGTGTATCTTTACAAGATGATATGGGGCGAACCTTGAATTTACACGGAGCAAATTGGTCAATAGCAATACTAGTAGAAGCTTTGTATCAGTATTAGAAAAAAATAATGTAAAATATTATGCTTTTTGTATGTAAAATATTTTACTCTTTTACATGTTCTATTTATGAATTATGATTTATGATTTATGTGTTTCTCTCCTTTCTCTCCTTTCTCTCAGGTTTAACCTTTTCATAGTCATGGGGCTAGTATAACAATAGATGTGTCCTTTTCCTTTTCTTTCTTTAAAAACATTTGCACCTTCTCGTGATATAATCGTTTAGGCTGGATATTGTTGTTATTGTTATAATTGTTGTGAATATTTTCAATAAGATTTTTATCTTTTTGACCTCTATATTTTCCTGTATCATCTGTCGGTTTTATTATTTTTCTTTTAATAAACGATTCCTTGCTTTGATTAATATAATGTGCTATGTAGATAGGACACTCCTCGCCCAAAATATTGGATTCATAGAAAGATGTTAATGTGCCAATTTTTCTATCATAAGCATAAAAATTATCAATATGTTTGATAGCATATACATGCGGCGTCTCAGCGTATAGGGCTTCGTTTGGGCGAACAAACGATTTAATATGTCTATCTAAGTATGTATCTGATTTTGTATAACTTCCTAGAATGCTATCGGGTTCATTTTCTAAATAATTGGAACCAAACAATAGCCAGTTAATTGCAATCATATCTGCTTTATGATTATAAAAAGATAGAAAATCTTTTATATTTGTAATATTTGTAACTTTGTCATTAAAAACAATAAATTCATCAGCATCCAAATATATAAACCAATCTATGTTATATTTTTTTGCGGTTCTTATTGCTTCATTCATAAGATGTATTTTTATATTGGTTTTAATACTACATGTATTGATAACGACACGCGAGTCAAAGTCTTTAAAGACGTTTGACAAAGGGGTGATAGAAAGATGGTCTGTTATGAAAATATAGTCGAAACCAAGTAGTAGATGATGTGCAGCCCATTCTTTAATATGCGGTTCATCTCTTGCGTTTGTAAAGAGTGCTACCTTGTCGCATTTTTTTATATATGGTATAGAATTTTTATTATTTTTAAGATAAAGTCCATAGTTGTTATATTTTTTACTATGGAGGTTAAAACCTGTAAACATTTTGATTTTATTTATATATGACAAGTATAAAAATAACAATAATATTCACATATATATTTTTACTCTCTATCTATTTATGATTTATTATTTATGATTTATGCGTTTCTCTCCTTTCTCTCGTGTTTAATCTTGTCACAATCATGAAAACAATGAATTAGAACCGCCCTCGCCCTCATCATTCTAATCAAGAAGCATAATAGCCATAGCAGCATAGTTGTCTAAGTCAATTAAAGTATCGCTGATTCTTTCATCGTCTACAAGTGTAATACTTTTTTGTAATAGAAGAGAACGTTTTATTTTATCTTATATTCTCATAAGAACACCAATGGTGCCAAATTTTGCAAAAGCATTGCTATAGTCTGCATTCTTTTTTTAAATAATTCTAGTGCGGATTGTTGCATGTGTATCATTTTGGATAAGTGTTTATTATTTGTGATGTCTTCCACAATATGTATAAATCTATAGTAATAATTTTAAATAATATAATCACATAATAATATAAGTAATATTAAAATATAGAATGAATAGTCTTTTACGATATGCATTATCGATTATTATAGGTGGATTAGGAGGTATAACATCTGTTTATATAGGTATTAGTACTTCGCTAATGATTCCATTAATTATTTTTACAGGTATCATAGATAACTTACAATCTGTAGTAGGAACTACACTTATTCCAATTATATCACCGGTAACTATATTTCCCTTATACGAATTTTATAAACATAATCTGGTTGATATAAAAGTTGGTTTATTTTTAGCATTAGGATTCTTTATATCTAGTTATACTACATCAAAATATTTTTTGAATGTTTTTAATAAAGATACACTTTGTTTATTATATGGAATATTTTCGTTATTTGTTGCTTTTATATTCATACGGAAATCAAAAATATTTAAAAAAATATAGTTATTATTATATAGTGTATACGATGTTTTTTTCATTATATGGCAAAAGACGTTTAGCTACACCATCTCCAGCACAATTATTACTATTGAAGCAACGTCATCAACAATTACAAATGACTTTGTTAGAAAAAAATAATATACCTGAACCGATACAATACAAAAATGAAATAGTAGGGAATGAAAGTAATAAAGAAAAAGAAGTGATCATCTATGAATTAGAAGTAGAGACAGAATCTATAGAAATACCTGAACCAAAAATGGAAGAACCTATTATTCAAGAGTTATCTTATCCTGTAGTTGAAGAATTGAGAGAAACAAGAGAATTAGGAGAAACGGGAGAAATACGAGAAGAAGAAAAAAAAGAAAAGAAGGGTAAAAAAATTAGAAAGAATAGAAAAATATAAAAAATTATATATTGTTTTGCATATTTACAATATATAATTCAAAAATATATAACATTAATTATTGCTCGGTTTAACCTGAATAACATTTTTTACCAATGTTTTATTTATTTTAGGTTGAACAAGTTGTTGTGGTTGTTGTGGTTGTTGTGGTTGTTGTGGTTGTTGCTGCGTGATAGGTTGTGCGACGGAATGCGAAGGTGTTTGCAGTGATATATTCATAGGAGAAACACTATTGTTTTCTGATGCAGATAAATTTATTTTACCACAAGAGCCTCTTTTATGACATGACAATGCGTGCTGATTTTTTGCAACATATCCACATTTATCACAAAAACATTTAGACGATAGAAATCCATATTTAGAAGATAATAATTTATCAAGTATTGGAAGTTGAAGGTCTTCAATGCTTTTTGTTATTTTTTGAGAAAATTCTTTAATCATTTTTAATTGAATTAATTTTTGCTCTACAAATATTTGATATTCATTATTAATATCATCTAGGGTGTCTTTACTAATAGAGTAATCATCGGTTGTTGTAATTTCATCTAATTTAGCTTTGAAAGAATCAATAATATCAATTGCTATTTTAATAATTTCAGGGTCGTAATTTACATTATGAATATACAACAATACATTTCTATTATGAATATTAATCTCGAAGTTGTCTTTATTTACTATACCTCCTTCCTGTGAAAGAAACAACCCTGAACAATTTTGTGTATCTACATCATGAATAAATTTTTTCACTTGATCTGAACCTACTGATTTTGATTCATAACACTTATTTTCAACTAGAATCTTTTGTCTATCCTTACGATGTATCATAATATCTCCTGATTCTTTTTGAGAACCTACGTATTCAACCTCCGCGGATGGAAACAAACCCCTTAAAATATTTAAAACAATATTCTCAGATATTTTCCCCTTTGAACTAGAATTTTCCATCCTTTTGAGAACATCTTTTACTTCAGATTGAAGCACATTTTGTGATGAAGATATAGAGGATAATTGTGACAATGTAGCTTCTTTGTTTGAATCAACCATTTTTCTAGTTGAATCAATAACATTAGAAAATTTTGCATCAATAGTTTTAATAAAAATATCAAGTGATGATTGTGATAAAGGTTCACCATCTGTTTTTGAAGTTTTACTAATCTCTTCCGTTATAGAAGAACAAAAAGATTTTATGTTTTCATTAATCTGTTTAGAAAGGTTTTCATTATTCTTTGGAACAAGTTCTGTTAACAATAATTGTGTCTTATCTAATATGCTGCCATTCGATTCTTTAATCAGAGGAGCAATCTTATCTGCAATATTCGACGACAAAATCATCTTCAAGTCATCAATATATTCCTTCTTAAACTCTGTAAGCTTTAAAAATAGTAGCTTACCATATTCTGTCTGTTGACTTGTAAGCTGTGATTGAATACTTGCAAGACTATTCAAAATTTGGGATGTAATATTACTATTATTTACAGGATTAGTTGACTGCATAATAGACGCAATGATATCAGTAAACATAATGTTCATTTTTTCAAAATCTAGTTCTGGATGTTCATTATAAAATGCCCAAACTTTCGCACTATTACACGTAAGAGATGTATTCACGGATGACGACATTTGTGTTATGTATTTATTTATTAAAATATCTTTAAGCCATTTTGTTTGATTTAAACATTTGACAAACTTTGCCGTCAAACACATAAATTAAAATAGTTTGATTTAAACATTTGACAAACTTTGCCGTCAAACACATAAATTAA
>Ga0209770_10001875_pt1 | contig 10697 bp, 8 predicted proteins | sample LauGreSu1BDMLBDD_2_FD_187572 | JGI IMG/M metagenome (GOLD analysis project Ga0209770, IMG submission 187572) | Freshwater lake microbial communities from Lake Michigan, USA - Su13.BD.MLB.DD (SPAdes) (version 2) | ecosystem: Environmental > Aquatic > Freshwater > Lake | place: Lake Michigan, USA...
CCTCGGCTTCCGGCTGGTCGAGGCCGACCCGTCGCGGCTGGTCACGTTCGCGATCACGCCCACCTACCCCGCCACCGGCTTCGGCTACGTCGAGCGCGGCGACGCGATCACGGGCTTCGAGGGCGCATTCCGCGCGAGACGCTTCGTCGAGAAGCCCGACCGCGCGCGCGCCGAGGAGTACCTGGCGAGCGGCGGCTTCGGCTGGAACAGCGGCATGTTCGTGTTCAGCGCGCGGACCGTGCTCGACGCGCTGGCGCGCTTCAAGCCCGAGACCGCCGCGGGAATGCGCGAGATCCGCGCAGCGTGGGGCACGCCGGGCGCGAAGGCCACCGTCGACCGCGTCTATCCGCAGCTGCCGAAGATCAGCGTCGACTACGCGCTCATGGAGCCTGCGTCGAGGGATCCCGCGCTCTCCGTCTGCGTCGTTCCGATGAGCGTCGACTGGAAGGACGTCGGCAGCTGGCCGAGCTACGGCGAGACGCTTCCCGCGGACGCCGACGGCAACCGCACGAACGCGCAGGCGGTGCACTCGGGAAGCGCGCGCGTGCTCGCGCTCAGCGATGACCCGGCGCACGTGATCGCCACGATCGGGCTCGAGGACGTGATCGTGGTGCGGACGAAGGACGCGACGCTGGTCGTTCGCGCGGACCTCGCCGAGCGGGTGAAGGACCTCGCGGGCCTCGTGCCGGAGCGGGTGCGCTGACGCCATGCGCTACCTCGCCGTCGACGTAGGCGACAAGCGCACCGGCCTCGCGGCCGGCGACGACGTCGTGCGGCTCGTGCAGCCGGTCGAGGTGATCCAGGTGCCGAGGGGGCCAGCGCTGCTCGCCGCGCTCGCGCGCGCGGTCGAGCGGCACGGGCCGGACGCGCTGGTGGTCGGCCTGCCGCTCAACATGGACGGATCCGAGGGCGGCGCCGCGAAGTCGGTGCGCGAGTTCGGCGCCCTCCTCGCGGAACGGACCCGGCTGCCCGTGCACTACCAGGACGAGCGGCTCACGAGCTTCGAGGCGGACGAGCGCATGGCGCGCTCCGGCCGCACGCATCGCGAGAAGCGCGAGCTGCGCGACGCGCTCGCGGCCTGCGCGATCCTCGAGGGGTTCCTGGCGTAGCGACGCGTCCTCGGCTCAGAACGGGATGACGATCCCCGCGGACCCGCCGAGCACCTGGCCGTCGTTCAGGAACATGCCGTTGAACGCGACGAACACCGTGAATCCGCTCGGCATGGCCAGCTCGACGCCGGCCTCGACGCTGCCGCCGTACTGGGTCTCGGGGTCGCCGTAGACCTGCACGAGCGGGAGCGACGTGAACGAGTTCGTCGCGGCCACCGACCAGTCGCCCATGGGAACGATCGCGGTGAACGCGCCGCCCACGTACGGCGTGAGGACGCTGGTGCCGGCCCGGATGCCGTGCATGTAGCGCGCGCCGACGGAGGGCTGCAGCGCGTAGGCCTCCTGGTCGCCGACCGACAGGTTCAGGCTGCCCGCGCCCGACTCGGCGTAGCTGCCCTGGTTGACGTATCCGAACGCGGCACGCACGTAGGGATCGATGTACGAGTCGCCGCCGAGCCACGTGTTCCAGCCGGTCTCGCCCATCACCGACGCCGACCACGCGGTGTTGCTCGAGTCGGCCGTGCGGACCGCGCCCGGGATGTACAGGGTGCGCGTGCGGTCGATCGAGGCCCACGCGCCGGTGGCGGAGCCCGCGAGGTACCAGCTGCCGCCGTCGGGCACCCAGCTGCCGTACAGGCCGAAGTTCACGCCGTTCAGGCTCATCGACTCGTCGACCAGGCCGCCGGTCACGTCGACCGAGCCCGGCAGGTAGCCGACGAACGCGCCGACGATGCCGCCGCCGCCGATCGCGACGTCGCCGCCCACCATCGCGCCGCCGATGACCGAGCTGTACGAGGTCTGCGCCCACGGCTGGCTGTCGAAGGATCCGGTCCAGCCGAAGCCGCGCGCCCAGCCGCGGATGCCCGTGTCGGGCGACGGTCCGTACAGCTCGGCGCCGAACGCGTTCCGGCGCGAGACGGCCACGGGCGGCGCGACCGCGGTCCCGGCGAGGCCGCCGGACTGCTGCGCGGACGCACGGTCCTGCCCGCGGACGGCGCCCGGGGACACCGAGCGGTTCGACGTCGGGCGCAGCTGCATCAGGCGTCGCATGGAGACGTCGCCCGTGTCGAACATGCCGAGCATCAGCGAGGTCGGCAGCGCCTGCGGATTGGCCATGCCGCTCGAGGCGACGACCGCGCTCGCGTACGCGGGCGCGTCGTTGAGGAGGATCTGCGTGGCGACGAACTTCGCGTCCGCGGTGGCCGACGGATCGACCAGCAGGTCGTTCATCGCCTCGACCGAGGCGTTGATCTGCGCGTTGCTCACGACGCCCACGTTGGCCCGACGGTTGACGGTGGTGGCGCCGACCTGGACGGGCACGATCACGTTCGTGTCAGTCGTGCCGCCCGGCGGCAGCGGGTCGGGCCCGCCGATGCCCAGGATCGACACCGAGAACGAGTCCGCTCCGTAGCCCACCGAGAAGCCGCCGCCGAGGAAGCGCGTCTCCCCCGACTGGTCGAGCGTCCGGGTGGTGGACAGGCCGGTGATCGGGTCGATCGTCACGACGTTCACGGTCGCGAACGTGCCGGAGAATCCGCCCGCGGCGTCGACGAACGTGTAGCTCTCGGTCTGGCCGGCGGCGGGAATCCAGGTTCCCGTGAAGATGTTCGGGTCGAACACGAGGCTCGCCGTCGCGCCGCCGGCCACGAACGACCCGCCGACCGAGAGGCGGTCCGCGGTGCCCGCGCCGGCCGAGGACGACAGGAAGTGGGATTGCAGCGTCGAGGCGGCAGCCAGCCGCGCATCACCGGTGACGTTCAGGACCGAGGTCGCCGACGCGCCGAGGTCGCCGAGGTTCAGGTTGCCGAGGAACGGCGTTGCCACCGAGCCGATCGAGCCGACCGTGCCGATGCCGGCCAGCGTCACCGCGTCTCCGCCCGCGACGGAGGCGACGTCCACGCCGGAGAGGTTCGCGCCGTCGAGCGTCAGCGTCGCGCCGTCGGTCAGGGTGATGTCGCCGGTGAAGGTCGAGGCCGCGCCGTCGCCGACCGTCAGCCCGAGGTCGTCGAGCGCGAGCGTCGCGGCCGCCGCGGACTGCAGGCCGCCCTGCGCGTTCACGACGAGCCCGGCGCCGGAGCCCGCCATGCTGACGGTGCCCTCGATGGCCAGCCCCTGCGCGTCGCCGAGCGTGAGGTTCGTGCCGATGGTGGCGGAGAGCCCGGTGAGGTCGAGGTCGTTCAGCTGCAGGCCGTCCTGGCCGATCGAGGCGTTCGTGTTGATGCGAACGTCCGCGTCGTTCACGATGGTCGAGCCGTCGAAGCCGCCCGTGAGGCCGAGCGTGAATCCCGCCGTCGAGCCGGACACGGCCTCGAGCGTGAGGTCGCCCGTGCCGCTCACCGCGCCCGAGAGCGTCAGCCGCGCCGCCGCGGCACCCGAGGTCTGAATCGTCGCGTCGTCCGCGAGCGTGAGCGAGCCGTCGAAGGTCGCGGCCGCGGCGCCCGTGTACGAGACGGTCGACGCGGCGTCGAAGGCCAGCGCGCCGAGCGCGCCGACCCAGGCGTCGTTCGCAACGGTGAGGCCGGAGCCCGAGGCGAGCCGGACGCCGCCGGTGAAGGTCGACGCGGCGCCGTTCACGGTCATGTCGATGTCGTTCAGCGTCAGCGTCCCGGTGCCGGCCATGGTGCCGTCGACCGTGAGCGGCAGCGCCCCGCCGTCGCCGGTGACCGACGAGCTGCCGGTGACCGTGAAGGCCTGCGCCGCGCCGATCGTGAGCGAGCCGAGGCCCGCGTCGATGGTCAGGGCGCCGGCTGCCAGCGTCAGGCCGGCGTCGCCGACCGAGTTCGCCGTCACCAGCCGCGCCGCGGTGGAGCTGACGATGGTGGTGCCCGTGAACGAGCCCGCGGTGAACCCGAGGCCGATCTCCGCCGTCGAGCCCGCGGTCCGGGTGACGAGCAGGTCGCCCGTGCCGCCGATCGTGCCGGTCAGCGAGAAGTCCTGGCCCGACGAGATCGTCGCGATGCCCGCGCCGACGTCGAGCAAGCCCGCGAAGGACCCGGCCGCGGCGCCCGTGTACCGGAGGGCCGTGGCGGCGCCATCGGCGTTCATCGAGATCGTGCCGACGCCAGCGAGCCACGCGTCGTTCGACACGGAGAGCGCGGTGCCGCCGCGGAGCGAGACGTTGCCCGTGAAGGTGGACGTGGTGCCGTCGACCTCGAAGTCCATCGCGTCGAGCGTCAGGTCGCCGCCGCCCTGCATCTCGCCGGTCACGGTCATGACCGTGCGGCTGCCGGCGGCGCCGGTTCCGACGATCGTCGAGGTCGACGCGACCTCGAGCACCTGCGTGGCGCCGATCTCGAGGTCGGTGCCCGCCGTGAGCGTCGCGCCGTCGAGCGTGAGTCCCTCCGAGCCGATCGACGCCTGCGTGTTGATGCGGACGTTCGCGGTCTCGAGGATGGTCCGTCCCGTGAATCCCCCGGTCAGCCCGAGGACGATGGTCGGGCCCGCGGTCACGGACGTGTGCCGGAGCGCGAGGTTGCCGGTGCCGGCGACCGCGCCGTTCAGCGTCAGCACGCCGGTGTCCTGCGCGGTGGCGATGGTCGAGGTGCTGCCGCCGACGAGGTTCAGCGCGCCGGAGTAGGTCACGGGCGAGTTGCTGTCCCAGGTGAGCGTCGGGGTGCCGGCCGTGCCGGAGAGGTTGATGACCGTGGTGGCCGTCAGCCAGTCGGACTGCTGGATCACCAGCGAGCCGCCGTTGCCCGCGGTGAGCGTGCCCGTGAACCCGGCGAGGAAGCTGCTGCTGCCGAGGGTGAGCGTGCCGTTCTCGACCTCGATCGTGCAGGTGCCGGTGGCGGTGTTGCCGGACGGGTCCAGCGAGGAGATCGTGAGCGAGTTGCCGCCGAGGTCGAACCGCGCGATGGCGTCGTTGATGCTCCACCCGTTGGTGAACGTCCCGCCGCTCGTGAGCTGAAGGATGCCCGCGGCGCCGGTGCCCTGGACGAACTGCAGATTGCCGGCGGTCAGGAGGTCGGCCACCGAGATCACCGTCGCGGGGTCGCCGCCGGTGACCACGGTCTGTGCGCGAAGGTCGTGCGCGAGCCAGGCGGCGAGCGTCAGCGCGGCGAGCGGCGCCCGGCGGGCGGCGGACATGCGGACGATGAACATCGGGTTCGGGCGTGGGCAGCGCATTTCAGGACCTCATCGTGCAAGGAAGCACGGGAGATTAGGCCCCGTGGGAAGAATTCGCGCAAGCAACCCCGAGGGCCGAGAATCATGCCGATTGCGTGCCGTGGAGGCGGTGAAATTGGAGCCCGGCTACATCTTCGCCGCGCCGCACGCCGCCGCGTCGAGGAACCATCGCAGCTCGCCGGCCGCCGGGCGGACGCCGGCGATCGGCACCTCCGCGGGCGACGCACCCTCGGCGACGCGGACGAGCATGTCGGCCTTGTCGGCGCCGGTCACGAGCGCCGCGACGAAGCGCGCCGCGTTGATCGCCCGCATGGTGAGCGTGCAGCGCGGGACGGCGGGCGACGCGGTGGTCGGCGCGGGTACGTCCATCGCGAGGCGTTCCGGCGAGTCGAGCGCGGGCGAGCCGGGGAAGATGCTCGCGGTGTGGCCGTCGGCGCCCATGCCGAGCAGGACGAAGTCGAGCCGGTCGTGGCCCTTCGCGCGCCAGCCGAGCGCCTCGCGGAGCTCGCGCTCGTAGCGGGCGGCGGCGTCCGGCATCGCCGCGAGCATCGGATGCACCTGCTCGGGCGGGATGTCCGAGTGGTCGACGATCGTCTCCTTCAGCCGCGCGAAGTTCGAACGCTCGTCCTCGAACGGGACGCATCGCTCGTCGACGACCCAGAGGTGAGTGCGCCGCCACGGGAACGCGCGGAAGCGCGGGTCGTACATGAGGCGCTCGTACAGCGGCAGCGGCGTCCGTCCGCCGGAGAGCGCCAGGTGGAAGTCGCCGAACTCGCGCGTGCAGTTCGCGGCGTGCACGAGGAGGTCGAACGCGACCGCGTCAAGCAGCTCGTCCGTGCAGTGGCGCGCGACCACGCGCCCGGGCAGCCGCGGGCGCGCGATCTCCGAGTCGAGCCCCTCGACGCGGATCTCCAGGTCTTCGTGTCCGGTGCTGCCTTCCATGCGGGCAATCGTAGCGGTGCCCCGCCGTATCCTCCCCTTCCCATGACCGACAGCAGACCGCGGATCCTCACGGGCGACACCCCCACCGGCCAGCTCCACCTCGGCCACTGGGTCGGCAGCGTCAAGCGCCGCGTCGAGCTGCAGGACACGCACGACTGCTACTTCATCCTCGCGAACTACCACGCGTTCACGACGCGCGCCGACCGGCCGGCGGACATCCGCCGCGACACGCTCGCGATCGTCAAGGACTACCTCGCGATGGGCATCGACCCCGAGCGGTCGACGATCTTCCTGCAGAGCGAGGTTCCCGCGATCCACGAGCTCACGTTCCTGTTCGCGATGCTGCTCCCGTTCAACCGCGTGATGCGCAACCCGACGCTGAAGACCGAGATCGAGACGAAGGGCCTCGGCGACACCTACTCGTTCGGTTTCCCGCTCTACGCAGTCGGGCAGTGCGCGGACATCCTCGCGTTCCGCCCGGTCGGCGTGCCGGTCGGCGAGGACCAGGTGCCGCACCTCGAGCTGACGCGCGAGGTCGGCCGCCGCTTCAACCAGATGTACTGCGGCGTGCCCACCGACGCCGAGGACGCCGATCACGAGAAGCTCGGCGGCATCTGGCCCGTGCCGCGCGCGGAGGTCGGCAAGGTCGGCCGACTGGTCGGCATCGACGGCAAGAACAAGATGTCGAAGAGCCTCGGCAACGCGATCTTCGTGAGCGACTCCCCGAAGGAAGTCGAGAGCAAGGTGAAGAAGATCTTCACCGGCCGACAGAGCCCGACCGAGCCCGGCGACGTGGGCAACGCGCTGTTCCAGTACGTGGACGCGTTCATCGACGACCCGGAGCGGGTCGCCGAGCTGAAGCGCCGCTACGCCGCCGGCGACAACCTCGGCGACGGGCACGTGAAGGTCGAGGTGGCTGCCGCGATCAACCGCCTGCTCGAGCCGATGCGCGAGCGCCGCGCGAAGATCGGCGACGATGACGCGCTTGTGCTCGACATCCTCAAGAAGGGCTGCGAGCGCGCGAACGCGACCGCCGAAGAGACGCTCGAGCGCGCGCGCAAGGCGGCGGGCGTGCACTTCTTCCCGCGCCGCGTGAGCTATCAGTAGAGCCGGTCGCCGCACCGGCAGGGCACACGCGCACCGCGCGCCGATCCGGCTATGGCTGCGGCAACGCGACTACTTGACCGGAATAGTGACGACCTTTCCGATGCACGGAACCGTGACCGAGCGGGGCACGAGGCTCGGCGCCGCGACGGATCCAATCGAAGGGCTCAGCTCTCGCGAATAGTCCATGGCCGCGGTCGCGAGCTCTTGGAGACTTTGCGCTGTTGCCGAAGTCTTGGATGTGTCAACCATCCCGTCCATCTTCTTTCCTGACTTGATCGCCTCCTGCAAGTCCTTGAAGTCGCTCGGGCTCCACGGGAGCGAAGTACCGGCAGGTAACCCCCTCACCGTGTTGGCCGCTGCCTTCAGCGCGGTGTCCGCATCTGTCAGAGCTTTGTTCACTTCCTTCTTCTGGGTGATGTTATTCGCCTTCACCTCGTTAAGCGTCTTCTCACAGCCCCAGGAAGCGGGCTGCCCCGCAGCGTCGAAGGCGCGACGAAGCTCCTCTTCCTGGATCGTCGTTGTGACCGCCTCCGGGAATTCACGGTGGAATCGCCCAAGAGCATCCTTCGCCTTCTGCCAATGCTCGGCTGCCTTTGCAAGTTTGTCGGCAGGCGGCGAGACGAAAGTTGGCGCTCCAACCGAGGTCGCGAACAGCATAGTAGAGACCGCTGCAAGCGCCACTGAATTCAGGTACGGCTGTATCGACATGTGTGCTTTCTCCTTCGGATGAATGAAGCCAAGCATGACCAACTGCTGTCGCCCTCAGCGACGCCGGTGAGCGTCACGAAATTGCGTCAACATGCGCTGAATGTCGCGATGCACGATGGGTGCCGCGGTGATGACAAAGTTCCCGTCAAACTCAGCGATTCGATCCGTACCCATTCCCCGCTCCTCCCATTCGGCGTCAACTTGGTCGTAAATCAACTGCTTGAACTGTTCTGCGTACTCCTGCTGCCAGTAGAGCCACGAGTCCTCTGCTCGGCGAACGCCAACGCTGTTTGAAATGCCTTCCCGTGGTTGGCGAGTCCACAAGTCCCACACCTCGTAGATCACCATGACCTGCTTCTTCCGCAGGCCTGAACGCGTCGAGATGACAATCGATCCGTTCTCGACATCGAACGCGATCGGCTCGGAAGGAGGCTCACAGTTGCGAGTAGAAGCCGCAGCGGCGAGCGTGCGCTCGAGGCCTAGCGCCATGTTTGCGTTGGCAGGGCGAGTCTTCACCACAGTCTGACCGGGTTGCAGTCCGGCCTCGCGCAGCCGATCCCAATCGATGACGATTTCGGCTTTCGTCAGCTGCTGGACATGCTCCGCTAGCCGCTCAAGGGATTGATCTCCCGAAGGCAGCGAGAGCGCAGACATATTCCGAAGTACTTCCCAGATCGCGGCATTCTCCGGTGATTCGGAAAATCCAAGCGGCACGAAGTCCGGCGACCGGCTGCGATCCACAAGAGCCTGCTCTGCTGCGAGAATTTCGGGAGTGATCGACTGATCTTCGTCCGCCGCGCCTGTCTCCGACGCCGCATGACCCCGACCGGAGGGCCCGTCTACACCCAGTAACCATGGCAAGAATCCAGGGCGTTCGACCGGCAGCTCGGTCGGATCGAGCTTGGATGTCTGGAGCACTACGACAGTTGGTCTCGATGTAGAGCCCAGAACAAACATGCCAAAGATGAGCGATGCGAGCGAGACCACCGCGACTGCTGGCGAGATCCAACGTCGGCCTAAGCTCTCACCCGAACCGAAGCCATCAGGACTTGACACTCGAACCCCCTTTCAAAGAAGTAACGACGAGAGTACACAACCCCGGTCGGCAGAGCACCAGCTCGGCCCCGTGCCTCCCCTCCTACAGCAGCCGCTCCGCGATCTGCACGCCGTTCAGCGCGGCGCCCTTGCGGATCTGGTCGCCGCTGACGAACAGGCTGAGGCCCATGCCCTCGGGCTGGCTGAGGTCGGCGCGGATGCGGCCGACGAGCACCTCGTCACGGCCGGTCGCCTCGAGCGGCTCGGGGAAGCGGTTCGCAGCTCGGTCGTCGACCACGCGCAGGCCCGGCGCGGCCGCGAGCACCTCGCGCGCGCGCGCCTCGGTGATCGGCGTCCGGAACGTGAGGTTGATCGACTCGCTGTGCGCCCGCAGCACCGGGACGCGGACGCACGTGGCGCTCACCTGCACCGACGGGTCGCGCCAGATGCGCCGCGTCTCGTCGACGAGCTTGCGCTCCTCGTCGTTCTGGCCGTCCGCGCCGACGGCGCTGTTGTGGCTGAAGAGGTTGAAGAGGTACTGCCGGCCGAAGATCGCGGTGTCGAGCGGATTGCCAGCAGCCCAGTCGCGCGCCTGGCGCGCGAGCTCGTCCATCGCCGCCGCGCCCGCGCCGCTCGCCGCCTGGTAGGTGGACGCCACCATGCGCGCCACGCCCGCCTCGCGGTGCAGCGGCGAGACCGCCATCAGCGCGATGATCGTCGAGCAGTTCGGCACCGCGACGATCGACGGCGCCCGCAGCGCATCGAGCTCGTCGCCGTTCACCTCCGGGATCACGAGCGCGCACGCGGGGTCCATCCGGAAGGCGCTCGACTTGTCGACGACCCACGCTCCCGCGGCCACCGCTCGCGGCGCCCACTCGCGGCTGGTCGCGCCGGTCGCGCAGAAGAACGCGAGGTCGACGCCGCCGAAGCAGCCCGGCGAGAGCACCTCGAGCGGCACGTCGCGCCCGAGCACGCGCAGCGATCGTCCCCTGCTCCGCTCGCTCGCGAACAGCCGGACCGAGCGCGCCGCGAACCCGCGCGACTCCAGCAATGAGAGCAGCTCCTCGCCCACCGCGCCCGTGGCCCCGACCACCGCGATCGCCGGGTTCTCCGGGATCCGCGCCATGCTCACTTCCGCCGCTGGCGCGGCTCGGCGCCCACCAGGAAGAAGCGTCCCACGCGCGCGTCGAACGCCGAGCGGTCCTCGCGCTCGAAGGTGAACGCGCCCTCCATCGTGCCCCAGTGCGTCATCAGCGGCGCGAAGCTCTGGTACTCGAATCGCCCGCCCGGCTCGAGCGCCGGCTGCTGGCCCACCACGCCCTCGCCGTCGACCTCGTGCGCCTCGCCGTCCCCGTCGACGATCGTCCAGTGACGGCGACGGAGCGTGACCCGCTCGCTGCCCTCGTTGGTGATCGTCACGTGGTACTCGAAGTTGTAGCGGCCGCCGACGGGATCGCTCGTCTCGGGGATGAATCGCGGGCGAACCTGCACCCGGATGCCGTTGGTGACGGCATCGGAGCCGAGCGACGCGGGGTTGGCGGGGGAGACGGTCATCGGACCGAAGTATAGGAGCGTGCGCGCGCCGGACTTCTCGCTCACGCCAGCAGCGCGCGCAGCGCCGCGCCGGGATCCGGCTCGCGCATCAGGCTTTCGCCCACGAGCGCGATGTGG